>OIRY01000964.1_pt1 | contig 6648 bp, 6 predicted proteins | sample 1586371 | NCBI WGS metagenome assembly OIRY01 (sample SAMN02674792, study PRJEB24791) | human gut metagenome, SKBSTL006 | isolation source: stool | host: Homo sapiens | place: USA | reverse complement strand
ATCTAAAGGAAGCGTTATTACATAATATTTTTAGTATCTTTATCGATAATAAGAATATCCCTTAAAAGTTAACACTATGCGAAAACGAGTACTTTTCTTACCCGGCATTGCAGCACCCACCCATTGTCTTGCGCATAATCACTACAATTAAATTCAATCTTCAATTTTTTATCCAATATCGGGGCATTGACACCAATCGGATACGAATATAATAATGGATATAATCGCATGCGAATATGATTTTAGTGCAGATATTAGTCAAAGACCTCTTTAATATGATAAAAAAAATATTTTTCTCCAGCTTCCTATTGATTATAATGTTCTGCGGATGTATGACCCAGAATGAAATAACAGGTTCGGTCGCAAAGTTAGAAACAGTAGAAAAAGTAGTGGATGACACTCTTTTCCTAAAAAATCCTCAAGTCTTCTGCTTGGAAACCAAAGACAATGCATTGATAAAGCGTATAAATCGGGTAATAGAATGGAAAAACACCTATTATATTTTAGATAAATCCATGAAGCAAGTGTTGGCTTTCAATGACAAAGGCAGACACCTATTTACCATACACCGTGTAGGGATAGGTAAAGGAGAATATGGAAGCATACTGGATATAGCCATAGACAGGCAAAATGAAAATTTAGTATTCCTGGCTGACCCGACCTCACTGATATATTATGACTTGCAAGGAAACTTCATTAAAACCACCAAACTACCAGGATACTATCATTCAATAGCTATTGATAACGGAATGATATACTTAGAAAACGAAACATATATTAATAATCAGTTATCCACATCGTCCATCACAGTAATAGCCCCGGACAACCAAAAGACTGAACTATTAAAACCACTCCGAGAAATAGCTCCTTATTGTTTTATCGGAGAAAGCCGGCTGAATGGAACCACTCCTATTGTATTTACCAGAAAATTCGATAACACCATCTACCAACTGGAAGACGGAAAGATAACCCCTTACTACTCTTTCGATTTTATGAACGAGAATTTTCCGGAAGCTGCTAAAGACAAAGAATACACCTGTCGTGAGCTTAATAAGTTCACCTGGGATCGATATGTATATTTAATGGCTAATGTGGCAAATGCTCCCCAGTATTTAATGTTCAGTACGAATCTGTTCGGTGTATATGTATTTGATAAAACGCAAAACAAATTATTGAAATACAATAAGATACGAAATACGGGATACCAAACAGACTTACACCAATACATACCGGTGGAAGGAGCCAACAACCGTGTATTCTTCACGGTTTATCCTACGACCCTGTTCAGCCTCAAAGCTATCGTAGACAATCATCCATCTTTCAAGGATAAAATGTCCGATAAACTATATAAACTGACAGAATCATTGGACAGCGACTCTAATCCTATCATTTTCAGCTATCAGATAAAATAAATATTTGACAATAGGATATATCTCCAACGCCACCGATTACCCAAACGGTTATCCCGGTTTACGTAATCGGTGGTAAACAAACTGTTATCTCTCTTTTATTTTTCCAGATTCTCCAGATCGATTTCCACGATCAGCTCTGTTCCTTTTCCCGGAGCAGAGTTCAAAGTCAGAGTTCCCCTCAGGTTTTCCACACGCTCTTTTATGATAGTAAGACCAATTCCCGTCTTCCCGGCCTGTTGCTCAAATCCTCTTCCATTATCCGAAACTGTCAATTTCACCTTGTTATCTTCCCGCACCAGGATAATCTTCACCAGCGTGGCTTGTGCATGCTTCAACGAGTTACCAACAGCTTCCTGTACAATTCGATAGATCTCCAGCGACACCTTCTGCGATAAATTGTCAAAGTTATCCTCCGGTTCGAGCAACAGCTCCAGTTCGGTCTGCCCCGGCTGATTATGCTGATATACATAATCCTGAAGAATCTCCGATAACGAAGCGTATTTGAAAATAGGTGGCATCAGGTCATGCGAAATGCCCCGTACTTCCGCTTGCAAAGTTTGTAACGTGTCCATGATCTCCTCACAACTACTTGTTCCATCGGTGATTTTCATCTTGATGGCCAATAATTCATTGGAAACATTATCATGAAGTTCCTTCGCCAATCGCTTTCTTTCCACCTCAAGACCTTCCAGATAATATTGAACTTTACGCTGTTGCGCTTCATGCACTAAAGACTGGAACTCCCGTTCCCTTTCCTCAAGTTTTGTCTTCTGCAACTTAACCAGAAGTTCAGCTTCCTGCTGCTTTAGTTTGGCAATCTGCAGCATTCCTTCATGAATACGCTGGCGCGAACGATAGCGTTTCAAAAGTAAAAAGATAGTGACCAGTGCCAGAACAATAAGAATGGCCGAAAGAATATTAATCCGTCGGTTCTTTTCGTTAATAGCGGACAATTGCTCCACAACCCGTTCCTTTTCATTCAGATTATATTGTGTCCGTAATTTCTGGATCGTCTTATTGCTATTTTTGTCAAACAAACGAGTTTCATATTTCAGTGAATTACGGGCTGCCTCCAAAGCCTTATTATAAAGTTCCTGCTTCTCGTATACCTTAGCCAACAGTGTATAGAATTCAATCAAAGCATGATAGTAATCCACCTCCTGCTCTTCATCCATCCGCTTCAACTCACGCAGTCCGTCCTGTAAATGTTGTTCGGCCAATTCATAATCTGCCTGATAATAGGCAATTACTCCCGAAACATAACTGACCGAAACATTGGCGTCAATCTTTTTAGGATTCATCAGTTTCTTACCCGTTTCAAAGCACTGTTCGGCTTCCTTGATTTTTCCCGCCTCGCTGTAAACTATTGCCTGGTGCAAATAATTGTCGGATATGACATATCCCACGTCATAAGGATTTTCGGTGGATGTGTAGACCTTAAAAGCCTCCTGGTTATACTTCGTTACAGAATCCAGTAAATCCACCCGGTGTTCATTCTGATATAAGGCATAAAAGTATTTCGCCTTTATGGTCCACTTCAATATCTGCTGAAAAGGGAAGTCTACCGGTAAGTCTTTCATCGCTTCCGACAATTCATGTAATCCCTCATCATCTTGCCACATCGAGTAAATGATAGACAGATCATAATAAATCTCCGTTAAGATGGCCGGCTTCATTTCATTGCGATTAAAATACTCAGCAGCCTGATAATAATTCTCATGTGCCTGTTCCATCAAATTCTTATCCGAATAATAGATTCCGGCAATGTAGTGCATCATACCGGAAATATTGTTGTTTTCAAACTTTCCCTTATTCATAAAAGCACTGTCCAGATAGTCTTTAGCCTCAGTCATATGTCCAAGTTGATTTTCGAACATGGCTACAATGGAATAAAGACGGGTAATGACCGCCTTATCCTCCACCTCTTTCGCTTCCGGAATCAATTGCTTCAGCACGGCAATCTGATGCTCCCGTGAAAGATATTCGATATCCCCGGTCATATAATAACGTTCCATCAAAGGAATCTTTTTATTTTTCATCAGATTCATTATCGAATCATACTGTGCGGCATCGTCTTGTGCATCGGCCGCTATAACGCAGCAAAATAGAAATAAAAAAACGGATAATAATCTCTTCATAAATACATAATGGTTAAAGTGTAATCCTCCGACTCGGAATAAACATGGCTTCAGAGTCCAAACAGTTCGTTATATCGTTGGCTAATATACGAATCTATTTCATTATATAATTGATAAAGTTCTTTCAAATCGATATTTTCCCATTTTTTTCCATCCTTCCGACTGGGGATAGAAGACTTGTCCTCCATGGTGAGTTTTGACACATTGGTCTGTGGGAGTAGCACCCCACAATAAATATTTTTTAGTCTGCCGGATTCAATGTCACGTTTACCTCCGGAGCCACAGCCTTTTCAACTGTTGTCATGCCCGTATATGAAATACGGAGCATAGCGTTCTTGGGAGCCAAAAGAACAAAATGTCCATAAGCATCAGACATTGTTCCCGAGACGGTTCCCGAAATAAATACAGATGCCCCCGCCAATGGCTTATCCAGATGATCTTTGACCACTCCTACAACCTTCACCCCGTCTTCCGGATCCGAAGCAGAAAGAGACAGCACATTTTGCACATCCTTTCCTTTCAGTGTAATCAGAATTACGCCATGTTTGGCCTTATCTCCATATATGGCTGTCGACGCTTCGTCTTTCAGAACACTGATAGACTCAATCATATCCGGATTGATATCCCGTTGCATCTGCTCGCCGGTTATCTCTTTTCCATCCACAAGGATCAAGGGCTGAGGTTGAGAACCGGCATTTCTAACCGAAAACAAATCCATCCCGCTTCTTTTCATCCCATCCGTTATGGTTACTTTCGAGTGCGTAGGTACCGTTTCCAACCGGGATACTTCAAAAGCTTCTTCTTTCGGAGCATCTTTTTTCACAGTATCTTTCAACACCTCAACCTTTTTTTCAGGCACTTTAGTCCCTACTATTTGCACGAAATCATTCACTTTCACGGCCGAGATTTCATCCATCTTACCCGAAATCTCAGGACGGGCAAATGCAGTCACAGCAATGGCGGCCAAAGGAAGTACATACAAGTACTTCAAACGTGCCCAAGGATTCGATTTTTCTTTTAACATCATAGTGATACGTTTTTTAAGTTTACTGTGATTAAAGCTGTTGGCCATAGAGTAGAGCCTTGTGCCAACGGCTTTTTTTATTAATAATAGTTGATATTCTTTCGCGTTTACACCTTCATTGATAACAGTCTCATCGGCTTCATACTCATGGATATTCTGCAACTCCTGTTTCAACAGCCATGCACCGGGGTTGAACCATTGGAAAAAGATACAGATATCAGCTACCAATAAATCAATAGAATGCCGATGACGGATATGTGCTGCTTCATGAATCAGAATTTCCCGCCCGTTCTCCTCCAAATCCTTCCGGCTGATAACGATATACTTCATCCAACTGAACGGAGCTATCTCCTGTTCGTGGACAACAAGTGTTGTTCCATTCTCCAACTTTTCCCGTTTACCGGAATGTATTAACCTGAAAAGACGGATCAAAGAGTATAGATTGCGGCAAGCAAAGAAGATAATGCCGGCCAGATAAACAAGCAGAAGAATTTCTATCCAGGACAAGGAAGCGACTTCGTGTACAGCCACTCCGCCGGTTGCATCGACAGTCGCGGGTTCCATTTCTGCCATTAGCAACACCTGCTCAATGGTGAGCATTGTTTGTTGTACTTCAACCTGATGGTTCGTGGTTACTTCAATGAAGGGAATGAGCAATGACAAAAACAGTACGCCCAATAAAGCAACACGATTAAAGCGATGAAAAGTTTCTTTGCTAAGTAAGACCCGAAAAAACAGGTAAAACAAGACAAGGCAAACTGATGATTTTAATATATAGATAAAGAATGCTCCCATAGTATAGATTGTCGTTTTATTAATTGGTGTTCATTAAATAGTGTTCTCAGGTCAGCCTTTCCTGTCCGCCTTCTCTACCTCTTGAATCAATTGTCTAAGTTCATCCAAAGAAATATCTTCTTCTTTGACTAAAGACGAAACTGCATTCAGGTAGGAATTATTAAAATACTTACTGATTACATTCCGAAGTGTTCCTTTACGAAAATCTTCTTCACTGACGATCGGATAGTATTGATAAGTATTCCCAAAAATATAATGAGCCAGAAAGCCTTTATCTTCCAGCCCGCGCACAATCGTTGATAAGGTGTTAAAATGCGGCTTCGGTTCTTCATAGAAAGCCAACATTTCTTTCACAAACAAGGGACCCTTTTCCCAAAAAAATCCCATGATTTCTTCTTCCTTTGCTGTTAATCCTTTCATACCTGCATCTTTGTTTGATGCAAATAACGAGAAGTTTTAGTTTATAAACTAATTTTTCTAGTTAATATAAACTAAAAGATATAGTTTAAAAGATGACAAGCCTGTAAAAGGCTCTATCAAAGATAAATTCTTCATTCTTTTACCCCCACAGTTTATCAACAATAAAATTCCCTATAAAGAATAAATCGCCCATAAAGACGATACTGAATACCAGAAAAGTGAAACAGGTACTCCAACGAGCTCCCCCATTTTCTTCACCGCTTTTGATACGGAGCAAGGAGCTATGCAAGCAATCACCTGCTATGAACAACACAAACAAGCTCGGTATCAAGTCACCCCATGACACCAACCACAAGTTATCACCCTTTCCCATTAGGAATGTCAATGCCACGGCCAACAAGAAGACGGAAGCATACTGCAAGTCTTTTCTCTTTGAATTCATAGTGGTAATATTTAAAGTACTTTTCACAAAGATATTGAATCTCATTAAATATCCTCTATCAAATCCATACAAAAAATCAGTATCATTACATATTTTACTTGCCTTTATCTGTCACTACAAAAGTAAATGAACAAGCAGACACAAGACGAAAGGCAGAGCTCCTTCATCCACTAACACTGATGAACAGGGAAAGATGAAGGAATGAACGGATCATGAGATATTTCACTAAACCAATGAAATTCTAATCCTCCACTTGCTCTCCTTCAGATTCTTCCGGTTTATTTCCGGTTTTAGAAGACTTCTTTTTTAATCGGCCACTTTTTCTCAAGGCTTCGGCAATAATCCACTGAAGTTGCCCGTTTGTACTACGAAACTCATCAGCCGCCCATTTTTCAATGGCGTCCATTGTTTCAGTAT
>OIRY01000946.1_pt1 | contig 6751 bp, 6 predicted proteins | sample 1586371 | NCBI WGS metagenome assembly OIRY01 (sample SAMN02674792, study PRJEB24791) | human gut metagenome, SKBSTL006 | isolation source: stool | host: Homo sapiens | place: USA | reverse complement strand
GTCCACAAACTAAAAGGCTGATTCCTAACGGAATACAGCCTTTTTTGTTTGCAGACCCTCCAGATATAACTCTGTTGCTCTTGGTTGATTTACTCCTATTTTAAGCAGATGTTGACTAATTGTTGACTAATTAAAATAGAGCTAATATGCTGACTATTAAAGCTGAGATTAAAAGGAGTGAACTAAAAGTTGACGGAACTTATAACGTCAAGATTAGATTCACATTAGACCGCAAGGTAAAACGCTTATCCACCAACCTGTTTGTAACTCAACAAGACCTAACTAAATCCCTCAAATTCAAAGAGGACACTTCCATTAAGAGAGAAATAGATAGGCTTGTTCTCTATTATAGGGAACAGTGCTTAAAACTGCAATTAGACCAAAATCATTATTCATTGGATGAGATAATTGAGTTCCTAAACGGAGAGCAAGAGAAGCAACAGACCATTGACTTTATAAAGTTCAGTCGTGAGTGGATAGCTTCTACTACCATAAAAGGAGCACCCAATTACACTACTGCCATCAATGCTTTGGTACGGTTTGTAGGTAAGGAAGAATTGGATATAAATCTTATCACCTTAGACTTCTTGGAACAGTTCAAAGCATTTTTAATTGGAGAACGTGATGCACGTACCAAGAAACTAATGCAGCAAGGTAAACGTGTGACCTCTAACCGCACCCTTTCCCTCTACTTGGTAAGCATCAAGAAGCTGTTCAATGAAGCCAAACGTAAGTTCAATAAGAAAGACAAGAACCTTATTCTTATTCCTAACTCACCCTTTGAGGACTTCAAGATACCTAAACAGGAAGCTACACGTAAGAGAGCCATTCCAGCAGACATCATTAAAAAGGTGTGGAAGCTGCCTTATAAAGACATGAAGAAAGGATATAAGTCCACCTGCCGTTATAACTTGGCTAAAGATTGTTTCATTCTCTCATTCTGTCTTATTGGAATCAATTCAGCAGACCTTTACAATGCTACTAAAATGAGAGGGAACACTATTATCTATAACAGAACCAAAACCAAGGCTCGTAGATTGGATGGTGCAAAGATGATGGTAGATATTCCTAAGATAGTGCAACCTCTTATTGATAAGTACAAGGATAGCACAGGAAAACGTCTGTTCAACTTCTATCAATATTATGGGGATGAAAAGACATTTAACAAGGCTATCAATTCTGGATTGAAAGAGATTGGTTCAATATTAGAAGTAGATGATTTGGAGTACTATGCAGCGCGCCATTCATGGGCTACTATTGCATTGAACAAAGTAGGCATAGACAAATATATAGTCCATGCAGCCCTTAATCACATAGACGACTCAATGAAAGTGACAGACATTTATATTGAACGTGACTTTGTAAATGAGAACAAGGCTAACGCCAAAGTTGTGAAGTACGTGTTTGGTAAGTAAGCTAATAATTCCTCACTTGCAGCAAATGCAGGTGAGGATTATTTTTTAACTTTGTACTGAATTAGAGCAAAAAGCATTATGGATGATAATCTGTTCATTGAATATATAAACTCCCCTTATGAAGAGCCACAAGATATGCTCCCTAAGATTGATGAAACTATGCTGACTGATATGGAGAGTAGTTTAGAAACTGATTTCAAAAATGAATATCAGCATGAAGATGTTACTTCTATTTTGGAGAGCATTGAATATATCAGAATCTATTGTAGAAACTTCCCATGCTTCAATGGCTTCGATTATCAACCACTCCAAGCTCCATTTGCATACTATCGTAGTAGAGAAATCTATCTAAAAGAACTACCCTTTACAGAAGATGGATTTTATAAATTCACGTACATACAGGATGCAATAAAAAAGTTAGGGCTAAAAGCTCAACCTACATTTGAGTTTATTGCATTCTTATATCATATTATTAAGGTGTGGAGCGAGAATCAGATAACCACAAGTGGGACAAAGATTGATAACATTCTCTACTTATTGAAGGAGCAACCCAATACCAAATTAACTATGAATATTAAGGTAGGCAGTAAATCCTTCGAGTTTAACAATTCATTGTTCATTCAATCTTTATTGGAGTTCTATTCTTCCCATGACCTTGTCTCTCATGGTCTCATTGAAAGAGAGAATAAGAGAGTGAGAGAACGTACCATCCAATATTCTTTGGTCAAAACATTGTTAGACTATCTTCCCATCAAAACTGATAAGTCTGAGGGAGTCAGCTTTGTACAGGCAGAAAGAGACTTAGCTTTATGCACTTTATATCTATGTAAATTACTAATGGGTGACCCTGCATACGTTTGTACCAAAGATAACAACGCTACATTTGACAAGTTGATGAGAGACTTCAAAGACTTTAATATTACACTTCATAAGATGCTAACCTAATGATATTCAGCAACGTAAAAACAGGGATATAAAACTTACTCTTACATACCCTATTTAAGAGACATATCTTTGCACCGCTTTCAGAAAGCTGGCAGGCACGTTGCCACAGACTAATCACTGAAAGCCCCAAAGACATGAAGAACTTAAATTTATTGTTCATCGAAGGTAACCGCACTAAAATTGACAACTCTAACGTAGTTGAATCTTACAACAAGATTAAGGCATGGGGATTCATCGAAACAATGCCTATTGAATACTTCCCAATGGAAGAAGCTAAGAATAAATTAGGCGGTAGAAAGTTGTACAGACCTACTATTACTCGTAAGAAAGGGGAAGGCTCTGCTACTATCAGCAATTTCGAGATTAAAATGGTTGAAGTACAGGAAGCAGACTATGACAAGTACGACGGTGTTTGTGGCGATGGTCAGCATAGAACAATAGCCCTCATGTTTGATGAATTGAAAGATGTTACAGCTACTTATCAGCCAGTAAAACTCTCTAAAGAGAATATGGATATATTGGCTTACATATCAATACGTAACAATGGCAGGAAATGGTCTAATGATGATTTTTATGCTTCCAATATTTCAACAGGAGATACTAATGCAGACTATATCCTTAATAAAAGGAAAGAAGGCTATATTCCTGCATTCCTTTTCAATGTTTATACTCTTGGAACATCTAATCTGACAGCAGCACAAATCAAGTCAATCCAACAAGGATATAAGAAACTCTCTGACTTTAGTAAAGTTCAAATCAGCAAAGATACACAAGATAAGGGAGATAGAATCTTAGCGGCATTAGAATCTAACAGCTTCATCTCTAATGATAGGTTTACTGGACGTTTTGGAGCAGGACTGAAAGCATTCTTTACTGAATGTAAGGATATAGAAATAGTTGTAAACACTATCAACCATATCAATAAAGAGAATTGGAATAAGTACTTCACCCCAATTGCAGGTCAGAGCATGGAAGCCAAATCTTATAAGGAAGCTCTAACTAAATTGACAGAACAAATAAAGAAGTAACCTGTTCGATAGCCCATGTGACAGGTGGGCTTCTCTACTCCAAATTCTTGGGTTTAGCATTTCAGCCTTATAGAACTATCTCAAATTACCCATTATATGAACTTTAGACATATCTAAGATTCTATAATTGGGGTTACAGCTAACAGATTTTTAAAAGCCAACAATATATGATAACCAAGTTAGATATTCAAGAGAAAGATGGATTCCTTACCATGAAGGACTTCCCTATGAACTGCATCTTTAATAAGGTCAAGACAGGTTGCGGTGCTACTACCATAGCACTTACCAATAACGAGAATTATATCATTACTGTTCCAACCACAGAACTGATTGAGAACAAATGCTATCCAACTAAAGATGCAGATGGTAATGTGAAGTTCTGGAAGAAACATGAACGCAGAGCAGGATTAAGTCCTGTTGTTAATAACCTGTTTGGCTTATATGGAAATTTCACCTTAGAGCTAAAGAAAAAATTAAAGGATTACTTATCTTCTGTTGGAGTAAAGAAGATTATCTGCACCTATGACAAGATAGACAAGTTGATGGAGTTTATCAATCCTAAAGACTTTAAACTGACGATTGACGAATACCACAACTTCCTTAAACAATACTCATTCAGAGACAAGGCTATTAATGGGGTGTTGGCTCACTTTAAAGAGTTCAAATCCTATTGCTTCTTGTCAGCTACTCCTATTCCAAACAATTTGAAGCCAGCAATCTTCAATGACATTCCAGAATACATAGCTGATTGGAATACAACAGATGATATTACTGTTTATCCTTACCATACAGACAAGCCTTATATGGTAGCAGCCAAGTTTATCAAGACCTACCAAGCTAAAGGTTGTCTGAATGTGAACGGCATAGAGAGCAAGGAAGCATATTTCTTCATTAACAGCGTTACAGAGATTAAAGCCATACTTAAACAGACACAACTAACAGAGGATGATTATAGAATTATTTGTGCTGACAATCCTAAGAATAGAAGAACCTTAGAAGAATATACTATATCAAGTTCTGCTGACGCTCCCAAGAAATTCAACTTTATCACTTCCAAATCATTTGAGGGTGTGGACTTCCATTCTGAAACAGGATTATGCTTTGTTGTCAGCAATGTTCAGAACAGACACACATTGGTCAGCATTGATATGGATATACCTCAAATTGTAGGAAGAATCAGAACCAAGTCCAATCCATTTAGAAATAAAGTAGTCCATATCTTCAACACTAAAGCTACTGACCATTACACAACATTTGAAGAAATGGAGCAGATTGTGGATAAGGAAGTAAAGGCAGCACAAGAAAGGGCTGATATGCTTAATAATACCAAACTATCAGAAGCGGCAACCAAGCAACAGATTAATGAGATTAAGAAAGTTGGGATTGAATCTTACCTATCTTATCAAGAGAATAAATTTGTCGTTAATGATATGGTAGCCAAGTTACAGCTTTACAGCTATTATATTGCTACTGTGGTTTACCAATCAGACAAATCATTAAGAGAAACTTATGCCCAATCTGGAATAGTAACTACTAAAGGTAAATGGCATATCGCACCAGAGAAGTTTGTCAAGGAATTAATTGTAAAGCCAACTTTCAGAGAACTACACAAACGATATTGTGAAATCAAAGCAAACCCAATGACATTTGACTTGCAAACCATTGATATAGAACATGAATATCCAATCTTAGGCAGAGCTTACCGCCAACTTGGAGTGAAAGAATTAAAGCGATTGCGAACCATCAAATCCATTCAAGAGGCTTTAGGTGAAGCATAAACCTATCTCATAAGATGATTACATAAGTTTATAGTGTAACGAGCGAGGAGGTACACTACATTATTATCCCCCCTCATGGCTCTAAATAAAAAAGAATGCTTTAGAAATGTAGTCCAACGGCTGACAGGAATAAGCATTCTTATTAATCTAAGAACAGGCACGATGCACGATTATCACAGTCTGCCAATAATTTACTAATACTCCTCATTTCCTTTGAAAGAATCTTTAGGGAAAGACATAGGACAGCCTAAGATGCAAGCGAAGAAATTCACTTGTGTTTTAGGTTTGTTCTTGTTAAATCCATTCAATCAATAACCATTTAATTCAATTTCATTATGAGAGATTTAGTAATTATGCCAGCTATGGCACAGCGTAGAGAATCATTAAACATGGGTGAGTTTGCAGAAGAAGCAATTATTGTGGAAGAAGTTGCAGCACCCAAAAGAGTAAACCATTTCATTGAAGCAAACACACAGGAAGTAACCTTACAGCACTTACAGCAAGACTGCATCATTCCAAGTTTTGCATCAATGGAGGAAACCATAAGCCACCAATCCTTTATAGGTGCAGTAGTAGATGCAGCTAAGGATTACTTTCATGGAGAACAGTTTGATATGCCAGAGATTAGAATCTCACACCCTATCAATGGCAGAATACCAAGTGCATTAGGTAAGAAAGCATCTGAATTGACAGACGAAGAGAAAACTTTGTTCTATCAGAGAATGTGTTTCTGTTTTGAAATTCCATCCATTGTACATGATGAATACGGTAATCGTTTAGCGTTATCCATTGGTGGAGTGAGAGCATATAACGAGATTAACCTATACAGTAAGAAGTCTGTTGAGAGATTTAAAATCTTCATAGGCTTTCGTAATCGTGTGTGCTCAAATTTAATGCTTACTACTGACGGCTTGCAGGATAAGATAGAAGTCCTAAGCATACAGGAACTATATGCAGCAGCATTGAATCTGTTCCATGCTTACAACCCATCCAAAGACCTGCATCTGTTAAGGACACTTGGGCAGATGTCAATCTCAACGAGTGAGTTCTGCCAGATAATAGGCAGGATGAGATTATATCAAGCTCTTACACCCAACCAACAGAAACGCTTACCTCGTCTATTATTAGGAGACAGTCAGATTAATGCAGCTTGCAGAGCATTCGTTTCTGATGCGAACTTCAAGAGTACAGGGGACAGCATTACAGGCTGGCAGCTCTTAAACCTGCTCAATGGTTCTGTGAAGTCAAGTTACATAGATAACTTTTTGGAGAGGAATCTTAATTGCACAGAGTTCGTACAAGGCATTCAACGTGCCAAATTAGGAGATAGTGAATACGCTTGGTTCTTGGGCTGAGTGGATTGTTGATTGAGAGAGGAAAGGGCAGCTATTCAATTAGTTGTCCTTTCTTTATATCTACCAGCTTATTAAGACATCAAATTATGGATATAGATTATACTGTGGGAGAAGTGGAACTGTCCTACAAACCCAAATTCAAGAATATATATAAGGTAGTCAGTTCAGAGGATGCTTATAAATATTTGCTAGATCGGAAGAGCGTCGTGTAGGGAAAGAGTGTAGATCTC
>OIRY01000945.1_pt1 | contig 6754 bp, 5 predicted proteins | sample 1586371 | NCBI WGS metagenome assembly OIRY01 (sample SAMN02674792, study PRJEB24791) | human gut metagenome, SKBSTL006 | isolation source: stool | host: Homo sapiens | place: USA | reverse complement strand
ATCAAGAAATCTTCTCGTTGAATATCAGGCCCCCTTCTTTTACACCCTGTATATCAGTGTAATTTCCCTTTTTCATTGTTGTGTGTGTCTTGTGTATATACTGCCTGTTACCTAAGAAGTAACAGATATACATGGGGTAAAAAAATATGATTTTAACGAAACAAAAATCAACAAATGCTGGGCCTAGTAATGGGACAGGGGAAGGCGTAGCACACTCAAAACGTTGGTATGTCGCTTTGGTTCGCATGCATCACGAGAAGAAAGTAGCCGAGCGTTTAAATAAAATGGGGATTGAGAATTTCGTTCCAGTTCAGCAGGAACTTCATCAATGGAGTGACCGACGCAAGATGGTCGAGTCTGTATTGCTTCCAATGATGGTATTCGTACACGTTGATGCAAAAGAACGTAAAGAAGTTCTTTCCTTTTCTACAGTAAGTCGGTATATGGTAATGCGAGGTGAGAGCAGTCCGACTATCATTCCTGATGAGCAGATGGCTCGTTTCCGATTTATGCTTGATTATTCAAAAGATGTCATTTCCATGAACAGTGCTCCCTTGGCACGTGGTGAAAAAGTTCGCGTCATTAAAGGTCCTTTAACCGGACTTGTGGGTGAACTTGTTACAGTAGACGGCAAAAGCAAGATAGCTGTTAGGCTTAATATGTTAGGATGTGCTTGTGCTGATATGCCGGTAGGATATGTAGAACCGGTTAGATTTTGAATATGTACTTGTATTTCTGATACATTATTTTATTCATTTATACTACAATGGAAAAAACATTGAAGGGCATAGTACAATATGCTCGTAAAAACTATTTCAGCTATTGGGCTATTCTTGGGATTGACACAGCACTGTCTGTTTTATGTTCATTACTCGCCTATGCTGTAATTCACTACATGGCATACGTCCCGATGAGTGACTGGATACTTTGCAAATTTATTTGCGTGTCTTTGGTGTCAAGTGTTGCAGGAGCCTTATTATTCCATACTTATCGAAATACGATCCGTTTTTCTCAAGCACGAGAGTTATGGCGTATTATGTGTGCCGTATTATTCAAGATAGCCTGTTTGTCGGTTATTGCATATTGGGTAATCTATGAGACTGAATTACCGGATAATTATAGGATATCTTATCTTTTGTTTGATGGTTTATTAACTCTGGTAACATTAACTGTTTTTCGTGTATCTCTTATAATCATATATGATTTTTTATTGGATTGGGTAAATAAAAAGAATACTCGTATTCTTATTTATGGGATTGATGAAAAAAGTGTAGCCTTAAAACTTCGTCTTCGTGATAGTGCGCATTATAAGGTTGTAGGTTTTTATATTTATGGTAAAAATAATCGTAGACGTCGATTGGCAGATCTTCCTATTTATTATTTTGAAACAGAAGAAGACTTTAATTATGTCATAAAAAAACATGGTATTCATGGCATTTTATTTGCTCGTTATGAAGATACCCGCTTGGAGGAGAACCGCCTTTTAGAGTATTGTAAAAGTAATGCTGTCAAGACTTTTATTGCTCCTACTATCAGTGAAGCGGATTCTGACGGGAACTTTCATCAGTGGATACGTCCTATTAAAATTGAAGATTTATTGGGACGTGCTGAAATCAATATAAACCTTAGTCAGGTCGCAGAAGAATTCAGAGGAAAAGTTGTATTAGTGACCGGTGCTGCAGGCAGTATCGGTAGCGAGCTTTGCCGTCAATTGGTGCAAATGGGTATTCAAAAACTCATCATGTTTGACTCTGCAGAGACTCCTTTGCATAATGTCCGTTTGGAATTTGAGAAAAATTATCCTGCTATCGATTTTGTTCCGGTGATTGGTGATGTACGTGTGAAAGAACGTGTGCGTATGGTATTCGAACTTTATCATCCTCAAATTGTCTTCCACGCCGCTGCTTATAAACATGTTCCTTTAATGGAAGAAAATCCTTGCGAAGCTGTACTTGTCAATGTCACGGGTTCGCGTCAGGTCGCCGATATGGCGGTGGAGTATGGTGCAGAAAAAATGATAATGGTTTCTACCGACAAAGCTGTGAACCCGACTAATGTGATGGGATGTTCCAAACGTTTGGCGGAAATCTATGTACAGAGCTTGGGGTGTGCTATCCGTGAGGGAAAGATAAAAGGACATACTAAATTTATTACTACACGTTTTGGAAACGTATTAGGCAGTAACGGTTCTGTAATCCCGCGCTTCAAGGAACAGATTGAGAACGGTGGTCCTGTCACAGTGACTCACCCTGATATTATTCGTTTTTTTATGACGATTCCCGAAGCTTGTCGTTTGGTTATGGAGGCTGTTACAATGGGAGAGGGTAATGAAATCTTTGTCTTTGAAATGGGCAAGGCCGTTAAGATTGTCGACTTGGCTACCCGTATGATTGAATTGGCGGGTTATCGCCCGGATGAAGATATAAAGATTGAATTTACTGGCTTGCGACCGGGTGAGAAACTCTATGAAGAAGTGCTGAGTGATAAAGAAAATACGATTCCTACCGAGAATAAAAAAATTATGATAGCTAAAGTACGTCGGTATGAATATGCTGATATTCTTGATATATATGCGGAGTTTGAGAAGTTGTCCCGTGCTGTGCGGATTATAGACACGGTCAGATTGATGAAAAAAGTTGTTCCGGAGTTCAAATCGAAGAATTCGAAATTTGAGGTACTGGATAAAGAATAATAAACTTGAGAAATTTATGTATAATTTGTTTTGTATTTGTGCAAGTAGAGTAAGTAGAAAGGGGAGGGGGGTATTTCCCTGTTTAGTTGCGATATTGCTGTTCGCTTCCTGCCAGTCGTATAAGAAAGTTCCTTATTTACAAGATGCAAAAGTTGTAGAACAGACTGCTCAACAGGAAAATCTATATGATGCAAAGATAATGCCTAAAGATCTGCTTACTATTGTAGTGTCATGTACCAGCCCGGAATTGGCTGTTCCGTTTAACCTCACGGTAGCTACTCAAAATAATGTAGCTATAACCAGTACAACCTCCCAACCGATATTGCAGCAATATCTCGTAGATAACGATGGAAAAATAAATTTTCCGGTACTAGGTGAGTTGAGGGTAGGTGGCTTGACCAAGAAAGAGGCGGAGCAACTGATTGTGGAGAAACTGAAACCTTATATCAAAGAAACGCCGATAGTCACTGTCCGTATGGTAAACTATAAAATCTCCGTATTGGGTGAGGTTGCCCGTCCGGGAACTTTTACTATCAGTAACGAGAAAGTGAATTTGTTGGAAGCGCTTGCTATGGCGGGTGACATGACGGTTTGGGGAGTTCGCGACAATGTAAAGCTGATTCGTGAAAGTGCTGATGGCAAACAGGAAATTATAACACTGGATTTGAACAGTGCGGAGACCATTCTTTCTCCCTATTACTGGTTGCAGCAGAACGATATCGTTTATGTGACTCCGAACAAGGCAAAAGCACGCAACTCGGATATTGGTAACAGTACAAGCCTCTGGTTCTCCGCTACTTCTATTTTAGTGTCATTGGCAAGTTTATTAGTAACAATTTTCAGATAATAGCATTGTATGATTGATGAAAGAAAAGATAAATTAGGGGAACAGTCCGAAGAACAGGTTAATATTCAGGAACTTCTTTTCCGTTATCTGATTCACTGGCCTTGGTTTGTAGTATCGATAATTATTTGTATTGCTTGTGCATGGGGATACCTACGTCTGACAACACCTATATATAATATTTCTGCCACTGTCCTTATTAAGGACGAAAAGAAAGGTGGTGGTGCAAGTATGTCTTCCGATTTAGAAAAGATGGGATTGGAGGGTTTCGTCTCTTCATCTAGCAATGTAGATAATGAAATCGAAGTACTTCGTTCAAAGTCTTTGTCCAGAGAGGTGGTAAACAATCTGGGACTGTTCGTGACTTATATGGATGAAGACGAATTTCCAAGCAAAGAGCTTTATCATACATCTCCTGTTTTAGTGAGTCTGACTCATCAGGAAGCGGATAAACTTCCGGGTAGAATGGAAATAAATATGATTCTTCAACCAACGGGTGCGTTGGGGGTACAAATTACAGTAGGCGAAAAAGAGTACCGGAAACAGTTTGATAAATTGCCTGCTGTATTTCCGACAGATGAGGGTACGGTTGCTTTTTTCGCAAATAACGATACCTTGTCAGCAGTTTGTCCGGAAAATATAACCAAAGAACGTCATATCACAGCTTTTATTAACAGACCTTTTTCTGTGTTGAAAGAATATGTTAACTCTTTGTCAATAGCCCCCACTTCAAAGACTACTTCTGTAGTTGTTATTTCACTGGAAAATACAAATACCCGGCGTGGTAGAGATTATATCAATAAACTGCTTGAAATGTATAATATCAATGCCAATAATGACAAGAATGAGGTGGCTCAGAAAACTGCTGAATTTATTGACGAACGTATTGGTATTATTTCTAAAGAATTAGGCAGTACAGAACAGGATTTGGAGAACTTCAAACGTAGTGCGGGAATTACTGATTTGAGCAGTGAAGCACAGATAGCCTTGACAGGCAATGCTGAATATGAAAAGAAACGCGTGGAAAATCAGACTCAGATAAATCTGGTGATGGACTTGCAACGCTATATGAAAGGTAATGAATATGAAGTATTACCGAGTAATATCGGCTTACAGGATGCAGCATCAGCCGGTGCGATAGACCGTTATAATCAAATGCTGGTTGAAAGGAAACGTCTGTTGCGTACTTCGACGGAGAATAATCCGACCATAATCAATCTGGATACCAGTATCCGTGCAATGAGAACCAATGTGCAAGCTACCTTAGATGCTACATTGAAAGGATTGCAGATTACCAAAGAAGATCTGGCTCGTGAAGCAAGCCGTTATTCCCGCCGTATCAATGATGCGCCCACTCAGGAACGCCAGTTTGTAAGCATTGCCCGCCAGCAAGAGATTAAATCGGGTTTGTATCTGATGTTGCTTCAAAAACGTGAGGAGAATGCCATCACTTTGGCGGCTACTGCCAATAACGCGAAGATTATTGATGAAGCGTTAGCAGATGACAATCCGATTTCTCCCAAAAAGATGTTGGTTTATTTGGCTGCTTTAGTCTTAGGTGTGGGACTTCCGGTAGGAGTTATTTATCTGATAGGTTTGACAAAATTCAAGATTGAAGGTCGTGCTGACGTTGAGAAATTGACTTCACTTCCTGTTGTTGGTGATATTCCGTTAGCAGATGAAAAGACTGGTTCTATAGCGGTATTTGAGAATCAGAATAATCTGATGAGTGAGACTTTCCGGAATGTCCGTACTAATCTCCAGTTTATGCTTGAGAATGGTAAGAATGTAATTCTGGTAACTTCTACTATCAGTGGTGAAGGTAAGTCTTTCATATCTGCTAATTTAGCAATTAGTCTTTCTTTATTAGGGAAGAAAGTGGTGATAGTAGGACTGGATATTCGTAAACCGGGGTTGAATAAAGTCTTCAATATACCTAAAAAGGAACATGGTATTACTCAATATCTGACAAACACAACTGCGAATTTAATGGATTTTGTGCAGCCTTCTGATATAAACAAAAATCTGTTTATTCTTCCCGGTGGTACAGTTCCACCTAATCCGACAGAATTATTGGCTCGTGGAGGGTTAGAGAAAGCCATTGAAACATTGAAGGCGAATTTTGATTATGTGATATTGGATACAGCGCCGGTGGGTATGGTAACCGATACTTTACTTATAGGACGTGTCGCAGATTTATCCGTATATGTATGTCGTGCTGATTATACCCATAAGGCAGAGTTTACTTTGATTAATGAATTGGCTGAAAATAACAAATTGCCTAATCTCTGTATTGCTATCAATGGTTTGGATCTGAACAGTAGGAAGTATGGTTATTACTATGGCTATGGAAAATATGGCAAGTATTATGGTTATGGAAAACGTTACGGTTATGGTTACGGATATGGAGAGAAGCATGGAGGTGAAAAATAATTAAATCAAACAAAATATGCGTGATTTTAAAGACATTAAGATTGCCGTAGCCGGTACGGGCTATGTGGGGCTGAGCATAGCAACGCTGCTATCACAACATCATCATGTAACCACCGTGGATGTAATTCCCGAAAAGGTGGAAAAACTGAATAATAAGATTTCTCCAATCCAGGACGATTATATCGAGAAGTATCTTGCTGAAAAGGATCTTAACCTCACAGCAACTCTCGATGGTGCCGCAGCTTACAAGGATGCAGATTATGTAGTAATCGCTGCTCCAACTAACTATGACCCACAGAAAAACTTTTTCGATACACATCATATCGAGGACGTGATCGACCTCGTTTTGAGTGTGAATCCTGGTGCAGTGATGGTAATCAAATCTACTATTCCTGTAGGATATTGCCGTTCACTTTACGTGAAGTATGCGCTCAAGTTCTTGACCGATCCTTCACTCAAGGGCAAGAAGTTCAATTTGCTTTTCTCTCCAGAGTTCCTTCGCGAGAGCAAGGCACTTTACGATAATCTCTACCCATCTCGTATCATTGTTGGCTATCCAAAGATATTGCCGGCTGATCGCAATAAGAAGTGGGATGAGGAAAATGCATCTATTGAGGCAATTAGTAATGCTGACGCTGAGAAAAATGCAAAAACATTTGCCGCACTCCTTCAGGAAGGCGCAATTAAGGAAAATATTGATACTCTTATCATGGGTATGACTGAAGCAGAGGCTGTTTAGCTATTTGCTAATACGTATCTTGCACTTCGCGTGTCTTATTTCAATG
>OIRY01000928.1_pt1 | contig 6870 bp, 5 predicted proteins | sample 1586371 | NCBI WGS metagenome assembly OIRY01 (sample SAMN02674792, study PRJEB24791) | human gut metagenome, SKBSTL006 | isolation source: stool | host: Homo sapiens | place: USA | reverse complement strand
AACATCTAATTGGGGAGGAACAAATATTGAGGCTTGGATGTCTAAAAAGTCAATTAATCGTGCAATTGGCGGAGAAGCTATAGCGGATGCTGCTAATCGTATGAATGATGGATCTCTTTATTCACAAGAAGAGTTGGAAGAAATTGATGCGCTTGTTATCATGCAAGTGCACAATAGGGATGTTGCGGATGAAAGTTGTTTACGTGATAAGTACACTGACTATAAATTGCCATTTAACAGAGATAATTATGCTATTGGTTTTGATTACGTAATCAAGCGATATTTGACAGAGTGTTATGAATTACGTAATAATCCTAAGTCGAAATATTATAAAAGTAAATATGGTAAACCTGCGTTAGTCGTTTTATGTACACATTGGAATGATAACCGTACGCTTTATAATACTAGTGTTCGTCTATTAGCTGAAAAATGGGGATTCCCTTTGGTTGAATTTGATAAATATATTGGATTCTCAAAAAGGGCGAATCACCCAGTAACAAATGAACCTGTGACATTATTATATGCTTCTGATATGCAGAAGATAGAAGGTGTATTGCATGGGCACCATCCTTTGCGAGGAGAAAATGAGTATATTCAGCGTAAGATGGCTGCAATATTTGTTGATATGATGCATAAGGTACTGCCTGTAAAATAACATATTCGTTTTTGTATATAGTATTTATATTATTTAGTTTGTCTTCTTGCACTTATGCCTTGAAGTATGTTTGCAAGAAGACTTTTTTATAATCTTATAGTGAGATGATTATATCTTGATATTTTCTGAACTATATAGTAAGTCTATTTACTTTATTTGATACGCAATTGTGCATTATTTGATATAGTCCATAGGCATATCAGCTGGTATTTTAGTTGCAAAATAACATAATTGATAATATATTATTGCGTATTTTTTTATTTGTTCAAAATAGTATAACTATATAGTAAAATTTTACATATTATTTCCTTTGATATTCCCTACCTTTGTATCAGTATTATTATTGTTAATTTTAAAATTATGGAAACATTTAATGTCAGTTTTATTGATTTGACTATTGTTCTACTTTATCTTTTTTTTATAGTACTTTGGGGACTAAAAAATGGGAAAAGTTCTGATTCGCAATCATACTTTTTAGCAGGTCGTACAATGCCTTGGTGGGTTGTAGGGCTTTCTCTTTTCGCTGCAAGTATATCAAGTACAACTCTGATTGGCCAATCAGGTGACTCTTATCATACTGGGTTAGCAGTTTTTAATTATAATCTAACAGGAATTATTGTAATGGTTCTCTTTGCAGTATTTCTTTTGCCCCTTTATATAAAATCCAGAATATTTACTATACCAGAATTCTTGGAAAAAAGATTTGATAGTAGATCCAGATATTATTTTTCGGGGATTTGTATTTTGGGAAATATATTTTTAGATGCTGCAGGGGCACTTTATGCTGCTGCTTTAATTATAAAATTAATACTTCCTGAAGCCGATTTACAAATGATAATTATTGTGTTTGCTATCATTTCCGCTTCATACACCATTCCAGGTGGCTTGTCGTCAGCTATTAATGCAGAACTTATTCAAGCTATCATATTGATTCTTGGTTCTGTTATTCTAACAATCTTTTGCTTTCAACAGGGTGGTGATTATTTTTATGGACTATTTGCCGATGGTGATATGTTGGTCAAGCTTATACGGCCTCTATCAGATTCTGCAACACCATGGTTGGGACTTATAGTGGGCATGCCTATACTTGGTATTTATTTCTGGGCTAATAATCAAACCTTAGTTCAAAGAGTTTTAAGTTCTAGAAATATAGATGAAGGTCGTAAGGGAGTTATATTTACTGGCTATCTAACATTACTTACATTGTTCATTGTTGCTATGCCAGGTCTAATAGCTAGACACCTTTTCCCAGGTTTGGAAAAACCAGACATGGTATATCCTAATATGGTTTTGCAGCTAATGCCTATTGGCTTGTTAGGGGTGATGCTTTCTGCTTTATTATCGGCATTAACTTCAACTTTAAGTGCGATTTTGAATTCAACATCAACTTTGTTCACAATTGATTTTTATGCAAAGTTTAATAAGAAAGCAGACTCCAAACATTTAGTTTTCGTAGGTAAAATAGCATCTTGTGTCATTATTATATTATCAGCTATTTGGGCACCGCAAATAGGTCATTTTGGCTCTTTATTAAAATACTATCAGGAAATGCTATCTTATATTGCTCCACCAATTGTGGCTACATTCATTATGGGAGTATTTTGTAAAAGAGTTAATGCTAATGGGGCATTTGCTGGTTTGATAGGTGGCTTGGTTATGGCCGTATTATTACTTTTCTTTAAACAATATCTTGTAGGAGAACTTCATTTCCTTTTTATTGTTCCTATTTTATTTGGATTAAGTTGTCTTATTATATATGGATTTAGCTTATTATATCCTGCTCCATCTGAATTAAAACTTAATGACACAACATTTAATGTGGCTGAATTTAAGGATGAACTGTCTCGTATGCGAGACTGCAAATGGTATGATAATTATCTTTTTTATTCCGTCGTTTTATTGCTGCTCAGCGCGGTAATTTGGATAATCTTTTCTTGACTTATAGAACATTTTAACATAATTATATTTACATAATATGAAACTCGAAAAATACGTAGGAAATCCTATTTTATCCCCTTTGGAATGTAATGAGTGGGAGTCTTTAGTAACGTGCAACCCTGGTGTTATATATGATGGTGGCGTATTTTACATGTTATATCGTGCAGCAGGAAATGATAAGGAGCATGTTATTCGTTTTGGCTTAGCTGTGAGTAAAGATGGTTATAATTTTGATCGTAGTTCTGACCAGCCAGTATTTACTCCCAGTGAGAATGGTCCAGATTCAGGCTGCGTAGAGGATCCAAGAATTGTCAAACTTGATTCGGAATATTATATAACTTATGCATTTCGTCCGTATGCTCCAGGCCAATATTGGAAATTTGAACATGACGAGGTTTTAGTACCCGAATGTGGTGAAGATGCACCTCAATTTATAAAAAAGAATTTAGGGAGTACAGGACTTGCTGTTACAACAGATTTTAAATCTTTTAAGCGCCTAGGTCGTATAACTTCTCCTATTTTGGATGATAGAGATGTTATTCTATTCCCAGAAAAGATTGATGAAAGATATGTTTTGTTACATCGTCCAAAACAGTTTGTTGGCAATGAATATGGTGTAAATTATCCTTCTATATGGATTAAATTCTCAGATGATATTTTAAATTGGGAAGATAAAGAAAGCATATTACTTCTAACAGGTAGACAAGATTCCTGGGAAGAGAAGATTGGAGGCAGTACTCCTCCTCTGAAAACTGATAAGGGATGGTTAATGCTTTATCATGGTGTTGAAAGCGGAGGACTTGGATATTATAGAGTTGGGGCAGTTTTGTTGGATAGTAATAATCCTACAAAAGTTATTGGAAGAACACGCACACCTATATTAGAGCCTGAATTTGACCATGAGATAAATGGTTATTATCATGGATGTGTTTTCCCTACAGGAAATGTCATTGTAGATGAAAAGTTGTATGTGTATTATGGTAGTGCAGATAAATATGTTTGTGTTGCTACTTGTAATGTTAATGAGCTCGTTGATTATCTTTTATCGGACGAGTGCAGTGTAGATAAAATATGACAATAGATATGAAACTTATTTTTGTACAACTGGTTATCGTCTGTTTTCTGTTTGCTTGTAAATCAGAAAATACAGTTGAAATAACAGTACTTAAAGATACAGTATCACATAATTATTTAGGTAATGGTGTAGAATGGGATCCTTATGATGAAGCAGAGTCATGGGGTCATTCTGTATCTGAAGATGATTGGAACAAGCTGTTTAAACGTTTAGACTTTATGAAACCGCAATATGTAAGGTGCATGATTAACAGTCCATATCGTTATTTTATTTCAAAAGATGGTAGTTTTGATAAAACTCGTAATATAAATTCTATATCTCGTTTATTAAGATATTGTACAGATCGGAATATAACAGTTATATTCGGAGAATATAATCCACCTACTTTTGATATGAAAGATAGTGAAAAGTGGGTTGATATGTCTGTGGCTTACTTAAAGTATCTAGTTTGTGATTTAGGGTTTACATGTATCAAATATTTTAATATTTTTAATGAGCCAGATGGTGATTGGGCTTCAACCAACGGAGATTATTTATTATGGAAAAAGATGCTCTTCTTATTTCATAAAAAAATAAGTGAATATCCAATGCTTGCCAAACAAGTTAAACTAGCAGCACCAGATGTAGTTATGGATTATCATAATTCCAATTCAGAATATGATGCTGAAGGTTGGTTGATGCAAACTATTGCAGATGCAGATGATATCATAGGAGTCTATGATTTACATGCTTACCCTGGTCAGGCAGAAGTTAGAAGTGGAAGTTATTCTAAATTATTGGCTTCATACAAGAATCATATCCCTAGTGATAAACAGATTATTTTGGGGGAGGCTGGATATAAATATTGGCGTACTGCTGATTCTTTGCTGATGGCTGAATATAATAGGCGTTTAGTGAATCACCCGTACACAAAAGGTACAGATTGTAACATGCTGTGTTATGACTACTTTTATGGCTTAGATATGCCTTTATTGGCTATGGAAGTTATGAATGCAGGTTATTCAGGCTTAGCAATGTGGATGCTTGATGATGCTATGCATAGTAATGGTGATTCGGGAAAACCTGAAGATATTAAAATTTGGGGTATGTGGAATATACTTGGTGAAGAGGTTTTTAATAGCCCGAAAGAAGAAGAACTAAGGCCTTCTTTTTATACTTGGTCTTTGATGTGTCGTTATTTTCCATCAGGTGCAGATATTCTTAAAACTGAAGTTCTGGATGGAAATAATGAAATATATGCGGTAGCTGGGATGTATAAGGGAAAGCTAACTGTTGCAATTGTCAATATTGGAAAAGAGGATAAAAAAATTAATCTCTCCCTGCCTAAGGAAATGACTTCTGCTTTGCTATATGTGTATGAAGAAGAGCATTTAAATAAAGACGAGAATGGATTCCCACTTCCCGTTCAGACAGGCATGAAGTTAAACAGTTATAGTAACACTATAAAATCCAATAGTTTTATTATATTAACCGACTTAAGTGATGAATAAATTACTAACAGCTTTTGGCTTGGCCGTACTGTTCACTATGAACAGTGCGGCTAAAGTCGTTTTACCTGATATAATTAGTGATAACATGGTTATCCAACAAAACACAAAAGTCAGGTTATGGGGTAGGGGAAATGTTAATACAACAATTAGTGTTGTAGCTTCATGGAATAAGAAGACTTTTACAACAGTTAGTAATGATAAAGGAGATTGGGAACTATGGATAGAAACCCCATGCGCAGATTATACACTAAGACAAATAGAAATTTCTGATGGTGAAAAGCTTGTCATTGATAATGTCTTAGTAGGAGAAGTCTGGTTATGTTCAGGACAGTCTAATATGGAAATGCCTTTGAAGGGGTTTCAAAATTGTCCAGTAGAAGGAGGTAATGAGTCAATCGCAACAAGTGGAGCTTGGAAAAATAAAATCAGATTTGTTACTGTTCCATGGACCGAAAAACTTATTCCACAAGAAAGCTGTTCTGGTCAGTGGAAATGCTCTTTACCTGAAAATGCACAGTGGTTTAGTGCTGTGGGATACTACTATGCACAAATGATGAATAAAGTTCTTGATGTCCCTATTGGTATTATTAGTTGTAGTTGGGGAGGCTCAACAATTGAGGGTTGGTTACCAGAAAGAATTCTTACTAAATATCCAGATATTGATTTATCTTTAGCAAAAGAAAAGAAGGGGATGCAGTGTTTACGTCCTATGATAATGTATAATGGAATGTTACATCCATTACATAGATTTACAATCAAAGGTTTTTTATGGTATCAAGGTGAATCGAATGTAGATAAATATAATGTGTATGGAGAACGACTGCAGACTATGGTTAGGTTGTGGAGAGAAGAGTGGAATTTAGGAGACTTACCTTTTTACTATGTTGAAATTGCTCCATATCAATATGCTTCTCATTTAAAAGCTCAACGCTTTAGAGAAGAACAATTTAAAGCGCAATTTTTAATTCCAAATTCAGGTTTAATATCTACTAATGATTTAGTTGAACCATACGAACAGACAAATATACATCCAAAAAATAAGTCGGAAGTCGGTAAACGATTAGCATATATGGCATTAAGTCAAACTTATGCTATAAAAGGAATTTATAGCAGAGGGCCAGAATATAAATCTCATCAAGTAAAAAATAATAAAATTATCCTTTCATTTAATCATGCAGATGATGGCTTTAGTAGACTAGAAGGAATTGACGGATTTGAAGTAGCTGGGAGTAGTTCCTTTGACCATCGGTATCCACAGTCAAGGCAACCATAATCCTCGTGTGGCATTCCATCTATCATCTCACATCCACCCAGGATAAGTTCTCCCCGCTCTTCAGCTTCAAAAGCTTCATGGGACGGATAACCATATAATATTGGTGCAGTCCTATCTGATCTGCATTTTGGACAAATAACCATACTGCTGTCACCTTCTGCTTACAAAATACTAATTTTCATTCATTATTTCACAGTTTTCAATTTCCTTTAAAGTGCGACCATTTTCATCTTTCCATCGAGTCAATCCATTATCACTTTTACCAACAACAAACATCGCAGCACCTGATGGACTTGAAAAAAGCATATCATCCTGCAATATACCATCTACAATATTACTGGTACGTCTTTGCTCTTTTATTGTGTCAGGAACAGTGCTATCATCTACTGGAGATATTTGGCTTCCTTTTAGTACAATAAATCCCTCAGATGTGATAGTT
>OIRY01000922.1_pt1 | contig 6913 bp, 4 predicted proteins | sample 1586371 | NCBI WGS metagenome assembly OIRY01 (sample SAMN02674792, study PRJEB24791) | human gut metagenome, SKBSTL006 | isolation source: stool | host: Homo sapiens | place: USA | reverse complement strand
TCTGAACCTCCCTGCAGATGCAGCGTCAGCAGGGAGGTTCCAAAGTCATTTCCACTTACCTGATAGCCCAGTATCGGGCCCTGAATCCAGTTCCAGAAAAGATGAAGGGAAATAGGGAAACAAAGATTGCGCGTATATAAATAGGAAGCGCCGATAAACATACCTGCAAGTAACAGATTCAGCATAGGCAGGAAGGCAAGGTTCGGATTGAAGAGGTGCAGCAATGCGAACAGCAGTGCGGAGACAAAAAGAGACAGGAATTTATTCATCCGGGTATGCAGCAGACGGCCGAGTATATAGCCACGCATCATGATTTCTTCGGCCAGAGCCACCAGCAGGCAGAACACAAAGGTAGCAAGCAGATTCAGAGGATCGAATTGAAAACCGGTTACTTCCACCTCACCCAAAGCCAAAGACAGTCCGAAGCCGATCAAGTAGAGAAGGATGGCTGCCAGCAGTCCGTACCACAATCCCCGTGCATGACCTTTCAGTGTCAGTCCCAGGTCAGAGAAAGGGCGGCGCTCAAAATAGAGCAGAATCACTGCCGAAGTCAACACAGCCAGCAGCATGCCGGCTTCCGCCACCATATGCCCCAACAATCCGGGGTGCCTTGCCTCATCACCAAGAATCAGAGATAAAACTCCGAAGCCTATCGTACTATACAATCCAAAGGTGACGAAAAGCCCCAGTGCAAACAACAGGATGCACGCCCATACGGGAAGTCTCTTCGGTTCTTTCTTTTCTCTGATTTCTTCTGTCTCCATTTTTACTTTTTGTTAATCACGCTACAAAATTAGATATAAAACATAAAAAAACATCGTGTCTTACCTATTTTTCCTATATTTGTCTGAACAAATCTGCATAATTATGAAAATAAGACAACTACTGATAAGTTTTTTATTGGCTGCCAGTACTTTGGGAGCAACCGCACAAGTAAGCAAAACGTATTATGTCAGCAAGCCCGGCACATTGATCTCGATGATGACGGAAGAAGAAGCCAACAGCATCACCCACCTGACACTGACAGGAAAACTGAACGCAGAAGACTTCAGACATCTCCGCGACGAGTTTTCCAGCCTGAAAGTGCTTGATATCTCCAATGCCGAAATCAAGATGTACAGCGGAAAAGCCGGCACATATCCTAACGGAAAGTTCTACATCTATATGGCCAATTTCGTCCCTGCCTACGCTTTCTCGAATGTGGTGAACGGAGTGACCAAAGGTAAACAGACGCTGGAGAAAGTGATCCTTTCCGAAAAGATAAAGAATATCGAAGATGCAGCCTTCAAAGGATGTGACAACCTGAAAATCTGTCAGATACGCAAGAAGACAGCTCCTAATCTGCTGCCGGAAGCGCTGGCGGACAGTGTGACCGCCATCTTCATCCCGCTGGGCAGCAGTGATGTCTACCGTTTTAAGAACAGATGGGAGCACTTTGCATTTATAGAAGGTGAACCGCTGGAAACAACCATACAGGTAGGCGCAATGGGCAAACTGGAAGACGAGATTATGAAAGCTGGTCTGCAACCCAGGGACATCAACTTCCTGACCATCGAAGGGAAACTGGATAACGCCGACTTCAAACTAATCCGCGACTATATGCCGAATCTCGTATCTCTGGATATTTCTAAAACAAATGCGACGACTATCCCCGACTTCACTTTCGCACAAAAGAAGTATCTCCTGAAGATCAAGCTGCCACATAACCTCAAGACCATCGGCCAACGGGTATTCAGCAACTGCGGACGGCTTGCCGGAACACTTGAGCTGCCTGCCAGCGTGACGGCTATCGAGTTCGGAGCGTTCATGGGATGCGATAATCTGCGCTATGTGCTTGCTACAGGTGATAAGATTACAACGCTGGGCGATGAACTCTTCGGAAACGGGGTGCCGAGCAAGTTGATTTATAAGAAATAAAAAAAGTATAATCCACATTGGACATTGATTTATGCTATGTAGAAGATACGAGGATAGATCGAAAATAAATTAGCTATTAGCATATTTCGATTAGCTATTAGCTAATTTGTTTTTGCTAATAGCTAATTTCGATTTGCTCATAGCGTATTTGAAAGAAAAGAATGACAAAACCGATCAATTATTTCACTTCGTCATTGGCATAGAGAGAAAAAGCTTCTCGTTTGTCACAACTTTCTTTTATTTCATAATTTCTCCCGATTTTCACAACTCTTTTTTCTTATGACAATCAAGGAAAAGTCACGAATTTCCTTCCTTTCAAAGTCCAATAAAGTCCAGAAAGTCCATATTAGATTTTTAGAATACACAATCTGCGATATAACTTACTATATTTCAAGCATTAACACCTTAATTTATTAAATAATAAACAGCGCTTCTAGAGAAGTTTAATTCCTCTCCCGCAACACATGAATCTTTAGCCCCAAAAACTGTCTAAGCTTCTCCGAAAGATGCGAGATATGTCAGACGATTGCACGTTTTCGTGTCTTCGACAAAGCTTCTCACGCAGGTGTTGACCATTTTATTATGTTCAACGTAATATAGTAAAATGGCGAACGCTACTTCGATATACGTGCGACTGATATTGTCAAGAATAAATAAGAAGACTGTTCAACATCTTCCGGTTCGTCCGGCAACACACGTAACAATAAATAACAACAACTATTCATCCTATTCACGTTATTTTCTTATGATGGAGACACATTTTTGAAGATGGTGGGAATCAGATTGCAGGTTTAGTCCGGGAAAATTTAAATATGCCCGCCAAGTCCTTCTCTGCTCATTTCTTCCTCGTTTTTAATCCAATTTCCGTTTTCTGAAAATCCTATAGTGGACTTTTGAACTTTACTGGACTTTGCTGGAGGAATTTTGGAACTTTCGATCTCTCCCTCAGCAACACATCTAAATAAACTTTATTTTACAAACAGTACAATACAAGTTTATATACTTCAATATACAAAAGGAAAGGGAAAAGCAATGTGACGACAGTCAACAAGCATTTCCCTTTATTTAACAGTAAGGTACTATTTATACTACCTTCTATACATTATTCAGTGTATCCGGCTGATACAACACGCTATTTATCGCCGTACATCTTCGCCCTCAACTCCTTGATATGATCCGAAGTGATATATTCGTCATATTCCATCATCTTGTCGATGATACCGTTCGGAGTCAGTTCGATAATGCGGTTGGCAACCGTCTGAATAAATTCGTGGTCATGCGAAGAGAAGAGGATATTTCCCTTGTACGTCTTCAGGTTGTTGTTGAAAGCCTGAATAGATTCCAGGTCCAAGTGATTGGTCGGAGTATCCAGAATCAGACAGTTCGCATTGCGTAGCTGCATACGTGCAATCATACAACGCATCTTTTCACCTCCGGAAAGTACGCTGACTTTCTTTAGTACCTCTTCGCCAGAGAACAGCATACGTCCGAGGAAGCCCTTCATGTACACTTCGTTACCTTCGCCGAACTGGCTCAGCCAGTCCACCAGGTTAAGGTCAGTGTTGAAGAAGTCCGTATTGTCCAGAGGCAGGTAAGCCGTTGTGATGGTTACTCCCCAGTTGAACTGTCCGGCATCCGGCTTCATGTTTCCGTTGATGATTTCGAAGAAAGCGGTCATCGCACGCGGGTTACGTGAAAGGAATACCACTTTGTCGCCCTTTTCGATGTTGAAGTTCACGTCGCTGAACAGCACTACGCCTTCTTCCGTCTTCTTGCTCAGTCCGGAAACTTCGAGGATCTGGTTTCCCGGCTCGCGTTCGGGAGTGAAGATGATGCCCGGATACTTGCGTGAAGAAGGTTTGATTTCTTCTACATTCAGTTTTTCCAGCATCTTCTTGCGGCTTGTGGTCTGCTTGCTCTTCGCTACGTTGGCACTGAAACGGCGGATAAATTCTTCCAGCTCTTTCTTCTTCTCCTCAGCCTTCGCCTTCTGGTTCTGCTGCTGACGGAGCGCCAGCTGACTAGATTCGTACCAGAAACTGTAGTTTCCGGCAAACATATTGATCTTTCCGTAGTCGATGTCTACGGTGTGCGTACATACGGAGTCGAGGAAGTGACGGTCGTGGCTTACCACCAGCACGGTGTGCTCGAAGTTGGAAAGGTATTCTTCCAGCCAGGTCACTGTTTCCATATCGAGGTCATTGGTAGGTTCGTCCAGAAGGAGGTTGTCGGGGTTGCCGTACAATGCTTGCGCAAGCATCACACGCACCTTTTCCTTACCGCTCAGCTCACCCATCAATGTATAATGCTTGTCTTCCTTGATGCCCAGACCGCTCAACAGCATGGCTGCGTCACTCTCCGCATTCCATCCGTCCAGCTCGGCAAATTTCTCTTCCAGTTCGGATACTTTCAGTCCGTCTTCGTCCGTGAAGTCTTCCTTGGCGTACAATACTTCACGCTGCTTCATAATGTCCCACAACACGGTGTGCCCCATCATTACGGTGTCCATTACCGTATAAGCATCCCATTTAAAGTGGTCCTGGCTCAACACCGACAGGCGTTCGCCCGGTCCCAGGGCAATCGTACCGGTCGTCGGGTCCAGATCTCCGTAGATTGTACGAAGGAAGGTGGATTTTCCCGCACCGTTCGCGCCGATAATACCATAGCAGTTGCCACTTGTAAATTTCAGGTTCACGTCATTAAACAAGACTCTTTTACCAAACTGCACCGAAACGTTTGAAACTGTAATCATTTTCTATTATTTACTATTTTACCAGTTACTATATTATTATTTGAGCGTGCAAAGGTAGACATTTAAAATGAATTATGAGCTATCCGGAATGTGTCAATCTGGCATAAATGTATTACCTTTGCCACGTTTTTTGGCAAAACGGTCAGATTGGCAAAGTTTTTGCTTGGGAAATTGATATTATGAATAAAAAATAAAAATAAGATATGGATCCAAAAGAAAAAGAAAAGATGGCTGAAGAGCTGAATGTGGAAGAAACAAAGGATACGGCGGAAGAACAACCGCAAAACGATCAGGCAGAAGAGGCCGCTCCCCTGACTCATGAGGAGCAACTCGAAAAGGAGCTGGAAGATGCTCAGGCTGTCATCGAGGAGCAAAAGGACAAATATCTGCGCCTGTCCGCTGAGTTTGACAATTACCGCAAACGTACCATGAAGGAGAAGGCAGAACTGATTCTGAATGGTGGCGAAAAGAGTCTTGGCAGTATTCTTCCGGTAGTGGACGATTTCGAACGTGCCATCAAGACGATGGAAACGGCAACGGATGTCAATGCCGTAAAAGAAGGGGTGGAACTGATTTACAATAAATTTATGGCTGTTCTGGCTCAAAATGGTGTGAAAGTCATCGAGACGAAAGACCAACCGCTGGATACTGATTTCCATGAAGCCATCGCGGTAATCCCCGCACCGTCGGAAGCACAGAAAGGTAAGATTCTGGATTGTGTGCAGACGGGGTATACACTGAACGACAAAGTGTTGCGCCACGCCAAAGTGGTAGTAGGGGAATAAGGATTCGCAACCCATAAAACTCATAATTTTTAAAGAAGCATGGCAGAAAAAAGAGACTATTATGAAGTGCTGGAGGTGACAAAAACCGCCACAGTAGAAGAGATTAAAAAAGCCTACCGCAAAAAAGCGATCCAATATCACCCCGACAAAAATCCGGGTGACAAGGAAGCGGAAGAGAAATTCAAGGAGGCTGCCGAAGCGTATGACGTGTTGAGCAATCCGGACAAGCGTTCGCGTTACGACCAGTTCGGTCATGCGGGAGTAAGCGGTGCGGCGGGCAACGGAGGTCCGTTCGGTGGTTTCGGTGGCGAAGGAATGTCTATGGATGATATCTTCTCCATGTTCGGTGACATCTTCGGAGGTCGCGGCGGTGGTTTCAGCGGCGGCTTCGGAGGGTTCAGCGGTTTCGGTGGCGGTGGCGGTGGTTCACAGCAACGTCGCTATCGGGGCAGCGATCTACGTGTCAAGGTAAAGATGACTTTGAAAGAAATCTCGACAGGAGTAGAAAAGAAATTCAAACTGAAAAAATATGTGCCGTGTAATCACTGTCATGGCACGGGGGCCGAAGGCGACGGCGGTTCGGAGACTTGTCCGACCTGTAAGGGTAGCGGTTCGGTGATCCGTAACCAGCAGACGATTCTGGGTACGATGCAGACCCGCACCACTTGTCCTACTTGTAACGGTGAAGGTAAGATCATCAAGAACAAGTGTAAAGAGTGTGGCGGAGACGGTATCGTATATGGCGAAGAGGTAGTGACGGTGAAGATTCCTGCCGGAGTGGCAGAAGGTATGCAGCTCTCGATGGGCGGCAAGGGTAATGCCGGAAAGCATAATGGTGTGCCGGGCGACTTGCTGATTCTCGTTGAGGAAGAACCGCATCCGGACTTGATCCGCGACGAGAATGATCTGATCTATAACTTGCTGCTGAGTTTCCCGACTGCCGCACTGGGCGGTGCCGTGGAGATTCCGACAATCGACGGAAAAGTGAAAGTGAAGATCGACTCGGGTACTCAACCGGGTAAAGTGCTGCGTCTGCGCGGCAAAGGTCTGCCGAATGTCAATGGTTACGGTACGGGAGATTTGCTGGTCAATATCAGCATTTATGTGCCGGAAGCATTGAACAAGGAGGAAAAGAGTACGCTGGAAAAGATGGAGGCTTCGGACAACTTCAAGCCGAGTACGTCGGTGAAGGAGAAGATCTTCAAGAAGTTCAAGAGCTTCTTTGACTAGCTTTCTTTGACTGGGTCTGTTTTTAAATTCATAGTCACTCACACAGAGATATAATAAAGGCTTCGGTGTTCGTTATGAATGCCGAAGCCTTTTAGTTTGTATTGGGATATTATAGCAAATGAATGGATGACAGTTCTTTCGTCAAAGCCTGAATGCCCTTCTGAATTTTCTCCAGTTGTCTGGCAGGTGCGGTTTATGCTGCTGCCGTTATCTTACCGAAAGATTTTGA
>OIRY01000896.1_pt1 | contig 7042 bp, 9 predicted proteins | sample 1586371 | NCBI WGS metagenome assembly OIRY01 (sample SAMN02674792, study PRJEB24791) | human gut metagenome, SKBSTL006 | isolation source: stool | host: Homo sapiens | place: USA | reverse complement strand
GCTTTCAGCCACCCCTCCTTCCCCGAAGGAGGGGAATGGAGATACCACCGACTGGCTAAATAACCACCAAATTTGAAGAAGAACCGATTTTTTTCATAGCACAGGGGCTTCGGAACGTTGAGGTGATTGCGGTTGTACCCGCGTCACCTTCCTCTCACCAGTTTCTTCAATGTCCCGTTGTAGGTGTTCTCAAATTCCGTCGGATGATTAAGGGCCCAGAGGATGTAATCTCCCGGTTCGTTTTTTTTGAGCAGGGTGGGGCGGTATTCGTTGCTGAGAATCTTCCATAAAGTGCCTCCCGGTCCGCCCAGTTCTTTGCGTCGGGCGAGGGCGGTGATTGCGTTCACGGTCTGTTCTTTCCGGATGCCGATTGTTTGAAGGTTCATGTGCAGGAGAGTTTCGGAACTGCCTCCGGCGGTTACTCCTTGGGGGGGAATGCTGTTTCTTCCGTTATCTCTTTGGGGATTCCCTTTTTCTCCGGAAGGATTCTCTATTACTTCAGGATAAGTTCCCTTTTCTTCAGAATAACATTCTTTTATTTCAGAATAATTTCCGAAATTTCCAAAAGACAAACCACTTACAACGACAGGCGGAGCCTGAAAAACGCCGTTTGACGGCACGGGCGGCATTTCATTCTCTGTCTCTTTTCCGGCTTTCCGCCTATTCTCTGTCTCTTTGTCTTTTTCTATCTCTTTCTCTCTATCTCTTTCCGCTTTGGTTTCAGTTCCCCTATCTCTTTCCTTCTCCGTTTCCTGTTTACCTTTGGTGTCTGTTTCCTCTTTTGTTTGTGGGATTGTTGTAGCAATTTCGGGAGATTTTGCTGCATTAATTCCTGTTTTTGTAGCATAGATATCATTTACTGCTGCATCACTGACAGTTCCGTTTCCGTTTCCGGTTCCCGCTCGGTTTCCGTTTCTATTTTCGTTTCTATTTTCGTTTTCACTTTTTGCTATGCTGTTTTCCTTTCCGTATTCGTCCTTTTGTTGCTCCGTTTCTCCGTCCGTGATTAGCCAGAAATGTTCCAACGGTAATTTGTATTTTCTCCGGCTGTCGGTGATAATTTTGTGATATTGTTCCTGAATAACTTGTGAAGTGAGTACGCTATACACCTTATATATATGAGGGTCGAATAATCCCACCGCCAGACAGTCATCGATAATGGCCTGCATTTCCGCCTCCTCGCAACAGGCTTCCTGTGCAACGTCGAACAATGTGTCCTGATTCCACGGGACATAATATCCTTTTTCTTTGTAGATGAGGCAGAACAGTGAAGTGAGCGCGGCAATCCCTGCTGCGTGGTGACGGCTAGAGATACGTCGCACCTTTCTGTCTTGCAGGAAATTGACGTCGAGTGGAAAATAATCTAAACCGGATTTGGAAATACGGGCCATTTGGATTGAATTAAAAATTAATGATTAGTTCGGGTTTCGTGGGTGCGGCACCCTGAATTTCATCGCAGAGGACACCGATGTGTACGACTCAGTTCAGAATCCCTCTTTCTGAACATCGAAGCACGGACAGGCTTTCATGTACTCGTTGGGCGAGATAACGCCGTCGCCGTTGAGGTCGGGGCTGGTGTCACGGTGTCCGAGCACCTGCTTCACACCGGGGAAGACAAGCCGTAGCGCCTTCACCAGTCGGATGAGTGCGGTGCGTTGCGCGTCGGTGCGTGTATCGGCGGGGCGACCGTCCTTGTCCAGTCCGCCGACATAGCAGATGCCGATTGCCCGTTTGTTCCACCCCATGCAATGTGCGCCGTCGAGGGTGACGTCTCTTCCGGGTTCGATTGTTCCGTCGAGGCGGATGACATAGTGGTAACCGATCGTCCAGAATCCGCGGGCACGGTGCCAGCTTTCGATGTCGGCGGCGGTGATGTCCTGTTCCGCACGGGTGGCGGAACAGTGAATGATAATAGCGTCTTTCATCTTGAAAATCTCCTTTCTTTTGTTTATTTTAAATTGCTGATAATTAAGTGAATGCCTTTCTCCCTTCGGACGCTCCGGTAGCTGAACCCCAGCGCGGCGGCCTCTTCGGCGGACAGGAGCCGGTAATATTGCCGGGTGACGGAGTGGCGGACGGGGGTGCAGTCGGGAGGAATGGGCAGATAAGGCAGGTGCCACCGCCGCATCGTATGCAGCCGTACCCGTTCGGGATGCGTGAGTTTCAGTTGCAACCAGCTGTATTGTGCGCTGTTCAGTTTTTCCTCTTTCACCATTGACCTCATGGAAGGGTACGGGTGGAGGATCGTCCCGCTTTCGTCCGTCACGGCGCAGGGAATGGAGCGCGGCACGTTAACGGGACGAAGCCCGGTGCGGATAGCGTGCATCAAGTTGTCGTAGGCGTCGCACCATTCGAGGTTGGACACATGATTGTTGAGCGTATTTCCGTCGAGGTGGTTCACTTGCGGGAGTTTTTTCGGGTTGGGGATAAACGTTTCCGCTACCAGTCGGTGCACATAGCGCGCGGCATGAATCCCTTTCTGATAGATGTATATAGCCTCATAACCATTGTGGAGGAGACTGCTGCTCAATATCTTTTTTTGAGGTTTCTTCAGGCTCATGATCCGCCCGTGGTCCGACACCATATAATCATTGTTTTCTTTGATAAATCTCCAGTTTTCCATACTTGATGTTGTTTATAATGTTAATAAAATTATGCTTTGTTAAAAATAGTCCTCCTCCGCCGGATGCGGAAAGAGAAACGGCGTTTCCTGTCTTCATAAAACGGCGTTTCGTGCACACAGAAACGGCGTGGACTGTATGTGTTAAACGGCGTGGTCTGCAATCGTTGCGCGGCGGGGGCGGAGTGCCGGCGTGTCATCGTCCGGCAGCGGTTCGAGGCGTTCGGCGCAGTGGACGAGGAATTCCAGTTCCTCCCGGCAGCCTTCGATCGCCTCGTAGAGCGAATCTACGTTGTATTGTCGGCAGAGCCTTTCCCACTCTTTGCGTTCTTCGGGCGTCCTCATTCGGCACGGAGGAAATTTTCGGCGTGGAATGTCCGCCAGCCTTTGGCTTCGAGGTCGTAGTAGACGACGAACGTGTTTTCCGGCCGTGGCGTATACGGGCGGTGGAAACAATGTTCGTATCCGGTGAGCGTTCCTACAGCGTGACGGATGCTTCCGTCCTGCTTGGTATAATAAAAACTGACGCTAGCTAAGTACATTTTGCGAATTAAAACGTCTATCTGATGCGCAACGACAAGTGCCTCGCGTTTGTCCATGCCATTGTTTTGACGAATAACAGCGGCCCGCTTCATGAGTCGTATCCGCCGGAGGGAATGATTTTTTTTAATTTCGGTCATTATATTCAATTATTTTTCATTGATTTCGTCGGTAAAGGTAGAGGAAGGGTAACACATAAAGGGTTCATGTTTGAGTTATTTTAGGAGATAAAGTAAGAAAGTGTCACGCGTGACGCATAATGTTAAAAATAATATCCGATATTTGTCGGCATTATTTACGAAATATTAATTATGATGACAAAACAATTATCTAGTGAAACAGTTGATACTGTGGACAATGGAGCTAAAACAAGTGTTGAAAATGTAGTTGAAAACGCAGCTAAAAGTAAAGTGGAAACGGGTACAAACAAGCATGAGAGGAATCGGAGAAGATCTAGTGATTTCGACGAAGAAGACTGGCAGGAAAAAGGAAAAGTAATCGACGAGGTGAAAATTTGTTCTTATGAGAACAATTACAAAGAGGTTTATTTTGCCAAACAAACAGACACCTCCATATCAACGGTCAGACGTATATTCTCGTTCAGAACGCAGAAAACGGCGGCTAGCTGGTCGTCGATTTTCAAACTGGTCAAGTGTCTTTCCAATGAGTGTGTCAACGCCAACCATTTGGTCGTCCTCTTGGGAACGATGCTGCTTTATCTGGTCGGAAACGCCGCAAAGGTACATTTCTATCTCGAAGGGAATAGAAAGTTTTTTATCGAAATTAAGTTCAAAAAGGATGTGACGGTATTTAAAAAGGGAGAGAAGGAACCCGTGGGCGACAATGAACGCAGAAATATTGATGATGAGTTCAAATAAGATAAGTACTGTGAGAACTTGGTATAATCTTCTGCCGGGAAAACGCTTGTTTCTACCGGTTTACTCGTTCGCAAATCCGTACATTGTGAAATGAAGATATTCCCGACCCGGAGATGAACAGCCGTTCTATCCGGGTTGGGAATATTGTTTTTGGTTAAAAATGGTACGTGATATGGCTGCGCAGGACGCTTGCCGAGGGCAGCACTTTCTGGTTCACGTTGCCTTATGTGTCCCGAATATGAGTATATCAATCTCGATGTGGGTTCGTCCGGTACCGGAGAGCTTTCTAAGGCTCTCCCAAAAATCGAAAGAACAGCCCGACTTGTGCAGGAGTCAACAGGATTGCTTTTCCGGTATATCCCGAACGGGTGAGTGCCGCTTGCAGTTCCGTGTTTTTGGCAATCCAGCTGCGGAGCGTCCGGCGGGCAGAGGCAGGCTGGATGTGGGGCAGGTAGAGGGCGGCTAGTTGACTTTTACTGTATGCTTGTATGCGGGTGGAGGTTGTTTTCTCTTCCGGAATTGAAGTTTCTGTGGTAGTTGTTTTCATTGTTACTGCTTTTTTATTGGATTATTCGTTTCGGTTATAAAGGTACGTGATTTTTTGTTGTCTGGTACTTCTTTGTACAGAAGTACTTACAGGCAGTATTTGTGCGAAACGGTTTGAACTTGCTCTCTCCCGTCACGACTTGTCACATCGTGTCTCCCGCCTTTCTTTGGCCCGTTTACTTTTGTCGGCGTAATCGGTTACAGAGACAATTGATCCATTAATCATTAAAAAGAAAGGAAAACAGTAGTATGCCATTAATTTACAAACCTTACCAGGCAACGCTTGCCAACAAAGAAGGACAGAAACTCTTTTATCCCCGCCTGGTGAAAATCGGGAGAACGGTCAACACGCAGAAAATGGCGGAATTGATTGCTGAAAAGGCTTCGTTGACGGCGGGCGACGTGCACAACGTGATTCGGAATCTGATGTCCGTGATGCGCGAACAGTTGCTCAATAGCCGCACAGTGCGTCTCGAAGGATTGGGAACATTCACTATGGTTGCCAAAGCCTGCGGAAAAGGCGTGGAACAGGAAAGCAAAGTCAGCAGCTCGCAAATCGTTTCGCTGCGCTGTCAGTTCACGCCGGAGTACACCCGGTCTGCCGGAAACACGACCCGCGCACTGACTGCCGGAGTGGAATTTGTACACGTCAAAGACGTAGCAGCCGGTCTGATTGCCGACGGTGATACGGAAAATCCGGGCGGCGATGACAAACCCGGTGGCGGAAACACACCCGGTGGCGGTGGCGTAACGCCGGACCCGTCTGTCTAAACGAATTATTAACTTTAAAAAAAGAAAAAGATGAAACTATTTCTTGAAAAACTGCTTGATATTCTCGAAGCGCTTCTGCGCTTCCGTCGCCGGAGAAACGGAAAGACGGAGAAGGACTAGCAGCCGGCAGAAAAAAAGAGAGACCGGCAGGAAAAAAGAAAGAAAAGTATGACGTAAAACGAAAACGTGCCACCCGCACGTAGTTCCACCAAGCGAAAGCGGGCAGGTGGAACGGACAAGAAAAGAGGGTGACTAAAAGTCAAGAGTATCTGAAAACTTCCGACTGTTTAGTCACCCTCTGCCTGTTTTTGGGTTTATCTCTCATTGTACATCTATGGTTCCCCAACCTAAAAATGACTTAGTAATTCTGCACTTTGAATAAACCCTCTTTTGTGTGTTTTTATATATTTCATCGTAACATCTCTGTCTGAGACTTCTGTAACATTTCCGTCTGACTTTTACGGCATTTCCGTTTCCACTTGGAATTTCCGGCTTACTTTCATCAGGTTGATTGTATAAGTCACCACGTTCTGTGCCTCCTGAACCATTGTCAGATAAACCATGCTGACCCGGATACTGCCCGCCTGACTTTGGATGCGCTGCAACTCCTTGCGTTTCAGCAACGAAAGCTGTCCGTTGAGGTCGTTGGCACGGCGGACTTCTTCTTCCATATCGTTGTACTCATTATTCTCCATTTTCTTGCGGCATTGCTGAATCAGGTAAGTAATGTCCTCGGACACATCGCTGAATTCTCCTTTTTGGATAGCGTCCAGCGGGTTGAAGTTATTGTCGATATGCTCCAGACACGGTTCGCAAAGGCGGGAAATGCTATACACCAGTTCGCTGGCAAAGTCGTTGCCCTGATAGTAGTACAGCCCTTTTTCGAGCACGGTGTTATTGTCGAGGCGGCACATGGCTACCGTTCCTGTGCGCTTCATCTGCTTGACAAGTTGTTTCTCGAACTTTGTGGAACCCATGGCACGGCGCAGTCCCCGCAAGTTCTCGTGGATAAACGAGGTGACAGTCAACTCGAAGTTTGTCTCTGCGTATTCGAGAACTTTGCAAAGCTCTTCGCGGGTATGTTTGCGCATCAGTTGCAACGCTTCTTCGCTGTCCGATGTTTGCATCAGTTGTTTGAGAGTTTCGTTGCCTTGTTCTTTTGCTTTGCGTTTCTTATACATCACCTGGCTGCGTATCAGGATGAATGCTGCCAGAGCGATGAGGGCAATGATTGAAATATTTCCACCGAAATGCAGCACGAGGGCGACGAAGAAACAGATCGTGAAGGCAGCTCCGGCAGTGATAAACCAACCGCCGATGACGCTCGGCGCTGTGCAGGCGGTTATCCGTCTTACGGACGATGCCATCCACACGCTTGAATCCGAAGCCGGAAATCTGGCACAGGTCATACGGACAATTTTTGAGGATGTCCACACACGCCGGACCAAAGTTCTGATAAATTTTCAGCGCCGTGGCGGGCGTAATTTTGAACGGACCCAAAAGGCTCATAAGGTTGCGCAGGACACGGCTCTCGGCGTAGGATTCCTCAATGTCCTTGAGCTTGCCCTCGGTGATGCCGCGGATTTGCAGCAGCTTCTCCGGCTCGTTGTCAAGGATATTCAGGGTGTCCGGTCCGAACGTGGCAACAATGTCCTCTGCTGTCTTGGGACCGATGCCCTTGATAAGC
>OIRY01000800.1_pt1 | contig 7791 bp, 5 predicted proteins | sample 1586371 | NCBI WGS metagenome assembly OIRY01 (sample SAMN02674792, study PRJEB24791) | human gut metagenome, SKBSTL006 | isolation source: stool | host: Homo sapiens | place: USA | reverse complement strand
TGACTGGAGTTCAGACGTGTGCTCTTCCGATCTCCCCATTCCGGGCAGCCAGATCAATTACTCCCTGTATCTTCTTTGTCTGCACCACCGTACTGTCGTTCGCTACTCCATAATCGGTTATGCTATATTTCTTTCCTAAAGCATTCACATTCACTTCCTTGTTTTCCCTGAACCATTCAGGGATTGCCTTGCCATCAGGAAAAACCTCCTGAGCCACTATTTGTGTACAACACAAAATCAATACTAATCCTACAATTTGTTTCATCACCTATTTATCTTTTTACACTTATCTATTATTAATCAATACCTTACATTGAAAACACCAGTACTCCTGCGGTTGGGATCTCTTCAGTTCCTACCAGCACCTTACTTCCCTCCGGTATGTCGAATGTATAAGAACGATCTGAATAATTCAGCACAATCCCCAGCCCGTTCCGGTATTCCACCGTTATTCCATAAGGCAAATCCATCACAGGAATCTGTAGCTGTGCATATAATTTCTTCAAGATATCCTTTTCCAACGCACCATTGTGGCTGTCAACTCCGACATATGTAACAGTGCCCTTACCCAGTTTTCGGAACGTGACAGCAGGACCACCTTCATAGAATTCATTGGCATACGTCGCCCAAACCTGCGAATCAGATGCGGGAATCAGTATTTCTCCCCATGTATTCCACGCATATTGCTTTCCATTCATGACAACAGTACCCGGATCTTCCGGTAACAGCAGATCATAAAAGTTCATTTCATTTCCCGTCAGAGGTGTGATCATAGAACCGAAAGGAGCTTCCGGCAAACGGCCATAACGGTCTTTCTGTGCTGTACGGCAGGTCAACACAAGATTACCACCATTTTTCACATAGGCAATCCATTTATTTACTAATTCCTTATCAGCCAGTTGGTAAGCAGGAGCTATCACCACAGGATACTCCGTCAACTCCTTCTGTTCGGAGACAAAATCAACGGGAGCACCAAATGACTTCAAAGTCCGGTAATACTTCTCTATATGTGCAAAAGTATCCCATGTACGGTTCTGTTTCTGCCGCTCGATGCTCCAGGAATTCTCGTGGTTGAAAAGGATAGCGGTACGACGTGCCAGATAGTCGGCAGGCTTCGTTTCGCGCGGAGCATAATGTTTCCGGAGTTCTCTTATCTCTTTTATAAAGGTCTCATATTCCCTTCCGCCGGGAGTGACGGTTACGCCGTCCGTTCCTACTATCCCATAATGATACTGCTCTGTGCCGTACAGCGGCTGGCGATAGCGATACGTACAGATAAAATCGCTTCCACCGGCAAATACACTCCACATCCACAGACGGACAGCTCCCGGAAGCGGTTGCGGATTAATGCTCCCCCAATTCACTTGTCCCGGTTGCAACTCCATCACGCCATACGTACCCTGTATAGGACGGAAGAAGTCATTCGCCCATGCAATACGCAACGGATTTCCTACCCGATATCCACGGCGTCCGATACCTTCGTTATCGCCATACACCATATAGCGTGTATAACTCTGGAAATCGAGTGCAGGACTACCGCCGATATGTCCTTCATCATAGTTGGGGATATAGTTGGTAGTAATCCACTGGTTCTTTGCATATTTTCTGATCAGCAGACATTGTTCATTCAGAAAATCATTGGTCTGCGCAGCGGCAAAACGACGATAATCCAGAATCTGATGATGATTCATAAACATCTGGACACGCTTAGGAAGAGTGATTTCATCAAAAGACGAATAAGCCTCACTCCAGAAAGCGGTTCCCCACGCGTCGTTCAGCAACTGAATGTTGTGATTGTATTTTGCACGGAGATAATCACGGAAAGCCTGTTCCGCTTTCGGATTATAGTCGAACTGTACGGCAGGTTCATTGTCGAGTTGCCATCCGACAATACGGGAATCATTGCCATAATGCTGTGCCAGTTTCTCGATCATCTTATACGATAATTCCCGATAGAGCGGCGAAGCAAATGAGGCATGCTGGCGGGCACCGTGATCGAGAACCGTACCATCTTCATTCTTCAACAGGATTTCGGGATACTTCCGGCTCATCCACACCGGGGGCGTGGCAGTCGAAGTACACATAATGACTTTCAGATCATATTTGGCAGCAAGAGCTACTGCTTTATCCAGCCAGGCAAAATCGTATCGTCCTTCTTCCGGCTCCAGCTGCGCCCATGCAAACTCCGCAAAGTGAGTAAACTCAAATCCCAGTTCATGCATCTTCTTGAAATCACGTTCCCACTGACTTTCATCCCAGTGTTCGGGATAATAATAAACTCCTGTCAATGTCAAGTCCTTATCGTTGAACCAGGAAGAAGTTTGTGCTTTTACAGATTGATGCTTCCGGTCATCTATCAGAGACTCTACGACGGAAGCATCTACCGCAAAGGCAGTCCCGTGGCGGATTCCCTTCGGAAACGAAACCTGATCGGATACATCTTCCCACGTTTCACCATGATCCAGCGAACGGACAGCTCCGTAACGATGATCACGATACTTATCAAAATACACATAAAGCGCATCACCCACAAAAAGAGGTGCCGGTCCTTCCGCCCAATATTTTCCGGTAATCGGGGCGGATACCTTTGTCGGAAAACCTTTGGCAATATTCTTCGTGCGTGTCACACGCAGGTTTTTCTCCGGAGGATTGGAGTTCTCGTTCTTGACGACCATGATCAGATCTCCCTGTGTCGGATCTTTCACGATAGCCGCGTCGATCACACTGAAATCGGGATTGAAAAACATCTTCGTCTTTGAGAAAGTACGAAAATCCTTCGTTGTAACATAGTACATACGATGGTTCAGCCCTTTTTCGCTTTCGCTGGTAGGCACTTCCTTGTGGCGTCCGGGGATGGTGGTCGCCCAAAAAATGTAATATGTTTCCGAAGGTTCGTCATAAAAGAGTTCCGGCGCCCAACAATTATGAGCTTCCGGCTCGTGCATCATCACGGGTATAGCCTGTTGCTCACTCCAGTGAATCAAGTCACGGGAAGAAGCATATCCGATAATCCGGTCCGTCCAACTGGAAGTCCAGACCATGTGAAATGTTCCGTCGGGAGACTGGCATATACTAGGATCACGCATCAATTTATCTTTACCTACAGCCGGAGTCAGGAAAGAACGTCCACCGTTCAGAGGAGTCCAGTTCAGCCCATCATAACTGTAGGCAAGATGCAAACCGTCCTTGCTGTCATTAATGAAATAAGAAAAGAGATAAGCAGTCTCACCTGCAAAGATTGTCATTACCGACCAAAGAGTTAAAGCCATCCAGGCAAATACTTTTTTCATGGTTCACTTTAAGATTAAAAAGTTTACTTCGCAAAGATATGGTATCCCCCAGAATTTCAGAAATGAATGATGATGGAGATATTGTCATATTCATGTAGTTTCGTACACCAACCGCCATAAAAGCCGTTTTTGATACAATATTCTATGTATCTGTACATCTTTCTATTTTATGGATTACTCAAAAGCTCTACTTTAGCAGCAGATTTTTAAACGTAGTGGAAAACATATCAATTCTACATATCATGAAACAACTTTTAGTAAGTATTGCCATTGTATTCGCCTCTGTACTGACCGCAACAGGGCAAAACCATTCTTTCAGCCTATCCGGAAAATGGGATTTCCAGATAGACCGGGAAGATGGGGGGATAAAAGAACAATGGTTCAATAAATCGCTCGACGAGTCTATCAGCTTACCCGGTTCCATGCCCGAAAAGCTGAAAGGGGACAATGTAACCGCACGTACCCAATGGACAGGAAGTTTATATGACAGTTCTTACTATTTCAATCCTTACATGGAGAAATACCGGATAGAAGGGCAAGTCAAATTACCTTTCTTCCTGACTCCCGACAAGCACTATGTAGGTGTCGCCTGGTATCAAAAGAAAGTGACAATCCCATCCGACTGGAAAGGGGAAAGGATTATCCTTTTTCTGGAACGCCCGCATATTGAAACGACCGTATGGGTAAACACGAAAGAAATCGGTATGCAAAACAGCCTTTGCGTTCCTCATGTATACGACCTGACCTCGGCCGTCACTCCCGGCAAGCCGTGCCGGATCACTATCCGGGTTGACAACCGGATTAAAGAGATCAATGTCGGTCCGGATTCACATAGCATCACCGACCAGACACAGGGCAACTGGAACGGAATCGTAGGTAAAATCGAACTGCAGACGACTCCCAAAGTCTATTTCGACGATATACAGGTATATCCTGATCTGAGCAATGGGAAAGCGCTGGTACGCATGAATGTAAAATCCTCTTCTACGGCCAAAGGAGAAATAACACTTTCTGCCGAAAGCTTTAATACGGATACCCGCCACAACGTCCCCCCTGTTCAGCAGAGCTTTCGTATTCAGGCAGGAGACAACCGGGTAGAAATGGAACTACCGATGGGAAAAGACTTCCTGACGTGGGATGAGTTCAATCCGGCACTCTACAAACTGACAGCCATGCTGAATAGCGGTAAGCAGTCTGAAAAGAAACAGGTACAGTTCGGTATGCGTGATTTCAAGATAGAAGGCAAATGGTTCTACGTCAACGGACGCAAGACAATGCTCCGCGGTACAGTGGAAAACTGCGATTTCCCGCTTACAGGTTATGCACCGATGGACGTAGCTTCCTGGGAACGGGTATTCCGCATCTGCCGCAACTACGGATTGAACCATATGCGTTTCCACTCTTTCTGTCCGCCGGAAGCAGCCTTCATCGCTGCCGATCTCGTTGGTTTTTATCTGCAACCCGAAGGTCCCAGCTGGCCTAATCACGGTCCAAGACTGGGCAACGGGCAGCCGATTGACAAATATCTGATGGACGAAACTATCGCTTTGACCAAAGAATACGGCAATTACGCCTCTTACTGTATGCTGGCTTGCGGCAACGAACCTTCGGGCCGTTGGGTAGCCTGGGTCAGCAAATTCGTTGATTACTGGAAAGCGACCGACCCTCGCCACGTATACACAGGAGCTTCCGTAGGTGGTAGCTGGCAATGGCAGCCCCACAATCAATATCATGTGAAAGCCGGTGCACGCGGTCTTAGCTGGGCAGGCTCGCAACCGGAAAGCATGTCCGACTACCGCGCCAAGATCGATTCCGTGAAGCAACCGTACGTCTCTCATGAGACGGGACAATGGTGTGCATTCCCGAATTTCAGCGAGATACGCAAATACACCGGAGTAAACAAGGCCAAGAACTTTGAAATCTTCCAGGATATCCTAAATGATAATCACATGGGCAGCATGGGGCACGACTTTATGATGGCTTCGGGCAAGCTTCAGGCAATCTGCTACAAACACGAAATCGAGAAAACATTACGTACACCCGACTATGCAGGCTTCCAGTTGCTGGCACTGAACGACTATTCCGGTCAGGGAACTGCATTGGTAGGTCTTCTGGATGTCTTCTTTGAAGAAAAAGGCTATATCAACGCAGATGAGTTCAGACGTTTCTGCAGCCCGACCGTCCCGCTGGCACGTATTCCTAAATTCGTATATACCAACGACGAGACTTTCCATGCCGATATCGAAGTGTCCCATTTCGGAGCAGCCCCTCTGCAAGGAGCCAAAACGGTATACAGCATCAAGGATGAATATGGCAAAGTATACGCTCACGGCACTGTAGGCACTCAGAATATACCAGTCGGAAATCTTTGTCCGCTGGGAAGTGTAGACATGAAGCTAAGCGGAATCACTAGACCACAGAAGCTGAATATGGAAATTCGTATCGAAGGCAGCAATGCCGTCAATGACTGGGACTTCTGGGTATATCCCGCACAGGTAGAACTGGCTCAGGGCAATGTTTACACCACCGATACACTGGACGCAAAGGCAATCTCCATCCTGCAAGAAGGAGGAAACGTACTGATTACGGCAGCCGGAAAAATCCAGTATGGCAAGGAAGTGAAACAATACTTCACTCCTGTCTTCTGGAATACTTCCTGGTTCAAGATGCGTCCGCCTCACACCACAGGCATCTTCCTCAACGAATATCATCCGCTTTTCCGTGAATTCCCGACCGAATATCACAGCAACCTGCAATGGTGGGAACTGCTGAACAAAGCACAGGTTATGCAGTTCACCGGTTTCCCGGCCGAATTCCAACCGACCATCCAGAGCATAGACACCTGGTTTATCAACCGGAAAATCGGAATGTTGTTCGAAGCCAACGTACTGAACGGCAAATTGATAATGACCAGCATGGACATCACTTCGAAACCGGAAAAACGGGTAGTTGCCCGGCAGATGCATAAAGCCATCCTTGACTATATGAACTCCGATGCTTTTCGCCCGACAGCGAATATCGCTCCGGAACTGATTCAGGAACTATTCACCAAAGTGGCGGGAGACGTGAAATCCTATACCAAAGATTCACCCGACGAACTAAAACCGAAAATAAATTAAACTAATTGATGACTGATATGAAAACAACATTTCTCGGACTTCTGCTGCTGACAGCAACAGCTATCAGCGCTCAGGAACAAGCCCGCACATTCCAACTGGCAGACGCCCCCCGCTACAGCGAGGAAACAGGTTACGGATATGACCTTGCACCCACTCCCGAAAAAGAGAGCAAAGCACCTTTCTTCTTTTCTGTCCGTGTACCGGACGGTAACTACAAAGTAACCGTACGCCTCGGAAGCAAGAAGCAGGCAGGTGTAACTACCGTACGAGGTGAATCACGCCGTCTTTTCATCGATAATCTGCCCACCAGGAAAGGGCAGTTCACAGAGGAGACATTTATCATCAACAAACGGAATCCACGCATATCCGACAAAGAATCGGTACGCATCAAACCCCGTGAAAAGACGAAACTGAACTGGGACGACAAACTGACACTGGAATTCAACGGTGACGCTCCCGTATGTCAGAGCATCAGTATCGAGCCTGCCGACCCATCTGTAATTACCGTATTCCTGTGCGGCAACAGTACGGTAGTCGATCAGGACAACGAGCCTTGGGCCAGCTGGGGACAAATGATTCCTCACTTCTTCGGCACCGATGTCTGTATCGCCAATTATGCCGAATCCGGCGAATCGGCAAATACCTTTATCGGAGCCAAACGACTGGCGAAGGCTTTAAGCCAGATCAAAAAAGGAGACTATCTCTTTATGGAGTTCGGTCACAACGACCAAAAGCAGAAAGGACCGGGCAAAGGGGCTTACTACTCCTTCATGACCAGTCTGAAAACATTCATTGACGAAGCGCGTGCACGCGGAGCACATCCGGTGCTTGTCACTCCTACCCAGCGTCGTAGTTTCGACGCCAACGGACATATCCGCGACACACACGAAGACTATCCGGAAGCGATGCGCTGGCTGGCAGCCAAAGAGAATGTTCCATTGATCGATCTCAATGAAATGACACGTACCCTGTACGAGGCGCTGGGACCGGACACTTCCAAACGTGCTTTCGTCCACTATCCGGCAGGAACGTATCCGGGACAGACCAGGGATTTTGCAGACAATACGCACTTTAATCCTTACGGTGCCTACCAGATCGCCCAATGCGTCATCGAAGGGATGAAGAAAGCCGTTCCCGAACTGGCGAAGCATCTGAAAATAGACCCGGCATACAATCCCGCACATCCGGACGATGTGAATACTTTCCACTGGAACGATTCACCGTTCACGGAAATTGAGAAACCGGATGGAAATTAAAAGAATCCTATATTAAAAGACTATATGAGAATTAAAAACATCCTTCCCCTACTTCTGGCAGGCTCGTTGATGATAGCGTGCACTCCTGCCAAACAAGCCGGCAACAGCTTCGAAAGATCGGAAGAG
>OIRY01000791.1_pt1 | contig 7861 bp, 7 predicted proteins | sample 1586371 | NCBI WGS metagenome assembly OIRY01 (sample SAMN02674792, study PRJEB24791) | human gut metagenome, SKBSTL006 | isolation source: stool | host: Homo sapiens | place: USA | reverse complement strand
TGTTTACGGATTGGGACGAGGACATCTTTGTCGATACCAACGATGTATGGGATGATGGAGATCATGTCGGCATAACGATCGCCCCGGATAAAATTCGAATTATTCATGCTTAAAAAGGGAAGGAAGTGATCAATACGTTTTCTGCATTTTTTATGAGACGAAGGAACTGGACCATTCCTTATGTCCTGTTCTTGGCCATCTTTGTCGTGATACCGCTCCTCTTGATCGTGTATTACGCCTTTACGAATGACGAAGGGATGTTTACCTTCGCCAATTTCCGTAAGTTTATGATCCATCCCGAGGCGATAAACACCTTCGTGTATTCAGTCGGGATCGCTTTGATAACGACCATTCTTTGTCTGCTGCTGGGATATCCGGCCGCTTGGATATTGAGCCAAGCCCGATTTAATACTTCCCGTACGATGGTCGTTTTGTTTATCCTTCCGATGTGGGTCAATATCTTGATCCGTACGTTGGCTACCGTGGCTTTGTTCGATTTCTTGAATTTCCCGCTGGGAGAGGGGGCCTTGATCTTTGGTATGGTGTACAACTTCCTGCCCTTTATGATCTACCCGATTTATAATACGCTCCAGAAAATGGATCACAGCTTGATAGAGGCGGCGCAAGACTTGGGGGCGAATCCGTCGCAGGTATTTATCAAGGCCGTATTCCCACTATCGATGCCGGGAGTGATGAGCGGTATCATGATGGTGTTTATGCCGACCATCTCTACGTTTGCCATCGCCGAGTTGTTGACGATGAACAATATCAAGCTCTTCGGTACGACCATACAGGAGAATATCAATAACGGTATGTGGAACTACGGGGCGGCGCTTTCTCTTATCATGTTGTTATTAATCGGAATCACGGGATTGTTCAGCAATGAGAGCAGTGATTCGGCGAATGAGGGAGGGCTTATCTGATGGTGAAATATTTAGCTAAGGGATATCTATGGGCTTTGTTATTATTGCTCTACTCGCCGATCTTGATTATCATGATCTTCTCGTTTACGGAGGCGAAAGTACTGGGTAACTGGACCGGGTTCTCCACGAAATTATATAGCTCTCTTTTTGCTGGCAACGTACAACATTCGTTGGTCAGCGCACTTTGGAATACGTTCGCTATCGCCATGATAGCCGCTACGGTATCTACCTTGTTGGGAAGCGTGGCCGCTATCGGGATCTTTAATTTGAAGGCAAGGGCCCGCAATGCCGTGAGTTTTGTCAATAACATCCCGATGTTGAATCCGGATATCATTACCGGTATTTCCTTGTTCCTGTTGTTTGTCAGCTTAGGGATCTCTCAAGGTTTGACGACGGTCGTGCTGGCGCATATCACGTTCTGTACGCCGTATGTGGTATTAAGCGTCATGCCCCGCTTGAAACAAATGAACCAGAATATCTACGAGGCGGCGTTGGATTTGGGGGCGACTCCGTTTCAGGCCTTGCGGAAGGTGATCTTCCCGGAAATCCGTCCGGGTATGATCAGTGGCTTTATCCTTGCCTTCACGCTGTCTATCGACGATTTCGCCGTGACCATATTTACGATTGGTAATGAGGGCTTGGAAACCCTTTCCACCTTTATCTATGCGGATGCCCTTTGCTTCCATCTGCCGGACATTAGCTCCCTCGTGGACAGTAGGTATCAGGTCAAGCCCCTGCCGCACATAGGAACGGTGGTCGATACGCACATCCAGCCCTTTTTCCTCAAATTTTGTATTAACGGCAGCCGCCCACTGCTCCCGCCAGTGTTCCAGCGTTTCCGGCTCATGCCAGTCTGTTGTATGGACAGCGTTAAACATATAATCGCCGTTTTTATCCCGGATTCGGTTTCCATCTTCATCAAGAAGATATTCCCGACGCTGTTTTTGTCCCCATGTGCCATCCGGGTTCAAAGGGCGCATGGTTGTCATCACATGAAAATGCGGGTTAGGGATGCCGCCGTCCTCTTTCTCCGGGCTGTGAAAAGCAAGGTCGGCAATCATGCCTTTTGTCACAAACTGCTCCTGTACGAACTTCCTCGCCAGCTCCATGTTTTCTTCCAGCGTCAATTCATTCTGCATGGCAATATCAAAGGAATAGGCAAGCTGTGCTTTTGGATGTTTCTCGCAGTTCTCCACAGCATTCCAGAGGGTCGCCCGGTCAAGATATATTTCCGGCGCATGGGGCGGCAGCATGATTTCCGAAGCGATCACGCCGCCCTTTTTGGTGTAGTCGCTGACTTCTCCATAGTAGCTGCTGTAAAGACGCTCCCCGGCTCGATAGGCTGCGCTGGCAATGGCGCTCTGACCGGCGCTGCGCTTGATCTGTGCGATTGAAAAATGATAAAGTGCTATCCTTAGTCACCGCCTTTCTCCTGCCCGGAAATACGGGCGTGGTTCTCTGTGGCAGACCGGATGAAATGCTCCGCCTGCGGCAGATTCAAAATGTTTTCCATGAGGGAATAAAATTCCGCTTCGGATAGCTCCTTTGTCTGTGGTGCAATGCTCTCAATAGCTGCCCCACGGGTAATCAGCCGGTGCGTCCTCTGTTTCCGGGAACCGCTTTCCAGATACGCCTGCCGGTTTTTCAAACGCTGCATTTTCCGTTTTTCCTGTTCCAGCAGGACAGTGGTTTTTTCATATTCCTGCTTCAACTGTTCCAAAGATTTTTCCATGTTCTCACATCCTTTGCTGATAAGATAAAGAAAGACCATCCGCAGACAGTCCGTGTGTCAGTGCTTCTATAAAACCCGATGAAAAGGGAAAACCGCAGAGCGGATTTCTCTTTGCGGCGGGTACACAGGGGATAGCCGCTTTAGCGGCGCAAGGGGGTGTAGCCACCTTGTCGGAGCGAAGCGAACGCAGACCTCGGATTGCTGATTTTATCAGCGGCAGAGGTAAGCTCCGCAGGACGCACGATACATGGTCTTTAGACTATGTATAGAAGTGCGCCCTTAGTTCCTAAGGGATTTTGCCGTTTCCGGCAGTCTTGTCCTTTTTCTTGGAACGCTTGGAAAGATACTTCGGGCAGTCAACCACAACCGCCCGGAAGCTCTGTTTACATTCGTGCTGGCATTTCCGGCACAGTTCGTTGTAAGTGATACGGCTGCGGTCATTTAAGAAGAAAGACCATTCCAACCGCCGCTTGTTACTCATTCTTGCCATAACCGGCTCCTTTCTCCGTTTCTATCTGATGTACGCAGATAGGCTGTTTTGGCGTAGCGTTTCGGTATCATTTTTAAGGTTTTTCCCTCTGTATGCCCCTTTGGAAAGTGCGGCAGTATTGCAAGTCAGGGAATGATACCTCACGCTTATTTGTCGCTTCCCGGTACGGTTTCGGAGCCTTTTGCCATCCATTCAAAGAAAGCAATTTTGCTGACCTTGATAAGTCTGCCCCTGCGGAACGCCGGAAAGCCGGGGGTGTGTACCAGCTCATAGGCGCTCGCTCTTGAAATTCCCATAATCCGCTGGATGTCCGCCACATCCAGAACCAGCGGTAAATCCTCGTAGCTGTTCAATCTCTTTTTATCGTTCATTCTGTTCCTCCCATAAATCAAATAGGTTAAAATGCTTCCTGTTGCCGTTCTCCCCAAAAGCCGTTTTCCTGCCCCATTCCTGCGGTGTTTCCCTGCATTGGTGCGCCGAATGCGTCACTTCTCCTGCCGGTCATATCCCTTTTGGACGGTCATTCACTTGTCAAGGTACTGTGCGGTACGAAATTACCAACCGCAATCATCATAGCGTACTATCCTTGACAAAACAATGATTCTGCGATACCATGAGTGTAACGGATATAACTGAATTATATAATTACCATAAACAAAGGCAGGGGATAGGGATGGAGAATCAGTTTATACGGCATGAGCCATGTTTTGAGAGGATTTTGTTTGTCCTGACGCTGGACAGGAAGAAAATGAAAGAGCGGATTTTGATTGGGGAAGAACAGCAGATCCGCTTCCGTCTGAACGGGAGCCAAAACGCAGAGGTGCTTTGTGATATGACACGCCCGCTGGGAACTTTTTTGATAAACTTTGAGCGTGACACGGACAGAGACTGGAACTTATACGGGCTTTCTCCGCTGCGGCAAGCCCTCCACTCCAACCGATGGAAACAGCCGGAGCTGGAGCAGACGGCAAGCGAATTTCTCTGGGGAAAATATCTTAGCAACGACCCTCTGAAAATGTATGTGGCGTTCCGTATTTGGAACAGCTATCTGCTTGCCAGAGAACCCCGTGACCGTAACGCTGCCTGTGACCGCTTCATGGATAAAATGAGCAGACTGACCGGGGTATTCCAAAACGAAACCATGAGCTTTGACAGGGAGACAGGAAAACCGAAACATTTTCAAGCTGGCAGCCTTTATTTCAAAGGCGCACCGTCAGAAGATACCCGGCTTGACCTCTGGTTCCCGGACAACCGGCGCACAGAAGAATGTGTGTCTGCCTATGCGTCCCTCTACCCGTTGATTACCTATTATCTGAACAGGCTGAATGACTGGGGGCTTTGCTTCCGGCGGTGCAAGGTCTGTGGAAAATATTTTCTGGCAAAGAGCCAGCGGTATGAGCTGTGCAGCGACAAGTGCCGAAAAGCACAGGCGCTTCAAAACAAGCGGGAATTTGACGAGAGGGCAAGAGAAAATAACTATGACCTGCTTTATAAAAATGAATGCCAGAACTGGCGCAACAAAATAAACCGGGTAAAAAATACCGCAGGCTTTCCGGCTGACCGTCTGGAAAAAATACAGGCTTCCTTTTCCGACTTTAAGAAAGAAGCCTTACAGAGAAAAAAGGCTGTAAAAACAGGAACGGCCAGCCCGAAAGAATTTACGGACTGGCTGTATCAGCAGAGTAATGTAATTGTTGAGCTGACCGAGATATGAAAAACTTTCTATCGTCAATTTCGCATTATTGCAATAACAGATTGCTTCTTCCATGAATGGTAATATTATCATCAAACTTTTGGAAGAACTATAAATGTCCGAGGTGCCTTTGATTTCGACAGAAAAACAGGCTGAATTGTTACAAAGCTCGGACATTTCAAAAGAATTTTTTGAAAAATACTAAAGAAGCGGAGCAGCTAAAATCTGCTCCGCTTCGATATGATTGATCTAAGGATGTTTTGCTATTTGATTAAACTCACTCTGTCAACCGCAATCGCTCCACAACTGGAAGGTTAACGTCAGTTTTGTAGACCCATATAGGCACAATAAGGCAGATTAGCAACACCAGTCCAGACACCAGCACCAGTGGGATAAATGGATAGGAGAAAACAGCATAATAGGCCACTTTACTAAAAATCATATATAGCAAGATGAAGATTGCTGTTCCAATGGTGACAGCAAGGGAAAGGGAAACGCCCCAATAATAGAAACCTTCCATAAATAGCATTCGTTTGATTTGTCGCTTTGTCATTCCAATGCTTTCAAGAACAGCTAATTCATAGCGCCGAGTATTTACATTGACAACCATTGTATTGACAAAGTTCATGACACCAACAAGCAGCAGGATCACGGACAACCCTGTTCCTAAAACCTTTGCTGTAATGAGATATTCCTGCATTTCTTCTCGCCGTTCATATCGGGATATAATATCAATGTTAGCTTGTGATGCGGTGATTTGCTTTAATTCTTGCAGTATACTTTCGTCATGTTGACCATCCGTATCAAAGGCCACGCGGAACACTCTATATTGCGGAAAGAGTTCTTTCAAAGCTGTTTGACTAATATACAAATCAGGAGCCGTCCCTCTCTCATTGCCTCCTCCTGCTCGAAACCCTTCATTCAAATAACCGTTCGCTACAATAAAGGAATGCTGTCCGTTCTGCGTCTGGATTGTTATTTCCTGCCCTGGCTGAATAAGGCCTTCTACTGTTTTGGACAGCAGCACAACCTTTCCTTGTTCAAAGGCAGACGTGTCAATAGGCAAGTTTAAGGTTTTATTGATTTCTTCCAAATATGCACTGTCAATTCCAAAAACCCCGCTAAAAAAGTTTTGCTGATAATTTTCTAATTTTGCCGGATCAGAAAAATCAATGCCGTTTACTCCGTCTAATGACGCAAGAAACTCGTGAAATACAGCATCGTCATATACAACATCTGCTGCTACTTGAGGATAAGGTGCATAGGTCAACCTCAAATTCTCAATGCCGTCAAGCTGACCAATCTCTGAAACCATTTCGCTGGAAATTAAATCTTCTCTTTCGTGGATACTATATGTGAGTGCAAAATCGCTTACTCCCCATTGGCTCACATAATTCTCCGGGCTTAAACCATGTAATAGCCCTGTGACGACAAGGAACAAGGAAAGGCCGAAAAAAAGCGATGCAAAAACAAGGGTTGTACTCTTAGCATTACGAAAGACATTGTTCCATGCCATTCTGGACAACTTCATTTTGCTACAATTTCTGGCGCTGCTCTTTGTGCTGGCTGCTGTATATTGGAGTGCTGCTATTGGTGAAACACTTCCGGCAATTTTGGCGGGCTTCATGCTTGCAATCATAACGGTAATGAACGTAAATATGGCCGCTCCTATGAAAATAAACGGCGAAAAAGATACTTTTGTTCCCACATCAGAATTTGTTGAATACATCATATTCAGGAAGTAAGGAACAATGCCAAAGGAAACAGCCGCACCAAGTAACAGACCAATCGGAATACCAATACAAGAGATTCTGATTGCCTGCTTATAGATAATTCTCTTTATCTGCCTTTGGGTCGTTCCAATCGTTTTAAGACGGCCATAGAATTGCACATCTTTTACGACAGAGACATAAAGAATATTATAAATCAGCAGATAGCCGCTAAAGGATATAAAAACTGCTAAAATTATTACAGCTAAAATAATAGTTCCACCATTTGCCTGTTCTAATGGTGCAATTTCAAATGTTTGCCCTTCTGTAAAGTCAATCTCACGCCGCAATCTTTCACAGTTTTTGTCAGCATTATCATTGCCTTGAAAACGGATCATTGCCGTAACACTATTATCCAGTGATACATTTAAGCTATCCTTAAAAGCGGATGAAACATAAACATAACCACGATTATTTGTGCGCATTGGAATGTAGTCCGTATAGTAGCCCGACAGCAAAAAGGTGTCTGAGACATAATTATAGCTATCGCCAATTTGGTACGACAACACAATCTCCATCCCTATTTGCGGATCAGAAATGCCCATCTGTTCAAGCACCCATGTAGGTAGCATAATTTCGTTTTTACTTGATGGGTAATTTCCTACAACACCTGATATAGTAGGAAGACGGTGGTGTTCCCACTCGGTATCATCTATCCAAACTATACCTAATCTCGCATTTTGCAGTTGCTCTGTATCAACACTGCCTAAACGCTGCTGTATACCTACGTCAAGGACAAGGTTTGATTTTGAAATGTCAACCAACTGATTTTCTGTTACGTTTGTGATTCCGACATCAGCGGTAGTTCCCATTAACCGAATTTGTTGCATTTGGTAGGTTTCAAAGTAACTAAAACCAATACTGAATGTCGCAGTTATCATAAATGCAGTTAGCACAAGAGCAATGATTGCAAATAAATTACGCTGCCGTTCATGGTGCAAACTGCGCTTTGCCAGTTTCTTTTCAATGTTACTGGTATCATTTTCAAAAGGCCATGTCATAGTCTGCCACCCCCTACTTATTCCACAATTTTGCCGTCCTCAATGCGGACAATCCGATCTGCAAGACGGGCAATATCGTTGTTGTGGGTAATCATCACAACGGTTTGCCGGAACTCCGCACTGGTGCGCTTGATAAGCCCCAGCACCTCAGTGCTGGTCTTGCTGTCAAGATTGCCGGTCGGTTCGTCCGCCAGCACGATAGCCGGTTTGGTAATCAAGGCGCGGGCGATAGCCACACGCTGCTGCTGTCCGC
>OIRY01000770.1_pt1 | contig 8063 bp, 5 predicted proteins | sample 1586371 | NCBI WGS metagenome assembly OIRY01 (sample SAMN02674792, study PRJEB24791) | human gut metagenome, SKBSTL006 | isolation source: stool | host: Homo sapiens | place: USA | reverse complement strand
GGTATTGATGATAATGCGATCGTATTGACTGCTCGTAGCGGTCGTGCGGCGTTGAAGCATCGCCTGCATGTTTTAGGTGTGGATCTGGAGCAGGAGAAATTGGACAAGGTGTACGATGAGTTCTTGAAACTGGCCGATCGTAAGAAAGATATTAATGATGATGATGTTTTGATGTTGGTCGGGAAGGATCGTACGGCCACCCACCGTATTAAATTGGAATATTTACAGGTAACTAGTGGTGTTGGAGTACAATCAGTCGCAAGTATTTGTTTAAATTTGTCGGGAGTAAGAAGATATGAGGCCGCAGCTGGTAACGGTCCGGTTGACGCGGGTATCAAGGCGGTGAAAAAAGCCATTAGTAATAGTGACATGACGATTCAGGAATTCTTGATCCAAGCCATTAATAAAGGTAGCGATGATACGGGCAAGGTGCATATGCAGGTAGAGTATAACGGGGCTACCTATTATGGGTTCTCTGCGAATACCGATATTATCGCTGCTTCCGTGGAGGCTTTCGTGGACGCCATCAATAAGTTTATAGTAGACTAAAAATAGACAAGACAATGAGCAAGACATTATTTGAGAAAATCTGGGACAAACACGTGGTGGACACGTTGCCCGACGGAACCATACAATTGTATATCGACCGTCTGTATTGTCATGAGGTGACTAGCCCGCAGGCTTTCGCCGGATTACGTGTACGTGGATTGAAGCCCTTCCGTCCCGCGCAAATCACTTGTATGCCGGACCACAATATCCCGACATTGAACCAAGATAAGCCTATCGAGGACCCTATATCCAAGAATCAAGTGGATACCTTGGAAGAGAACGCGAAGTATTTCGGCTTGACGTATTACGGTCTTCAACATCCTAAGAATGGTATCATCCATGTGGTAGGTCCGGAACGTGCACTGACACTGCCGGGCATGACGATTGTTTGCGGTGACTCGCATACTTCTACTCACGGTGCAATGGGAGCTATCGCTTTCGGCATCGGTACCAGTGAAGTGGAAATGGTACTGGCTTCACAATGTATCCTTCAGTCAAGACCGAAAACAATGCGAATTACCGTAGATGGCGAACTGGGTAAAGGAGTGACTGCGAAAGATGTCGCTCTGTACATGATGTCTAAGATGACTACCAGCGGAGCTACCGGTTACTTCGTGGAATATGCAGGTTCGGCCATCCGCAATCTGACTATGGAAGGACGTCTTACTCTTTGTAATCTGTCCATTGAAATGGGAGCACGTGGTGGTATGGTTGCTCCGGATGAAGTGACTTTCGAATATATCAAAGGACGTGAGAATGCTCCGCAGGGGGAAGCATGGGATCAGGCTATGGAATACTGGAAAACGCTGAAGAGCGATGATGACGCCGTATTCGATCAGGAGGTCCGTTTTGATGCAGCGGATATCGAGCCGATGATTACGTACGGAACCAATCCGGGCATGGGAATGGGAATTACGCAAAACATTCCTACTACGGAAGGAATGGGAGAGGCTGCACAGGTTTCTTTCAAAAAATCGATGGAATATATGGGATTCCAGCCGGGTGAATCGTTACTGGGTAAAAAGATTGATTACGTATTTCTGGGTGCTTGTACTAATGGCCGTATTGAGGACTTCCGCGCATTCGCTTCTCTAGTGAAGGGACGCAGGAAAGCGGATAATGTAATCGCATGGCTGGTTCCGGGATCATGGATGGTTGATGCACAGATTCGTAAGGAAGGAATTGACAAGATATTGACTGAAGCGGGATTTGCAATCCGTCAGCCGGGATGTTCAGCATGCCTTGCGATGAATGATGACAAGATTCCTGCAGGAAAATATTCAGTATCAACCAGTAACCGTAACTTTGAAGGTCGTCAGGGACCGGGAGCCCGTACTTTACTGGCCAGCCCGTTGGTTGCTGCTGCCGCTGCGGTGACAGGAGTGATTACCGACCCGCGTGAGCTGATGTAATTTCAATCGTAATTTGTAAATATTTAAATTGTAAACAGAAAGATGGCTAAGACAAAATTTAATATAATAACAAGTACTTGTGTACCCCTTCCTTTAGAGAATGTAGATACTGACCAGATTATTCCGGCACGTTTTCTGAAAGCAACGACTCGTGAAGAGAAGTTTTTCGGTGATAACCTGTTTCGTGACTGGCGTTATAATGCCGACGGTTCGCTGAATAAGGATTTCGTGCTGAACGATCCTACGTATAGCGGACAGATATTGGTGGCAGGAAAGAACTTTGGTTCGGGTTCCAGCCGCGAACACGCAGCCTGGGCGATTGCCGGATATGGTTTCCGTGTGGTAGTATCGAGCTTCTTTGCCGATATTCACAAAAATAATGAGTTGAACAACTTCGTACTTCCGGTAGTTGTTACTGAAGGATTTTTGCAGGAACTCTTCGACTCGATCTTTGCTGATCCGAAGATGGAAGTGGAAGTGAACCTTCCCGAACAGACCATCACTAATAAAGCAACGGGTAAGAGTGAACATTTTGAAATCAACGCTTATAAGAAACTTTGTCTGATGAACGGACTGGATGATATAGATTTCTTGCTAAGCAATAAAAATAAAATCGAAGAATGGGAAAACAAGGCGTCAAAATAGAGATCATGGACACAACGCTCCGTGACGGTGAACAGACCAGCGGAGTATCTTTTGTGCCTCATGAAAAACTAATGATTGCCCGTTTGCTGTTGGAGGATTTAAAAGTAGACCGGGTAGAGGTTGCTTCGGCGCGTGTGTCGGACGGTGAGTTTGAAGCCGTGAAGATGATCTGCGACTGGGCAGCCCGCCGCAATCTGCTTCATAAAGTGGAAGTGCTGGGATTTGTAGACGGCCATACTTCGGTGGACTGGATACAGCATACCGGTTGCCGCGTCATCAACCTGCTTTGCAAAGGTTCGCTGAAACACTGTACGCAGCAATTGAAGAAAAGTCCCGAAGAACATATTGATGATATCATCAATGTGGTGCGCTATGCCGATGAACAGGATATTGCTGTCAATGTCTATCTGGAGGATTGGAGCAACGGAATGAAGGACTCTCCCGAATATGTATTTCAACTCATGGAGGGATTGAAGCATACCAGTATCAAACGTTATATGCTGCCTGACACTTTGGGTATCCTGAATCCGTTGCAGGTAATTGAATATATGCGGAAGATGAAGAAGCATTATCCGAATATGCACTTCGATTTCCATGCCCACAATGACTATGATCTGGCGGTGAGCAATGTGCTGGCTGCCGTGTTGAGCGGTGCCAAAGGATTGCACACAACGATCAACGGACTGGGCGAACGCGCGGGCAATGCTCCTCTTTCAAGTGTGCAGGCTATTCTGAAAGACCACTTCAATGCAGTGACCAATATTGATGAGAGCCGCCTGAATGATGTCAGCCGGGTGGTAGAATCATATTCGGGTATTGTCATTCCTGCCAATAAGCCGATTGTGGGGGAGAATGTCTTTACGCAGGTTGCCGGAGTTCATGCTGACGGTGATAATAAGAATAACCTGTATTGCAATGACCTGTTGCCCGAACGGTTCGGAAGAAAGCGGGAGTATGCGTTAGGAAAGACCAGTGGCAAGGCGAACATCCGTAAGAATCTGGAGGACCTCGGTCTGGAACTGGACGAGGATTCTATGCGTAAGGTGACGGAGCGTATCATCGAATTGGGGGATAAGAAAGAATTGGTGACCCAGGAAGATTTGCCGTATATCGTTTCCGATGTGTTGAAGCATGGTGCGATAGGTGAGAAGGTCAGACTGAAAAGTTACTTTGTCAATCTGGCTCATGGCTTGAAACCAATGGCGACGCTGAAAATAGAAATCAATGGCAAGGAGTACGAGGAAAGTTCGAGCGGTGACGGTCAGTATGATGCATTTGTGCGTGCTTTGCGTAAGATATATAAGGTGACACTGGGACGTAAATTCCCGATGCTGACCAATTATACGGTAACAATTCCTCCGGGCGGACGCACGGACGCTTTTGTACAGACAGTAATCATGTGGAGTTATGAGGACTGTGCTTTCCGTACGCGCGGACTGGATGCGGACCAGACCGAGGCTGCCATTAAGGCAACCGTGAAAATGCTGAATATCATTGAAGATGAATATGAGAAAGAGTAGGTGAGAATCAGCTTGTCCGAAGAATGTTTTATAAGTATATATAAATAGAAGAATTAACGATTATGGATTTTAAAATTGCTGTATTAGCAGGCGACGGTATCGGACCGGAGATCTCTGTGCAAGGTGTAGAGGTGATGAGTGCCGTTTGCGAGAAGTTTGGTCACAAAGTAAGTTACGAATATGCAATCTGTGGCGCGAATGCCATTGACGAGGTAGGAGATCCGTTTCCGGAAGAAACATATCAGGCTTGTAAGAACGCGGATGCAGTCTTGTTCTCTGCTGTCGGCGACCCGAAGTTTGACAATGATCCTACTGCCAAAGTCCGTCCGGAACAGGGATTACTGGCAATGCGTAAGAAGTTGGGACTTTTCGCTAACATCCGTCCCGTACAGACATTCAAATGCTTGATTCACAAATCACCGTTGCGTGCGGAACTGGTAGAAAATGCAGATTTCATCTGTATCCGCGAACTGACCGGAGGTATGTACTTCGGCGAGAAATATCAGGATAACGACAAGGCCTATGACACTAACTATTATACCCGTCCGGAAATCGAACGTATCCTGAAAGTAGCTTTCGAATATGCAATGAAGCGCAGAAAACACTTGACCGTGGTAGATAAGGCGAATGTCCTTGCTTCTTCCCGCCTGTGGCGTCAGATTGCACAGGAAATGGCCCCTCAGTATCCGGAAGTGACGACTGATTATATGTTTGTGGATAATGCTGCGATGAAGATGATTCAGGAGCCGGCTTTCTTTGACGTAATGGTAACGGAAAATACATTCGGTGATATTCTGACCGATGAAGGTTCTGTAATCAGTGGTTCTATGGGATTACTTCCGTCGGCCTCTACAGGGGAAAGTACTCCGGTGTTCGAACCGATTCACGGTTCATGGCCGCAGGCTAAAGGGCTGAATATTGCTAATCCGTTGGCACAGATTCTTTCCGTAGCTATGTTGTTCGAGTATTTCGACCTTAAAGAAGAAGGAGCGTTGATTCGTAAAGCAGTAGACGCTTCTCTGGACGAGAATGTACGTACACCTGAAATCCAAGTTGCCGGTGGTGCCAAATACGGAACCAAAGAAGTGGGACAATGGATTGTAGATTACATTAGAAAAGCTTGATAAAAAGAATAATTGTATCAGGCGGTAATATCCCTTTATCGGGTAACCCCTTCATATAAGAAAGCCTGACAACTTTTCCCGGTTGTCAGGCTTTTCTTTATATATTTCGGATTGTTTTTTGTTTCTACCAGCTTTTGATTGTAGAGTAAATAATGATGCCGAGTACTGTCAGGAAGCCTACATACATAATGACTGATGTTTGTCTGATAGTATTTCTTCTTACACGGGAAGGCTCTTGCAGGTAAGAAGCTATTTTATGGGCAATCGTACAGAACAGCCAGCCACCGAACCCTCCGATGATGCCTCCTACAATTAAGTCTCCGGGGTAATGTACGCCCAAGTATATGCGCGTGTAACAATTGAGAACTGCCCAGGTTATGATGAAAACACTTAACCAGCGTTTACGGAACAAGAATACTACATACATGGCAAGGCCGAAAGAGTTGGCGGCATGACAGGAAGGAAAACCGTAACTTCCTCCGCGATAGCCGTTTACGATATGCACCAGGTCTACAATCGGATTTTCCAGATTGGCAGGACGCAGACGTGCCACGACCGGACGGATGATACTGCTGCACATCTGGTCGGCAAAGGTTATGGTAAGCGCGATCGCAGCCACATAGCACAGGACTACCTTCCAATGGAAATTGATTAGCAATATGTATAATATGGTAGCGTACATCGGTACCCATATAATTTTCCCCGTGAAAGCACTCATAAAATAGTCCCAAAAGGGGGAATGTATGCCGTTGAAGAACAGGAAGACATTGGTGTCCACTTCCGAAAGGAAATTGATAATTTCGGTATTTATCATCAGTCTTTATTGTTATATTTTTGAACGTTGCAAATATACAATAAAGAAGAAGATATTGTTCTATACCGCTTAATAAATAATCTGTATTTCTGTTATTCTAACGTTTGGCCAGGTCGTCATAGAGCTTTTGCAAGAAAGCTTTTCCCTTTTCCAAATTTGCTCCTTTCTCCGTTCCTTCGTCAAGTTGTACGGTGTTGGCATCCAAATTATATACCAATTGATTTTCGGGAGTCACCATACCGAAGTAGTTCGGGCGGGTGAAATATCCGAAATGAGGAGATGACGGATTCAGGATATCCTTGCTGAAAGTAAATTCATCGTGTGGCAGTCCCAGTTGTGAAAGCAGGGTGGCGGCAATGTCAATCTGCGAAGCATAAGTATCTATCACACGTGGTTCCTTTATCGCGCCTCCGATTAAAATAAGAGGGATTGTTTGTCCGTCCAGTGGATTCTCGATCGGATATGGATAGGCTCCTTGATGATCGGGAACGAGTACAAATACTGTATTTTTCCACTGTGGGAGTTCCTGGTATTGTTTGATGAAGTCGCCTACGCAACTGTCGGCATAAGCGAATGCATTGAGAACCTTGTCATCCAGCCGGTGAAACGGAACTTCAAAAGGTTCGTGGCTGCTTGAAGTCTGGACAAGTTTCAGGAACGGTTCCTGTTGCTTTTCCTCTTTCATGTCTTTCAGCAGACGCTGGAATAATACGTGGTCTTGTGCCCCCCACTTGCCGGTACGTTCGGACAAAGGGAAATCCTTGTCGCAAATAATCTTTCCGATACCGGAAGATACCAGGTAAGAGCGCATATTCGTAAAGTCCGCATCTCCGCCGTAATAATATTCAAGGTTGTATCCGGCGTTTTTCAAGCTGCGCGGGATCGAAGGAAGTTTGTCCGTCTTTTCGGGATATTTCATAATGCTGGTGCTCGGCTGTCCGGGATATCCGCTGATGATAGACGCCAGACCACGGTCGGTACGGAAGCTGTTGGCATAGAAGTTACTGAATAAGATACCTTCTTTGGCAAATTTATCCATATTGACAGCTACATTCGGCTGCCCACCGAAAGTTTCCATCAGGTGTGTGGAGAAACTTTCAAGAATGATAAAGACGATATTCGGGCGTTGGGTATTCAGGAGTTGCGGGATACTGTCGGCCGGTGTGGCGGGTTTGTCCACCATTTCCGCAAATAGCTTGTCGGCTGTGTTAGGGTCCATGAAACGATACTGCTTCTCGAAGTTATTCTGATGCGTGGCAGAGTACATGAAACTGAATGCCGGATTAATGGCGGCATGGTTCATCAGTTGGTCGGAACTGAAATATACTTTGCTTAAGTTCATGGTCGATACGGTGAAACCGCCGCGGATAGGGATGAAAAGCGCTGCCGTCAGTAATAATAATGCGAGAGAGACATTTTGCCGGCGATAAGGTATCTTCATGGGGTTCTTCTCGCGGATCAGTACGTAGTAGAAAATGCAGTATAAAATACCGGCGTAAATCAGCATGGCTACTATCCCCAGCAGTACGAACCAAAAGCTGACACTTGCCATGGCGTCCTTGGGAGAGGAGAAGAAATAGAAAATCGGAGTGGCGTCCAGGCGGAATCCCCAAAAGCCGTACAATCCCAGGTCGACGATAAAGATGCAAGCCATGATGAAAGCAATCAGTCCGAAGTAGACTTGGCGGATACGACGGAGCACGGATGAATCGGTCCAGGCGGAGGCGATGAGCAGCAGGCCCGGAATAGCGGTCAGATATCCCGCCAGTGATAAATCCAAGGGAAGTCCGTGCCACATGACCCGGAAATAGTCTCCGAGAGACGCGTTGATATATAATTCACGGTAATAAACCATGAAGATAGGTTTCTGAAGTGCAAATAAGAGGACAAACAAAAAATAAGTCGTGAGAAATTGTATGATTCTCTTTTTCATATCTGTAAACTTAAAAAGATTGAACGGATACAAAGTTACTATACTTTTCCTTATCTTTCTCATGAT
>OIRY01000740.1_pt1 | contig 8238 bp, 7 predicted proteins | sample 1586371 | NCBI WGS metagenome assembly OIRY01 (sample SAMN02674792, study PRJEB24791) | human gut metagenome, SKBSTL006 | isolation source: stool | host: Homo sapiens | place: USA | reverse complement strand
TAGGCAAGCTCCGTCACTTCACGCCCACGGGGGGTACGTTTCAGGAAACCCTCTTTTATCAAGAACGGTTCATAGACTTCCTCTATCGTGCCGGCATCTTCGCCCAAAGCGGTGGCAATGGTGGTCAGTCCCACCGGGCCGCCTTTGAACTTGTCAATGATGGTGCAGAGTATCTTATTATCTATCTCATCCAGACCGTATTTGTCGATATTCAGGGCTTCGAGGGCAAACTGTGCAATTTCCGTATCGATACTCCCCGAACCTTTCACTTGGGCAAAATCGCGTACACGCCGCAGCAATGCATTGGCAATACGCGGTGTGCCACGGCTGCGGCTCGCAATCTCGGTGGCAGCCCTTACGGAGCAAGGCACATCGAGGATGCCGGACGAACGACGGATAATGCCGCTCAACACATCATCATCGTAATATTCCAGATGCAGGTTGATACCGAAACGGGCACGCAACGGAGCTGTCAACAGACCGCTACGCGTGGTAGCTCCCACCAGCGTGAAAGGATTCAAATCAATCTGTATGCTTCGGGCAGAAGGGCCTTTGTCTATCATGATGTCTATGCGGTAGTCCTCCATGGCTGAGTACAGATATTCCTCCACTACGGGGCTCAACCGGTGTATTTCGTCGATGAAAAGTACATCATTGGGCTCCAGGCTGGTAAGCACTCCCGCCAAATCCCCCGGCTTGTCGAGTACCGGACCGGAAGTTATCTTGAAACCTACGCCCAGTTCGTTGGCTATGATATTGCTGAGTGTTGTTTTTCCCAATCCGGGAGGGCCGTGAAGCAACACATGGTCCAGCGCCTCGCCACGCAGGCGGGCAGCTTTCACAAATATGCGCAGATTGTCCACCACCTTGTCCTGCCCGCTGAAATCCTCAAAATTCAACGGACGGAGAGCGTTCTCGAAATCACGTTCTCGGCTGGTGACGGGCTGCTGGTTGCGTATATCAAAATCTTCTTGTTCCATACTATCTATCATATAACTTATTCAGCCATCCTATAAAAGCTTTTGCTTCTTCTGCATCCGGATTCAATATACGAGCAGTAATAGCTTGTCCGATAGGCTTTCCCGGTTCATCCTGCCATGCCAAGAACGTATGTATTTTTGCCTTGGAGCGATGCACTTGCTTGTAGCGTTGTATCCCTTCTGCTTCCAACTCTGACAGCACTACTTCAACTTTCCGAATCAAAAGGTCTTCTGCCGGAATCATGTTCAATGCAAAATCCTCCAACATCCCCTCAAAACGATTATTGGGCATAATCCAAATACCTACTACAGCGTCATAGTCATTCAACGGATACAAGACCAGTCCGTCAGAAGGCAAATCTAAGCCATCACAGTCATATTTATTACTGGATTTCAAAATATCAACCAATTGCCTCCAGCGTTTTTCCACATCAGTATCAGCATCCAGCACAACACCGATACGAGGATATGCCGATGGATTAGTAAGTGTCAGCCTGAACAGCCCGATTGCGTTCTCTACACTCTCGCAAACTTTGATATTGAAATTCTGATTCACATGATGTAGTCCGCATAAAGACGAAACTACATGAAGGTCATTTTTCCCTTCAACGAACAAATGATAGGGCAAGCTCTTGCTTAATTTACTCATATCCTATCGTATTTCAACACCATTTTGTGCTATAAATTCCATCTCCTTGTCATCGCTATAGTTCACAGCAACGATCTCTCCTCCCCGGTTGTCCAAGCGAATTATCTGACCTCCCCGGTTCACAGCTATAAAACTATTGATACAATCGTGACTATGCGAAGTGGCAAATACCTGGACATTCAGTTTTTCGGAAAGCATGAAGATAACTCTCCACAATTGGGTCTGTACCGTATAGTGAAGCCCCGTTTCAAACTCATCCAGCAAGAAGACGCCACCTTTGCAATTGACCAACGCAAGAATTACAGTAAGAATCCGGTTAATGCCGTCACCCATCGAACTCAAACGAACACGCTCGCCCGTATCTTTCAAAGTGACAAAAGGGACACGCCTATTGGAATATTCATTCTCATTCAAGAAGTTCAGCCGGTCAATACTTGGTTCGATGATGCGCAGGGCATCCAAAACATAACCTTCTCTATCGGATAGAGAGATACGGTCGAAAAGCAATACATTTTTTCTAAGATGAAAGTCTTGTGCCAATACGTACTCAAACGGAACTCTGTCCTTTACATTGCCCGGAAAGCCACGTCGAAAGAAAGGTATTAGCATAGGGGCATTCGAGCCTGAGACCACACTCAAACCATCACCTATGTAACGAAATAAGTGTTCGCCCGAATCAGCATCGTCATCATTATAGACCCAACGTACAATTGTCCCTCCCCTCTGTTCCTCGGCTATATGTACAAGTTTGATATTCAGTAGGTCACTCTGTTCGCCAATGGAAATAGCCGTGGCATTCCTGAAATCCATCTTACGCCCGGAAAACAAGGAGCTGTAATGCTCCGACAATACTTGGCTGAAATCCACATCCCCTTTAGCGGAATCTACATTCACCATTTCCCCTCTGAAATCCAAAATCGTTTTCAGCCATTCGTCATTCCCGTTTGCCAAATAAATGGAAACAGCTTCCAGCAACGTAGATTTACCTACATTGTTGCACCCTACTATTAAATTGACCCGAGCAAGCGAATCAATAGACAGCTCTCTTAGGTTCTTATAGTTCTTGATATACAATGACTTCATACTCCAAAGCTTTTTGTCTACTGCAAAATAACGAATTTATTTTGAGATAGCACTCATCCCCTTTCTTTTTTCACATAAGTAAAGGGCGTATGACATACCTGGCACGCTCCATACAACGGAATATTATGCTGCTCGGAGGCAAATTACAGAAAAAACGATAGAAGTAGCAAGATATATACTTGAAATATATTTGCAGGTTCACACTTTCTTCCTACATTTGTGTAAAATAACCAGCCATTTACTGACAGCAAACCAAATCTACCCCTGCTGAAAGCACAATGCATAGAACACGCTACTTATGAAAGAAGAAATATCCTTTACCCAAGTCCCCTTCGACTACCCCTTGTGCCTCAACGGTCAATGCCCCAAGGCTGCCACCTGCCTCCGCCAGCTCGCCATGCAGAGCATGCCTACCGAAAAGGATTACTGGAAAATCATCAGCCCCAAACGCCTTGCCACCGTCAAAGGGGAATGCCCCTTCTACCGCTCCAGTCAGAAGGCGCGTTACGCCAAAGGCTTCATGAACATGCTGAACAGCCTACCCTACAACAAGCGGGGAATCGCCATCGCCAACCTGATAGCCGGCTTCGGCCAACGCACCTACTACCGCGCCCGCAAAGGCGAACGCCTGCTGCTCCCCGAAGAGCAGGAATCCGTACTGAACGTCTTCAGACATCTGGATGCCGGCATGGCTACAGAATTTGATAGTTACGCAGAAGGCTACCTTTGGTAACACACTGACCATCAGAGACTAATTTTGCCAACTCTTTGCCTCACCTTTGGCAAAACTTTGTCATGCCTATGGCAAAAGTTTGCCAACGCGGTGGCAAGGTCTTGCCAATAAGGTGGCAAAAACTTGTCAACTTGTTGGCAAGAAGAGCAAAATACAGTTTCACGATTTTCATTCCCCATCAGCGCTTCATAAACTCCTTGCGCTCCTCCTCCGGAAACTTCTCTATGGCATAGCGCAACATCGTTCGCGGTATCGTCCTGCAATACTTCTCCAAGAATTGTACCAGCAAGTCCTTGTCCCGCTTACCCATCTCCCGGAGCATCCATCCTACCGCCTTTTGCATCAAGTCATGCTTATGATGGAGCAGCCGTTCCGAAAGGGCTAATATATCGATGAAATCACCATTTTTGATAAGAGTATAGGTAGATACCACAGCAATGCGCTGGTCCCAAAGCAGCGGACTATCCACCAGCCGGTAGAGGTCTTTACGAAGTTTGTCTTTCAAATATTCGCCCACAATGCCGGGGGCAGACAAATCGACCAAATCCCAATTATTGATACGGCCCGTTTGCGAAAGGTAAAAGTCATAAATCTCCTTTTTCCCCTTTTCATCGCTCTTTTTGAATCGCTCCACCAACATCAGCAAGGCACAAAGGCGACACTCGTGCCATTCACTCTGAAGCAAGGTTGCCATTACCCCAAAAGGTTCGTGCTTGTGCTGCTTTGCCACCTGCCGGGTGTTGGGTACCACCACTCCCAGAAACTTATCCCCCTCGCCATACTGCCCCTTTCCGGTCTTGAAGAAACGGGGAAGATACTCCCTTTTCACCGGGTCGATATACGCCTCCAATTCCTGCTGAATCTGTACCGAGATGCACGCCACTTCTTCTGCCGAAAGCACACGTTCGCACAAGACGGTTTCCACTGCTTCATTCTTCTTTTTCATCCTTCTCTCATTTGATTTACACGGATTTGAATTCATCCACCAATGGACAAAAATACAACATTTATATAGAAACTATGGAAAGTTATCTTTAATTTTGCAACCGGTATGTCCAATCCTTAAAACCGTACGACATGTATAAAGCTGTTTTGGGAGCAATCTGCTGCCTTTCTTTCGCACTATCCTTACATGCACAATCTCCACAAGAAAAGGGATTGCAAAGCATCAGCCGCACTTCGGCCGAGGCTATTGTCGGTTTTCTTGCCGACGATGAGCTGCAAGGACGCGAAGCAGGCATGCACGGTTCACGACTGGCTGCCCGCTATCTGGCATCCTGCCTGAAAGAAGCCGGCATTGCCCCGCTGGAAAAGGACAATTATTACCAGCCCTTCGAGGCTTACAACAAGGAACGCCAACAACGGGGACGGTGGCAAGTGCATCCCGACTCCATCGCCATCCTTAAACAAGGCGTCCACCGCATCCTGCAGATGAGTAATGTATTGGGAACCATCCCGGGAGAACGACCGGATGAATATGTCATCGTAGGTGCCCACTTCGACCATCTGGGTGTGGACGAGACGCTGGCAAACGACCGGATATACAACGGTGCAGACGACAATGCCTCCGGTGTCTCTGCCGTCCTGCAGATAGCCCGTGCATTTCTTGCCACCGGACAGAAGCCTCTGCGCACGGTCATCTTTGCCTTTTGGGATGGGGAAGAAAAGGGATTGCTCGGCTCAAAATACTTTGTACAAAGCTGTCCTTTCATCAGCCAGGTGAAAGGTTATCTCAATTTCGACATGATAGGCCGTAACAATAAGCCCGAGCAGCCTCAACACGTTGTCTACTTCTACACCGCCGCCCACCCCGTATTCGGCGACTGGCTGAAGCAGGACATTGCACGCTACTGCGCCTGCAACCGGACTACCGCGCCTGGGACCGCCCCACGGGAGGAAGTGACAATGCTTCTTTTGCCCTGTGCAACATCCCCATCATCTGGTACCACACAGACGGACATCCCGATTATCACCAGCCTTCGGACCACACCGACCGGCTGAACTGGGAAAAAATGATAGAAATAACCAAAGCAGCTTTCCTCAACGCCTGGAATCTTGCCAACGAAAACAAATATTAATCCACTAGAAACAAAGTAACGATACATGGTTTTAAATTACATCTGGGTAGCTTTCTTCGTCATCGCATTCATCGTAGCCCTCTGCAAACTCATTTTTATGGGTGATGTGGAGATATTCACAGAACTCGTCAACTCCACCTTCTCCTCTTCCAAAACAGCTTTTGAAATATCCCTGGGACTGACAGGAATACTCGCCCTCTGGCTCGGCGTGATGAAAATAGGCGAAAACAGCGGCATGATCAATGCCCTCTCCCGTTGGCTGAGTCCGGTATTCTGCCGTCTCTTTCCCGAAATACCGAAAGGACATCCTGCCATGGGCTCCATTTTCATGAATCTCTCTGCCAACATGCTGGGGCTGGACAATGCCGCTACTCCGATGGGACTGAAAGCCATGAAGGAACTTCAGGAACTAAACCCGAAAAAGGATACTGCCACCAATCCGATGGTAATGTTCCTTGTCCTCAACACCTCGGGACTGATACTTATCCCCGTCAGCATCATGATGTATCGCTCGCAGATGGGTGCCGCCCAACCCACGGACATCTTTATCCCCACACTGATAACGACTGCCATCTCGACCATTGTCGGTGTCATTGCCGTCAGCATTGCACAACGCATCAACCTGCTGAACAAGCCCATACTTATCCTGATTGGCTGCATCAGTCTTTTCTTTGCCGCACTCATTTATCTGTTCACACAGATTAGCCGTGATGAAATGGGTGTATATTCCACTTTAATTGCCAACATACTGCTGTTCTCCATCATCCTGCTGTTCATCCTCTGGGGGCTATGGAAGAAAATCAATGTATACGATGCCTTTATAGAAGGAGCCAAAGAAGGCTTTACCACTGCCATACGCATTATCCCTTATCTGGTTGCCTTTCTCGTTGGAATCGCCGTTTTCCGCACTTCCGGCGCCATGGATATACTGGTGAACGGTATCGGTTATGTAGTAGGACTATTCGGTGTAGATACCAGCTTTGTAGGTGCCCTACCCACTGCCCTGATGAAGTCACTGAGCGGCAGCGGTGCCAACGGACTGATGATTGACACCATGAAACAGTATGGCGCCGATTCATTTGTAGGACGCATGAGTTGCGTGGCACGTGGCGCTTCGGACACCACATTCTATATTCTTGCTGTGTATTTCGGCAGCGTAGGTATCACCAAAACGAGGAATGCCGTGACGTGTGGGCTGATTGCCGATTTTTCCGGCATCATTGCAGCCATCATCATCAGTTACTTATTCTTCTTTTAAAAGAACTAGCTTAATCGCAAGAACGTAATTTCAATCGTACATCGTAAATCATTAAATCGTAAATAAAATGATTAGTTATCAGACAGACGGCGTGGAAATGCCTTCCATCAAGAAGCGTGAAACCACGGAATGGATAAAATCCGTAGCCGCCACTTACGGAAAAAGAGTCGGTGAAATCGCCTACATCTTCTGCTCGGACGAGAAGATACTCGAAGTGAACCGCCAATATCTGCAACACGATTATTACACAGATATCATCACTTTCGACTACTGTGAAGGCAACCGCCTTAGCGGTGACCTCTTCATCAGCCTCGATACCGTACGCACCAATGCGGAACAGTTCGCCGATAACAACTACGAACGTGAACTGTACCGTGTCATCATCCACGGCATCCTCCACCTTTGCGGCATCAATGACAAAGGGCCGGGAGAACGGGAGATTATGGAGGAGGCGGAGAATAAGGCGCTGGCTATGCGGTAATTCCAAAGAATAAAAACTCTGTCTTGATAAAGTGCTGATTTTACCAAGACAGAGTATTTAAGAAAAACAAGTTACTTTGCCAACACAGCGATAACTAACGGTTGTTGATATTTGTCTGTTCCTGATTCGATGCGGGCATCCACACCATCTATAGTTACTCTAATAAGTTCAACACTGCCATAACCATCATTATACTTCCAATGGGAAATAATGGAATATTCCTCTCCGTCACCAAAGATATAGGGACAAACAAACGTACGCCTCAATACTTCAGGCTTCTTGTCATATTTATATCCATCCCATAAAGGCAGGCTATGCCTGCCTTATATTTATTTCTTCACCGAGAAGCGATAAATGCAATGACTGTCATACTTCTCTCCCGGCTTCAGCAATGCAGAAGGCCATTCCGGCTTGTTGGGCGTATCGGGATACTTTTGAGTCTCCAGACAGACAGAAGCACGATGACCGTACACAATACCTTTCTTTCCGGTCAGTGTGCCATCCAGGAAGTTACCGGCATAAATCTGAATGCCCGGTTCGTTGGTATAGACATCAAGCACAATACCCGTTGAGGGAGATTCGAGGGTGGTACACGGGCGGGTGACATCGCCCTTCGTATTGAGTACCCAGTTGTGGTCATAGCCCTTGCCGTTCTTCAACTGCTCAAAGTCATTGTCGATACGGGCGCCAACAGCAGTAGGAGTGCGGAAATCCATATCCGTACCTTCTACGGAAACAATCTCACCGGTAGTCATGAAGGTACTGTCCACGGGGGTATAAGCATCTGCATCGATAGTGAGCAGATAATCCGAATTGGACTTGGAGGGGTCACCGTCCAGGTTAAAGTAAGAATGGTTCGTCATATTGACAACAGTGGTACGGTCTGTTTCGGCACTGTAACGAATGTCGATGGCATCGTCATCTGTCAGCGAGAAAGTGACCTTGCAGGTCAGGTTACCCGGGAAGCCCTCCTCTC
>OIRY01000724.1_pt1 | contig 8446 bp, 6 predicted proteins | sample 1586371 | NCBI WGS metagenome assembly OIRY01 (sample SAMN02674792, study PRJEB24791) | human gut metagenome, SKBSTL006 | isolation source: stool | host: Homo sapiens | place: USA | reverse complement strand
TCCTTAGAAATTTGAAAGCTCTTGGTTACACATACAAAGGACAGGATTTTGTTTTTTCCATTGACAGCACGGTTGAAAATAAAGCTCAGTTGATGTCTTACGACAACATCAACATTCTTGACGCTTGCTTTGAAATGGCAAAAAAATGGGATTGTGAGTGTTGGGTAACAGAGAATATCATTCACTTCGGGCGTTGTGAGTTCGGTGATCCTGTTAATTGGGAGATCGGTGTAAATGTAGAGGAAATGACACGCACCGACTCGCAATCCGCTTATGCAACCCGTATCTATGCTTTTGGCTCTACAAGGAACATACCTTCCAATTATCGTCCGGTGGATGAATCAGTAGTTGTGAATGGTGTCGTTCAAAGACGATTGATGCTGCCTGCTGGAACTCCTTATATTGATGCCTATCCTAATATGGTTACAGAGGAAGCCATTGAGCAGGTTATTGTTTTTGATGATATCTATCCACGACGTACCGGTACAATGTCGGATATTGCCATTCATAAGTATACTGACAAGATAGAAAATGCAGATGGGACAATAACTGAGGAGAAATGGGATACTTACCGCTTTAAAGATACTGGCATTACATTCTCCAAAGCCTATGTGCTTGCTGGCGAGGAATTAAAGATAACCTTCCACTCTGGGAAGCTTAATGGTATGATGTTCGGGGTTATATTTAATCCTGATGGAGAACCTGAGAAGTTATCAGATGGTAGTTGGAATCCGGCTGCACAAGTTTGGGAGATAGTACGTAACGAGGATTATGGGCGTAAACTACCTGGTGATGTACTTATCCCCGCAAACGGGGATACTTATGTCTTGACTGGCTGGGACTCAACAAAGATAACACAACTTGGACTCGTATCTGCTGCCGAAGTCGAACTGAAAACCGAAACGGAAAAGTACGTTGCCAAATCAAAGATGGACCCTTCCACCTATAACTGCAAAATGATGTCTGGTGACGCATACGGCGAAGACGGTGTTCATAATCTTTATAGTGCCGGTCAGAAGGTCAAGCTTATTAACAAGGCCTATTTCGAAGATGGCCGGCAATCGCGTGTCATAGGATTTGAACATAATCTTGACTATCCGTTTGATTCGCCTATATTTACGGTAGGGGAAACGGCGGCTTATTCACGTATCGGAGAATTGGAAGAAAAGTTGGATAGTCTTACATTGAAAGGGCAGACTTACAATGGTGGTGGAAGTGGGGTATATATCATTGGGACTAATGATAGTACACCCCCGTCAAATAGAAATGTCTTTTCGGCTTCAAAGTCACTTGCTACCCATTTACGTAAGGATATGCCCGATACTGCTAAAGAAACTGTAACTTTCTCAAAAGGCTTGATAGTGGGTGATACTGCTGCATCTATTGACGAAAATGGTAATGTGGAAGTGGGAAGTGTCACAGCACGCACTAAAGTTAAAGCCGCTACATTGGAAGTAACCGGATCGGCCAGTGTTGGCACACTCCATTCGGAAGGGAATATTTCAACAGGCGCGGATATTTGGGCTAAAGGTGACACGCATACTTTAAATTTACTCGTTCAGGCACTTGCAAAAACATACGATCTGAATGTTGAGCACGTCGCAACCCTGTTTCAAACCATAGTCAAGGACTATATCAGTTCAGAAAGATTCATTTCCGGACTGATGGGTGAAGGGATGAAGCTATACAAGGCTATCAATGGAGATTGGAACCTTGAAATAGATAATGCCGTAGTCCGTAAGGCCATGACCATTTTTGAACTTATCATTTCGAAAGTTCGTGCGGTTAACGGCGGTCTGGTAATTTCATCCGCCAACGGGCGTGTTAAGTCCGTTTCGGAAACGTCCGGCGATCCGGCTTACTATGTTTTAGGTATAGAGGGCGACATGATGTTTGTCGCTGATGACTTGGTACGTTGTCAGGTCTACACATCCGGACACGTTAAATACTACTGGGTTCCGGTTGCCTCGGTTAATGATGATTCGATTCTCATACTTAAATCCGTTTTTCCAAATGGTACAACTCCGGCCGTTGGTGATGATCTGGTTCAGATGGGTAACCTCACGAATCCGAACAGACAGGGTATTTTGTATCTCACCGCTTCGGAAGATGGCAAACCGCGCATTTCTGTACTGGACGGGGTAAACTCCACGTCTTTGGCCGGCAAATCAAAGGTTATACTCGGTTGTCTCGATGGCATGACAGATACAGACTTTCCGGCTGACTTCCAACCCTCCGGATACGGCCTGTATGCGATGAACTGTTTCCTGAAAGGTATTTTCATTCTGAGAAATGGAAAGAGCATCGAACAGGAGTTTAGTAATATTGCTACCGAGTTAGCGGCTATACCGGGAAAAATCGAGCTATCCGTTAAAACTAAGGTAGAAAATTTGGGTATAGGTGCTAACAATTTGTATAGTTACACAAGTTCAACGCTTAATACTTTATATCCATCTCCTACTATTGAAAGGCAAATGTCTCTGCATGGTTTCTATTTGGTTGGTTCACAAGGTAATGGAGGAGCTATGCGGATACCTAATATTATCCCGCCTATCCCCGGTAAGTATACCGTTTCCGGATGGATTAAAGGTAGTCAAAATACCCCAGTTGGTTTTACTATTGATGTGTGTGATTCTGAAAACGTAATTGTTAAATCAACAGCAGATAACCAATGGAGTTATTTCAAGCATACATTTAACGTAACAAAAAATACAGAGGAACAAAAGGATGTATATAATTTTGTTGATATAGAAAGAATTGATTGGGCTTATATATGGGTAAAAGACTTTAAAGTAGAAGCGGGTGAAATTGCAACCGCATGGAGTCCCAATTTTCAGGATGCAGTTTACAAAGGCGCTGAATATACCAATAGTCAAATTAGTGTAGTCGAAGGTAAGATAACATCCACCGTTGAAAAGATAAATACCGTTGATGGACGTGTTACCGGACTTGCTTCACGTATCGAACAGACCGAAAAAAGTATCACGTCTGTTGTTGGTGATATTAGTGTTATTAATAGTACCACCAATAGGCATATATCAAAGCGAATAGATTTAAGAGGATGGGACAATAATAAGTTTTTCCCGTTGGTTATAAGTATTCCGGTTTACCACAAAACAAGGGTTGAAATAAGTAGGCCTCTTGATGCGGGATACGGAAAACCTTCATATGGTACTCACGATGGCGGTTTTTCTATGAACTTAACGTTTGAGATGTCCGGTTCGGGTTGGGGTTCGTTACCAGCAGTAACCAATATCTTTGACTATACTAAAGCATGGACTTCTGCGGGTGCAAAGATAGTTGTTGATTTGGGACAAATAACTGAAACGTCTACGTGTAGAATGGGTATTAGGGGCGGTTCTATGTATGACGTAACCGTAGATGATACTATTGACCCAAACGTAATCAACGTTTATCAAACCGATTATCACGGTTCATATAATACATCGTTCCCCGTTCGCACCGATGGAACTGAACCCGTCCGCACATACGGATACTATACCGAAATAAAGCAGACGCAGGAAAGCATAGCTTTAACTGCAAACAAAGTGGACGATCAAGGTAGGCGATTAAGTGCGGCTGAGTTAACTTTGAGTTCAGACCACGCAAAATTAAGCGTAGTAGAACAAACGGCAAATTCCGCCAATTCATTAGCAGGCACAGCCAATAACAAAGCTGAAGCCGCCAATTCCTTAGCAGGAACAGCGAACAGCAAAGCCAACACAGTAGACGGTCGTGTCACCGCCACCCAAAACGGCTTAGTCGAAACCGGAATCAACATCACGTCCCGAAAAATCATTCTGAAAGCCGATAACCTGCTATTCCAAAATAACACAGGTCAACAGACAGCCGCCATCAACGCAAACGGCAAACTGTCTGCCAATGTGATTGAAGCTGCGGAAGTGGTGGCACAGGCATTTTCAGCACAGAGGATCACAACCGGAAACCTTACGGTAACTGATGGTGCAAAGATCGGTGCCTGGAATATATCGGGAGGCTCTCTTGTTTCGGCAAGCAATTCGCAGGCTAAGATCCTGTTAAACATGTCCGGTAATAAATTCCTTCGTATTAACGAAGAGGGGGACAGCCCTACAACTTCACGCACTGCATTGATGTCCATACGAAACGACAATTACAGTGGTCTAAGTATTGAATCATACGGAAGTTCCGGTTTTGCTCTAAGATGTTTGGCTAACGCAGGCACTGCAAATTCGATAGAATCGTATGGAAGTCATATTTTCGCCCAAAGGGGCGGTGAAAAGTGGAACGCTCCCGGAATGCTGTGTACCGGATATGTATATCAAGCGGGTACAGTCACTAATGAATGGGGCAACGGGTGCACCTTAACCAGTGCACAGAAAATATCTACTGGAAAATACAGGATATACCACAGTTTGAAGCATCTGCAGTACGCTGTTTTAGTACAAGGCTTAGGGGGGTATGGCTGGGTATTCGGTCAGGTAGAGACACAAAACAACTCTTATTTTGAGGTTTTAATGCTTGACGCAAACAAGGGTCCCCGTGATTGTCCATTCCGTGTGTTTGTTGTAGGGCGCAACGTTTGGTAAACAGCATTGTCAGCGCAGATTACAATGATAAATTCAAAATAAATAAAATATGAAAATCAATTTTAGAAGAATTAAAGTAAAAACAGCTATTGACGGGGAAATTAAAGAGTTCGACGTAGCTAAAACAGTAGGAAACGCTATTTACTGTAATACACCCGATTTGGGTGAATTGGAGTTTGCCCAACGGATATATAAAGAAGGTGAAGTTGAAGTTGACGAACAAGGTGCAAATATCATTCGAAATTACGTTGATCCGGCTCCGATACTCGCAGTGGTGAAGACCGCTATTTATAATGAATTAGATAAAGTAATTATTAACTCCCAAAATCAATAAATTATGTTTCAAGAAGAATCAAGAACAGTTCAAGTAAACGGTAAAGCCGTTTCAGGAGATTATCAGTACAATGTAAACTACAGTGTCAATAACGATAATCTCAGTCGTCTTCATTGTGAAATCATTAAAACGGTCACGGAAGAGATTGACACCCCTACAGGTAAGCAACCCGTAACCTCCGGGCGGTATATCGGGTATTTGCTGTTAGAATCAGGCAGTAAACAAATGTCCCTTCCGGAGTCGGAGAATGTTGCAGCGCACTTTGAAGTATTCGATCAGATCACCAAAGAGGTAAAAGCCACTTTAGATCCCAAACCGGCATCTAAATCCAAGTAACAAGAATCCGCCCTGTCTTCACAGATGGGGCGGAAAGATGCGGTATAAAGGAAATGAATAATAACCGTAGTTTATTCATACCGCATTTGATAATACTTATTTAAGATGTTCTCTCAATAACACGTAAATTCGTATAATTGTTGTACATTCTAATAAAAAAATTATATAGAGTAAAATAGTTCTTATCAACATAGGTTGCATCATAGCTATGATGGTTTGCTACTTTTAGGGAATTAGTTTCTTTAAAAAAATAATAAATATACTATTTAAATTTATATATCCAAGAATATGAAAAATTTGAAGATGATTGCATTGATTGCCTTGCCTCTTTCTCCTTTGCTGGAACTCTTTGAGCGCTATGTCTTTGGTGACTGGGAGTTTGTCAAATGGTTGATTGTCCTTGTATGTGTTGATACGGTGCTCGGCTTTGTCAAGCACTGGTTATCCAAAGACATCAGTAGTAAGGCATATGGTATGATTGGGCGTAAGCTTATCATTTACAGTTGTGTATTGATCCTGTCACATGTGATGGGTAATTTCTCGATCGCCGGTCAGGTGGTCGATAGTTTCGTCTGGTTCCGGTATTTCACTTGTACGGCATTAATGATACGTGAGGCCTTAAGTATTATTGAGAACGTAGAAGAGATTTGCCCGGGCTTTTTCCCGAAGGCTATCATAAATAAGCTGAAGGGGTTCGATAATGTTTCGGGAAAGAAAGAGTAGTTTAGATAAAATCTCCCGTCGCTACGCTTAGCGACGGGGAATTACACAAACAAAACAAACAAATGTATAACTTTATCTTCCCAGACCAAGTTTACAAAATATAAAATATTGGAATACAAAGGTCGATTTTTATTTTTAATAAAAGTGTTAATAAAACCGCTAAAAGAATAATATATGCAATATTTTTACTCCAAGAATTAAGTCATAGCGATGTGGTTACAGTGCTTGGAACAAGTAATGTTCTGATAGTTAAAGTAATTCATTGTTTAGCGAGGTTGTTTTAGAATATTTTGACCAATTTGGGATAAATATCATCTCTTGAGACACTGTTGCAACATTCGGTGGCTATCATTACGGAATGGCTGATGTTACATTAGCGATGAAGAAAAAAGCAGGAGTTGTTATTGGACTATTTTTTAATTGAGTCGGTTTTTGACTTATTAATAATGGATGCACATAGCATTTATCTTAAATGCATTTATTATTTTGAAAGATATAGTTTTTCATCTGTATGCAATAAGATACGGTGTACTATCTTCACAGACCGCATAACCGTGTTTTTAAAGTTTAAGCATGTTATATAGCATATTTATTCCTATAAAAGTTCATTGTGTATCTATTAAAAATGCTTATAAACCTGTGGGATAATAATATTTTTTATCATGGAGATATTTTCATGGAGGGAATAAATAAGGATAATTATTGAGCTTGTGTAATGAATTTGTATTTAAAAATGTGAAAACAAGAAATAACGCTTCTACCTTCACAGGCAAAAGCGTTACAAACGGCTATTAAGGCAACAAAGTTATTGATTTATGTTATGTTTTATCTCCTTAACAACTTAACTCTTGAAAAGTTTTATAAACTAATAAAAAAATAAACAATATGAAAACAATTGATTCAATCATTATTCACTGTTCGGCCACGCGCTTCGGACAGGATTTGCGTGCAAAAGACATTGACCGGATGCATAAACAGAGAGGCTTTAATCAGATCGGGTATAATTACGTAATAGATATTGATGGGACTGTGGAGAACGGTAGGCCCTTGTCTGTGGACGGGGCACATTGCAATACGAAAGGGGACAGTGGGCGGTCGTATAACAAACATTCGATTGGTATCTGCTATATCGGCGGCCTGGATGTCAATGGGAAAGCTGCTGATACCCGGACAGAAGCGCAACGAATAGCTTTGCGCGATTTGGTAGAGAAGCTCTGTAGAGACTACCCTATTATCGAGGTACTTGGACACCGGGATACATCACCTGACTTAAATGATAATGGGGAGGTAGAACCGTTTGAATATATCAAGGCTTGTCCATGTTTCGATGTACGGAAGGAGTTCTCTAATTTTATGAAACCTGTAATCATACGGCCATGAAATCTTTGCCTTACATTATCATAATCATTCTTGTCCTGTTTATCGTATTCCGCCCGACAAGGGTGGAACGCGTACCGGGTGAAGTGGTCAGAGATACGATCATTACAAATCGTATTGATACGGTCTGGGGTACAGTTCCCGTTCCGGTTTATGAAAGCGTTGTAGATTCGTTCCCGTTCGTTGTTCCCGTCCCTGTACCGGGCGATACAGTCCGGGATACAGTGTATTTGCCTATTACGCAGAAAATCTACAAAGATAGCCTTTATACGGCTTATGTGTCGGGCTACCGGGCAAAGCTGGATAGTATAGAGGTGTACAGCAAAACGAGGACTGTGTTTGTCAGAGAACGGGCAAAGCGGAAGCGGTTTGGGCTGGGCGTGCAGGCTGGATACGGTTTTTCCGGGAATAAGGTAAGTCCCTATGTTGGAGTTGGGGTGAGTTGTAATTTGTGGGAGTGGTAAATGATGTTTTCTTTTCATTTGTAGTTTTTTTATTGAGTAGTTGATTTCTTCTTACAATGATTATTAAATGAAAAGTTGGTTGATTCAAATTTGAATTATATATTTGCGCCGTTAAATATCTTAAAACATTTAATTGATATTTTATGAGAATAGAATCTAAAAAAGATATCTTAGTTGAACAAATTGAAGAAACTCTTTCAAAAATCGAGAGAAGAGGAATTCCTATAACTAAAACATACCAAGTAGAGATGAGAGGGCGTACTGAAACGGTTTATGTAAGGAGTAGGATACAGGAATTGTATGAACAAATAAAATCTTTAAATGACTCAGATAATATTTCTTTATTGTCTGAAGAGTTTTGTTGCATTTTAAGTGCTTTAGAGGGGATAGATTCTTTTAGGGAACTCGCTTGGAGAGTAAAAAATAATTTTAGATAGAGTCGGTTGAAAGCAAGTAGATGAGCACGTAGAAGCTAACATTGTTCTTTTAACAGAATGTGTAAGGCTCCGAGTTGAAAGGCTCGGAGTTTTTTATGTATTATTTTGTTCGTTCTTCCTTCCGAGGTATAAGGTTTAATTGTATCTGTTGATTTCGTTCCCGTTTCTTAGTGATAAGAGGCAGGGGGGAGATCGGAAGAGCACACG
>OIRY01000704.1_pt1 | contig 8610 bp, 9 predicted proteins | sample 1586371 | NCBI WGS metagenome assembly OIRY01 (sample SAMN02674792, study PRJEB24791) | human gut metagenome, SKBSTL006 | isolation source: stool | host: Homo sapiens | place: USA | reverse complement strand
ATCATCGCCTACACCCAAGGCGATGACGATACGGGAAAGCATTATCTACTTGCCTTTCTGTCGCTTGGTGACTGTGAATTTAGAGTATTTCTCATACTTGGAGCCTTTGGAGAATATATCCGGCATATGTCTCGCCGCAAACCGTAACTTCTCCTCATCCGTATGGAAATCCTTTCCTTCGCAATATTTCTCTATGTCCTTGGCGGCCTCAAGAAAAGCGTCCTTTTGGGATTCGGTCACGATCGGTAGCTCCGTTGAGTCCGCCTCTATTGCGTTTCTCGGATCTGCCGGTGCGATCATAAAGATCTTTTCGTTACATTCCCCCATCTTGATGTGAAACTGCACGTATTGCTCATCGGTAAGCTCAAGGAAATCTTCTTCTTTAAGGATAAATCCATATTGGAATGTTAACTGCATGGCCTGCCCGCCCCAACCGAATAGTAAATCAAAAATATCCATAGCGTAAATTTTTATAAAGTTATTAATGTCCTAGCATGAAACCTAGGCTAAGGTTTGGGGCAAAGGTAATGGATATTTATTTGGTCGGGCCTATTTAATAGATATAATAGGAGGGATGATGGAAATTTGCTATATTTGCGCTATTCCCTTCATACAGACACCTATTAATGATGTAGTGTGGTTGTGTTGTGATCGGCAAAGATATTCCAGATGATATTATTAGTCAGCGACTGGATATTGCGGGAGTCGTGAATGATGTGTTGTAGCGGGGTGGTATCGTTGTGGTAGACGTAAAGTCCGTTGTCCGTGCCTGCCAGCAAGTCTCCGTTTCCATCCAAGGCTAATGATTTGATCGAATTATTATGGAAGGCTTCTGTCTGTTTCATCTGTCCGGTTGACGGAAAATATTGAAAGAGATAACCTTCCGTACCGATCCAGATACACTGGCGGACGGTATCTTCCAGCAAAGAATTGACGAACAGATTGCTTTGACTGCTATGGACGGGGAGAGGAATGCCTTCGAATTTCCCGTTGGACGGGATATAACGGCATAGTCCGTTGTAAGTTCCCACATAAATCTGATTATCCCTGGTGCGGATAATAGAGTATATGGTATTATGGGGAAGTCCGTTGCGTCTGGTATCAAAAGATGTCAGTTTCCGGCTTTGCAGCTGATAAGTGTATAAACCGTTTAAGGCGCCTAGCCATAGGGTATCTCCTTGAAGAGCCATGGTGCGTACATCTGTCGGAAAGTCAGTTTCCGGTTGCTCGTAGCGGTCAGCCCGGTAATTATAAACCAGGATTCCGTTGTCTGTCCCCATATATAAATAGGTGTTGTCTATAATGACACCGCAGTAAATACGGGTATTATTGTTTTCACCGTAAGTAAAATGCTGCTGTGTGGAGTAACCGTCATAGCTGAATAATCCCTTGTTGGAACCTATCCATATCAATCCTTCACTGTCTTGAAGGAAACAGCTGACAACCGATGCCTCAGCACCGAGATAAATATTGTCGAATTGCTGCTAATTTACTTTTTGTCCGTAAGCGTTGTTGCTTAGGATGCAAGATGCATAAAGGAAAAAAAGAATGACTATGATTCGTTGATACATGATATCAGGTTTGCAAGGCATTAAATCTTTAAATGTTGTGTTAATATTAGCACTCTTGATTGCAAATGTAGGAAAAATGTCGGTTACACTTGTAAATCTCCCCGTCTTTTTGTTCCTTTGCTCTATATTTATAAAACAGAATAGTTCGGAATGAAAAAGCTAATTTATCTGCTTTTGTTACCATTGGCTCTGGCGGTAGTCGCCTGTGGCGGTAAGAACGGAAGTTCAAATAAAGAATCGGTATTGGCAAGGCAAGACAGTGTAGATGCTCATGGATTGCAGCGTATGCAAAGTTCAAAAGCTGAAACTGATATTAAGTTTAAGGGAAGAGACTATCATTCGCTGGTTTCGCGTACTCCTGACGAAAGTCTGCCTCACGTCTCCAATGATATGGGGGATACGTATGTAGACAATAAAATAGTGTTGCGCATCACCCGGGGAAGTGAAAACGTGCTCAACAAGACATTTACCAAGAATGACTTTTCATCGGTAGTCGATGCGAAATTCCTTTCAAAATCCATACTCGAAGGAATCGTATATGACAAGACCACACCGGAGGGAATCGTTTACGCCGCCAGTGTTTGCTATCCGCAGACCGATTTGTATGTTCCGCTTTCCATCACTGTAACGGCCGATGGAAAAATGAGCATAAAGAAAGTAGATATGTTGGAAGACGATTATACGGAAGAAACACCTGAATAGACTTATGAATGGGGATATAAGACGTTTCTAACAGAAGAATTGCACAAATGTGAAAGCATTTGAGACAAACGAAAGGCAGCCTTTTTGGTTGCCTTTCGTATTTTTGCACCGTCGATAAACTTAATACCGAATAGAATGAAAAAATACATTTTGGCTATTTATATGATGATGGCAGGATGCGCGATGCTGACTGCTCAGACCAAAAATACGCAAACACTGGTGCCACTCACCGAACGGGTAAACGTACAGGCTGACTCTGCACGTATCAACCAGATTATTGACGGTTGCTGGGTAGCTGTCGGGACGAATAAGCCTCATGCCATTCAGCGTGACTTCACCAACCTGTTTGATGGCAAGCCCTCCTATCGCTTTGAACTCAAAACCGAAGACAATACACTGGAAGGTTATGCGAAAGGAGAAACGAAAGGACGTGCCGAGTTTTCATATTGCTATGCAACTTCCGACGATTTCAAAGGATTACCTGCCGACGTTTATCAGAAAGCACAGATCACAAAGACTGTTTATCATCACGGGAAGGGAGCTTGTCCGCAAGGAAGTTCCCGCGACTATGAGTTTTCGGTTTATATTCCTTCTTCTCTGGACAGCAATGTCTCCACCATCTTTGCCCAATGGCACGGAATGCCCGACCGGACGCTGGTCCAGACTCCTCAGGGCGAGGTGAAGAAACTGACTGTTGACGAATTTGTAGAACTGGAAAAAACGACCTTCTTCAAGAAGAATGCAGGACACGAAAAAGTAGTTAGACTGGATAAACAAGGCAATCCGATGAAAGATAAAAATGGAAAACCTGTATATAAGGCAGGAAAGCTCAACGGATGGCTGGTTGAGCAGGGAGGATACCCGCCGTTGGCATTCGGATTTTCCGGAGGACTGTTTTATATCAAAGCCAACTCCGACCGTAAATGGCTGACAGACAAAGATGACCGTTGCAATGCAAACCCGGGAAAGACACCCGTTATGAAACCGTTGACTTCTGAATACAAGGCATCCACCATTGCCTACAAATTGCCTTTTGCCGATTTCCCGAAAGACTGCTGGATTACTTTCCGTGTTCATATCGACTGGACGGTCTATGGCAAGGAAGCGGAAACGATTGTGAAACCGGGCATGCTGGATGTACGGATGGATTATCAGGAGCAAGGTAAGAAAGTGAGCAAACACATTGTCGATAATGAGAAGATTCTGATTGGACGTAACGACGAAGACGGATATTACTTTAAGTTCGGAATTTACCGTGTAGGTGATAGTACCGTTCCCGTTTGTTACAATCTGGCAGGATATTCAGAAAGATAAATAGGTAAATAGTTAAGGTTATAAGTTAAGGTGAAGAGAGCGATCCGGATGTTCCTGAGTAGGCATCCGGATCTTTTTTATGGGGTAAATTCAAGGATGAAAGTTAAAGAACACAAAAAAGAATGTGATCTCTGATTATTCCCAAATCTTTCCTAAATCTGTATCGTTATTTGCAGTATAAAACTTATCAGATATAGTATTAACTAAAAAGAATAACGATTATGAAGAAAATTTTATCTTTGCTTGTGATGGCTATTGTAGCTATACAGTTCTCATTTGCCGGCGATGTGATTACAAAGGATATGAATCAGCTACCGCTTCCGGCACGCAACTTTATCAACCGTCATTTTACCAAACCTCAGGTGGCTCATATCAAGATTGATAAAGATCTGTTGGAGTCTGCCAAGTATGAAGTGTTATTGACGGATGGTACGGAAATAGATTTTGATAGCAAAGGTAACTGGGAGGAAGTAAGTGCCGGTAAAGGGCATGCAGTTCCGGCAAGTGTTGTTCCTTCGTTTGCTGCCAGTTATCTGAAAGAGCATAACTTCACAGAACCTGTGACAAAAGTAGAGCGTGACCGGAAAGGATATGAAGTGGAATTAAGTACCGGCGTTTCTTTCAAGTTCGACAAGAAAGGAAAATTCCTGAAAGCGGATGATTGATGAGTAAATGAAAATATGATATAACCTAAATCCTAAGAATTAATTATGTTGAAGTTTAAGTTTGGCGCATGGGCAGTCGTTTTAATGCTGACTGCCCTCTCTTTCAGCGCATGTGATGACAATGATGATGAAACGTATAATCCGCCTGCCAATATCACTGAGGCATTGAAGCAACTATATCCGAATGCCCAGAATGTGGAGTGGGAGATGAAAGGAGAATATTATGTAGCTGACTGCTGGGTGACTGGTGATGAACTGGATGTCTGGTTCGACGCGAATGCCAACTGGGTGATGACGGAAAACGAATTGGATAGTATCGATCAGTTAGTACCTGCCGTTTATACCGGTTTCCGTAATTCCAACTACAGTTCATGGGTAGTGACCGATGTGTTTGTATTGACGTATCCGCAGCATCCTACTGAGTCCGTGATTCAGGTGAAACAGGGAAATCTGAGATTTGCACTGTACTTTTCGCAGGAAGGAGGCTTGCTGCATGAAAGGGATATCACCAATGGCGATGATACGAATTGGCCGGTTATGGAGTAGAATTAGTTATGTACAGAGGAATGTTTGTCCACATTCCTCTGTAGTCATTATATTACATCTGCTGATAATCTTTAGCCAGTCCTCCTTCGCTGGTTTCCTTATACAGTGAGGGCAGGTCATGTCCGGTTTGTTTCATTACCTGTACCACTTTGTCGAAAGAAACACGGTGCATACCGTCTGTAAAGGCTGAATAAAGATTGGCATCCAGTGCACGGGCGGCAGCATAAGCGTTCCGCTCGATACAAGGGATTTGAACGAGACCGCATACGGGGTCACAAGTCATCCCCAGGTGGTGTTCCAGCCCCATTTCCGCCGCATATTCAATCTGTGCCGGACTTCCTCCGAATAATTGATTGGCTGCTGCTGATGCCATCGCGCAGGCAACGCCGACTTCTCCCTGACATCCTACTTCAGCACCGGAGATGGACGCATTGAACTTGACAATGTTTCCAATTAGCCCCGCCGTAGCCAAGGCGCGAAGAATACGCATGTCACTGAAGTCACGGCTTTTTTGTAAATGATAAAGTACTGCCGGCATCACACCGCAGGAACCGCAGGTAGGGGCAGTTACAATCTTTCCACCGGAAGCATTCTCTTCACTGACTGCCAGTGCATAAGAGAAAACAAGTCCTCTGGATTGCAGAGATTGTTTGTATCCGGTAGCACGTATATAATAGGTGGAAGCTTTTCTACGTAAGTTCAGCGGTCCGGGTAATACACCTTCCGCTTCCAGACCTCGGTGGATAGCGTCTTTCATCGTGTCCCATACTTCTGCCAGATAGTCCCATATATCTTCGCTCTCACATTCCTTGACATATTCCCAATAACTTTTTCCGGTACGTTCACACCATTGCAGGATTTCGGTCATGTTATTCATGCCGTATACTTCCGGGCTTTCGATTGTCGGGTTATCATTATTCTCTGCCAAAGCTCCGCCGCCGATACTGTAAACCGTCCAGTTTTCCAATATCTTGTTGCTTGCATCTAGAGCGGCAAACGTCATTCCGTTCGGATGGAAGGGAAGGAAAACTTTGGGTTGCCATACAATTTCTACCGGAGCGACAGGTTGTAAAGTATCTATGATAGCCACATCCGTCATGTGGCCTTTGCCTGTAGCTGCCAAACTTCCATAAAGGGTTACTTTGAAAGAAGTGGCATCCGGATGACGTTCAACAAACATTTCTGCAGCTTTACGAGGGCCCATTGTATGACTGCTGGAAGGACCTGTGCCGATTCTGTATAATTCTTTTATTGATTTCATGGATGGGTGCGCTTTAGTTAATACCATTTCTTTTTTCTGAAGTACAAATATACAATAATACCGATAACCGCCATTATAATCCAGGCAAATAAATATCCGTACCGCCAGTCCAGTTCGGGCATCCATTTGTAATTCATTCCCCACACACCGACAAGAAACGTTAGCGGGATGAAAATGGTGGATACGATGGTCAGCCGCTTCATGATATCGTTCATTCGTAAATCATTGTTCGAGATATACAGGTCGACTAATGAAGACAGTGTTTCACGGCAGATTTCAATCGTTTGTAATACAAATTGTAAATGGTCGTTCACATCATTGTAGAAGGCACGGTTTACTTTATGTATAAGGAGATTTTCTGCCCGCAACAATTTTACATATTGCTCTTTAAGCGGGAGGATGGCCTTTTTCATCAGCATATATTGGCGGCGCAGCCCCTGAATCTGAATGCCGATGTCATTCTCATTGGTAATCATCAGCAGTTCTTCTTCCAGGTCTTCGAGTGCATCGTCGATGGAAGATATCGTTGAAATGTAGTTCGCCATGATGCTGTTCAGCAATACACTGAGCAGATAATCCGTCAGACGGCTACGGATTTTCAGTATATCGTTTCTCAAGGCGGCGTTGATTTCATCAAAGAAATCTGTTTCTTTTTCAAGAAAGGTAAGTACATAGTTATTTCCCAGAATGATGCAGACTTGTTGTTGGAGCAATCCGTCGAGGTCATCATCCTCTTTATGCTCATTGGGATAGAATATTTTCAGGATCAGGACAATATATTTGTCATGTTCTTCTATTTTCGTCGGGTGGTTGGCATTTAATATGTCTTGTAAAACGAGGAAGTCTATTTCAAAATGACTGCAAATCTCACGGATGGTTTCCGTATCTTTCAGCCCGTGTACCTGCAGCCAGTTGATTCGTTCGTTATCCAGCGTTTCTTTGACGCTTTGGAAGGTGTCACCGGAGCTTTCCTGCATCTCGGTTGCATTGTATGTGCAGAGATGTAAATGGGTAGGGGTAAGGCTGTCCCCTGTGTAAATAAGCTTTTCACTTAACAGATTATTCTTCATGCTTTATTCTCGTTTTAGAAAACCACTGTAACACAAAGGTAGTGGTTTTCTAAATGAGAACAAGTTCTTCGATCGTTTTGTTTACAGATTAGTCAAAATCGACTACCGTAATTCCGGCACCTCCGAACTGGACATGCTCGTCTGCATAATGACTGACGCCCGGTACGGTGGACAGGTATTGGCGGATGAGTGTACGGAGTATTCCGGTGCCTGTTCCGTGAAGGATACGAACGCGGTCCATGCCGACAAGGATGGCATCGTCCACGAAATAAGTGATGGCTTGCAGAGCCTCGTCACCACGCATCCCCCGTACATCAATATCTTGCTTGAAATTAAGCTTCTTCTCGTACATCTGGTCATGCGTCTGACTGCTGACAAACGTACTTTTGGCTATTCCTTCCGTCTTGGGGGCAGCGTTGCTTCGTTCCAGACGGTCCAGTTTCACCGTAGTTTTAATGCTTCCGAAAGCGACGGTTGCATTTTTACCATTGATTTCCATGACCTGCCCGACGCTTGTCTGTCCCTTGATCTTTACGTTCTCACCAACGGTGATAGGCATTACTTTAGGGGTAGCGGCTGTCTGTGATGCGGCAGTTTTCGGTTCGTTTTTCTTGTTTTTCTTCCGTTCCTGCTTCTCCTTCAGCTTCTCCATTTTGCGGGCAATCTTTTCCTCTTGTTCTTTGGAAGTCATTGTTTCCAGAGAAGTACGGAAATCGTTCAGCTCCTGGCGCACCAGGCGGGTCTTTTCTTTTTCGGCCTGAGCTTCTTTAATCGTACGGATGGTATTTTCAATGCGGGCGTTCGATTCCTGCAACATTCGTTCAGCTTCTTCTTTAGCCTGTCTGATAATCTCCTTCCGTGATTTTTGCAACTCTTCCATTTCCGTTTGATAACGGGCGATGGTGTCTTCCATGTGTTTTTCCCGTTGGCGGATCGTTTGTCGTTTCCCTTCCCAGTAGCGCTTGTCGCGTACAATGTCCTGAAGATATTTATCGGCATTGATGTACTCACTTCCTACAATTTCCGAAGCATCTGCAATCACATCTTCCGCCATAACCTTGCCGCTTCTTTTGCCGGGAACGGGATCCCTCATCCAGTAATCAGCGCAACGCTGGGCCATGCCGATCCGGATTCCCTTGACCACTACCTTTTTGCTGATATCAGGCATCTGCGGGAATACAGCCTTAGTATTGAGGATTTTCCCGTCAGGAAGGGGGTGTTTGAGGAATGAGCCGTTACATTTCCGGTTTTTCAGATCTTATCGTACAATATGCAGACTATCAGAAGGCATCCGGCGGGTGGGGGACGGAACGGACTGGGCGCCGCCTGAACATTGAGTATTTTGACCGCTATTGCAGTGAGAACTACCCGGGGCAGCCGCTGTCCCAGGAAATGGTGGATTCCTGGTGCCGGAAAAGGGAGACGGAAACCAACACTTCCTGCAACACCAGGACGGGTGGGATCCGTTCGTTTAAGATCGG
>OIRY01000696.1_pt1 | contig 8729 bp, 7 predicted proteins | sample 1586371 | NCBI WGS metagenome assembly OIRY01 (sample SAMN02674792, study PRJEB24791) | human gut metagenome, SKBSTL006 | isolation source: stool | host: Homo sapiens | place: USA | reverse complement strand
TGTTTAAAGCTGCTGAAGAAAACGCTAAATGGCGTTACAACAGCTACAAACGTCTTGCCAGAGAAAACTGGGGAGCTGATACAGCTGAATAATAAGTAGAAATACTTTGTACATAATAAAAGGCAGGAATCCTGGAAACAGATTCCTGCCTTTTTTGTTTATATCTTAGAAGTAACGATTACTTCTCACGAAGATATTCATTAAAACTCTAAAGATATGATCGGATTTGTTATTTGGATTATCGGTTTGATACTGACTTTCAGAGCTGCCATAGAGATTTGGAATATAAATGCGGCTGTAGAGAAAAGACTTATAGCGATTGTATTAATCGTTCTTACCAGCTGGCTGGGACTACTTTTCTACTACTTCTATGGTAAAGAAAGAATGGCGGGATGGTTGAAGTAGTGTTTGCATATCAATCTTTCTCAGGAATCCAACTGTTCACCAGTTCCTGATGTTCTTCCATCCATTGACGGGCAGCCTGTCTTTCCGTTGTCTGCGCCTCTTCCAGAGCAGTCATTAAGGAGCTGATTTCCGCATCTGTCAGACGAATGTTGCCCAAAAGTTCGGCAGCAAAAGGGTCTTTCTCGCTAAAACCTTTCCATGCTATGGTATGAATGGATTCCGTATTTCCATATATCAGCTTCGGGTCCTGAAGAACTTTCAGCTTGAAACGGTCGAACATCCAGTGAGGCGTCCATCCCGTCACGACAATCCAGTCTTTCTTATCAATCGCTTTCTTTAGGGAAGCAGTCATGGCAGGTCCGCTCGAAGTCATCAGTTTATAATCCAATCCATAGTCTTTGATGGCCTGATCGGTAGCTTTCATAATACCGGCTCCGGCATCAATACCGACAATCTGACCGGAGAAACGTTCCTTTTCCGCGTTCAGTTCTTCGATTGAGTTGATCGTAACGTAATCCGGAACCACCAGCCCGATACGGGCACCATCATAAATATCCCCGATAACTTCGAGTTTATCCCCGTATTGTTTCATATAATCTTCCATAGTGACAGGCATCCAGACATCCATAAATACGTCTGCTTTCTTACGGGAGATAGAGGTAAATATAGGTGCAAGGTCGGCATTCAGCAACTTTACATCGTACCCCTGATCTTCAAAAATCGCTTTGGCAAGGTTTGTCATTGCAATACCTTCCGACCAGTTGGCATAAGCGATACTTATCTTCTTACTCTTTCCGTTGTCTCCGCAGGAAACGAAGGTTAAGAGTATGCCGGCAATAAACATTGCCGCAATCATTTTTATCTTATTCATTGATTATTCCTTTCTTTGGTGTGATTCTTATTTCTTTTTACTTTTTCTGTTATCTGCCATACCCTGAGTGATGCGGTCCAGCACGATCGCCAATATCACGACTGCGATACCGCCTTCAAATCCGAGTCCGATTTTCATTTGGGTGATACCTTTCAGCACGATTTCTCCCAATCCTCCGGCAGAAATCATGGCAGCAATCACTACCATCGAAAGTGACATCATGATCGTCTGGTTGATTCCCGTCAGAATAGTAGGCAACGCCAAAGGCAATTGCACCTTATAAAGAAGCTGCCAGGGAGTAGCTCCAAAAGAGCGGGAGGCTTCTACTACGTTTTTAGGAACCTGACGAATGCCCAGACCGGTCAGACGAACCACAGGAGGCATTGCAAAGATGATGGTGGCAAAAGCTCCCGGCACAGTTCCCAATCCGAAGAATAGAACGGCAGGAATCAGATAGACAAAGGCAGGCATTGTCTGCATAAAGTCGAGGACAGGGCGCATTATCTTGTTACAACGATCACTGTTGGCAGTCCAGATTCCCAACGGAACGCCTAAAAGCAATGCCAGACAAGTGGAAGAAAGTACCAATGCCAATGTCTGCATCGTTTCTTCCCAAAAGCCCATGCCGTAAATAAGCAATAAACCCAAGAGGGTAAATACGGCTGTCCCCTTACCCGACTTAAACCAGGCGAGCGCAGCCAGCACTGCAATTGTGATATAAAAAGGTATTCCAAACAGTACGTGCTGAAAACCGTCTATGAATCCTCCGATCCCCATGCTGAGAGCATCAAAAAAGGAAGCAAAATGTTCTGTGAGCCAATTAATGGCAGTCTCTATATATTGTCCGATATTTATCATAATTCTATTGCGTTTTGAATGATTTCATTAATTTCTTCTTTATCTTTTCCCGTTACTTCGATGATCAATGAGGAAAGTGGCACTACGCCTTCAAACTCCCGATTCTCATTTACGACCCAGATTGGCGAGTTCGTTTTTGTCATCAACGGAAGAATATCTTCCAGCACCGTATCACCCAGCACTGAATGAACTTCATGCCTTACTACGGACTCGATGGAGCGGATTTGCTCTTTTCGTAGTTTCAGCAAGTCATTCAACCGCACCTCTCCTACTAACAGATTATTGGAATCGACTACCGGAAGAACGGTCAGATTCCGTTCGCGCATCTTACGGATCAGCACCTCCGGGCCTTCTTTCTTCAAACGTGCCACTATGGGTTTATCTACCATAACAGAGGAAGCTGTTATAATCTTGCTTCGATCTACATTCTCCACAAATCGTTCTACATAAGCGTTGGCAGGTTCGGTCAGGATTTCTTCCGATGTACCGATTTGTACAATTTCTCCATCCTTCATGATAGCAATCCGGTCACCCAATTTAATCGCTTCACTCAGGTCGTGAGTAATAAAGACAATCGTTTTTTTCATCTTCGACTGCAAAGTCAGCAGTTCATCCTGCATCTGCACACGGATCAAAGGATCGAGTGCCGAGAAGGCCTCATCCATCAACAGGACTTCGGGATTATTGGCCAAAGCCCGCGCCAGCCCGACACGCTGCTGCATCCCACCCGACAGTTCACTTACCATCTGATTCTCGTAGCCTTTCAGCCCCACCAGTTGCATACTTTCCATCGCTTTCTGCTCCCGTTCTCCCTTTTTTACTCCCTGTAGTTCGAGCCCGAAAGCTATATTATGCAAGACAGAACGGTGAGGAAGCAGACCGAAGTTCTGAAAGACCATAGCCAGTTCTTTCCGGCGAATCTGCAACAGTTCCTTATCCGACACTTTGGCTATGTCTGTTCCATTGATAATCACTTCTCCGGAAGTAGGGCGTATCAAACGGTTGATGCAGCGGAGTAAAGTGGACTTTCCACTACCGGACAGCCCCATAATGACGAATATTTCGCCTTCATTAATGGAAAGATTCGCATCTTTCACCGCAACTGTACATCCGGTCGCTTTCAATATTTCACTTTTTGTTTTACCTTCTTTCAACATCTTCAAAGCCTTCTGCTTCTCATTGCCAAAAACCAGATAGAGATCTTTAATTTCTATTTTACTCATACAATAAAATGGTTTAGGTTATTAAAATAATATACACAGCAAGACAAGAACAAACGATAACAGGAATCTTTCTTTATATCGTATAAAGTTCTGATTTAAATAAGGGACAAATAACAATGAATCCCGAAATAATTAATAAAATGATTATTGACAGACTGAGTAATTAAAAAAGGAATAGAATTTGATAAGATAATCCTTTCAACGAATAGCAAAAAATAGCATTTTTATGTATAAAAACAGCCTGTTCCAGTATCTTGCTGGCACAAAGATACAAAAAACGGATTAAACATACAAATTATATTCAAAATCCGGGGCATACAGAGGGCTTTATTTGTAATGATATGGAAAGTTTCCGGGTAATATTCCCCTATCACTCAGCAAAATAGAACAAACCGGCAGATAAATATAAAATAAGTTTGAATATTTCACTTAAACACCGTATATTTGGCGTCAATAACTAAACTAGATTTATATGTTCAACAGGGCTATTACAATTTTCCTGGGGAAGGATAATTGTCATTACACAACAAAAGAAAAACAAACAGGTACTGCCACACTAGACGACAAAAGCCAAGTACAGTTCCTTAGTAAAAAGAACCCCAAAATGCCGTTTTTCTATAGCCGGCGGAATCTCTACATGATAGGTTTCCTGCTCGCTTTTATAGTGACTCTGCTCGAATTTATACGAGGACGGCATCAAAACTTTATGGTCTTCTCGGACGCTACTCAATTCTTCTGGCAAGGCATCAGCCCATACACAACTGAATTTGTAGAAGCTCACGGACGCTACTTCCTTTATTCTCCAGTTTTCACGGTATTGTTCGCTCCGTTTGCGTATCTGCCTGCATGGCTGGGACCTTTCGCGTGGAATCTATTCAATTATTCGCTGTTCTTTATGGCGATCTTCACGCTGCCCCAACAATTCACCCAGCAGCAGAAATGCCGTATGTTCCTTTTTCTGTTACTGATTTTAGGACAAAGTTTACTTTCATTTCAGTATAACATAACGGTAGCCTATTTATTCTTATTCGCCTATACGTTATTGGAAAAAGACCGTGGATTTCTGGCTGTTCTGTTAATCATGATTTCGGGATGTACCAAAGTATATGGAATTTTCGAACTGGCATTGTTGCTGTGCTATCCTCACGTATGGCGTAACTTTGGCTATGCCGTTACAATGGGCATTGTATTGCTTGCATTACCGTTAATCAAAATAGCTCCTGCAGATTTGCTCCCCTATTATGAAGAATGGTGCCATAGTCTTGCTGTTCATCAGTCCGCCGGAGCTTATGATTCATTTTTCTATGCCCGCCCCATTGCAGCATGGACATTGCCACACTTCCGTGCACTTCAGATAGGAATGCTCGGCTTGCTGACTCTGCTCTTTTTGGGGAATTTCCGCAAATGGTCGTCTTTTGCCTTCCGTGCCCAGGCTTTGGGCATTCTCATGGGCTGGGTAGTATTACTGAGTGACTCCGCCGAGAAGCATACCTATATTATCGCATTGGCAGGTTTCATGCTCTGGTATTGGAGCAGACCAACACGTACCGCAACAGACAAGATTCTATTTTGGTGCTGTTTTGTGCTGTTATGTATCGTTCCTATCGACATATTCGTCCCTATACCCATCAGAGATTTCATTACCAGGACCTTATGGCTTCATGTATGGGTTTTCTTTATTGTATGGATACGGATGATATGGCTTACCTTCCTTGCATCCTTCATTCATCCACGTGCCACAAATGTTCTTTCAGATTAACGCATCCGTTAGCTTTGAAAGAAACTTCTTCTGCCAGCAAGAGTTGTTTTTGTTCCACCCAACCGGGCACCAGCCTTCCGGTGGAATTTACAACTCTATGGCAGGGAATGGATAATTCATCCGGCACTTCTTTCAATGCACGTCCCACCATCCGCGAGCATTGGGGTGCCCCCAACAGCAAAGCAATACCTCCATAAGTAGATACTTTTCCCACAGGTATCTGGGATACGACTTCGTACACTTCCTTCCGAAAGGATTCGGAAAAGCTCTCTTTATCTACTTTATAATCTTTCATATATCCCTCTTTACGATATCAATGAAATCATCCTTTCCTTTTCAGGAAATCTGTCGGGCTCTCTCCAAACTGCTCTTTATAGCACTTGGCGAAATAAGAAGGTGAACTGAAACCGACTTCATAACCAATCTCCGCTACGGTCATGTCCGAAGAAGCAAGCAAAGAAGCTGCCTTCTTCAAACGGGCGATACGGAGCAATTCATTCGGAGAGTAGTTAGTCAATGATTTAATCTTGCGATAAAGCTGCACACGGCTTAGTCCCATGTCTTTGCCCAAGTCCTCCACATTCAAACCGGAGTCTCCCATTTTCTCTTCAATCAATGACTTGAATCTTTCTACAAAATCCTTGTCCATATCGCAGACATCTTCTTTTGCCAATGTCTGCCCGTCACCAAAGAACTGTTTCAGACGACGGTGAGAATCGATCAGATTGCGGACACGTGCCAGCAACAGCTGTGAACTGAACGGCTTTGAAATATAAGAATCCGCACCACCGTCATATCCCTGAATACGCTGTTCGTCCAGTGAACACGCTGTCAGCAGAATAACCGGAATATGACAGGTCTGTAACTCACTTTTCAGCCGGCGGCAACATTCAATGCCATCAATGCCCGGCATCATCACATCAGAAATGATCAGGTCCGGAACATACTTCATAGCCTTACGGATTCCTTCGGAGCCGTCTGCCGCTTCAATCACCGTATAGTCTGTATGCAACAACGTATGGACATACGAACGGATATCCTCATTATCATCAATAATCAGTACGGACGGTTTGGAAGAGTCATATCCTTTTTCCAGTTCTTCCTCTTCCGCCAATAGAACATCTGTTGTACGGGAATCCGCAGAAACAAGGGTGGTATCCGGTTCGGCAGCAACAGCCTCACAAGACTGTACAGGCAGTTCAACGGTAAAGACCGTGCCCTGTTTCTCATCGCTCTCTACGGAGATCATACCACCGTGCATTTCTACGAAGGCTTTTACCAATGCCAGTCCGATTCCCGAACCGGTATGGTGCATATCGATCTTATAGAAACGGTCGAATACATTGCGAATATGTTCGGCAGAAATCATAGAACCGGTATTTGCCACCGTGAAACGTATCCATCGCTTGTCCTCTTTACTAAGGGAAGACAGACGGACGGCTATTTTCCCGTTTTCCGGTGTAAACTTAAAGGCATTGGACAGAAGATTGAAATAAATACGTTCCAGCTTCTCCATGTCTGCCAGTGTATGATAATCCGTATCCGGCATACTATCAAAAGAAAAATGGATATGCTTCTTACGGGCTGCCGCCTGAAAAGACTCATTCCATCCTTCGAAAGAAGAAAGGACATCCACCGTAACCGGAGTATATTCCATCTTGCCGTTTTCATATTTACGGAAATCCAGAATCTGATTGACCAGACGCAGAAGAATGTTCACATTCCGCTGAATCAGCATGAGCATCCGGTGCTGATCTCCGCTCAGTGTCTTGTCCGCCAACAAATGTTCTACCGGGTCGGCAACCAATGTCAACGGAGTACGGAAGTCGTGAGAAATATTGGTGAAAAAGACCAGCTTGGCATGGGTAGCTTCTTCCAGTTGATGAGAGAGCTGTATCAATTGGTCACGCTGTTCTTCCAGTTTGTCACGCTGCTCTTCCAATTGCTGCTTCTGCTTAAAAAGCTCTTTATTCAAGCGATTCTTAGAGCGGAGTGATTTATAAACGACCAATAATAAGCCGGCTACCAATAAAAGGATAATCAGACTGCCGTATAAAACGACCTGTTGTGTAGCTACCTGAGAGAGATAGCCACCGATACGTCCGTTGAGCGTTTCAATCTTTTTGTCGAGTTCGGAAATGTGTGTGGTCTGCAACTGCATGACGTGTGCGTTGGTACGGTCCACAACAGCGGTATTCATCACCGTTTCTTTGGGATAGGGTTTCTTCTCCAGAATGTCCATAGCCAGTTGCAGTACCTTATCGCCATTGGTCGGATAGATAAAGGTGGCATCCAGCACACTGTCCAGTACCAGTTCCAGTCCGTTTCCCTTACCCGGCAAGGCATCTATGCCGACAAAAATCATTTCCTTCTCCCGCCCTGCCATCTTTGCTGCCTGATAGGCACCCGGAGCGATACGGTCATTATGGGCATACACAGCATCAATCTTAGGATGCCTCCGAAGCATACTATCCATTTCTATCTCTGCCGGACCACGTTCCCACGCAGCATCCGCTTTATCAATCAGCTTTATATCCGGGAATTTACTGATGGCAGCCATAAATCCCTGATGCCGTTCCATTGCAGGAGTCGAACCGCTCAATCCTGTCAGTTCTACTATATTTCCCTTCCCTTTCAGACTGGAGGCAATATAGTTTCCTACCGAACGACCGATTTCATAATTATCGGCTCCGATATAGGCAGTATATTTATCCGAAAGAATCTTCCGGTCTACAAGAATAACGGGGATGCCTTTCTGATAAGCTTCTTCTACAATCGGAGTCATAGGAGCAGCTTCGTTAGCGGAAATAATCAGCAGAAAACCGCGAAGACGGACAAGGAACCCGTTTCATCATCCGCCTGCCGTTAGGTAGTAATCACTTGAAAGCAGAAGAACTGGAAAATCCTGAAGAAACCGGAAGCGAACCAACAATCTCCCAACTTCCCAAAGATTTGATCTATGAAACGGAAGAAGAAAACAAAACTAACGAGTACAGGAAACCCAAAGCAAAAACACGTTATCGCGTCTTAATCGTAGAAGATGATGAAGAAATACGCCGCTACATACGTAGCGAACTGGATAGTGATTTCCGTATCTATGAATGTACAAATGGACGGGAAGGACTGGAAACCATTTTGAAGGAGAAACCCGATCTCGTCATCAGTGATGTTATGATGCCCGAAATGGATGGGATCACTCTCTGCCGGAAAATAAAACAGAATATCAATATCAATCATATACCGATTATATTATTAACCGCCAAATCGAAAGCCGAAGACCAAATCGAAGGGCTTGAAATTGGAGCAGATGCTTATATCGTAAAACCATTCAACACTGAATTATTACGAACTACTATCAGTAATCTGATAGCCAATCGGGAAAGACTGCGTGGCAAACTGGTAGGTGAACAACAAGTAGAAGAAAAAATAACAAAGATAGAAATGAAGTCCAATGATGAGATCTTGATGAGTAAAGTAATGAAAACCATCAATGACCATCTTGCCGACCCTACCCTTAATGTAGAGATGCTGGCAGCCAACGTTGGAATGAGCCGCGTACATATGCACCGCAAATTAAAGGAGTTGACTAATCAGTCAAGATCGGAAGAGCGTC
>OIRY01000678.1_pt1 | contig 8917 bp, 5 predicted proteins | sample 1586371 | NCBI WGS metagenome assembly OIRY01 (sample SAMN02674792, study PRJEB24791) | human gut metagenome, SKBSTL006 | isolation source: stool | host: Homo sapiens | place: USA | reverse complement strand
TGGCAACGCTTCTCCATAGGTATTGGAGTCGTGGGACTGGCTCTCCTTCTGGTTATTTGGTTACTGCCGTCCATCTTTCAGATCAACGAAGAATGGCAACCCAAGATTAATACACTCGTAATATTTTTCGGCATCAGTATTCTGAAATTGTTTATGTTGAGGAGGATTGATAGAAGGATACAAAATAAAAAGCAGAGTCACGACTCCTGCTAATGAAAGTGCATAAGCCCAATACCGTTTCCGAAGTAACAGCCGGGGAGCCAGAAAATAGTTATTGACTACGAAAAGCAGAATGAAAGGCAGAGTCAGCAACCATGCCATCCGTATGGTCTGCCAACTAAACGTATGTACCGGGCTAATGGAAGCAAACAGATAATCACCCACCAACGGCACAGAGATAACCGTCAGCCAAATGACGAGATAAACCATCTGCTCCAGTAACTTCTGCTCATTAATTTGTTTCATACTCCAAAAAGTTCGTCTTGAATGTCTGTTTACAAAAATACCTCCTTTGTCCTACCCCTGCAAAAGAAGTCGACCAAGAGGGCTCTTTTGACGATAAAGTCGCCTGCAAAGGAAATAGAATCAACGAACAGGGGGATTTTATCAGTAATTATCTATCTTTGCAGCCCGAAAAAGATATCTATCAGCAATATGAAGAAAATATGGATACTTGCAGTCCTGACCATCTGTTCGGTTGCAACACAGGCACAAGAAGTTTTTATCAATGCAGACCTTGTCAGCAGCTACATCTGGCGTGGAATGAAGAATGGAAATGCTTCCGTACAACCCACTTTGGGTGTAGAGTGGAAAGGATGGACCTTATCAGCATGGGGATCGACAGAATTCAGAAATGAAAACAATGAAATAGACCTTACACTGGAATACGAATATAAAAATCTGCAACTGTGTCTCAACAACTATTTCTATCAAAGCGAAGACGCGCCTTTCAAATACTTTCACTATACTCCCCGAACTACGGGACATACTTTTGAGGCAGGAGCCGTCTACACAGTCAGTGAACGTTTCCCTTTATCCATAGGCTGGTACACCACCTTTGCCGGAAATGACTATCGGGAAAATGAGGAGCGTGCCTGGTCCAGTTATTGTGAATTCAGTTACCCATTCACAGTAAAGGGGGTAGACTTGGCCGTCGAAGCAGGATTCACTCCGTGGGAAGGAGAATACGCAGACAAACTGAATGTAGTCAATGTCGGACTTTCGGCTACCAAGACCTTGAATATTTCCTCCGGATTTACTCCGGCCATCTTTGGCAAACTGATAGCAAACCCTTACGAGAACCGGTTCTACTTCGTTTTCGGGATAAGTTTATAGCATGCTATCCAATCTATCATTTATTTATCCATCCAAGCAGTCACAATCTTAAGAAGCGAACTCACCACCAAGTAGCTAATACCAGACAAACGTCTGACAAAAACAGCACAGATAAGAGAGCAGAGGAAGAAGTAACGCCTACAAAAAGAAAGATATAGATAAAATTAATATAATAAATCCAGCTCTTCGTTTATAAAAATATTGAATATTTTATTCGAAATTATCTCTTCATTCTTCAATAAGCCTATAACGTCTCTCTTACGCAACAAACCCTGATTCACATTAGACTTAAATCCATAGATCATTATATTACAACACATTAAGTACAAATCAAATGACATAAAGCAGATTATTCCTGGCAGAACTATAACCAAACTAATTGATTTTAAAGAAATAGATTTTATAATGTATTAAAAAAGAACAGAATATTTTTTGTTTTTTAGATTAACAACGTTGCAAATATAGCGATTATTTTAAAAATAGATAATAATCCCAAAAGTTTTTTTCATTCCAAGGCAATATTCCTTTCTCTTCTTACTCCTTCCGGAAACCAATCAAGAGAAGTACACTGAACCAAGTACAAAGGGTAGACAGAGAGGACTTCAGAAATTTCTGTTTTTGTCATAAAACACTAAATACCAAACACAATGCCAAACCAATCAGTAGAACAACAGGCTATTTCCATCTCTTACTCCCTGCCTATAAAGTCCTTCATTATAAATACAGAGCAGTGATAAAGTATATATATCCGGTGATAATAAGGGAATTACATTTCACCAAGTTCTGCCAGAACTAATCCATTTTTAAAGAAATAAGAAAGGATAATCAACAAGAAAGGAAGAATGTAAAAGAACCAAACAAAACCTTTATTATTAACCCAAAACAAAATTGTTATGTTAAAAATCACTAGACAAGTTACTCTGCTCTTGCTCGCCGGTGCATTAAGCTTCCCAGCTTATTCGTATGCAACGCAAGCAACAGAAGTATTGGTTCCTGAAGTTACTCAAGAGAAAGTGACAGGAACAGTTGAAGATGCATTGGGTCCGGTTATTGGTGCCAGTGTCATGGTAAAAGGCACGACCAATGGTGTCATTACGGACTTAGAAGGTAAGTTCTCGCTGAATGATGTGAAAAAAGGAGATATTATTGTAATATCTTACATCGGATACGTTACACAAGAAATACCTTATACAGGAAAACCTATTCAAGTGAAACTTGCCGAAGACAGCAAGGCTTTGGAAGAAGTAGTGGTAGTCGGTTATGCCACCGTAAAAAAAGCCAACCTGACCGGAGCAGTGTCGGCCGTAGATGGTAAAGTGTTGGAAGATCGCCCGATTGTCAACCTCGGACAAGGTTTGCAAGGTGCCATTCCTAACTTAAATGTAACCACCAGCGGACGGCCCGGGCAAGGTTCAAGTTTCAATATCCGTGGTACTACTGCCATGAGTGGAAGTTCACCATTGGTATTGGTTGACGGTGTGGAAATGGACCCGAACCTGATTAACCCGCAAGACGTGAAAAGTGTTTCCGTATTGAAAGATGCCGCGTCTGCTTCCATCTATGGTGCACGTGCAGCTTATGGTGTCGTATTGATTACCACCAAAGGAGGCCGTAAAGACCAGCCGACACAAGTATCGTTCGATGCATCGGTTTCATTCAACGGGCCTACTACCCGCCCAACATATATGAACTCCATGCAATATGCTACCTGGATGAACACTGCGCAACAGAACACCGTGGGACGCGACTATTTCGATGCTGAGTGGATGCAGCATATCGAAGCCTACTATAAAGATCCGGTGAACAATTCTCCGGTATTTATCCATTCGGACCCGAGTATCAGTAAAAACGGCACCAAATACACGTATGCCGGCAATACAAACTGGATGAAAGAATTGTATAAAAAGAACTATCCCGTCCAGAAGTATAATGTCAATATCAGCGGAGGTGGAAAGAAGGCAACTTACTACACATCCTTAGGATATACCGACCAGGGATCACTGATTCGTTTCGGTAACGAACAGTTCAAGAAGTTCAATGTGATGAACAACATCAATTATGACGTGAACGACTGGTTACACCTCTCGATGAAGACAAGTTTTAACCGCACCAAACTGAGAGGACTGAATCAGGACAATGTACATGGTGATAACTTTATGGGAGGTGATACCCGTCCTATCATGCCGGTGAAACATCCGGACGGCAACTGGGCAGGACAAGGTGACTTTACCAATTTTCCTGCTATCCTTGAAGATGGCGGTAGCCGGCTCACCAACAAGAATGACCTTTGGAACACGATCACGATGAAACTGACCCCAATCAAAGGAATGAGCATCAACATGGACTACACGTTCAATTACTACAGTGAAAACAATAAGGTTCACATGAAGTCATTTGACGAATATGGAGCCAATGGACAATTTCTGCAAACTTTTGCATGGACGAATCCGAATTCTGTGTCACAATCACAAGCCAACGATACATACAATGCTTTCAACTTCTTCGGTGATTACGAAAAAACATTGGGTAAACATTACCTGAAAGGAATGATCGGTTATAATCAGGAAAGCAAACATACTACCGGATTCAATGCCGGACGCGAACAGCTGATCTCAAACGATCTGGGATCTTTAAGTTATGCTACAGGAGACCGCTGGGTAGGCAGCAGTGATAACTCCTGGGCTACACGAAGCGGTTTCTTCCGCATCAACTACGGATATGACGAGCGCTATTTACTGGAAGTAAACGGCCGTTACGACCTCTCTTCCAAATTTCCCAAGCACGACCGTGCCGTATTCAACCCTTCGTTCTCTGCAGCCTGGAGACTCTCTAACGAAAGTTGGTTCAAGAGCTGGACAAACAGTTTCTTCGACGAACTGAAAATCAGAGGATCTTATGGTAGCCTAGGCAACCAGGCACTCAACAATGGCTGGTATGCTTATCTTTCTAACTATAGTACGGGACAGATCAGCTGGATCATGGGCAGCAACCAACCGCAGTATGTGGTTCCCGGCGGCCTCGTCAGCTCGTCCATCACTTGGGAAACCGTTACACAGTGGGACCTGGGACTTGACTTCAACTTCCTGAACAGCCGATTGAAAGGTGCTTTCGATTACTATCAAAGACGTACGTCCGATATTCTTGCCGCAGGTAAAATTCTACCGGGCGTCCTGGGTGCAAACGAACCTCAGGAAAATGCAGCCGAGTCATTGACAAAGGGTTGGGAATTTGAGATCAGCTGGAATGATCAGCTGGCCAACGGATTCCACTATACAGTTGGGTTCAATCTGTCCGACTATCAATCGGAAGTTACCAAGTTCGATAACGAATCGAAAGAATTGGGCAACTGGTATGTAGGTCAGAAACAGGGTGAGATCTGGGGGTATGAAACCTATGGTTTATTCCAGTCCGAACAGGAAATAGCCGGAGCAGCCAATCAGGACAAAGTATCGGGAGGTATCAAACTGATGCCCGGTGACATCCGTTTTGTAGACCGTAACAACGACGGCGTTATCGACTGGGGTGACAACACCGTAGATAATCCGGGTGATAAAAAAATCATCGGCAACAGCACTCCGCGCTATCATTACGGCATCAACCTGGGAGCCGACTGGAAAGGTTTCGACCTGGGTATCTTCTTCCAGGGAGTGGGCAAACGTGACCTCTATCTACCGGGAACTTCATTCCGAAGCCACTACGGAAGCGAATGGCAAGTACCTTCAGCCTACAACAACGATTACTGGACAGAAGAAAATACGGGAGCATATTTCCCCCGTGCGCGTTTCAATGGTGGTTCTGCCATCAACCAAGCCCAGACACGCTATATGGTAGATGCATCTTACTGCCGACTGAAGTCAGTCAGCATCGGTTATACATTGCCTAAAGTGCTGACTCAAAAGGCTTCTATCGAAAAGATACGTATCTATTTCACCGGTGAAAACCTTTTCACTATTTCAGATACCCCCGACGGACTCGATCCGGAATTGGATAACCCATACACATATCCGATGCAAAGATCATTATCTGTTGGTTTAAGTCTCACATTCTAAATACAAAGCATCTTATGAAAATCAAATATCTATTCTACATCGGAGTGGCAACACTCGCCCTATCGGGTTGTAATGACGGTTTCCTGGAAAGAGCCCCGGAAGCGATCAATGACAAAACCTTCTGGAATACCACAGGAGACTTAGAAACGTATGCCAATCAATTCTACAGTTATCTGCCCGGAGGTGTAACCTCGATAGCAGACGGTGAAAGTGACAATCAGGTGCCCAACAGTATTCCTCAGTTCTTCTGGAATCAGTTGAGCACCCCTGCGGAAGCAGCTAGTTGGTGTAATTGGAGTAAAGGCGGATGGCAACCGATCCGGCTAGTCAACTATTTCCTGACTCACTATCAGACCGTAAGCGGTAAGGAGTCGGAAATCAACCAGTATGTAGCAGAAGTCCGCTTCTTTAAGGCAATGCAATATGCCGGACTGATGAGAACATTCGGCGATATCCCCTGGTTGGATAAAGATCTGGGTACAGGCGATACAGATATTCTTTACGGTCCGAAACTAAAACGTTATGAAGTGATGGATAAAATCATTGAAGAGTTTGATTTTGCCATCCAATGGTTGCCCGAAAAACCGGCTACCGGACGTATAGGAAAAGATGTAGCACGCCAACTGAAAGCCAGAACTTGCCTGCACGAAGGTACATACTATAAGTATCATACCGAATTGGGATGGGCAGACAAAGCTGACCGCCTGCTGAAAATGGCTGCTGATGAAACAGATGCAATCATGGCAACCGGTAAATACGAAATCTATAACACCGGACATCCGGAAAAAGACTATTATGACGTATTTGTGATGGAAGACAAAACGAATCTGAAAGAGGCCATTCTCCCGGTCACCTATCTGGATGGTAAAAGAAAACATGGCATGAGCCGTACGCTGGCAGAAGCAAACACAGGTTTCTCAAAAGATTTTGTAGAAAGCTATCTGTGCCTAAATGGTAAACCCATTACAGGAAACGACCAGTATAAAGGGGATACCAATATGAAGGATGAAACGACCGACCGCGATCCGCGCCTGAAGCAAACCATTCTGACTTGGGACTTTCCGACACGAGTAACTGTAGCCACCAATGACAGTACATACATCGAGAAAGAAGAAGACTTCATTTCACAATACTGCCTGACCGGATATAAATCCATCAAATACTTCATACCGACAGACAAAGCTTTCGAAGCAAACAATAATACTTATGACGGCATCGCCTATCGCTATGCAGAAACCTTGCTGATAAACGCAGAGGCTAAAGCCGAGCTGGGAACAATTACACAAGCGGATCTGAACAAAACCATCAACGTATTGCGTGACCGGGCGGGCATGCCGCACCTGACACTGGAAGTTGGTTTCACCGATCCCAACTGGCCGGCATGGGGATACAGCCTGACTCCGCTGTTACAAGAGATTCGCCGCGAACGCCGTATCGAGCTGGCCGGAGAGGGATTCCGTTGGGACGACCTGGCCCGTTGGAAAGCCGGTGCAATCTGTAACAACGTGAAGACATACATCGGAAAACGTGAGCCTTATAAAGAAGGCCAATACGCGATTGTATATCCTGCTTATACCAATGATAACTACTCTTATGAAGCCGGCAAGAGCCGCACCTGGAATGACAGACTCTACTTGCGTCCGATACCGACCGGGGAACTTCAGAGAAATGATAACCTTCTCCCGCAAAATCCGGGATGGGAATAATTGCTTTTTAGTTAGTCCCCGGAACGAGTTTCCGGGGATTTTTTTATCTTTGCACCATTAACCCTTTTAACATATCATGAAAATAAACAAACTACTGTATGCCGGAGCCGCCCTGACCCTACTTGGCGCCTGCGCTCCAGCTGTGAAAGCTCCCGAAGCCATCTTACCCGTTCCCGAAGAGAAACAAGTAGACTGGCAGAAAATGGAAACGTATGCTTTCGTTCACTTTGGTCTGAACACCTTCAACGACCGGGAATGGGGATACGGCGATTCGGAACCGAAAACGTTCAATCCAACCAAACTGGACTGTGAACAATGGGTGAAAACGTTTGTCGAATCAGGCATGAAGGGTGTGATCCTCACCGCCAAGCATCATGACGGTTTCTGCCTGTGGCCCACCCAATTGACGGAGTATTGCATCCGCAATACTCCTTATAAAGACGGAAAAGGGGACATCGTCGGCGAGCTGGCTGCCGCTTGTAAGAAATATGGCATCAAGTTCGCTGTTTACCTCTCTCCATGGGACAGGCACCAGGCCAATTACGGCACACCGGAATACGTAGATTACTTCCATAAACAACTGACTGAATTGATGACCAACTACGGTGAAGTATTCGAAGTATGGTTTGACGGGGCCAACGGAGGTGACGGATGGTATGGCGGAGCCAAAGACAGCCGTACTATTGATCGTAAGACCTACTACAATTATCCGCGAATTTACGAAATACTGGACAAGCTTCAGCCACAAGCTATCGTCTTCTCCGACGGAGGTCCCGGTTGCCGTTGGGTGGGTAATGAAAACGGATTTGCCGGAGCCACCAACTGGTCATTCCTGCGTGCAGGTGAAGTGTATCCGGGTTATCCGAAATACCGCGAACTGCAATACGGACATGCCGACGGCAACCAATGGGTACCGGCAGAATGTGACGTCTCCATCCGTCCGGGATGGTTCTATCATCCGGAAGAAGACGACCGGGTAAAAACCGTAGAGCAATTAACGGACCTTTATTACCGGAGCGTGGGACACAACGCCACCCTCCTGCTTAACTTCCCCGTTGACCGCGACGGTCTGATCCACCCGATCGATTCGGCCAATGCAGTAAACTTCCACAAGAATGTACAAAAGCAGTTGGCACACAATCTGCTTGCCGGCATCCGTCCCAAAGCCTCGGATGAACGAGGAGGACAATTCTCTGCCAAAGCCGCAACAGACGAAAGCTGGGATACTTACTGGGCTACCAATGACGGTGTGACTGCCGCAGATATAGAGTTCGACTTTCCGAAAACAGAGAAGGTCAACCGTATGATGATCCAGGAATATATCCCGTTGGGACAACGTGTCAAATCGTTCATCGTGGAATATGATAAAGACGGGAAATGGCTTCCGGTCAAACTCAATGAAGAGACTACCACCGTGGGCTACAAACGTTTATTGCGCTTTGAAACCGTTTCGACCGATAAACTCCGCATACGTTTCACTGATGCACGTGCCTGCCTTTGTATCAATAATATAGAGGCCTATTATGCAGGTGAAACAGCCGACACATTCACCGTGGAAGCAAAAGAACTGAAAAGTTATCCGTTTACACTTGTCGGAGTGCCCGAAGAAGAAACTAAAAAATGCATGGATAAAGACAAGAACACCACTGCTTTTGTCGAGGGAGATGCATTGGTGATCGATCTGGGAGAAGAACGTACCATCACCTCTTTCCATTATCTACCGGATCAGAGTGAATACAACAAAGGATTGATTTCCTCTTATGAACTATCTGTGGGTACCGAAGCAAATGCGGTAAACCAGATCGGAAGAGCGTCGTGTAGGGAAAG
>OIRY01000661.1_pt1 | contig 9159 bp, 4 predicted proteins | sample 1586371 | NCBI WGS metagenome assembly OIRY01 (sample SAMN02674792, study PRJEB24791) | human gut metagenome, SKBSTL006 | isolation source: stool | host: Homo sapiens | place: USA | reverse complement strand
GTACCGTATCCCATACCTTGCTGATGGGTATGGCTTTGGTGGTTCTTGTGCTTATTCTGTTTCTAGGCAACTGGCGTGGTGCATTATTGGTATCTATAACGATTCCTGTGTCATTGCTTATCGCTTTTATTCTTATGCATCTGACGGATATTCCGGCTAACCTTCTGTCGCTTGGTGCTATTGATTTCGGTATTATTGTGGACGGCGCTATCGTTATGCTGGAAACGATCCTTAAGAAACGTGAGGATAATCCCAAACAATATCTCGAAGAAAAAAGCATGGCGCAACGCGCCAAAGAAGTGGGTCGGCCTATTCTTTTCTCAACCATTGTCATTATTACGGCATACCTTCCGCTGTTTGCCTTTGAACGTGTTGAACGCAAACTTTTTACTCCAATGGCATTTACGATGAGCTATGCAATGATTGGAGCACTGTTGGTTGCGCTCTTATTGATTCCGGGACTTGCCTATGCAATCTATCGTAAACCACATAAAATATATAAGAATAAATGGCTGGACAGACTAAAGGATAAATACATTCGTACCATTACAGGATTTCTGGAAGCTCCCTTAAAAGCCATCATTCCATCAGGACTGATTCTGACAGCGGGGATCGTGTTGAGTGTTGTCGTAGGAAAAGACTTCCTTCCGGAGCTGGATGAAGGTTCGATATGGTTACAGGTTAATCTGCCACCCGGAATTTCCGTAGAAAAGTCACGGGAGTTATCTGATACTTTGCGTGCCCGTACGATGAAGTATTCCGAAGTAACTTATATTATGGTACAGGCGGGAAGGAATGACGACGGAACTGATCCGTTCACCCCTTCACATTTTGAAGTGTCCATCGGTATTAAGCCTTATGATGAATGGCCGAAAGGAAAAACTAAAAAGGATTTGATTCATGAACTGGAAGAAGAATATAAGTTACTTCCCGGTTTTAAAGTAGGATTTAGCCAACCTATGATAGACGGGGTGATGGATAAGATAGCCGGGGCCCATAGTGAACTGGTGGTGAAAGTATATGGCGAAGATTTTCGTGAAACACGTCGTATTGCCGAAGAAATAACCAGGGCATTAGGAACTGTGCGAGGGGCTGTTGATCTGGATATTGATCAGGAACCACCCTTGCCACAGTTACAGATCAGTATGAATCGTGATGCCATAGCTCGTTACGGATTAAATGTATCCGATGTAGCGGATCTGATTGAAGTGGCTGTCGGAGGTAAAGCTATCGCACAACTTTATCAGGGTGACCGCCAGTATGGCATCACCTGTAAGTATAAAGAGGAAGCGCGGAATACTCCGGAGAAAATAGCCGGACTTATGTTGACTTCTTCCACCGGTGCAAAGATACCTCTTTCTCAGGTTGCCGATGTCAGATTGAGTGTCGGCGAAAGTACGATTACCAGGGAAATGAACAGACGCCATTTGACGGTAAAGCTGAATTTGCGCGGTCGTGACCTGACATCTTTTCTGAATGAAGCCCAGAATACGATCAATGAGAAAGTACATTATGACAAGAATAAATATACCATCAAATGGGGAGGGGCCTTCGAAAATCAAAAACGGGCTTATACACGTCTTGCTGTCATTATACCGCTGACACTGACAGGGATGTTTATACTGCTTTATGTCACGTTCGGGAAGTTCCGGCAGGCAGGACTGGTATTGGCTATTGTTCCTCTGGCACTTTTCGGAGGTATGCTTGCTCTTAATGTGCGTGGTATGACGCTGAATGTATCTTCTGCCGTAGGATTTATAGCGATGTTCGGGCTTTCCATACAAAATGGAATTATCATGGTATCGCAGGTCAATGGGCTGCGCAGGGGAGGAATGGAACTCCGGAAATCGGTCATAGAAGGGGCACGCCAGCGTTTCCGACCTATTCTGATGACTTCGGTCACTACGATACTCGGACTTTTCCCGGCTTCGTTGGCAACCGGAATTGGTAGTGACGTACAGCGTCCGCTGGCAACAGTGATTGTGTATGGATTGATGTTTTCAACCCTTATCTCTATGTTTCTGCTTCCGGCTTTCTATTATCTGGTTGAGAACAATGTTTTAAATAAAAAGAAGAACGATGAAAAAGAATATACGATATAATATAGTGCTCTTGCTTTTAATGGTGGAAGCCGTACTCATTCCGACTTTTGCGCAAATGCCTGAAATAAAGCAGGGGCAGTCTATTTCTTTCGAAGAATATCTGAATCGGGTAGGGAAAAAGAACCTGAGTTATTTAGCCGAAAAACTCAATGTGAGTATTGCTGATGCGGAAGTAATTGCCCGGAAAATCTTTCCGGATCCGGAGTTGGAATTTGAAGCAGGTAATGAGACTTTCTCGTTGGGAGTTTCCTATTCATTAGAAATGGGAAATAAAAGGGGAGCACGTATTAAGTTGGCGCGGACTCAGGCAGAATTGGAGAAACTGTTCCTGCAACAGGGCTTTCAGGATTTGAGGGCGGAGGCTGCCGACCTTTTTCTAGAAGCAATTCTTCAGCGCGAATTACTTGAAGTACAGAAAAGTTCTTATGAGTATATGTATCAGCTGAGTCAGTCAGATAGTTTACGTTATGTTTCGGGAGAGATTACGGAGAATGATGTCCGGCAGTCAAAACTGGAAACTGTCACCTTGCTTAATACTGTTTACAGTCAGGAGGCGGCTTATCATTCCGCTTTGGTTTTGTTGAATAAACACATGGGGATGAGTGCTGATACGCTTCATATCCCTTTGGGAAATTGGGAAGAGCTAAGCAGGGACTTTGCTCTGTCTGATTTGGTCAAAGCGGGACTGGATAATCGCATCGACCTGCTTGTTGCTCAAAAAAGTACTGAAGTTACTACCCGGGAATATAAACTGACGAGAGCGGAACGCAGACCCGATATCGGAGTATCTGTTTCTTATGAAAGAAACTGGAACGGCTTTCTTCCTCCGTCCCGTTCTGCTACTGCCGGTGTATCTGTTCCTCTGACATTCTCGAATATAAATAAAGGAGCTGTAAAAGCTGCAAAGTTTCGGATTGCCCAATCGGAGATAATGGAAAGAGATATGGAATTGCAGATACAGACAGAGATAACCCAGGCCTGGTTCAACTATGAGGCTGAAAAGAAAAAGATAGCTCAATATAAAGCCGGTGTACTTGAAGACTCGCAGAAGGTGCTCGACGGAATGGTATATAAATACAAACGGGGAGAAACGAGTATTCTTGATGTACTGGTTGCCCAGCGTACTTATAATGAAGTGCAACAGGAGTATCTGGAAACAATGAAAGGATATGCCGCTTCACTAGTAGCATTGGAAAGAGCTTGTGGTATATGGGATATATGCTTTTGACAGTTAAATATCCGGCTTTACTATTGTGAATTGCAGCAAAGCCGGATATTTGTATGGTTACCAGTCAGCGGTTTCACGCTTGAACCGAATATTGTAAAATATCAATCTGATTATCAAATATTAATATCGGAAATTGTATGGTAATGATACCATATAGTTCCCGATATTTGTGAGGATTAGCCTATTCTTTCTTGTGCAACCTCAATGGCTTTCCGCTTTAATTCGTCTTCACCTTCTATAGCATCCAATACTTTGTCTGCCAACCATAGTGTAAGAAGTTCATTTTTATCAATATTGAAATACTCAGCTAATTGTATTACTTGTGTCCGTTTGGCATATCTATCGCCACGCTCTATTTTGCTAAACATTGGAGTGTCTATTTCAAGCAAAGCTGCCAATTGCCTTTGTAGCACACCGTGTTCTTCTCTCAACTCTTTTATTTTGTCTCCTAATAACATAGTCTTTATTCTTTTGAGTTCAGCATGTGTTTCGTCGAAATTCGACGGATTTAAACATTTTCGACGGAATGGGCTGTATCTTTTCGTCGAAATTCGACGGATTGACTATAATATAAACCAATTTCGTCCATCTGTTCTAATCAATTCCTCGGTTTTCATAACTTTCAATAGATCACCCAGGCTGCGTAGTTTTTGCTCTTCAGTCTTATTGCTAGGCATTACATCTTTGATGTATTCGTAGATGCCATCACGTTTGGCTCCATCTGATCCAGCATTCTTAAGATATTGCAAAACCATCTGTTTAATTTTGTCCTTATCAAGTCCTTTTTGCTTGGTGTAACCTTGCAATTGACGAGTGGCTTTAGCAACTCCTAAAGAAATTGTATAATTGGGAGCATCGCCCTCAATAAGTCCCCTGTTCAGCAAGTCTTTTGCAACATCTTCATGTATGAATCTGCCTTTCTGCACAGCATCGAGAGATATACAATCCCATAATGACAGAGTGTTGTCAGTCTTCAATAAATCCGTATATCGCTTATTGATCTCGTTACCATATATGCGTACTACAACCTTCTTTTTTTTCGCATCAATCTCGTAGTCCGGCATCGGAAAGTGTCTGCGCCATTGTTCGTTAAACATTTTCTTGATACCACGACTTACGGTATCAATCATATTGAAGTCAACCATTGCCTTGCATAGGCACTCATTTCGGAAATAACTCTGAGACTCTTCGTTTCTCAATGCATTCTCCAATGTACCGGGGAGGAATGTACCGGCATTGGAATAATACAGGTAACCGGGATTTTCTACAAAATTGACACGCTGCTGCATCGTATAGTCTTGATGTGCAATGCAGTTATGGAGTGCTTCGCGTATAGTGTAGTCATCATACTGCTTCATTGTGTCCGGGAAAAGCGTACCACCGGGCATTTCACGCAAAGTCAGATTTTCAATCTTTGAGAGAATTTCATCCACTGTCAAGATGAATGGAACAGTGAAGTGCTCGTAGTCAACCACATCCTGATTAGCATCCCGTCGAGTCCATGTCACCTGTGCCACAGCAGGACGAAGTTTGAAGGCTGATTCGTATTTACCAAGCAGGATGATGGCTGCACGCGTAATGCCTCCATTTTTTGTTAACCCACATTTTCCGAGGAATGTCTTTGCATCCCAAGCGTTTACTTCCGTTGCTGGTATGCGACTGTGAACCTTCTTGAACATCATACGAGCCTTGGCAATAGCAACCTCGTCAAGATCCTCAACAGTAGCATCGGGGACGATTTCGGCAGACCAGTCTTTTGTTCCACTTATAGGTTCGTCCAGAATTACATTCATCCGTTCAGATGTAAGTTCTACGAGAGAATCTTCAATTCTCTGCCAAGCTTTTTTGTGAGCTAATACAGGACGGCGGGGAAGATGCTTAGGAACATGGATAATCCATACCCTCTTCTGGGTATCATCTGTCACATACTCTTTAATGGATAATCCTTCGAACGACAGGTAAGTACACTGTTCCGTTAGTTTGAATGCTGCCGATTGAGGATTGGCTGGTTGTCCGTTGAAAGTAAGCCTTGAAATGTCTGTTCCGACTATTTCAAGCGTTTTGTCCTTTACGCCTATCACAAGATGCCCTCCCTCCATGTTGGCGATAGCTGACACATAGGAAATTACATCATCCTTCTCGTCCCCACAGAACGAGTTCTTCAGATTCTTAAATTCCTTCCACTCACATCGAGCATTCTCTTGTGGGTACTCGCGGAGGAGGTATTGCTGTAGTTCGAGTTCGGTCATATATAATTTAACGTTTAAGAAACTCTTTCAAAGTAATAGTTGTAATTTTGAGTCCCTTTGCCTTCACTTGTAATCCATTATCAGACGTTAGCAGAATTGGGTTCTCATCCTTGAACTTCAACGCAACTGTCAAAATGTTGTTATCTGGAGATTTCTTGTTAAAATCATCAGGTAATAAGGTAGGATCAGACAATTCCATTGAAACGTTTTCGTTGTCCATAGCTCTGTTAATCAATTTAAGTGCAGTTTCAACAATTCGCTTTTCGTCATTACTTAGTTTGATTTTGAGTTTGTCAAGTTCATCAATAACTTTTGCTGATAGTACGACTTTATATTTGGAATCAATTTTCGAAATTATGTCTGGGCAGTTTACAAAAACGTTAGTGTCTATAATATAGATATTCTCTTTAGTAAATGACTTGACAGACTTTTGTTTTGAAGTTTCAAATTTTGACAAATCTATTTTTTTAATAACCTTTAGTCCATTTGGCGATTGGCTGTTATCGTGTTCTGATGATTGAGACCTTACTGTTAGTACATTACCATCGATATGTGTACAACTGTAGAGGTACTTGGAAACAATAGGAGATATTGTTGTAAAAATCTCTAGAGGAACATCACTGATAATTAGTGTTGTACTTCTTGAACGACTTGTTGCAACATTAAATCTGTTCTCTGTTAGTGCAAAAGAGATGTTTCTTTGAGGGAAATACAAAATTGTATAATCGACAGTCATACCCTGAATCCTGTCAATCGTTTCAACGGTAATGTCTATAGATTGGTTTTCAATATAGAATTCTCTTTGTAATTCCTGAACAGTTTGTCTAAAGGGCGAGATTATACCAATAGTACGTTTTGGATAGTTTTCGCTTATCCATGTAACGATACTTCTGATAGTATTTCTTGCAGCTTTAGAGCATACGGCATCCATTGCCCCAGACACATGCTTAATTATTGTTCCACCCTTTTGTGGGAAATAGACCTTGTCACTGATTTTCTCAAATGTAATCGCTTCTTTTTGAACAGATTTCAGACTATTTTGATAGAATAAACCTGTTAACAGGCAACTCTCATCGGTTAATCGATAAGATGTTGTTATTCTAAAACTTGATGTATCAGTTCCTAATGCATATGTTTTGAGACCATTCGCTTGAATATCTACATTCCATTGTATGTATTCACTTTTTTGTGGATTTAACACAATAGGAGGCAGCTGCATTGGATCACCAACTATAAGGCATTGTCTTCCTAAACGCTTAAATGCAGCGATAGAAGTTAAATACGCTTGTGATGCCTCTTCAATAACAACCAAGTCATAAATAGGTTCAACTATATAGTCTGCATTAGTTGAATACTTGCTTGATAAAATATAATATGTGCAGCACAAAAGTTCACCGGAAGGTACAACAAGATCTTTTCCAGCTATCTTTGTACCTTTTATTTGTTTAAGTTCATCTGCAGTTAACAGAGTTTTAGAAATTTTACCTTCTTCTCTAGCTTTGTTCAATGGCTCTTTTTCTATTAGTTCTGTTAGACCTTTGTTACTCATAGTAGTAACACATACAGTCTTTCCTTCTTCTATATAACGTGAAACAATAGTGGCAATAGTATAACTTTTTCCTGTTCCAGGAGGACCCTGTAATATACAAAGATTCTCACTATCAAGCTTATTAACGATGCAACCTGCTATATCATCATGATTTGTCAATTCCTTTGGTTTCCAATCATCATAAGAAATTTTAGGCATAACAAGTAACTCTGGGTCGCCATTATATCTGTCTATATAATTACAGAGATTCTGCAGATATTGAGTAGGAGGAAATGTTTCTGTCATTAAATACCAAACACTTCGACCATCTTCTAATGCTTGCTTTATGCTTAAAAAAAGCTTCAAATCTACTCCTGAACAACCAATATAATCATGACTTTCGTCTGGTTTCTTGAAATATAATGGCTTTATATCAGAAAACATAGTATGGTAGGATGTATTTTCAAGAAATTGTTTGCATTGACAAGTCCATTGTGAAATATTACTTCCCAATTCATTCCATGCATTCTGTCGAAGTATGCTAAAAGACATACTAATTTTTAATCTTGGACAATGACCTTTTGGAACCTGAATCGTAATATGACCAAGGTTTTCATTAATAGACACAACCTTCCCCCAAAAAACTCTATCTTCCTGGAAAAGAGAACTTAATGGGGATTTGAGGTATGACACAAACTCTTGTTCTGATTCTTGAATCTGATCTTCAAAGAACCGTTTATAATTACATAGTACTTCGTTCATATTTAGAATCCTGCGTCGTTATCATCATTGTTATTATAAATGTTAACGAATAATGCATTATATCGCTCATTACTCTTTATACGGATAAGTACGTAAGCGCGTCCATTCTCTTTCAGACTACCAGAGAATATTGACTGAATGGTATTGTATTTCTCTGATCCCTTAACTTGTACAATAATGTTGTCATCACCTACAAGTTCAATTAACTGAGAAACACTATCTATCAATTTGAACTCTGAGCCTTTATTACCATAATACATACAGAGTCTATGACCTTCTTCATTCAATTTTTCCCATAAGAACTTTGAGATGAACAATATTCCACCCTTTGCGCTACGTGCATGGATGTAACCTTTATTGGTGTCAAGGTCAAAAGAACCCTTTGATTTGTTATTTACGAACTCTCGTTTATCTCCAAGTTCAATACCTTCTACGTTTGTTAGGTAATTATAAAGACGATAACGAGAAAGGTACTGCTCATCAATGATTTCATTATCATTTTTTGAACTGTCAATTAAAGAACGACATGCTTCAAGTTCAGAACTATTAGGATCTGCAACACCTAATTCTATTTGCTGCTGCTTCTTCTTCCAGTCAGTAATGTCAGCATTGTTACCCTTTGGCTTGTACTTCTCGGAAATAGAATCTTCTTCATATAGAACAGATTTTTGTGGTTTTCTTGTTCTTGTTGAAAGTTCTTGGGTACGCTTCATTGGTTCAGTTCTGCTTGTTGTTTCAGGTTTACGTGTTCTCTCCTGATTACCTGTAGAACTGGTATCTGTATTATATGTTCTCGATGCAGATGAAACATTTCCTGAATCTTCTTTGGTAACTTGTTTTTCAACTTTAGCTTCTGTCGTAGAAGAATCATTGTGCTTGATGTTTTGGTCTTCTTGCTCATTAGTTTCGTGACCATCTTCAGTTCTAATACCAGAACTTTTTGTAGACATATCATCTTCATTAGACTCTGTAGTGTCAGGAATATCGCCAGTATGAGTCTCTGATTCTTCTTCGGTACTTTCATACTTCTTTGTACTTATAGAAGTCTCTGCCGGTACATCATAGTTTGTATCGGTTTCCTCCACCGTTTCACGCAAAGATAGTTTGTTAGTTAGTCCTGGGAATTGAAGAATAAGTTCTTCATAAAAATCCTTATCTTCAAGAAGAAGGGAACAGTATCTATCGACCAATTTGGTTAAACCAACAATGGACAAATCTTCATCAAGAATATTACCAACTAACATCATATCTGCTGACGACGGTACCTCTAATGCTTCAGAACATGCCTTT
>OIRY01000653.1_pt1 | contig 9264 bp, 5 predicted proteins | sample 1586371 | NCBI WGS metagenome assembly OIRY01 (sample SAMN02674792, study PRJEB24791) | human gut metagenome, SKBSTL006 | isolation source: stool | host: Homo sapiens | place: USA | reverse complement strand
TATGTCTGCGGACCGACGGTATATGGCGATGCCCATTTGGGACATGCCCGTCCGTCCATCACGTTCGACGTACTTTTCCGTTACCTCACCCGGCTGGGTTATAAAGTGCGATACGTGCGTAACATTACCGACGTAGGCCACCTGGAACATGACGCAGATGAAGGCGAAGATAAGATTGCCAAGAAAGCCCGTCTGGAACAATTGGAACCCATGGAAGTAGTGCAATACTACCTGAACCGGTATCATAAAGCCATGGAGGCACTGAACGTACTTCCCCCCAGCATTGAGCCACATGCCTCGGGACATATCATCGAACAAATAGAATTGGTAAAAAAGATTCTGGATGCCGGCTATGCATACGAAAGCCAGGGTTCGGTATATTTCGATGTAGCCAAATACAATAAAGACTACCATTATGGCAAACTCTCGGGACGTAACCTGGACGATGTACTGAATACAACCCGCGAGCTGGACGGCCAGGAAGAAAAACATAATCCTGCCGACTTTGCTCTTTGGAAACGGGCACAACCGGAACATATCATGCGCTGGCCTTCACCATGGGGTGACGGTTTCCCCGGCTGGCATGCCGAGTGTACAGCTATGGGACGTAAGTATCTGGGCGAACACTTCGACATTCACGGAGGAGGCATGGACCTTATCTTCCCGCACCACGAATGTGAAATCGCACAGTCGGTAGCTTCACAGGGTGACGATATGGTTCACTACTGGATGCACAACAACATGATCACCATCAACGGCACCAAGATGGGCAAGAGTCTCGGAAACTTCATCACGCTGGATGAATTCTTCAGCGGCTCGCACAAATTGCTGACTCAGGCTTACAGCCCGATGACCATACGTTTCTTTATCTTGCAGGCACACTACCGCAGTCCGGTGGATTTCAGCAACGAAGCCTTGCAAGCAGCAGAAAAGGGACTGAGCCGACTGATGGAAGCAGTAGACAGTCTGGAAAAAATCACTCCCGCAGCTACTTCGAACGTCGATGTAAAAAGCTTGCGCACGAAGTGTTTTGAAGCAATGAACGATGACCTGAATACTCCGATTGTGATTTCACATCTCTTTGACGGAGCCAAGATGATCAATAATATCATTGCCGGCAACAACACCATTTCTGCCGATGACCTGAAAGACCTGAAAGAAGTATTCCATACATTCTGCTTCGATATCCTGGGTCTGAAAGAAGAAATCGGTTCGTCGGACGGACGTGAAGCCGCTTATGGAAAAGTGGTCGATATGTTGCTGGAACAACGTGTGAAGGCAAAAGCCAACAAAGACTGGGCAACCAGTGACTTGATCCGTAACGAACTGACTGCATTGGGATTCGAAATTAAAGATACTAAGGACGGATTTGAGTGGAAACTGAATAAATAAAAAGCTTCAGAAAGTTGTATTTAGAAAACATCACAGAGGATGCGGAGGGAACAAAGTAATAGCTTTGTATGCTCCGCGTCCTCTGTGGCTAATTCAGAACAGATATAAAAATGACAGCACAAGAATTTTTCAAAAACGACCTGTTTGCCACCAATGCGGGTGTAGAGCTGATCGAGATACGAGAAGGATACAGCAAAGCAAAACTGGAAATAAAACCCGAACATCTGAATGCGGGACAACGGACACAGGGAGGCGCCATCTTTACTTTAGCCGATCTGGCACTTGCGGCAGCAGCTAACTCACATGGCACATTGGCCTTTTCGCTCTCTTCCAATATCACTTTCTTGCGCGCCAGCGGCCCCGGAGACACACTCTATGCCGAAGCACGCGAACGCTATACCGGACGTAGCACAGGTTATTATCAGATAGATGTAACCGATCAGGAAGGCAGACTGATAGCTACCTTCGAGTCGAGCGTATTCCGCAAAAAAGACGAAGTTCCGTTCACTTTGTGACAATAGAAGTCTGAGGATGTCGGTAACCACTGACACTCTTCAGGAATGCCTTGGCCGAACCAAAGTTAAGGTGCATATCCAGACGTACCGGAAGGTGATTCCGGTCGTCCGTCACATAGAACGTTATGACCTCTTTCTCCTTTCCCTTTTTATTATATTCCACGAGTGAGAATATCAGGCAGCGATAGGTAGTATCGTTCTCGGCAGTAATCTTCTTAATTCCCCGGTAAATCAGGGTCTGTTCTTCTACTCTACGCCCCGTCGCCATCGGGAACTGGATACGTTGACCGATGGTATATTCCTTTGGATCGAACGAACGGGCCTGCGCCAGAATAGTAAGCATATCATAGATACAACGATTGTCACTTTGCTCTGTCTCGGTGATACTCCCGTCTTTACGCACCCGTTTTTGATTGACATAACACATGCCCTCCCGAAACGAGAAACGGGCTTCATCGACGGTATAACGTTTTCCTTCTTCGGCTCCCTTCCGAAAATAGCGGGGTTCCAGCTTTTCAGTCATGACGCTTGTCAGCGTATCCCGCATCTTAAAGAAGAAGTCGGCCTCTTTACTGCTAATGGCCAATAAATTGACCCGATAGGCCGGCTCGGAGTGATAAGTCGTCGAGTTAGTAGTAAGGCTGGCAAGTCCCACTTTCTTCCAAATGAATTTCCAGTTGAAATAAAGTTCGTACATGACGTGCTCACCGGACTTAAACGCATCGTTCTTTGCTTCACACTGGGCATTGCCCGATGATGGGAAAGCAAAAAGCAGGGCGATAATAAGACATATCCACTCTTTCCGCCTAATTGCGGCGGCTACGGTTTGCGTTTTGACTATCTCGGGTCTTTTTCTTCTTGTCTTCATCTGGTTTCTGTTTTTTAAGTTCGTCCGGCTTTTGCTTATCCAGAGGCACAGCTGTCACATTCCAGTCCTGAGTAGCATCCCAGTTTGCTTTAAATTCAATAATATGCGGATAATAGTATACCATTTCAGGCTGTATGCCCTTCTCATAGTCACCGGCATCCCACACTCCGTTACCATTGGTATCGTTTACCAACCGGGCTCCGTATTTGCCGGGATTCAGATAGTAAAACTCCGCTCTCCCGTCAATCACCGGACGCCTGCGAAGAACTTTATCCTGATTATCCAACAGTTCGACAAAAGCGATAGAATCTGCTCCGGTTATGTTGAGGAACACATTACCGTATTCTTCGATCTGACGAACCTTGAAGGCTTGCTTTATCTTATCGGTAAACAGCCCGTAAATGCCATGAAAAGCTGTGGAATCGACGGCAAATTCATACTCGCCTCCGGGTTCCCAATCATAATAGAGGTTATAGCGGCGCACATCGAGCGAATCATGTTCGAACTCAAAAGGAACGTCGGTCCATATCGTATCTACTTTCTGGCGAAGATGAATAGCCGCACTGTCAAAGCGGGCTACCGGTTCTTCAAAAGTCATGGTGATATAATCGAACACGTCCATAGACGAAGGAGCGTGTGTGTTTACCGACAAGAACTTAGTCGGTTCCGGCTCATCGTCTTTCTTCTTTTTCTTTTTAGGCTCTTCTTTCTTCACTTTCTTTGCGGCCAACCTTAGCGTATCCGTACGAGGAACTAATTGATTTAACGTATCAGTGTACAAATAGTTCAGGCTCAACGTAAGTGTATCTTGCTGATAAAGCAAAGAGTCGCGTATCCAATAATGAATAGTGTCGTTGCGAAATGTCTTTTCTATCACAAAAGCATCCTTCTCGTCGAAATTCAAGCCTTTCAACACAGGCAAAGAATCTGCCGGAGCCGAAAAATACAAAGAAAATTTATTCGGAGTAAGGCGTTCGCTCTTAACCAGGTATTGTGAAACAGAAGGCTTTTTAAATGAGCGAAGCACAATATTATCGGGCAGGAAGTAGGTATATTTCTGCTCAACAATCGTATCGATGGTCAGTGAATCGACCCAGGCAGTATCCTGGCGTATCCGCTCTTCGAAGCGGGGAATAATCAGCGAGTCATTGAAAGCCACCGCTTCACCTTTTTGGTTATAGAAGAAATTCTGATCGGCATCCATCAAACCGAAAATACGATATTTGCCCGGTGCAATCCCACGAATCGTGAAGTGTCCACGACTATCGGTACGAGCTACACGATCAAAAGGAAGTTTGGTAAAAGCCGAGTCATTCAGGTTGGAATGTAGTCCCACCAACATACCTTTAATGGGTTCCAGATCAGAAGCTTCAAGCAAGGTGCCCGATACCTCCATTGTATCGATAGAGGCCCCTGTAGAGAATGTAAACGCAAAATTACCGAGCGGATTGCCCTCGTTGTTATCGACGATCGCATCCGAGAAATCGATTGTATAGGTGGTATTGGGCTTCAAAGAGTCGAGCAGGTTTACAGTAATCCGCTTCCCTCCGGGTTTAATCTCCGGTTGTTGCAACTGGGGAGGCGAAACCACTACCTTTTCACTGGCCTTTTCAAGTTTAATAAACTCATCGAAATCAAGGACAATCTTTGACTTTTTAGTATTTACGGCTCCTGCTGCCGGCGTACTGCCGATGAAGCGGGGTGGAGTTTCATCAAAAGGTCCCCCATCCGGACGTCCCATACTGGCACAAGAATAAAGGGTAGCTACCAGAGCAGCAACTCCCAACAGACTACGGATGAGTCGTTTTTTTCTATATATATTGTCTTTTAACATGCTGCAAAAATAAGCCTTATCCATTAATTAATGCTATACTTTACACTAATTTATCCAAAAAGACTCTGTCCGACAAGACAAAAAACGTATCTTTGACCAACAATTTACAAACCTAATAAGATTAACCCCATGAAAAGACAACTGCTGACTTGCTGCCTGGCGATGTGTAGCCTGGCGACCATGGCTCAACATGACGAATGGAAAAACCCCGAAATTAATGCGGTAAACCGTGCACCGATGCACACCAATTACTTTGCTTACTCTTCAAGTGAAGAAGCCGCAAAAGCCGATAAGGAAAACTCAAGCAACTTTATGACCCTGAATGGCATCTGGAAATTCAACTGGGTGAAAAATGCAGATGCTCGACCGACCGACTTCTACCGGACAGACTATAATGATAAAGGTTGGGGACAGATGAAAGTCCCCGGTGTTTGGGAAATGAACGGATACGGTGATCCGATTTATGTCAACGTAGGTTACGCCTGGAGAAGCCAATACAAAAACAATCCTCCTTATGTGCCCATAGAAAACAACCATGTAGGATCGTATCGGAAAGAAATCATTATTCCTGCCGAATGGTCAGGAAAAGAAATATTCGCCCACTTTGGTTCGGTCACTTCAAACATGTATCTATGGGTCAACGGTAAATATGTGGGATATAGCGAAGACAGTAAACTGGAAGCTGAATTTAACCTGACCAAATATCTGAAACCGGGCAAGAACCTGATTGCGTTTCAGGTATTCCGCTGGTGTGACGGTACGTACCTGGAAGATCAGGACTTTTTCCGCTACTCGGGAGTGGGACGTAACTGCTATTTGTACAGCCGCAATAAAAAATATATTCAAGATATCCGTGTAACTCCCGACTTGGACAGCAATTATACAAACGGTACATTGAACGTGGCACTCAATCTGAACGGAAGCGGAACAGTAGAGTTGAACCTGACAGATCCGGCAGGAAAAAGTGTTGCTACGGCACAGGTTAACGGAAATGGACAAAAGTCTGTTGTCATGGACGTGAGCAATCCTGAAAAATGGACAGCAGAAACACCCAACTTATATACACTGACTGCAACCCTGAAAAACGGCAGCAACACGCTGGAAGTGATCCCGGTAAAAGTAGGTTTCCGCAAAATTGAATTGAAGGGCGGACAGATACTGGTGAACGGGCAACCGGTGCTCTTTAAAGGTGCCGACCGCCACGAAATGGATCCGGACGGAGGATACGTGGTTTCCCGTGAACGCATGCTGCAAGATATTCTGCGTATGAAGCAGCTGAACATTAACGCGGTACGTACCTGTCACTATCCGGACGACAATCTGTGGTATGACCTTTGCGACCAATACGGTATCTATGTAGTGGCAGAGGCCAATATCGAGTCGCACGGAATGGGATATGGCAAAGAAACACTTGCCAAAAATCCATCTTACAAAAAAGCACACATGGAACGCAACCAACGCAATGTACAGAGAGGGTATAACCATCCTTCCATCATTTTCTGGTCATTAGGAAACGAAGCCGGATACGGCCCGAACTTCGAACAGTGCTATACATGGATCAAAAACGAGGACAAAACACGCGCCGTACAATATGAGCAGGCGGGTACCAATGAATTTACAGACATTTTCTGCCCGATGTATTACGATTATGACGCCTGCAAGAAGTACAGCGAAGGCAATATAGACAAACCTTTGATCCAATGTGAATATGCTCATGCTATGGGTAACTCGCAAGGGGGCTTCAAAGAGTATTGGGATCTGATACGCAAATATCCCAAATATCAGGGCGGTTTTATCTGGGACTTTGTAGACCAGTCGAACCATTGGAAAAATAAGGATGGAATAGACATCTACGGATATGGCGGTGACTTCAATAAATACGATGCTTCGGACAATAATTTTAACGACAACGGACTGATCAGCCCCGACCGTCGCCCCAACCCGCATGCCCATGAAGTGGGATACTTCTACCAGTCAATCTGGACTACTCCCGGCGATCTGTCAAAGGGAGAAATAAAGGTATATAACGAAAACTTCTTCCGCGATTTGTCCGCTTATTATATGGAGTGGCAATTACTGGCAAACGGTGAAGTAATGCAAACCGGAGTCGTTCAGGACCTGAACGTGGCTCCCCAACAAACAGCGACTCTCAAACTGAATCTGAATACGGAAAAGATCTGTCCATGTAAAGAGTTGTTGCTCAACGTAACTTATAAGTTGAAAGCTGCCGAAACACTGATGCCGGCAGGAAGTACAGTGGCATATGACCAGCTGACCATCCGTCCGTATACAGCCAAAGCATTGGAATTAAAGAACCAGAAAGCATCTAATCTTGACATTGTCGTACCGGTCATTAAGGACAACGACCATAATTATCTGATTGTAGAAGGCGAAAACTTCATAATCGAATTCAATAAGCACAATGGATATCTCTCTCGTTACGAAGCAGATGGTATGCAATTATTAAATCCGGGAGCTCAACTGACTCCTAACTTCTGGCGTGCTCCTACCGATAATGATTATGGAGCAGGATTACAGCACCGGTATGCTGTCTGGAAAAATCCGGGACTGAAGTTGACTTCATTGAAACAAAGTATCGAAAACGAACAGGCAATCGTTCAGGCTGAATATGAAATGAAAGCTGTAAAAGGAAAACTATTCCTGACTTATGTTATCAACAATGAGGGAGCGGTCAAAGTAACTCAAAAGATGGAAGCCGGCAAAGAAGAAAAGGTTTCTGATATGTTCCGTTTCGGCATGCAAATGCAAATGCCCGAAAACTTCAATGAAGTGGAATATTATGGCCGTGGTCCGGTTGAAAATTATGCCGACCGCAATCACTCTACTTTAATTGGCAAATATCGCCAGACAGTTGCCGAACAGTTCTACCCGTACATCCGTCCGCAAGAAACCGGTACCAAAACCGATTTGCGCTGGTGGAGAGTATTGAATATCAGCGGAAACGGTCTGCAGTTTGTAGGTGACGCTCCTTTCTCCGCCTCTGCCTTGAACTATAGCATCGAGTCTTTGGATGACGGAGTACAAAAAGACCAACGCCACTCTCCTGAAGTAGCGAAAGCTCCTTTCACTAACCTTTGCATCGATAAAGTACAGATGGGTCTGGGATGTGTCAACAGTTGGGGAACACTTCCACTGGAGAAATACCGTGTACCTTATCAGGATTATGAATTCAGTTTCATCCTGACCCCCGTACGCCACAAAGTGAATATGTGAAACAAGATTCCATGACAACAGGGACAGTGGTCCGGAATTTTCCGGATCACTGTTTTTTTATCATCTTTTTTCTGCCCCCGCCTGTTTCGCACCCATCTGAAGTAATTTTGAGCTTTACACCTATATTAATTAGAGAAAAACATCGTTAAAAACAGATATTAAAAAACAACGGTATAGAAAATAAAGAGTACTTTTGTCGCGGAAAACTAATTAAGGGTAATCAGTTTTCACCTATACCTGATAAGGTTATCACGATAAACCACTTTGCCACAAAATGAACATCATTAAAAATTGAATATAAAGAAGGTATGAAAAGTAAAATTGTTTTGTTTGCATTTTGTTTAGCCTTGTTGTCGGGTTGCGGCAAAAAGGGCTTCAACATGGGAGGAACTCCCGAATGTGCAGTAGAGACATTGCAGCCCACCACTGTCAATCTGAAAAGCTCCTATCCGGCCACAATCAAGGGTAAACAGGATATCGAAATCCGCCCGCAGGTTTCCGGGTTTATCACTAAACTGAATATTGATGAAGGATCTATGGTCAAAAAAGGACAGGTACTGTTCGTCATCGATCCGGTGCAGTATGAATCTGCCGCCCGTGCAGCAAAAGCCGCTGTAGCCACAGCTAAAGCGAATGTTTCTACTCAGGAAATCACTGTAAAAAACAAACGTGAATTAAACAAGAAAAACATCATCAGCGACTATGATCTGGAAATGGCTGAAAATACACTTGCATCTGCAAAAGCTCAATTGGCATCTGCCGAAGCCCAGCTGATCAGCGCTAACCAAAATCTGGCATACACACGCGTAACAAGCCCTTCGGACGGTGTAGCCGGAACAATCCCTTACCGTGTAGGTAGCTTGGTAAGCGCTTCAAGCCCGTCACCTCTCACTGTGATCTCGGACATCACTCAGATGTACGTTTACTTTTCACTGACAGAAAAGGAATTACTGAACCTGATCCGTCAGGACGGTTCTCAGACTGAATTTCTGAATAGCTTCCCGGCTGTTCAACTGACATTGGCTGACGGAACGTTGTATGCCGATAGCGGTAAAATAGAGACGGTAAGCGGAGTCATCGACCAAAACACAGGTGCTGTAAGCATGCGTGCCACTTTCCCGAATCACGGACATCTGTTGAGAACAGGCGGTACCGGTAACATCCAGATTCCTTATAGCAAGGAGAATGTAATCGTTATCCCTCAAAAAGCAACTTACGAAATACAGGATAAGAAATTCGTATATCTGCTCCAGCCGGATAACACTGTGAAAAATACCGAAATAGAAATATTAAATCTCAACGACGGACAAAACTATGTAGTTACTGCAGGACTGAAAGCCGGCGACAAAATCGTTGTCGAAAACGTCAGCACCCTGAAAGACGGTGCTACTAAGATCGGAAGAGCACACGTCTGAACTCCA
>OIRY01000645.1_pt1 | contig 9343 bp, 8 predicted proteins | sample 1586371 | NCBI WGS metagenome assembly OIRY01 (sample SAMN02674792, study PRJEB24791) | human gut metagenome, SKBSTL006 | isolation source: stool | host: Homo sapiens | place: USA | reverse complement strand
AGCCTATCTGCTATGCGGGAATCAATGTGGTAGGGTTACGCCGCCGTGGCTTCTCCAACGAGACCATCGAGAAAATCCATGATGCCTATCGTATTATCTATCAAGGCGGTCTGAACAATACGGATGCCTTGAAGAAAATCGAGGATGAAATGGAAATGACACCGGAAATAAGCTATATCGTAAACTTTATACGTGAATCAGCCCGCGGCATTATCCCCGCAGGAAAATGAAAAACGTATGATTTACACAAAATCAGAAGTCAGAAATCATAAATTATAAATCATCATGATCTACAGATTTACAATCATCTCTGATGAGGTGGACGATTTTGTCAGAGAAATACAGATAGACCCGGAAGCTACCTTTTATGACTTCCATGAAGCGATTCTAAAGTCGGCAGGCTACACCAACGACCAGATGACTTCTTTCTTCATTTGCGATGATGACTGGGAAAAAGAGAAAGAAATTACGCTGGAAGAAATGGACGACAATCCGGAAATGGACAGTTGGGTGATGAAAGAGACCCAGCTGAGCGAACTGGTTGAAGACGAGAAGCAGAAACTTCTCTATGTATTCGATTATATGACTGAACGCTGCTTCTTCATCGAGCTTTCTGAAATCATTACCGGAAAAGAAATGAAAGGCGCCAAATGCACCAAGAAAGCGGGTGAAGCTCCCAAGCAGACCGTTGACTTTGAAGAAATGGCAGCTGCCGGCGGTTCCCTGGATTTGGACGAAAACTTTTACGGCGACCAAGACTTCGATATGGAAGATTTCGACAAAGAGGGTTTCGGCGGTTTGGACGAAGCCGGGAACTCCTTCGAAGAAGAAAAATATTAAACAGACATTATTCCCCTTCAGAAAGGCGCGGATTGTTATGGTTCGCGCCTGAATTTTATACCCGCATGCACACCCTAATCGTACTTATCGGCCCCACCGGAGTAGGCAAAACAGAATTAAGCCTCCGATTGGCAGAACATTTCCATACTTGTATCGTCTCGGCCGATTCGAGACAACTCTATGCAGATTTAAAGATAGGCACGGCTGCCCCTACACCGGAGCAGCTGCAACGGGTACAGCATCACTTCGTCGGTACCCTAAAGCTGACAGACTATTACAGTGCCGCCCAATACGAAGCGGAAGTGATGAAGCTGCTGGAAGACTTGTTTACAAAGCATAACACCATACTGCTGACCGGAGGCTCAATGATGTATGTAGATGCAGTCTGTAAAGGCATTGACGACATTCCGACCGTAGATGCCGATACACGCCAGCTCATGCTGCACAAATACGAAACAGAAGGTCTGGAAAGACTTTGTGCGGAACTTAAGCTGTTGGACCCGGAATATTACAAAATAGTAGATTTGAAAAACCCAAAACGCGTAGTCCATGCTTTGGAAATCTGCTATATGACGGGCAAGACCTACACTTCCTTCCGCACCCAACAAAAGAAAGAACGCCCCTTCCGTATTATCAAAATAGGATTAACGCGTGACCGGGAAGAGCTTTATGAACGCATCAACTGCCGGGTGGACCAAATGGTGGAAGAGGGTTTGGTGGAAGAAGCGCGCATGGTCTATCCGCATAAAAGTCTAAATTCCCTGAATACAGTAGGCTACAAAGAAATATTCAAGTACCTGGACGGCGAATGGACATTACCCTTTGCCATTGAGAAGATAAAGCAGAACTCACGCATCTATTCCCGTAAGCAAATGACCTGGTTCAAACGGGACGAGGAAATCCGCTGGTTCCACCCGGAGCAGGAAAGGGAAATACTGGAATACTGTCATTGCTCCATCAAAGGCGTATAAGCCTTTCGGACAAGTGCTTCCACATCTTGATAAAGCTTCTGCATTTCTTGAGAATCAATGCTTCCTTGCTGTCTCCAACTGTCCAACAATGGGCATGTACGGCGAAACACCTCCGCCTCCACCGGAACAAGCTGTTGCATATAGCCGTTATTCTCCATATTGTACAGTTTTTCCCAATTCAGATAACGATTGGTTCCCATCCCCTGATTGTAACAGAAGACATTATTGGAAAGCCGGAGTGACCAATCACTGAGCGGAGCGGCAGCACACGCCTTGTCCCAACATACCATCGAAAGCAGAAATTTATCCGCATCCTTCACCCAAAGTGGCACGGCAATGCCCGTAGGAGGATATCCCAGCATTGTCCACATCGTAGTAAGTTCCGCCTTCTCACCCGGTTTTACGCCCTGCACCACAATGGAACAAGAAGTGCTGTTACGGGGAATAAAATCCTGGTCGACAAACCAACCGGAACCTTGCGGGCGATTAAACTTCCCGCTCCTCAAATCAATATCGAGCATGCCATTGCGAAACGAACGTGAAAGATCATTGAAGATACCCTGTGGCGTAATTCCCCCCATTGCAGAAGCTCTCATCAGTACCCGGTCTGCCTCCATATAGCGTACATAACCCGCTCCCCGGTTCACCTCACCGGCAAAAGAAAAGTTCGTACGGGCAATGTAACCGTAAGGAGCATCCTTCGGATCATTGGCATCATACATCGTATATTTATAGTAATCCACCTCAAACATGGCGGCACCGCCTTTGGCATCAATCACGCCAAAATTGGCTTCTATCAGGCTGGGCTTGGTGATGGTATCAAGAAAATGGCAGAAGTCCTCCACCGTGGCACAAACCTCCAAAGCACGGTAGATAATCCTCCCGTTGGCTGCCCCCCGTTCTTCCCCATCTTTCACTTCCACCAGATTGTAGGATTGGGTGTTCATCAAGGCAAAACCAACGGAGTTTGTACCCATCCATGCCTCTTTCAAGGCAGGAAAGTTAGCACTATTCACATCGGCAATGAAGTTATACTTCTCCCCTTTTATATAAGCAACATGATTTCGCAGATAGTCCGTATCACGGTTTTTCCATAGCAACGGACGGCCGTCAGGAGTAACCTTTCCAGAAACGACGGCAGATGTACAAGCCAGAACCGGCTCAGCAGTGAGTGCCGCAAGCAGTCCCAATATTAAAAAAAGATGTTTTATCATAACCTTCCCCTTCCTTAGATTTATATTCGCAAAGGTATGATAATCTGTGAAAGAGCAAAAGAAATCCTCTGAAATCCTTATCCCCTATTCATCAAGAAAGAATTATTCGCTGACAAGTTTCTGCAACTTATCCTGCATATACCGAAGTTTCGCAGTTCCAGTACCTTGTTCTATATGGCGGATAATGCCTTTCTTATCCACCAGTATAGTGACCGGCATACCGCTCACATGAAAGGTCTCGAAGAAAAACAAGTCATCGGCTATCTGGGTAAAGAGAAAAGGACGGCTCTCTACAATTTTCTTTATTTGTGCAGCACTGTCAAAAGTCGTAGCAAGATAGGTTACATCAGGATAGACTTCCATCCATTTGTTCAGCTCCGGCATTTCACGGATACAAGGACCACAGCCGGTATACCAGAAGTTCAGGACCATAGGACGTCCCGTCACATCGGTATTGCTCCACTCCTTCCCTTCCGTATCTTTCACTTTAAAATCCGGGAAAGCCTTCCCTATCCATTCTTCCTTCTTCAAAGTCTGCACGGCACCGCTTATCGGCCATTTCTTCCCCATCCCTCCGCGGTAACTCATCAAGAAGGCTTCCGCACCAAGGACCTCTTCGGCAGGAGTGGCGTATTTTCTTACATCCTCAGGCAGCGCAAAGCCTTTGCGCAAACGGAGTTCCGTAACCTCGTGTCCCACGCCGTCCTCATGTGTAATGAAGGTTGCCACATTGTCCGAACTCACACAAGGCGGCATGCCTTCGAAGAAAAGCCCGTCCACCAAATAATATTTCTTACCGGCTGTCTGGGCAGAGCAAAGCCCTGCCCCCACAGCTATCAGAATTAGAAACAAAGAGAGAATTTTCTTTATCATAGTTGTTAGAGACTATTCATTTTTTAGTGTAATCGTAAGCTTGGGTCGTGCCTTCACTTTGCCGGTAGCCATGCCTATATACGAAGCAACCAATACAGCATCCTTAGAAGGTACAGAAAGGACAAAATTACCATTGACATCGGTAACGCTTCCCGTAGTGGTACCTTCTATCAGAACAGCCGCACCAATAATAGGCTCGCCCTGCTCATCCACCACTTTGCCTTCCACTTTCATATTACCTTGAACGGAAGTCTTTTCTACAGCTTTAGTTTTTTTAGTAGCAATGTAAATCTCACCTTTTCCACCTGCCTCTTTCTTCACCTCAATGCTCTCAATATTCTCCGCAGGTATTAAATCATCGATAGTTTTAGTACCCAAATCAACCTTTTCTCCATCAATATAAATAGTCTTCGTTAAATCAAGACTACCGTTATGCTGTACTTTAGCGTTCTCTGTCACCTCTTTATCCCGACGGATAACTATACCTGGAGTTCCTTGTTTCAAGGTTATCAAAAGAACACCATTCTTTCCCTTTTCTCCATATAATTCCGTGGCAGATTTATCTTTCAAAACCGTTACACGCTCTATCTTATTAGGATCCAATGCACTCATGACAGATGGCGTCACCTCTTTTCCATCCACAATATACAGTGGTTCTTTCCCATTACCTGCATATCCTTCAACTGTAATACCATTGGCAGAAGAAGTTTTCTCAAGTTTGTCATCATCCAAACTGAACATCACCGGAACCGTATATTTCACCGCCACCGGCTGCCCCTTCTGTCTCCCTGGTTTCCACTTCGGCATATTACTTATCAAACGCAACGCTTCAGCATCCATATCCTTATCTACAGAACGGAGAAGTTTCGGTTCCTTGATACTTCCATCTTTATCCACCACAAATTGGACAGTCACACGCCCTTGCGTACCTTTCTCTTTGGCAGATGCCGGATAGCGCATATTGTCTTTCAGATAACTCATAAGAGCACTCATTCCACCTCCAGGAAATTCCGGCATCTCCTCTGCCACCTCGAAGACCAGAGTTCCCTTCAACCGCTTGCGGACTTCCGCCGGTACATACTTCACATCGGCAGGCTTCGTAGTGTCACCTGCACTTTCCGCCACTTTTGTTTCTACAATTGCAGCCAAATCGTTAACTTTGACGCTTGAAATCTTCTCCACTTTATCGGAGACTTCGGGACGGGCAAAAGCTGTCACTGCAATGGCAGCTACCGGAAGTACATAAAGATACTTCAAACGTGCCCACGGGCTTGATTTTTCTTTTAACATCATAGTGATACGTTTTTTAAGTTTACTGTGATTAAAGCTGTTGGCCATAGAGTAGAGCCTTGTGCCGACAGCTTTTTTTATTAATAATAGTTGATACTGTTTTGCATCCACACCCTCCTTTATCACCGTTTCATCCGCTTCAAACTCATGGATATTCTGCAATTCCTGCTTCAGGAGCCATGATGCCGGATTGAACCACTGAAAGAAAATGCAGACATCAGCCACCAGCAAGTCCCAGGAATGGCGGTTATGGATATGGGCAAGCTCGTGGATAAGGATTTCCCGTCCGTTCTCCTCCAAGTCTTTCCGTGAAATGACAATATATCCCATCCAACTGAACGGAGCGATGTCACAGTTGTGTACAATCAAAGTAACGCGCTCTTTCCTGCCCGGTAAGTAGCTGCCGATATCCTCTTTTTTACCCGATTTCAGCAACATCAGTAACCGTACCAACGAATATACGTTGCGGAAGGCAAAGAAAACGATTCCTGCCAGATAGACAAGCAGCGCCACTTGTATCCAGGTGACTGTTGCCGTTTCAGTCCTTGCTCCGGCCTCAGTGGCATTCACTGCATCCGCCATCATCAGCAACTGCTCCAATGTCAGCATCGTCTGGTGCACTTCCGTCTCCTGCTTCACACTTACCTCTACCAAAGGCAATAGGCAGGACAACAGCAAAATGCCCAACAATGAAAAACGGTTGAAACGATGAAACGTCTCGCGTGCCAGCAACAAGCGATAAAACAAATAGAATATCGCCAGGCAAACAGAAGATTTGAGTATATAAACAAAAAACAGACCCATGGTATTATTTACTATTTAGGGATTTACGATTTACTATTTACAGTTACTTGGTCAGTTCATTCCGTAGCATCTCCACTCCGGGAAATCCGGTTGCTTTGTAGGAAATATCTCCTTCACGGTTCACGACGAAATAGGTCGGGATACCCGGATATTCGTACAGCTTTGCCAATGCCGTACTTTGCTCATTGCTAATGCGACAGTGAATACCGGGTATATCCGGTATCATTACTTTCCATTTTCCTTCAGGAGATGTTTCGTCGACAATATATAGATAAACCACCTCTTTCAGCTCCTCTTTCAACGGTTTCAGGCTTTTCATGGCCCGCATACAAGGACCACACCAGGTGTTCCACATATCCACCAGTACCATCTTGCCACGATAAGGACGAGTAATGACCTGCAACAAACTGTCTGCCGCTACCTCCTTTTCCACCTCAACAATCTTATATCCGGTCTTTCCCTTAGTAGCTTCCAACTCTGATTTCAGTTCGGCTTCAATCCTCCCGTTTCTCATCAGGAACAATTGCCTGAGGTCGGGAGAAGCGATGCTGTCCACCGTCCGACGCTCTTCCTCAGTCAAAGGCATGTACTTGCTCAGATTACGGGAAGCACGCCCGGCAAGAAGCATGTCCGGCCAAAGAGGGTCTTGCACAAACTTATCCCGGAAATTTCCGGTAGCGGTCTTCACAAAGTCCGTATAATAATTGTAATATTTCTGTTCGGGGGTATGCAGAATATCCAGTTGCAGTATTTCCTTGAAGTATGAGGTACTGTCCACCGTCATGTCCGCCCTTTTCACCCCCTTCCTGCCCGAAAACATCGGGGCATAACTAAGGTTACTCTTGTAATTATAGATAAGGCTGAACAGATTCATATCCAGATTTGCCCGGATATAAGTACGGCAAGCCTGGCTCATATCCTTGTTTTTTACAAGTTTCTTTTGCACATCTTCATAATGCCTGAACAGATACTTTTTATATGCCTGCGGAGTCATCCCACAAATATCTGCATAAAAATCATCAGTTCCCGATAAGCTTTTCATTTCACCGAACCGCAGCAACTCGGTATTCAGACCGGCATAGTCTCCTTCAAACCAAACACGGCTATCCGTTACACCATCCCTTTTCCGGCTTAAAAGACGGCTTTGCGAATAGAATATTTCAGGCAGATTGATTGTGACATCCAGTTCTCCACCCGGAACGAGAAACAATTCTATTTTCGAACGGGATATCCACAGCGTAGCACCGCTCGGCAACAGCACCTCCGTCTCATAGCGGAACGTGCCATCCTCCGCTATCTTCAAGTCCTTACCGGTGAAATACATGAAGAACCAAGGCGAGTCATAGTAGCGTAACGTCACTCCATACTCTGGTTTATACCCCAATATCCGCCCCTTTATGACAGTCTTTCCCACATTCAGTTCCGGTCCGGGCAATGGCAAAACCTCATCCGGTTTCTTATTCCGCAAACGTTCGGGAATATCCACCCGAGGTTTCTCTCCGTTGAGCTGTATACCATAAATTATCCATCCTTCATCACTACCCGGCATCTCTACGAAATCAAAGCTCTCAGTATCCATCGGAAGCGGACTAAACTTCAAAACAGCAGCCATTTCACCGGAAGCGGGAATATGCGTCCACTCATCCCTGGCAAAACCGGTATTTCCCAAATATCCGTAATCCTTTCCGGATGCCCGCAACACAGCTGTCGAATCAATCCTGACCTTATCGCCCTGCATACCATAAAGCCTTACCGCCAGCCAGGTCGTATCTTTTCCAAGCGTCACTTGCTCCACTTCAATGCTACGCGTATTGCATGCCATGAAATAGGGTACCTCTACGATTTTCTTTGCCTGCAATCCGCAGCAAATACTTACCAGCAGCAAACAAACCAATCCGATATTTTTCATAAGCCAGAGTTATTAGAGTCTCAACAATCTCAGTCCCTTCCCTTTTCCACGTCTTGTATCAACTGCTTCAATTCTTCCAAGGATATATCCTCTTCCTTCACCAAAGACGACACTGCGCTGAGGTAGGAATTATTGAAATATTTACTGATAACGTTCTTCAGTGTCCGCTTGCGAAAATCCTCCTCGCTGACCACCGCATAATACTGATAGGTGTTACCATATGTATGATGGCTCAGGAATCCCTTATCCTCCAATCCCCTCACAATGGTGGACAAAGTATTGAAATGGGGTTTCGGCTCTTCATAGAATGCCAGCATTTCCTTCACAAACAAGGGTCCTTTTTCCCAGAAAAAGCCCATGATTTCTTCTTCTTTTGCAGTCAATCCTTTCATAACATTCTTTGTTTTCTGCAAATAACTAAATTATTTAGTTCAAAAACTAATTTCTCTCGTTAAATAAAACTAAAGCTTTTAGTTTATCCGGCAAACACCACTCTCCAACCATCTCCCGACAAGCAAAATACCTACTAATAGTGATTGCAGTTCTCGGATAAAAGCCGTTACTTTGCGCACGAATTAAAGAATTAAAAACAATAACATACAATGAATGAGCAACATAAGTACCGCTCCACGGACAAGATGAGTGACCTCATCTGTGACAATTACTCCTTATTAATGGTGATGAGCCGCTTCGGACTGTCATTAGGATTCGGAGACAAGAGCGTGAAGGACGTCTGCGAAGCGCAAGGCGTAGATTGCCCCACATTCCTCGCCGTAGCCAACTTTATCAGCGAAGAACAATACTCTTACAGCGGCAATGAAAGTGACTTTTCCATTCCCGCCCTTATGGATTATCTGAAGCGTGCCCACACGTATTTCCTCGACTTCAACCTGCCGGCCATCCGCCGCAAACTCATCGAAGCCATCGATTGTTCCAGTACAAACGATGTAGCCTACCTCATCCTGAAGTTCTTCGATGAATATGCCAAGGAGGTACGCCGCCACATGGAATATGAAAACCAGGCCGTATTCACCTATGTAGAGCAATTGCTCCAAGGCAGACTATCGGACGAATACAACATCGCCACTTTTGCCAGCAAACATAATCAGATAGACACCAAACTGAAAGAGCTGAAGAACATCATCATCAAATACTACCCGGAAAAGGAGAACAACAATCTCCTAAATGCGGTCTTGTTCGATATATTCAACTGCGAACAAGACCTTGCCACCCACTGCCACATGGAAGGTTTTTGTCAGGGGTTCTTCCGTGCGGCTGTTATCGGGATAGTTGGAAGTGACAATGCCGCCATTTATACCGATACTTGCCAGGGGACAGAGGGCTATAAATGACAAGGAATTTTCTCCGGCATGATAGTCGGAACTTTCCATTAATGCAGATTGCGGATACATGTCGCGCACTTTCAGGTAAATGCTAGATCG
>OIRY01000638.1_pt1 | contig 9430 bp, 9 predicted proteins | sample 1586371 | NCBI WGS metagenome assembly OIRY01 (sample SAMN02674792, study PRJEB24791) | human gut metagenome, SKBSTL006 | isolation source: stool | host: Homo sapiens | place: USA | reverse complement strand
TGTGCTCTTCCGATCTCTCCCCCTTTAATTTTTAATTCTTAATTTTTAATTATCAATGATAGACCTTTGGCAAGAAATATACGGAACCATCAAACGCAACAAACTGCGTACATTCCTGACGGGCTTTGCCGTGGCATGGGGAATCTTCATGCTCATCGTGCTGCTCGGAGCCGGAAACGGTATCATACATGCCTTCGAGCAAAATGCGTCGGAGCGTGCCTTGAACTCTATCCGCATCTTCCCCGGCTGGACCACCAAGTCATACGACGGTCTGAAAGAAGGACGCCGCGTCCAACTGGACAACCGGGACATGGATGACACGGAGAAGCAATTCACCGAAAATGTCATCAGTGCCGGTGCCACCGTGCGTCAAAGTAATGTAAACGTCAGCTTCGGACAAGAATATATCAATATCTCTCTGCTGGGCGTATATCCCAACTATACCGAAGTGGAAACCGTGAAAACAGCGGACGGACGTTTCATCAACTACAACGACCTGAAAGACCGACGTAAAGTCATCATCCTCCATAAGAAATCTGCAGATATCCTTTTCGGAAAAACGCATACTGAACCCATCGGACAATTTGTCAATGCCAGTGGAGTGGCCTATCAAGTAGTAGGCCTCTACAATGACCAGGGAGACCGCGAGGCAAACGAAGCGTATATCCCCTTCTCCACCTTGCAGACCATCTATAATAAAGGAGACAAGCTGAATAACATCATCTTTACAACCAAGAACCTGCACAGCATAGAAAGTAACGAAGCCTTTGAAAAAGAATACCGCAAGGCTATTGCCACCAATCACCGCTTTGACCCCACAGATGAGAGCGCCATATGGATATGGAATCGTTTCACCAACTATCTGCAGACACAGAATGCAATGGGTATCCTCCGGACTGCAATCTGGGTTATCGGTATCTTCACACTGTTGAGTGGGATTGTCGGCGTGTCGAACATAATGCTGATTACCGTGAAAGAACGTACCCGGGAATTTGGTATCCGTAAGGCATTGGGAGCAAAACCTTTCTCCATCCTTTGGCTGATTATTGTGGAAAGCGTGACTATCACTACGCTATTCGGTTATATCGGTATGGTGGCAGGCATCGGGGTGACGGAATGGATGAACTCTGCTTTCGGTAGCCAGACGATGGATGCCGGCATGTTCCAGCAGACCATGTTCTCCGATCCCACCGTAGACCTCAGTATTGCTATCCAAGCTACCCTGACCCTTATCATAGCGGGTACGTTGGCTGGGTTCTTCCCGGCTAAGAAAGCGGTAAGTATCAGTCCTATTGAAGCACTTAGAGCAGATTAAAGATTATGAGAATAGACATAGATACGTGTGAGGAAATCCTCATCACAATAACAAGGAACAAAACGAGAAGCCTGCTTACGGCGTTCGGCGTATTCTGGGGTATCTTTATGCTGGTGGCGCTTATCGGTGGCGGCCAGGGCATGCAGGAAGAACTAAAATCCCAGTTCGAAGGATTTGCAACCAACTCGGGCTTTATCGCTGCACAAAAGACAAGCGAGGCTTATAAAGGTTTTCGCAAAGGACGATGGTGGGATTTGGAGATGGAAGATGTAGACCGTGTACGCAATGTGGACGGTGTGGCGCTTGCCACGCCTTCCATTGCCTTATGGGGACAAGTGGCTGTCTACGGAGACAACAAGTACGACTGTAGTGTGAAAGGCTTGTATCCCGAATATGAACAGATAGAACATCAAGAGATGACCTATGGACGTTTCATCAATGATGTCGACATTAAAGAGTCGCGTAAAGTGTGTGTAATCGGCAAACGTGTTTATGAAAGCCTCTTCAAACCCGGTGAAGACCCCTGCGGCAAATATGTCCGGGTAAATGGTATCTATTACCGGGTTATCGGAATGTGTTCATCCGAAGGCAATGTCAATATACAAGGGCAGGCCTCTGAAGCCATTACATTGCCTTTTTCCACCATGCAACAGACCTACAACCTCGGAAAGAAACTGCATGTAGTATGTTTCATCATGAAACCGGGAGTAAAAGTGAAAGACGTGCAGCCCGAAGTGGAACGTCTTGTAAAAGCAGCGCACTACATTGCTCCCGATGACAAACAAGCCGTCATGCTTCTGAATGCGGAAGCTATGTTCTCCATGATGGACAACCTGATGATTGGAGTGCGCTTTCTAATCTGGATGGTAGGTTTGGGGACGCTGTTTGCCGGAGCTATCGGCGTATCGAATATTATGATGGTAACCGTCAAGGAGCGTACAACGGAAATAGGCATACGCCGTGCCATAGGTGCCCGTCCTAAAGACATTCTGCAACAAATTCTTTCGGAAAGCATGGTGCTGACCACTATAGCGGGTATGGCAGGTATTTCTTTTGCCGTATTTGTACTGCAAATACTTGAAAAGGCCGCCAATGACCCTGGAGTTATCAAAACCCACTACCAGGTTTCATTCGGACTGGCTATCGGAACCTGCATCCTCCTCATCGCATTAGGAGTGCTTGCCGGACTGGCACCTGCCTATCGCGCCATGGCAATCAAGCCAATTGAAGCCATCAGGGATGAATAAACTTATAGAGAGACCACTAACCGTAAGCCATGAAATAATGGCTATATCAATCGTAAATAATTAAATCGTAAATATAAGATGAAAACAAAGAAGTTTCTGAAAATCGCATTATTGGTAGTAATTGCTGCCTTATTCATTTGGACATTCGTTTTTCTGTACCAGAAGTCCCAACCTAAAGTAACAGTATACGAAACGATAGTTCCGGAAGTGACAGACCTTGAAAAGACTACCGTAGCCACCGGCAAAGTGGAACCGAGAGATGAAGTCCTTATCAAGCCGCAGATTTCCGGTATCATTGCCGAAGTATACAAGGAAGCAGGACAAAGTGTGAAGCAAGGGGAAGTGCTTGCCAAAGTAAAGGTGATACCCGAACTGGGACAATTGAACTCTGCCGAAAGCCGCGTACGATTGGCGGAAATCAACGCTGCCCAAGCCGAAACGGATTTCGCCCGTACCCAGAAACTGTACAACGACAAGCTTATCAGCGCTGAAGAGTACGAAAAAGGGGAAGTAAGCGTGAAGCAGGCACGCGAGGAACTACAGACAGCAAAAGATAACCTGGAAATTGTAAAGGAAGGCATCACCAAGAACAGCGCCTCTTTCAGTAGTACCCTGATCCGTTCCACCATTACCGGTCTGATTCTGGATGTACCCATCAAAGTCGGTAACTCGGTTATCATGAGTAACACTTTCAATGACGGAACCACCATCGCTACCGTTGCCAACATGAACGATTTGATTTTCCGCGGCAACATTGACGAAACGGAAGTGGGCCGTGTGCACGAAGGCATGCCGGTGAAACTAACAATCGGCGCCCTGCAGAATCTTTCGTTCGATGCCACACTGGAATACATATCTCCGAAGGGTGTGGAAGAAAACGGTGCCAACCAGTTTGAAATCAAAGCTGCCATTGCCGCACCGGACAGCGTACAGATACGTTCCGGCTATTCTGCCAACGCAGAAATCGTATTGGACCGTGCCCAGAAAACGCTTGCCGTACCGGAAAGTACCATTGAATTCAATGGTGACAGCACCTTTGTATATGTAATGACGGACAGTGTACCGGTACAGAAGTTCGAACGCCGTCCCATCCAGGTCGGCATGAGTGACGGCATAAAGATTGCCATCAAAAGCGGTATCAGTGCCCAGGATAAGATTCGCGGTGCAGAGAAAAAGGATTAACAAACGGAATAGCTTAAAAAGATATACGATATGAATAAAAAGATATTCTTATACCTCGCAATATTCGGCAGTATCTCAGTGCAGGCGCAGGAACGATGGTCTTTACGCCAATGCATAGACTATGCCATCGAGCATAACATCAGTATCCGCCAGACAGCCAACGCTGCCGAACAGAGTGCTGTCGAAGTAAATACAGCCAAATGGGCACGACTGCCGAACCTGAATGCCAGTGCCGGCCAGAGCTGGAACTGGGGACGTACGCAAACAGCCATCAAAAATGAGGATACGGGAGACTATTCCACTGTATACGTCAACACCAGCAGCCACGGCACTAATATGTCTGTCAATACCAGCATACCTATCTTTACCGGTCTGGAAATTCCCCACCAGTATGCATTGGCCAAACTAAACCTCAAAGCTGCCATTGCCGACCTGGACAAAGCCAAGGAAGACATTGCCATCAATATAGCTTCGGCCTACCTTCAGGTGCTGTTCAATGAAGAGCTCCACCAGGTGGCGTTGGGACAAGTGCAATTGAGCAAAGAGCAATATGTCCGCATCAGCCGGCTTGCCGACTTGGGAAAAGCCTCTCCGGCAGAACTGGCAGAAGCCAAAGCACGTGTGGCACAAGACGAGATGAATGTAGTGCAGACAAACAACAACTATAAGTTGGCCCTGCTCGACCTTAGCCAGCTTATCGAACTGGAAACACCGGAAGGGTTCAATCTGGAATCTCCGGCAGTCAATCTGGATTTAGTCCCTCTCACTCCTCCGGATGAGATATTCCAAACAGCCATGGTGAGTAAGGCTTCCATACAAGCTGCACAGTTCCGCTTGGAAGGCAGTAAACACAATATCCGTATTGCCCAGAGCAACTACTACCCGCAACTGAGCCTGAACGGTAGTCTCGGTACGAATTACTATTCTACCATCGACCGTACTTTCAGCCAGCAGATGAACGATAACTTCAACAAATATGTAGGATTCAACCTCAGCGTACCTATTTTCAACCGTCTCTCTACCCGTAACCGGGTACGCACGGCACGCCTGCAACGTGAAAACTATGCCTTGCAATTGGATAATGCCAAGAAGACACTTTATAAGGAAATCCAACAAGCATGGTACAACGCCGCTGCTGCCGAAAGCAAATATACCAGTAGCCATACAGCCACCGTTGCCAGCGAAGAGTCTTTCAAGCTGATGAGCGAAAAGTATGAGAACGGAAAAGCAAATGCCGTAGAATACAATGAAGCAAAACAGAACCTTATGAAATCCCAATCAGACGAATTGCAAGCCAAGTATGACTATCTGTTCCGTACCAAGATTCTGGATTTCTATAAGGGAGAACCGATTGAATAAAAAAAGAAGTATAATTTTAGTTGTTGTGTTTGATTCTCCCCTCTCCCTGCCTCCAGGCTGACAAGAGGGGAGTTTTTTGTTCTTCTATCTCCTTTCCGAAGAGCGGGAAGAGCTACTGCCGGTAGAACTGCGGGTAGTGCTTGAAGAGCTGCTGCGACGGCTTTCGGAACTCCGTACGCCGGAAGCATTTCTTCTTTCCTTGCTTGCCGTCTTTACCCTGCTACGGCTGGGGCTCTTATCATTATTTTTAGTTCTTGTGGTTTCTATTTTCTCTTTACTCGACTTTCTGCCACTATCCACACTACTACGTCGCGTACTGCTGTTACGTGTACCTGTGCTAATGCGATTATTACTACTGTTGCTACGTCGCGTGGTATATACATCATCCCTGCCTGCCGGACGCTTATGCGAATTAGGGCGGATGTTCACCGAACCGAAATCTGAACGGCGGCTGGTGTGGTACGACTTATCATTCCGAATACTCCACGAACCAGTATAGTGCGGATGATGGTAACGACCGCGATAATAGCTGTTGTGATAGTGCGTACGATAATGCCCACCGCAATATGTACGGTAATGATACGGCCGCGGGAAATAGAAATGATTATGGTTGGTGTAAGTGATGTAAACCCTAAAAGACCAACGACCACCACTTACATAAACCGGACGGTAAAAATAGGCGGCCTGCATGAAACGGCCGTACTGCCGGTTATTCAGCACCCATCGAAGGTCGTCATTGCGCACATCCAGATAATCGTAATAGCGATTCAAGGCCCATTCCTCCCCCCGAAGAACGTCATCCATCAGATAACGTATACCGGAAATGAAATCATAGTTTATTTCGTACACGTCATTATACTGTTCTGTACTCAGGTTCAATTCATAGGCCATCTTGTCCGTAAGAAAACGGGTCTCTTTACGCACTTTGCTGTTGCTCATTGCCGCACTACAAACAGCTGTACTCATCATAGCGGCAAGAAATATAAATATAATCCGTTTCATAATCCCTCTTTTTTTTAGTTATTCTTCTCATGATATTGTTTGATGAAGGCATTTATCTCGTTCTTGTCCGACGAGAAGGTCAGCTTGTCTATCGCATAATAGAAATTCGGTTTATCGGCTATTTTAGGATAAATCTTCTTCATCAACTGTTTCTTTTCACTGTCGAAACGATAAAAATCCATCAGACGGATACACTGGTCAGTAGTGAACCAAGAGGTCAGCAAGGCATGGTCGAGCACTTCCTTACGGTCTGAATCGAAACTCTGTTTTTCCATCAGCCCCATAAACTGTTCGAAGGCAGATGGTGACATCACCGGTTCATGCTGCTCGCCTCCTAACGGTCTGTCACCGGGTCTGCCAGGCTTGTGATGATTAGAAGTACCCCAGTTTCCACCAGGTCTTTTGTCCTCTGGAATGAAAATATCTTCCACTTCATTGATGGAGCAATGCACACGTTCATCATATAGGAGTTTTCCTCTTCGGGAATTCTCCCCACGGGATGGCGCTTCATAAACCTCTACCCGACAACTACTACGCAGATTGGCTACAAAACAACTGAAAGTAGGCAGGCAAACCTGCTGTCCGTCGACCAGTACCACCACTCTACGGTATGGACTTTCTATACGGATTCCGTCTATGGGCGCCGCTTTTATTGCGGGAAACGCTACCAGAACTAGACAAACACTTAATATCAAATGACGTATCATGACTTTTCTTTTTTTATTGTACGACAAAAATAGGGAGAGGAAATTCCCCTCCCTAATGATTGTCTCTATTTACAAGTAGGGAAATTCCTAATGACTGGGACTAATTCCTAATCCTGATTCCATCTTCCTCCAATACAACCAGATGTTTTTTGTACAAATCTCCCACAGCCTTTTTGAAGGTTTTCTTGCTGACACCGAAAGTTGCATAGATTTCTTCTGCCGGACTCTTGTCATTCAAAGCTATCCGTCCGCCCTGTTCACGGATATAGTCCAGCAGCGTAGCTGAGAAATCTTCTACTTTAGCCTGCCCCGGTTTTTGAAGCAGCAGGTCTATCTTGCCGTCTTCACGTACCTGCTTCACATAGGCTTTCATCCTCATGCCCGTGTGCAGTGGCTGAAATATCTCGCTCTCATATAGCAAGCCGCTATATTCATCGTTGATGATCGCCTTGAATCCCAAATCCGTCTTCTGCCAAATCAGGATATCCACCTCCTGCCCCGACTCATAGGCGGCCTTCTCTTTGGAAAGATAACGGTCTACCTTGGCCGATGCCACGATACGATAGCTTTCATCATCCAAATGGGCATGAACCACATACTTCTTTCCCACCTGCATCTTCATTTTCTGTTCGCGGAAGGGGACGAAAAGATCCTTCATCAATCCCCAGTTAAGGAAAGCACCATACTGGTTTATCCACGCCACCTCCAAGCAGGCAAACTGCCCGACCTGCACTAACGGTGTCAGAGTAGTGGCTACCAGACGTTCTTCGTTATCAAGATATATAAAAACGTTCAGTTTGTCTCCCACCTTACAGTCTTGGGGGACATAACGCGACGGAAGCAGAATTTCACCTTCTTCGCCACCGTCCAGATACATGCCGAAGGCTACCTCCTTCACCACTTCCAGCGTATTGTACTTTCCTAACTCAATGCTCATAGTTTCTTACTTATCTTCATTTTCCCAACAAAGATAAGTAATTTAGGTACAATACAGCAGTTCGGAAAGAAGAAATAACTTTTTGCTCTAAAAGATAACTTTTTTCTATGAACAACTCTCTTCAAAAAGGGTTATCTTTGTATCGTGACAATCAGCAAGAAAAGATATTACTCACCTTTAAATAAAAAAGATTATGGAATTTCTGACAAATGACAAATTGACAATCGTCGGCGCAGCCGGCATGATCGGTTCAAACATGGCACAGACTGCAATCATGATGCATCTCACTCCCAACCTATGTCTGTACGACCCTTATGCTCCCGGACTGGAAGGTGTGGCCGAAGAGCTGTTCCACTGCGGATTCGAAGGAATGAACATCACATTTACCTCCGATATCAAAGAAGCGCTGACCGGTGCCAAGTATGTGGTATCATCAGGCGGTGCCGCCCGCAAGGCCGGCATGACCCGCGAAGACCTTTTGAAAGGCAATGCCGCTATTGCCGAAGAATTCGGCAAGAATGTAAAAGCCTACTGTCCGGATGTGAAGCACGTGGTTGTCATTTTCAACCCTGCCGACATCACCGGTCTGATTACCCTATTGTATTCCGGCCTGAAACCTTCACAAGTGACCACACTGGCTGCCCTCGACAGCACCCGCCTGCGCTATGCGTTGGTTGTAGAGGGCGTTCGTCTCGTCGACCAGCGCGTTGAGGCGGCTGATGAAGGCGGCGGTCTCTTGAGTGGGCTTCACCACGCTTTGTGCGAAGGCGTAGGTGGACATCTCGTCGTATTCCTCGTCCATGCGTAGGCGGATTTTCTTGGCGCTCTCTACGGGGTCGTCCGCCTTGGCGTTGGCGCGTTGCTCGGTGAGCGTGGCGTATTGCTTGTTCTTCTCTTTCAGCGCTGCTACTACTTCGGTGAGGTTGATCGCCGCCAGCGCCTCGGGCATCCCGGCCTTGTCGAGGTCTACCAGCAAGCCCTCGATGGCGGCCGTCTCCTGCAAGTTGGCGAGGCGTGCGGCTCCGATGTAGGGCTTCACGGGAAGGTATAGCTTCTCGGCCGCCGTGCGTTGCGCCGCCAGCGGGCTTTTCGTCATTTGGGTAATAGTGGAAGTAATGAAGATCAAGAGATCATCCCTCTCCTTGTCGAGGGCGGACATCTGCGCGGTCTCCTCGCTGGCCGAGGATTGGTTCACGGCGTCGGTCAACAGGGCGAAATCGGTGGCGAAGGCCGTACGAAGTTCTTGGGGGATGCCCAGCGGGTCGTTCGGGTCGAAGCTGATCTCGTCGGGAGATTCCGAGTCGCCTCCGCCACCCGCGAGCAGGTTCCCGTAGCGGGCCATGAAGGTTCGGTACTCGGCGTTGTTCAATCTCTGTAAATAAATAATATTCACCTTGGTTATTTTTTCCATATCTGAAAATTTTAGGAGGATCGCTAGATCCGTTTTACAGTGCTAAAGGTATGATAATTTTGGGATCCAGCCACCAAAACCTATCGCATTTTTCATATATTCGGGCTTACATCGGGCATGAAATGGAATTTCAATTTTGAAATGGGGCCTACATTGGGTGCGAAACGGAATTTCAATTTTGAAACTGGGCTTGCATTGGACGCGAGGTGGAATTTCAATTTTGAAATGGGGCTTACATTGGGTGTGAAACGGAATTTCAATTTTGAGACT
>OIRY01000616.1_pt1 | contig 9762 bp, 3 predicted proteins | sample 1586371 | NCBI WGS metagenome assembly OIRY01 (sample SAMN02674792, study PRJEB24791) | human gut metagenome, SKBSTL006 | isolation source: stool | host: Homo sapiens | place: USA | reverse complement strand
CCTACCGTGTAACCTCGTTTGAGGATGGAATAAATGCAGGATATCAGGCAATGGATTACCGTATGAAATCGGCAACAATGAATAAGAATCAAAAGCTTTCTGTCAAAATGGCTAGAAATGGTGGGTTTGCAGCTGTTCTCGAATAAGCCTATACTGTAGAAATCAAGATATCTCCCATAAAAAAGAGACTGCCTCCAATCAAAAAATGAGGCAGTCTCTCTTTTTCATAACACTCTTTATCGCTTTTCCTATTCAGCCAAGAGAACCTCTAACTCTGCCACAGCAGCCATCTTAGCCTCTTTAATGACAGCAGACAGAGCCTGAAGTTTTACATAACGTGCTTTACATGGATTAAATTCAACAGTCTGTACTTCCTTTGAATCGGCAAATGTACCAGAAGCCACAGCTTTTCCCCACTCCTTGCCATCATGGCTGATATACACTTCATATTTACCGATTCTACCTTCCGAAGAATCCTGACGAGGTGTATATTTAAGACCTTTTACTGTAGTTTCTTTAGCTAATGCAACCTGTATCTCATGAGGATAAGGAGCCAGATAGAACTGGTTATGTACCGTATGCCAGAATGTATTAATATCACCATCCGCAGCCAATTTCATACTTCCATCAGCATCACTATCCACATATACAACCTTCTGTCTCTCTTCAGATGCACCCGATAAATTACGGACTGCATTGACATTTAATTCTGCTGCCGAAGCCCAATCCCGACCATAAATTTCAGATAAAGCAATCAATTTAAAGTAACGTGCCACAATTGGTTTCTCCAATGTTACAAACTGTGCAGAAGATGAATTTTCAAAACGACCTTTAGTCTTGTTTTCCCAGTTCTTTCCATCTTTACTGAAATAGAGCTCATAATCCTTGATACGTCCGTTCTCAGAGTTACGAGGCTGATAAATAAACTTATCAATCTCAAGTGATGAAGACATATCCACTACTATTTCGTGGGGATGTTTAGCCACAGGATCATTCCACCGACTATGCCAGATAGTATTCAGATCACCATCGATTGCGTTACGGGCCTCTTCACCCCCATTCTCACTACTAACTGATACAATTTTCCACAGTGAACGATCCACATATATCGGAAATTCAGCTGAAGTTCCCGCACTTTTTCCTAATTGTTCTGAAACGGCATATGCTTCCACATGACCACCAGAAATAAATTCGAAAGGTTCAGTATATATCTTCTCTTCTCCGCCATTCAGACTATAATGAACAGTAGCTCCGGGAGTATTAGTCTTTAAATTCAAATAACCATTGTTATCTCTTTCTATCAATACAGGCATACATACGGGCATCTGTACGCGTGCCTTCTTTATAAGTTCTTCTGTCGAATAACTTCTCTCCAAAGGTAGTATGATAAAACTGAAAACAGTAGGCTGGGAACGAAGTTCATACTTTTGCATCGGGCCAGGACCACAACTGGCATTACCAAGCGGACGCTGATTAGCATCCAGACAAAGAACAGTTTCTTTACGCATCGGTACTTCATACTTATGAAGCAACCTACGATGATTGGCAGGGTCAACCATATCCTGCGCTGTTGCATGCAAAGCAGAAGCAGACATCTTATCACCTGCAATAAAGACAAAGCCTATTCCATCAGGATTGGTTATTGAAATCCAACGCAGATCCTCGCGATTACCCATTTCCTGTGCTCTGACATAGTTCACCCATTGATCAGATACTAACTCATCATACACGCCTACGTAAGTGGCATCTTTTCGGTCAACATAGTTTTCCAACGGTCCGCGACCATACCAACGCATGCGTTCAAAGCCTTCCGGAAGTTCCATACGATAACCAATACGGGGAATAATTACACCTTTTGTTGAAGGAATAATAGTGCTATTAACCAAAATAGAACCATCGGCAGCCACCGTATATTCTATATTAGTTCGATAATCAAAACCCGTTTTTCCCCGATATAGATTCTCTATCTGCAGAGTTACCTTATTATCTTCTTTCCGCACATTCCAATGTCCAGGTTCAAGAGTCATCTGATACAAGCCTTTCTGATACCAGTCACCATCCACTTGCTTATCATTATCAGTAGGAGCACGGAAAGCATTCAATTCCAACCCTTTACTAATCATGGGCAATTCATTTAATGTATAAGAAGAGATCGTTCCCTGCTGCTTTGAAAAAGACGCTTCAAACTGCGAGCCTTTTACCAGATATGCATCATCAGTCTCTATCAGATCAATACTACCTTCTCCTGCTTTAAATACAGGCTTCGCACTATCAGAAAGTTTGAATTGCTCTGATGCTACCTCATATCCAGCCTTTTCCCATTCAGTATCTTGCTTTTGACAGAAGCGGAACTTTATAAAGTATTCGGCTCCCGGAATTTTATTGATCTGATTATCAGCTATAGTAATGACCTTACTGTCCTGTGCGTTCAAGGACAATTCTTCCAGATTAGCCGAGAATACAACTTTTCCATCCTCTTCAATCTCATACCTTCCATATAAGTCATCCAACCCTGCATGAAATCTCTTATTAGTCAGTTTATACGTCCCATTTCCCATAGCCTCAACCCATACAGGCTGATGTATTTTTTTCACCTCGTATGCCTTGGCAGAGTATGTACGATCGGAAAAGATTACGCCATTCGTGCAAAAATTACCGTCATTCGGTGTATCTCCAAAATCTCCTCCGAAGGCCATATAATAACCGGAACCATCCGGAGCAAGCATCTTAATACTTTGATCTACCCAGTCCCAGATAAAGCCACCGACAAGTGCAGGATAGCGCTCATAAGTTTCCCAATATTCTTTGAAATTCCCGATTGAATTACCCATCGCATGAGCATATTCACAAACCACATGAGGTTTGACCGTTTCTCCATTCTGGAATTTCTGTAAACGCTCCTTCCCTACGCTTTCCAGCCATTGCACATCGGGGTACATAGAACTGGTTACATCGCAATAAGAGCTATTACCTTCATAGTGAGTAGGACGGGTATCATCGAGCTTCTTAACAGCCTCTACAGCAGATTTAAAGTTAATGCCATTACCGGATTCGTTGCCCAACGACCACATGACTATAGAAGCATGATTTTTATAGCGTCGCACCATATTCTCACTGCGTTCCGTAAATGCTTTCACCCATGAAGGTTCAGAGGACAATGCCATAAGACCATGGCATTCTACATTGGCTTCGGAAAGAACATATATACCATATCTGTCACATAAATCATAGAAATAAGGATTATTAGGATAATGAGAAGTACGTACAGCATTAATATTCAATGACTTCATCAACTGCACATCTTTTTCCATTTCTTCTTTAGATACCGTACGACCATTCTCCGAACTATGGTCGTGTCTGTCAACTCCCTTAAACAAAGTTGATTTTCCATTAATCAACAGCCGACCATCTTGCGCTAGTTCAATCTTACGAAAACCGACCTTGACACTACGAATATCTACAGTTTTCCCTTTTTGCTTCAAAAGAATAGTGAGATTATAAAGGTTGGGCGTTTCTGCCGTCCATTTCAAAGGATTCACAACCTCAAACTGAAGTTTATTCGTTCCCGTTACAGCACGCGCATTTTGGGTAGCAATCTCTTTACCATTCTGATCCGTCACCTTCACTTGAATCTCGTTATTACTTCTTTTACCTGTAATATCTATATCCAGAGAGACGGATGCATTTTTATACTCCTTGTCTAAATCCGTACGGAAGAAGAAGTCTCTGATTTGCGTTTTAGGAGCCGACCACAGAAATACATCTCTGAATATACCGCTGAAACGCCAGAAATCCTGACACTCCAGAAAGCTACCATCTGTAAAGCGATACACCTCGACAGCAAGAACATTCTTTCCAGCTTTCAGATAAGGAGTCAGATTAAATTCGGCAGGCAGGTAGCTGTCCTCCGAATAGCCGACCTTTTTACCATTCACCCAAATATAAAAACCGGCTTCTACCCCATTAAAACGAATAAAGATGTCACGTCCTTTCCATGAATCAGGCAATATAAACTCCCTGCGATAACTACCGACAGGATTAGGCATCGTCGCAAAAGTATAGTTAGACGGACGAGGTTGAATTACATTAGGCCACTGAATCTTTTTCCAATCCCACTCACAAAAAGGATAAATCACATTGCAATATAAGGGCTTATCCCAGTTTTTATTATGTCTTACGGCCTCTATCTGCCAAGTTGCAGGGACTTTAATATTATCCCATTGGCTTACATCATATTCCGGTTTACAGAAATCCTGTGGTCGGTCTTTCGGATCAGCCACCCAGTGAAATTTCCATATTCCATTCAGCGTTTTGTAATAAGGTGACTCTTCAATAGTCAGATTCATTGCTTGTTGTTCATCGGTAAAAGGAATAGCAATCTGAACCGCTTCTTCCTTATTTACTCCCGAGACATACTCGTTGCACCACTCAGGCTGTTCTGTCGTTTGAGCTAAAGCTAAGAATGGCATTAACAGAAATGTAGCCATTACACCAGACATAATTTTTCTTCTCATAAAATAGGATTAGTTAGTAGTTAATTCAATGTTTTAGCGGGTTAATTTCAGTTCTTCAATAAGATTGGCAGCCTTTCCATACTTTTCCATAATGAAAAGCATATAGCGGACGTCTACTCCGATACAACGCTGCAAGTCCGGTTCAAATACGATATCACTGCTCATCGCTTCCCAATTACCGTCAAAAGCAAGACCAAGCAATTCCCCTTTCGCATTGAACATGGCACTGCCGGAGTTTCCTCCCGTAATATCATTATTCGAGATAAAACAAACGTTCATATCTCCCTTTTCATCGGCATATCTGCCGAAATCACCGGAAGAGAGTAAAGCCAGAAGATCCGGTTGAACAGCAAAGTCAATATCGCCTGCGTGTTCCTTTACTTTCTCGAAAATACCTTTTACCGTCGTATAATAACTAAAGGTAGCCCCGTCAAAAGGAGAATATCCACAGACTGTACCAAAACTAAGGCGCATAGTGGAATTAGCATCAGGATAGAAATTACGGTCGGCATACATACGACGCATAGCGGCATTGAACAGGCGTTCATCCTGCTCTATTTGTTCGGAAGCCTCCGAGACGCTCTGATTCATCTCATAGTATTTCACTATCAGGTCGAGGCTTAAAGAAATGGCAGGGTCCTCGATGAGATTATAGGTCGTGTCACGTTCAAGGAAGCGCTTCAGACCCTTCGGAGAAGTGATTTGAGAGGTAGCATACAAAGAGTCTACATAAGTCTGGACATTTCCGTTATACAAGGTGTCTATTTGCAGATACATCGCCGGAAGGTATTTCTTATCCACTTTGGACCGGTATTCTTTGAGCATGGCCGCAAATACTTCCTTATCAATAGACAGATTCAGGTTATCGTATTTCTCCAGTAACTTTTTCATGCGGGTAACGACCAACTTCTCTTCGGCCTCAAAATCGAAATTCAGTATTTCGAGTGCCAATTGAACCAATTCGGGACCATTAATGAACGACTCCCCGAAATAAGCAAGGGCACGGTTTGTTTCCCTACGATTATTATAATTCAGTTCCAGAGAAGAGAACAGACGAATCAGTTTCTCCCTTTCTTCCGGATGAGACTGAATCCAGTCCCGGAGGGCTGCTTCTGCTGCGCGCTTCTTTTCCAGCACTTTCAGGTGCCGGATGGCTTTATTCATTCCTATGCTGTTTTTCCAGTAGTTGGAACTTTCATCGTATTTAGAAGCATACTTGATACGGATATCCGGATGGCGATCCATTTCCCGCTTCCAAATAGCCTGTTTTACCCCGCGCACATCGATCATGGCCTGATTAATGCCGTTCATCATTTCTTCGATCCCATACGAAGAGAGATAGCGCTCCGTACTGCCTGGATATCCGAGAGTCATACAGAAAGAGCCTTCTTTATATCCATCCAATGAAATAGGAGCTACGTATTCCGGATGATAAGGGACGTTCTCAGGTGAATAATCCGCCGGTCCGTTCTGTTTGTTGGCATAAATACGGAAAACGCTGAAGTCACCTGTATGGCGAGGCCACATCCAGTTGTCCGTGTCCCACCCGAACTTGCCGACTGAAGAAGGAGGAGCAAAAACCAACCGGACATCATTAAAATCACGGTAGACAGAAAGCCAGAACTCGTTTCCGGCGTAATACGCATCGACAATTCCCGTCAGCGTAGAGTCCTTCTCTGATACCTCCATGCCGATTACATTCATGACAGAGTCGACAACTACGCGACGTTCACTTTCCGTATGAGCATGTTTGGCAGCCGAGAGCACACGCTTGGTCACATCCTCCGTACGAAGAAGGAAACGGACATATAATTCGGGATTCGGCAGTTCTTCACCAAGGTTGCGGGCTACAAAACCATCCTTCAGATAATCATGTTCTACGGAAGAATGCTGCTGGATACTGCTGAAACCACAGTGATGATTGGTAAATACCAGACCATCTTCGGAAACCACCACTCCCGAACAGAATCCACCGAAACTGACAACGGCATTTGCCAAAGCCGGTTTCTTCGGATTATACAGTTTATTTACAGGCATCTGCAAACCGAGTTCCTTCATCACCCGTTCCGCCTGTTTGTTCTTGCGAAGGTTCCCCAATAGCCACATTCCCTCGTCAGCAAATGCCTGTGACAGGCAAAGGGAGAGGAGAATCATTGCGGTTAGTCTGAGTTTCATGCTATTATTTTTAGATTTATATATTCTATGATCAATCCGAGGGTCATTATTCGGTAATGAGCCTCAACTTCTTCGCTCCCACCCGTGCTTTCAGCCATGCGCTGATTTTCTCCTTCTCGGCAACTGACGGATGTTTGCCAAATTTCAAAACAGCCAGTGTCACTGTATCCGTTTTCATCGAGTCTACCCGTGTTTCCAGCGAGTGAGCGATAGAAAGCGAAGTGATGGAAGGATAAAGCACCTTCAATTCGGGCACTAAAGTACGTCCCATCGTATCATACTCTTTATATTGAGCGAGGTTTTCTTCCAGTCGGGTTATCTTTTTCTGCTGTTCCTGCAGGCGTTGTTCGCTGTTTTTATAAAAGTCCTCCATTACCATGGCACGAATGGAAGAGACATCTACCGCCTCATTATTCATCCCTTGCAGTACGGTCAGCTTTGTTTCTTCCAGCTTGTATTCTTTCAGTTTGCTACGGGCAATGGATATCGAAGCATCCGGAACTTCGGGACCGATCAGAACTACTCGGATGTCTTTATGCTCATAACTGATCTTCTTATCAAGTACCTGCGTATTCTCAAAGTTCAACTGCTCATTGATAAACCGGTTGGCTGCCGTCTCATAAAAAGTACTTTTAATGATGCCAAACGTCAGATAAACAGCCGGACACATTGTCAGCACAACAATCAGAATGATGTATTTACGCACCATCTTCTCGCGTGCCTTATCCACAAATTCCTTACGCTGGAAGTGCATCACCCGCACACCGATGAAGGTAGCCAGACTGATAAATACAGAGTTGATAAAGTAAAGATAAAAAGCACCCAGAAAATAGACCAGATTGCCCGATGCCAGACCGTAACCTGCCGTACAAAGCGGAGGCATCAACGCCGTGGCGATAGCCACACCCGGGATCACGTTTCCCTTGCTTTTCGTAGAGCTAGCGACAATTCCCGCCAGACCGCCAAAGAAAGCGATCAACACGTCGTATACCGTGGGCTGCGTACGGGCAAGCAACTCGCTTTGGGCCTCACTGATCGGTGATATAAGAAAATACAAGGTAGACGTTATTACGCTGAAGACCGTAGCCGTGGCAAAATTACGGAACGACCGCTTGATCAACTCGAAATCGGAGATACCCAATCCCAAGCCGAATCCCATGATCGGTCCCATCAGCGGCGAGATCAACATCGCGCCAATAATCACGGCCGTAGAGTTGGTATTTAACCCGAGAGAAGCGACAAACGTAGCGAAAATAAGTACCCATAAGTTCGTCCCCTTAAACTCTATCCCCTTTTTAATGGATTCTATCGTCTCCAGCTCATCTTCCTTTTCCTGCCGGACATCAAAATTACGGACGAAAAAATCCATAATCTGTTTATGTAGCAATCCTTTTTCCATGCGGTATTAATCTTGTCCCATATTTATGCAAAGATATTCCAATTGTTTGTTTTTCTAACTATTTAATAGCTTTTTTATGGTGAGATTACGTATATTTGCATTTACAATACAACAACAAGAGATCCTATTTGTATGAAACGATATCTAATGCTTTTATGCTTATTGTTTACGTCCTTTGTCGTTTCATCTCAAACGACAACGCCAGACTCGCTTAAAAGCGCCTTGCAAAAAGCAACCTCCGAACGCTCTAGACTGGAAATCCTTACCAATTTAATGGATATCTCACGAAACGATGACATATTAGTAAACGCTAAACAACTCTATCAGGAGGCCTTAAAAGCGAATGACAATTACTATAAGGAAGCGGCGTTGACCGAGATTCTCCGACGTTATATCAACACGGACCAAACCGATAGCGCAAATATCTACATCGCCAAGGCCGAACAGGAGCTAAAAGGAGAAGCCAGAGCCAGCCTCGTGTCGTTCATGAAAATGATACAAGATACGCGCGTCATATTCTACACATCCGGTGAACCGAGAAAGAAAGTCCTCATGAATTGCCTATTCAAGCTGGAAGAACCTGATAAATTGTCTCCCTACGAGAAAATAGCCTGCAATTATATACTTGGTATGGCTGTCAGCAACAGCATTATGGAAGAAAATATGCTTAAGGAGGACTTTAAGCAAGGAAGAGAATATTTCGACAATGTTCTGGCCGAGGCGGAAAAACTGCCCCTACGATATGCGTACAATTTCTTGCCTAACACCTATTTCATGCTATGCGCTTATGCGAGTAACCCTCAAGAACGAGGACAATATGCTACCCGTTACCTAAATACGATCTTAGGTTACTCTAACATCCCGGAGATGAGGAAACGTCCTTACGCAGTCAACAAACGTCAATTATTAAGCGCTTATTCAAACCTTGCCATTAGCGCCGAGGCTATTGGAAAGGATTTGGCGACCTCTTATTACCGTAAGTTCATGAATCTGCTGAAGGCTTATCCGGAATCAGCTAGCGCCGCCCCGGAGTATGAGCTCTACTACACCTCATCGAATTATTACCTAGGTATTAAGGACTATAAGAAATTCATTGAGTTCAGTGACTCTTTGATCAATTTCTCCAAACAGATACCGCTTTACAAGGAACATGTAATCGCCTATGTGTCCGCGAAAGCTGCCGCTTACGACAGCCTCCGGATGTACAAGGAAGCCTATGAGACATCCAAGGAATACGCTGTATTGCTAGACACCTTACGTATGCAAGAACTCAGGAAGAAAATGGAAAATCTGGAGATCGAGAAAGGGGCGAACGAGTTGGTGATCGAAAAGAGATCATTGGAATTGGAATTACAGAAAAGCAAGAAAGAGAATTACCTGTATATATCCTTATTGCTTCTAGCTTTATGCGCCGTGTTCTATATCTTTTTCCGGCTAGGCAAAATGAGATCCCTCTATCGGGCATTGCAGAAGTCTAACGAGCTGGTCTTGATAGCGAACCAGAAAGCACAAGAAAGCGAGGAGATGAAGACCGCCTTCATCCGGAATATGTCGCATGAGATACGGACTCCCTTAAACGCAATCAACGGTTTCTCGGAACTCATCACCAACGACGATATCTCCATGGACGAGAAACAGGCTTTCAGCCGTATTATCTATGAAAACTGTTACCAC
>OIRY01000588.1_pt1 | contig 10072 bp, 8 predicted proteins | sample 1586371 | NCBI WGS metagenome assembly OIRY01 (sample SAMN02674792, study PRJEB24791) | human gut metagenome, SKBSTL006 | isolation source: stool | host: Homo sapiens | place: USA | reverse complement strand
GCCTTGCTCCAACCTTTGTTAACCTTAAATCTAATACTATGAAAAACACATTACACAGGTACGCACTTTTGTGAAATCTGCAAATAATCCAAGAAAAAAAGTATGTTTTATAACATTGATTAAGAGTTTTATTTCCCGATTCTATTTTTATTAAGGATTTCTGCCGTTAACTAAATAATTTTAGTTGGGCATTCTGAATTCATTTGGCGAACACCCTGTGATTTTCTTGAATAAGCGGCTGAAATACTGTGAATTAGAGAACCCTAGTTCTTGTGCAATCTGGCCGAGCGTTTTATCCGTATTTACCAACCATCCTTTGGCTATCTCGAAACGTTTGAACTGGATATACTCTTTGAACTCTTTTCCTATTTCATATTTCAGTAAATCATTAAAATATGCAGGCGATAAATGCAGGAGATTAGCACAATATTCATCGGATAACACACCAGTTGATAGGCTTACTTTCACATTGAAATGATTATCAAGCAGATAATTGAATTCTCTGAACACCTTTTTATTGACTTCGCTACGTGTGATAAACTGGCGTTCGTAGAAGCGGGTACAATAATCCAGCAAAAGTTCAATGTATTTTGAAATGATTTTTTTGCTGTGTCGGTCAATGCAGCGCTCAAGCTCTTGCCGAATCCTCTCCAGGAACTCCAGAATAATCTGTTTTTCGCGTAGAGAGAGATGCAGTGCTTCCTCCGGACAATAAGAGAAGAAAGTATAATTGTGTATATTGAGTCCGAGCGGAGTCCCGCAAATCAAGTCGGGGTGAAAGGCCAATATCCATCCCTTGGAAGGAAATTCCTTGTTGTTCTCCTTCATACTGATTGACTCTCCGGGAGTCAGGCAAACGAGAGTTCCGTCCGAGAAATCACAATATTGGTGCCCGTATGCATAGGCCTCACACTTACATTCACTCAACAGAATCGTATAGAATCCGAATTTAATGTCCGTATGAGGAGATAAGTCAGCCTTCGAAAGGTCGATGACACTGACTAGCGGATGCAGTGTCTTACTTCCCAGGCAACAATTACATTGATGCACGGTTCCTATTTTGAGTACTTTATCTCCCATGACGTTAACGATCTCTCCGGTGTATGTTCTTAGTTCTGCTGTTTATATTCATTCGGTGTATATCCGACATGTTTTTTAAATAGCCGGCTGAAGTGTTGAGGATACTGGAATCCCAGTTCATAAGCTATCTGGCTGACCGTTTGCGAACCTTCCAATATTCGTTCTTTGGCAAGTTCAATGATACGGCACTGAATATATTCCTGCGCAGTTTTACCAGTTTCTTTTTTTATCAGGTCGCCGAAGTAATTAGGAGAAAGGCATACCTTGTCTGCAAAATATTTCACGGAAGGCAACCCTTCGGTCAGTGCTACCTGCCCTTGGAAATATTCATCCAATAGATGTTCGAACCGCACGATAATGTCTTTGTTTACCTGATTGCGTGTGATAAACTGCCGTTCATAGAAACGCATACAATAATCGAGTAATAGTTCGATATTGCGGACAATAAGTTGTTTGCTATGCTTGTCGATAGCATGTTCCAATTCGATTTGTATTTTATATATACAGTCCGTTACAATTTCTTTTTCCTGTTCGGATAGATGCAAGGCTTCATTAACTTCATAAGAAAAGAAAGAATAATTCTTGATATTCTGTCCCAGAGAAGTTCCCCGGATCAGGTCGGGATGAAACAAGACCCCGATCGATTTTGTACGTTGAGGAGTTTTCTTCCGGTTATCTATACCAATCACTTGACCTGGGGCCATACAGACGACCGTTCCTTCCTGATAGTCATAATAGTTACGCCCATATTTAAGGTCTCCGCAATTAATGTCTTTCAAAAACAGAGAGTAGAATCCAATATTCATGTGATAGTATTCTACTGTTTTTGTCGCTTTTGAAAAGTCGATCACATTCACTAAAGGGTGCAAAGTTTCCAGTCCGAACAATTGGTCGTACTGATCAATAGTTTCAATTTTGGTAATTTCATCCATACGGCTTACAGTTTTATCATAGGCAAAGATAAAACTTTTAAGAATATCTTATCTATATCATATTTGCAAAACAGTAATATAGGTACAAGAATCAGTAATTTGTATACAACGTTGGTAGTCAAAGGCAGAATTAATATCTTTGTTCCAAAAATTTTAATACCTACTTTTATGAAAGCATTATTTATTGGCGGAACAGGTACGATCAGTACTGATGTCGTAGCATTGGCACAACAGAGAGGGTGGGAGATTACGCTGCTCAATAGAGGTTCGAAAAAACTGCCGGAAGGTATGCGTAGCATCGTGGCGGACATCCATGACGAACAGGCGGTGGCGAAAGCTATAGCACACGAAAGCTATGATGTCGTTGCCCAATTTATAGGTTATACGGCGAAAGATGTAGAACGAGATATCCGTCTGTTTCAGCATAAGACAAAACAATATATTTTCATCAGTAGTGCTTCTGCCTATCAAAAACCGCAGACAGATTACCGCATTACGGAAAGTACTCCATTAGTAAATCCTTTTTGGGAGTACTCGCGTAATAAAATTGAAGCGGAAGAAGTGCTGATGACTGCTTACCGGACAACCGGCTTTCCCGTGACTATCGTTCGTCCGAGCCATACCTACAATGGAACGAAGCCTCCCGTATCTGTGCATGGAGCTAAAGGAAACTGGCAGATCTTAAAGCGTATCCTTGACGGAAAGCCTGTGATTATCCCCGGTGACGGAAGTTCGTTATGGACACTGACACATTCTAAGGACTTTGCCAAAGGATATGTCGGTTTAATGGCAAACCCTCATGCTATCGGGAATGCTTTCCATATCACAACCGACGAAAGTATGACTTGGAATCAGATTTATGAAACCATTGCCGATGCATTAGGAAAACCGCTGAATGCGTTACACGTAGCTTCGGATTTTCTTGCCGAACATGGAGAAACTTATGATTTCAGAGGAGAACTATTAGGTGACAAGGCTGCCACAGTAGTTTTTGATAATTCGAAGATCAAGAGACTTGTCCCGGATTTTATCTGTACTGTATCAATGGTGGACGGTCTGAGACAATCCGTGCATTATATGCTTACACATCCTGAGAGTCAAACGCCTGATCTGGAGTTTGATAAGTGGTGTGATAGGATAGCGGATGCAATGTACGCTGCGGATAAGGCTTTTAAATCAGGCAAATAGTAAACCTAGCCTTCATATATTTAGTAAGGACCGTTTCGTCCTTGCTGTACTTCAATCCGTATACCGAAATTACCGTTTGCGGATTTTAGTTCGAATGCTCCCCGGAAATTATTCTTTTCCCAAGGCATGGCACTTCGGTTGGGCACTCTCCAACCGTCTTTGTCATAATCTCCGTATGTATTAATCCTCATACCGTTTTTCAGCTTAAAAGATCCCATTTGCATGAACTGTGGAGAAGACGACAGCCCCCAGCCATACCCGTATCCGAAACCGGAAAAGGCAGAAGGAGAAAAAGCATCAGAGAATCCTTGTGAGTATGTGGCATCCGTATTCAGACGGAACAGTTGATTATAGTCTTTACTCATATTCGGCACATCCAGGCTGAATTTAGGAAGTTTGGGAGGAGCTATATTCATCAATCCCATATCCAATAAAAAGCCGCCAAACTCCTTAATATTAGCCGAGGGGGCACGACGAATACTATCGGAAGGGATTTCTGACTGTGCGGATGCAAAACCGACCGATAATATCAGCGAAAGAAATAAAATCAGTTTTTTCATCTTCGTAAAGGTTGATTTATGACAAAGATAGAAATTTTCATCCTGACTATTCGCTTCTGTTATATTTTCTTAGAGAAAAACTCTTTAAAAATAGGATGACAACATCTGTACATACGTTTAAGTAGCAATTAACGTGGATACTTCCCGTTTCAAGTAACAAAAGACATGACATTGAGCAAAGTTCGTATCTTTCCTCCCTCATTCATAAAAAGGAACGAGGGAGGAAATACCTTTTAGCGTATGGAAGCCTTCCATACATTAGCATACTCTTCCAGTACACGCTTGATACTCTGCCCGATTTTTACATAATCAGCTTCGTTCAAGTTGGCAAGTGATACACGGACACTCCATTTCGGTCCGGCAAAGCCACCGCCGTTCAGCAATACGAGCGAAGTCTCATTTGCCAGGCGAAAGACCACATCCAACGGATTATATGTCTTTTGCAGATAAGCAACAAAATCATCCCCATAGAATTTTTTCGCCCATACCAGCATATCAATTTCCGAGTAATATCCGGCACGTAGAGGGTCTTCTACCAGTGTGAAACCCGTATTGTCCCATAATGCATGAAGGCGGCGATGAATGATCTCCTGCATTCTGGTTTTGTAACGGTTTTCCTTATCCAGAATAGCAAAAAGCGAGAACAGGCTCATCTGCATCTGCTGTGGCAGAGAAAGACCTGCGGTATGATTCAATGCGATCTGGCGGCTGTCTGCCACCATGCGGTCAATAAACTTCAGCTTTTCCGGATGCAAATCGATACTGGAGTAACGTTTGTTCAAGATTGCTTTTTGCTCCTCCGACAGGCGGGCAATCATTTTGTCGTAGATGTTGTCTTCGTGTAGCGCGATTACGGCATTTCTCCAGCCTGTTGCACCGAAATATTTGGAGAAAGAATAAACGCAAAGAGTATTGTGAGGCAATTCCGCCATTAATGACCGGAAATGAGGTATAAATGTTCCATACACATCGTCCGTAATAATCATCAGGTTCGGATTATCATTTTTCACGATATTGACAATCCGTGCGGCAGTCTCCGGGCTAAGCGCATAACTGGGCGGATTGCTCGGATTCGTAATGAAGAGCGCTTTAATCTGCGGATTTTTCAGTTTGTCAATGTCTTCATCCTTATATTGCCATGTATGTAATCCGTCGGCTGTCATCTGATCGGCGGATATTTCAGTCACGTTAAATTGATAACGTCGTAGCTGCGGGATCTCTATATAAGGAGTGAAAACCGGAATCATCAGTGCAATAGAATCTCCCTGGTTCAACAGGAAATTCTCTTCCAGCGAATCGAACAGATAACACATGGCGGCTGTGCCTCCTTCGGTGGCGAACAAGTCGAATGTCCCTTTCGGCGGACGTCGGTCACACATCTCTTGTGCCAGATAATCCTGTACGATCTGTTCCGTAAAATACAGAATACGGTCGGGCACAGGATACTGGTCACCGATGACGGATTCCGCCCATTCATGTACCAGTGTGTCCGGGTCGGCAGCATGCTCCATTAGCATATAGTTGTAACCCTCTTTCAGCAGATTGGCACCGGGAGCCTTCTCATTATCTTTCAGGAACGCCTCAAAACGGGCAGCGATCCCTGCCTTTTGAGGGATACCGGCGATTCCTTCTTCCAGTGAAAACGCCCGGCGACATTCACAAAGTCCGAATTGTCCCAACAGGAAAAAAGCTTCACGTGGTTCGGTAGCAATCCAGTTCGGATTACCCCGTCCTGCATTCAGCATGGTATGTGCTATCTTCTTGACACTCTCATCCGCCATGTCAATAAGCTTGTTTTTCAGTTCGAACGGACTGATCGTTTCCATTTTCCTGGCATAACTTTTGGTAATAGCCGGGCTATTGTCTTTTTTTTCCATAATGAAATCTATATTAGTTAGAATAGTAAATAAGTTGTCAAAAGTATTGGTTTCACGTTTACATCAGCAATACGATAAATACTCCCCAGATAATCAGCAGTGTGTTGCCGACGGCATACGTTACGGTATATCCTAAAGCCGGGGTCTCACTCTCCACCGCATCCTGAACAGCTCCCAATGCAGCAGTGGTAGTACGTGCTCCCGCCGTACATCCTAATGTCAGTGCAGGGTGGAATTTGAACAGATATTTGCCCATTAGTAACCCGCTGAGAAGAGGAATGGCCGTAGCCAATGCCCCGATAATGAACAAGCTGAAACCGACCTCCTTAAATCCGGCTACAAAACTGGGACCTGCGGCAATGCCGACTACTGCAATAAACATGTTCAATCCCACATTATTCAATACCCAGAGTGAAGGTTCGGGAATACCTCCGAAAGTAGGATGTTTACTGCGCAGCCAACCGAATATCAGTCCTGCAATCAATGCACCTCCACTGGTGGAAAGACTGATAGGGACACCTCCCAGATGCATAGTCAACGCACCGACAAGGCCACCGACCAGAATACCGAGTCCGACAAAAATCATATCTGTCTGATTCGTCGGCCGATCAACATATCCCATTTGTTTAGCGGCAGTTTCCACCTCATGTTTCATTCCGGTAAGTTCCAGAATATCACCGGCGTCCACCACTGTCCGGGCAAGTACCGGGACATTGATACCCGCACGTTTGATACTACGGATACTAACCCCGTGCATAAATTTCTGTGCCCGGATTGTCGATACCTTTTCACCGGCGAAAGTCCGGTGTGTCACCATAACCGGCAGAGTTTCCGCCGGAAAGTCCAGTAGTTGCGCATCGATCACTTCCGGGCCGATCCAGTCTTCTTCGCCAATCACAAATTCGCGTCGTCCGCTTAGTACGATTTCATCCTCCGGCTGAAGAAGCATATCCGGTTTGACCTCTTTTACAACTCCCCGTTGCCGGACTCGTTCTACAAATAACAGTTTCTCCTGTTCGGATAGATACTTTTCCAGTTCACTCACCTTTTTTCCTTTGCCAAACCATTTATTTGTGATCTTATACGCACGGAACACTACCGGACGAAGGGCAGGGGAGAATCCGGGTTCATCCATTTCTGAAGTCCCCATTTTAGATTCCAGTTCTTTACAATCAGCTTTTACTTTATCCAATCCGCCGAGAAGCTTCGGACCGAGAGAAGCCAGAATCCAGGCAGAACCAGCCGTACCGAAAATATAAGTGACGGCATAAGACACAGGAATAGCATTAATATATGTTGCCTTCTGTGCTTCGCTGATGCCCAACTGGTTGATCGTATCGCTTGCCACGCCGATAACGGCAGATATCGTTTGTGAGCCTGCCAGCAATCCGACAGCCTCTCCGATATGATATCCCATAATCTTGGCAAGTATCCATGGTGCTACCAGACTGACGATACACATCAATACGGCGAACCCCACCTGTGGCAGTCCGTCTTTTTTCAGTCCGCGAAAGAATTGCGGACCTACCTTGTAGCCAACGGCAAACAAAAAGAGTAGAAAAAATACGGCTTTTAACGGACCGTCTACTGTAATGTTCAATTGTCCTACCAATACTCCTACCAGAAGGACGCTGGTCACTGTACCTAAAGAGAATTTCCCTATTTTCAGTCTTCCCAGCCAGAATCCCGCGAAAAGTGTGAGGAAGATAGCAAGTTCAGGGTGTACCCTTAGTTGATTGATAATCCATTCCATAATTAAGTTGTTGTTTTAGGTTATGCCAATAACAACAGTTATTGTACGCAAAGAGTTTGTTGCTTCACGTAGATTTGTTACTTTTGCACTTTCAAAATAAAACTAATCATATCCTGTATGAAATCAGACATAGAAATTGCTCGCAGCATTGAATTGAAGAAGATAAAGCAAGTTGCCGAAAGTATCGGAATCCCTCGTGAAGAAGTAGAAAATTATGGTCGCTACATCGCAAAGATTCCCGAACAACTGATTGATGAGGAGAAGGTGAAGAAAAGTAACCTCATCCTGGTAACTGCCATTACAGCAACAAAAGCGGGTATCGGCAAAACCACTGTATCTATCGGTCTCGCTTTGGGACTCAATAAAATTGGAAAGAAAGCTATCGTTGCTTTACGTGAACCCTCTCTCGGACCCTGTTTCGGTATGAAAGGCGGTGCGGCCGGAGGAGGATATGCCCAGGTGCTCCCTATGGAAAAGATTAATCTTCATTTCACCGGAGACTTTCATGCTATCACTTCTGCGCATAACATGATTTCCGCTTTGCTTGATAATTATCTTTATCAGAATCAGGCGAAAGGTTTCGGACTGAAGGAAATCCTATGGCGCCGGGTGCTTGATGTGAACGACCGTTCTTTGCGTAGTATTGTCGTAGGTCTGGGGCCAAAATCAAACGGTATCACTCAAGAATCCGGTTTTGATATTACTCCGGCGTCGGAGATTATGGCTATCCTTTGTCTTTCTAAAGATGTGGATGACTTGCACCGCCGTATCGAAAATATCCTGTTAGGCTTTACATACGATGATAAACCTTTTACAGTCAAAGATTTGGGAGTGGCGGGAGCTATCACCGTACTGTTGAAAGACGCCATTCATCCCAACTTAGTGCAGACGACCGAAGGAACCGCCGCTTTCGTACATGGCGGTCCGTTCGCTAATATAGCTCACGGATGTAACTCTATTCTGGCAACGAAGCTGGCTATGTCATTCGGCGATTATGTGATTACGGAAGCCGGATTCGGTGCCGACCTCGGTGCGGAGAAGTTCTACAATATCAAATGCCGTAAGAGCGGACTCCAACCACGTCTGACTGTAATCGTGGCTACGGCACAGGGACTGAAAATGCATGGTGGTGTCAGTCTCGACCGCATTAAAGAACCGAATATGGAAGGATTGAAAGAAGGATTGCGCAATCTGGACAAGCATGTCCGTAATCTTCGTTCTTTCGGTCAAACAGTGATTGTAGCTTTCAATAAGTTTGCTACAGATACAGATGAAGAAATGGAACTGTTGCGCGAGCATTGCGAGCAGTTAGGCGTAGGTTTCGCTATCAACAATGCATTCACTGAAGGAGGAGAGGGCGCAGTAGATATGGCTCGCCTGGTGGTAGATACTATCGAAAATAATCCGTCCGGTTCTCTGCGTTATACTTACAAAGAAGAAGACAGCATACAGCAGAAGATTGAAAAGGTAGCTACCAATATTTATGGAGCAAGCGTTATCACATACAGCAGCATTGCCCGTAACCGCATCAAACTGATTGAGAAAATGGGAATTACCCATTATCCGGTTTGTATTGCAAAAACACAATATTCTTTCTCTGCCGATCCTAAGATTTATGGTGCAGTGAATAATTTCGAGTTCCATATCAAAGATATAGTCATTAATAACGGAGCTGAAATGATTGTTGCGATAGCCGGAGAAATTCTCCGCATGCCGGGACTTCCTAAAGAACCGCAGGCATTGCACATTGATATTGTGGATGGAGAAATAGAAGGTTTGAGCTAAAAAAACAATCGGACCGCAGGAATCCCTGCTTCAATGAGTAAATCCCCGTCTTTCCTTATAAAACAATAGGGAAAGACGGGGATGCTTGTATATAGAGTCCGGTACACCTTTTTATATCTCTTCCGGCGTACCGTACGATTGAATTCGTTTTTGTTGAAGAGATATTCCATATCTTTTTTTTGTAATAAGAAAAACGAAATTCCTGACAGATAGTTCGGATAGCAAAGTTAATAAATACAAAAAGAGGTCTGTCCTTTTTGAAAAGAACAGACCTGATAAGTTACAGTATCCGATAATCCGAATATCAGACCTAAAATAAAGTATGCCTCTTAATAAGCAAAAAGAGGATATTTCTTCATTGTCTCATTGACACGTGCACGAACTTGTGCGATAACCTCTTCATTGTCTACGTTGGATAACACAGTCTCAATCATTTCTGCGATTTCAAGCATCAGATCTTCCTTAGCACCACGAGTTGTAATAGCTGGAGTCCCCAGACGAATACCGGAAGTCTGGAAAGCCGAACGGCTGTCGAACGGAACCATATTCTTATTAACGGTAATATCAGCAGAAACCAATGCTTTCTCTGCCACTTTACCTGTCAAATCAGGGTATTTGCTACGCAAGTCAACCAGCATAGAGTGATTGTCAGTGCCACCGGAAACGATCGTAAAACCACGGTCAATCAATGCCTGTGCAAGTACGGCAGCATTCTTTTGTACTTGTTTTGCATATTCCTTGAATTCAGGTTGCAGGATTTCGCCGAAAGCCACAGCTTTGGCAGCAATCACGTGTTCCAGCGGTCCGCCTTGGATACCTGGGAAAACAGCTGAATCCAGCAGTTGAGACATCATTTTGATTTCACCCTTCGGAGTTTTCTTTCCCCAAGGATTAGGG
>OIRY01000505.1_pt1 | contig 11344 bp, 9 predicted proteins | sample 1586371 | NCBI WGS metagenome assembly OIRY01 (sample SAMN02674792, study PRJEB24791) | human gut metagenome, SKBSTL006 | isolation source: stool | host: Homo sapiens | place: USA | reverse complement strand
CAGGAGGGAGTATATGGGCTTGTTTCCAAATTGAAAGAGATAAGTCCTAAACTTACAGAAGAAGATTTGAGAGTATGTGCTTTCCTGCGCGAAGGTATCCAGCCTACTTGCTTTGCAGATCTAATGAAACTGACAGTAGAAACACTTACCCGAAGAATCTCCAGAATAAAAACGGAGAAACTTATGCTTGTAAGTTCCAAAGAATCACTGGAAGACTACATCAAATCATTGTAGTCCACATTTGTCCGGAATTACCTGACAAAAAGCTTTGTTTTTCAACACCTTATAGAAATGGGATGTCCGTATCCGTCCGGCTAAAAATGCCTGTTTTATATCACTGTTCTATAACTTTGCAAACAAAAAAGTTACAGAACTATGAACTACTTATTATTTAAAAGATGGAATGATTTCAGTGGTTGGCTTGTCTTCCTGATAGCAGCTTTCGTATACGGAATGACAATCGAACCTACTGCCAGTTTTTGGGATTGTCCTGAGTTTATTTCATGCGCCGAAAAGTTACAGGTCGGACATCCGCCTGGTGCACCTTTTTATATGCTGGTAGGTAATCTGTTTACACAGTTTGCCTCCGATCCCTCCCAGGTCTCACGTACAGTCAACTTTCTGAATGCACTGCTAAGTGCAGGATGTATCCTCTTTCTTTTTTGGAGTATCACTCGCCTGGTCAGATCTCTTCTGAAAGAAGAAAAAGAGAATCTGTCAGTAACCGACGTGATTATCATTCTCGGTTCCGGGTTGGTAGGAGCTTTGGCATATACTTTTAGTGATACTTTCTGGTTCAGCGCAGTAGAGGGAGAAGTATATGCTTTCTCTTCTTTTCTTACTGCCTTGGTTTTTTGGATGATTCTGCGCTGGCAGGATGAGTCGGACACCGTTTATGGTGACCGATGGATTATTCTGATTGCCTATATAATCGGACTCTCCATCGGAGTACATCTGCTCAATCTGCTTTGCATTCCAGCGATTGTACTGGTTTTCTATTATCAGAAATATCGAACGATTTCGCTTAAAGGAGCAATTGCGGCAATTGCTTCTTCTGCTGCAGCTGTCTTGATACTGGCTTTTCTGATTCCTTCTTTGCTTCCTTCCACTTCTTTACCTGCAGAACAGCCGATACGTTTTTTTGCTGCGAACAACAATGATGAACATGTGGTCCTACAAATGGATGGTCGTAGTGAACAGCAGTTATTGACAGACAGTGTGATGGATGTGAAAGACTGGAAAACTGTCTCGGCAGACACTGTATGCTGTCAGACTTTGACTACACCACGTGGAAAAGATTTTCTGCTGGTACTGGCTGATGGGACTAAGGTATGGCTCAATGCTGAAAGTCGTTTGCGCTACCCTGTGGCATTTCATGGAAAAGAACGACGTGTGGAACTAGAAGGGGAGGCTTGCTTTGAAGTGGCAAAAGATGCCGAACATCCGTTTATTGTATGTGCTAATGGCATGAATACCATGGTGCTGGGAACTAAATTCAACGTGCGTTCCTATAGTGTTGAAGATCGTCATGTAACTTTGGTGAATGGTAAGGTGCAGGTCACAAACACAGTTAACAATAAGTCGGTAACATTACGTCCGGGACAGGATTTGACCTATACGGAAACCGGAGAGGAAAAAGTATCAGAAGTGAATATCGCTACATATACAGCCTGGACAGAGGGAATGTTCTACTTTGAGGATGTGCCGTTGGAAGAAATCATGGGTGCTTTGGGAAGATGGTATAATGTGAATATCGATTTCGAGCGGCGCGAATTGTATCATATCAGGTTGAACTTCTGGGCTAATAAAAATACCCATTTGGATGAAGCATTGGAACTACTGAATAAGTTGGAGAAAGTGCAGGTAGACTATCAGGACGGAACCATTACGATCAAACAGATTTAACTATACAAATACAACTCTTATGAAAAAGCAACAAATTACATTATTAGAAAAAAGAACTAAAAGAAAGCTTGTATGGATGAAAACTGCCTTTCTATTGCTGGTGCTCACAGCAGCAACCTTGCAAGGATGGGCGCAGAATGCAGAAAACAGGCAGATTTCTTTAGAGATGAAAAACGAACCGCTCGGTTCGGCCTTGAAGCAGTTCAGCAAGGTCAGCAGCTCGATATCATGTTTACTATCACCAATACAAGAGATGCTCCGTTAATCATTTCAGAAATGCAACCTTCCTGTGGCTGTATCATTCTGGATAAAAGTTCGCATATCATCATTCCCGAAGACGGTATCAGGCAATTCAAAGCAACCTACAACAGCATCAAGAATGTAGGCGAAGTTGTTCACCGCATCCGGATTTTCGGCAATATGCTCCCAAATGGAAAAGCAGAACTAAAATTTGATGTTAACGTAGTCCCCGACGCAGATTATACACGTGATTATGAAGAACTCTATCAGGATTTCAACACTAAAAACGGCATTGTCAGGGAAATGGTAGACGGAAAAGAATCCGAACTAGGATATTATGTAGGAGAACCCTAATAATAAGTATTAAGTATCAAGTATTAAGTATTAAATGACTGGCTAATACTTGATACTTAATACTTGATATTGATACTTATCTCTACGGATGTATTTCTTTGAATGCGGCATTTTCTTCTTTCACATTCTGAATAGTCTGTTTTAACTCCCCAATCGGCAAGTCATATCCATACCAGCCTGTATAACAGTCCACTACATACCATTTCCCATCGGCAGCCTGTTCAAATTCGACACGCAAGTCGATTTCTGATTCCTCATAACCTGCTTCGAACACTTTATGAACCGGCTCATTGAGAGTGAACTTAGAAACATAAATACCACCTTCTTCCTGCTCAATGCGTTCTTCCTTCATCGTTTCACTATCCAGCAACGGCCATTTTTCTTTGGTGAACGGAAACGTTTTCTCAGTTTCTCCGTCATCGGCCAATAAAGTAATCGGTGTCTTTAATGGAAACTTGATACGGGTATATTGGAATGCTGCACTGGACGTAAACTTATCAAGGAATGATTTAAAATCCTCGCCGGACTGTGCTATCTCATTCTTCGCTTTAGCCCTGGAACTATTACCGCAAGAAATCAAAGACACTCCCAACAGCAACACACTGGCTAACAGACAACATACAAACCTTTTCACGTTCATAAATATATAATATTAGTGATTCATTCCCATAATACAAATGCTATCATTCAAGGCACAAAGATAATCACAAGTTCAACATCTTCATACACGAGAGCCGCGAAATAGAAAAATTACCGTTAAACAACTATAAATTACATATATTAGATGTGGGGATGACTATCTTTAGGGGGTATTTACTGTAACTAGTATCACTTTAAATCAGACATACTTATGACACACATTCATCCATTCCGTCTTTTCGTCTTTTTATTACTATGCTGTACACGAGTTATCACATTCGCCCAATCCGACAGTTACCAGACAATACCCGAATCTTTGCGGGGTTATTGGCAATACAAAACAGAGAACGTATCCGACTGGAACGGGCCTCTCATTGGAGAGAATTTTGTAGAAGCTCTCTATACCGTTTTCCAGGTCGAACAAATGGAAAAGAAAACCGATGGAAGCTATCTCTTCCACCTGCGGAACCAAAATGGAAATAAAATGGATTTCCGTTTCACCCCTATCAGCGAAGATAGTGCTATCATCTTCTATCAAGGCTGGAAAGAACCTAAACACTGTGTCCGCAAGCAAATTCCCGACCACACGGAAATGCTTACTCCCACTACACTGCCTGACATCATTTACAAGAAATGGGTGGAAGGATTGTCCGGCAATGTTATATACGAATTTACACGCGATGGTAAATTTATATATGACGGAAAAACATGGGATATCGTATCTGCCGGACATTTCCTTAATAAAGAGTATCGTCTGCTCGCCAAAAACGGAGAACGGTACAAACTGCTTTACCTTAGCTTTCCTTTTCCCAACTCAATGAAGGTTGCAGCCGAATTACAGAATGAGACAGTATTTCCCATCGCAACTTCCCGCCCTGAAGTATATACCATCACCGGATGTTGGGTGAATCAGGCAACCGGCGAATGGACTATTGGTTTCTTTGAAAACTTCGCCGTATACCAATGCCGGTTCTGGGACTACGAATCCATACAAATTAAAAAGGATGAAACCGTCGTCAAACTAAAAAACAATACAACCCGCCTGACTCTATCTCTGAAACATAAGAACAGAGCTTCTTGCAACATTGCATTCGGAAAAGATAATCCACAAAAATATATCCTCTGTAACGGCAAACATCTACCGGACTACCCGTTAACCGATACTACACCGTTCATCGACAACGGGTACCGGACAGACAGCGTCACCCTCACCGGATACCTGCGCAATCCTCCTTCTTCACGCCCTTTCGACGTTAGCATACCTGACATGATTACAGGCAAAGAAGAAAAATACCAGACTGACATCGACTCGCAAGGACGGTTTACCCTGCGATTTCCCGTACTGAACAGTCATAATGTCTTTATCGACTGGGGACGTACGACCATCTGGTCGGCGGTAGAACCCGGAGAAACTTATTTCTTATACGTAGATTATGCCCAACAACAAAAGTTATTCATGGGAAAGAAAGCACGTGTACTCAACGAACTTCTCTCCCATGAAGGACTGAGGGAATCACTCGATTATAATGAAGAACAAAAAAGAAGTAATCTGGAGTGTCTGCACAAGACACAGGAAAGGCTTCATCGCCAACTGGAGTTCCGGAAGAAAACACTCCAAGAACATCCGTTACTTTCTGACAAATACCGCTACTACACCGAACAGGAACTACGATACGATGCGGCATCTACCCTGATGCAACGACGTTTCTCAGTAGACCGTAACAAACAGGAACATTTGGAAGACGAATTCATGAACTATATAGATTCTGTTTTTTACCCACATCCAGTACATCCTTATACTCTTCTCAGAGGGTATAATTCATTCATGAGAGATTACATTGGTTATATCGACGACACAACTCCATCATCCAACAGCCTAACCTTAACACCTCAAAATATGGAGAGACTTTACTTTGCCTTTGAAGCCGAAGGTAAAGTCCGGCTATCCGAAGAAGAAAAGAACGCACTACGCAGTTTCAGCAAATATCAAGAAGAAATTGAAAAGTTGCAGACTGCCAAAGCCGATTCAGCAACCATTAAGGCTTACACCAAGGAACAGGAAACTGTCATCAAACCCCAGATAGAAATAATAGAGCAACTCATTGCCAGAGACGGTCTTCTCAATGAATATATGACAGGACAGATGTACGTTAATGCAATCAACAACAGCATGGCAATTATCGACTCCCTTCAAATGGATAAGGACCTGAGAGAGATTCTAAAAACAAAGTGCTATTATGAAATGCTTCAATATACCCATAAGGAATTGCCCGACAGCCTTATCAGTAAATTTAAAAAGGAAGTTACGAATCCTTCTTTGCAATCTTATGTTTTGGTCCAGCAACAGAAATATGATAAAGTATCACATAAAACCATCGAACATCCGGAAAGCCTGATGCCAAATGCCCCTCTGGAAGGAATAACGGACGGCGAACAGTTATTCCGCAAAATCATTGAGCCATACAAAGGGAAAGTGATTTATCTGGATATTTGGGGGACTTGGTGCGGTCCGTGCAAGGATATGATGCAATATGCGGGAAACATTAAGAATCTATTTGCAGGAAAAGAAGTCGTGTTCCTTTACCTTTGCAATCATTCGACAGACAAGTCATGGAAAAACATTATCAAAGAGTACGGTCTGACAAGCAAAAGTTCAGTCCATTACAATTTGCCCGACAAGCAACAGTCTGCCATTGAAAAATATCTTGGAGTCCATTCCTTCCCTACCTATATGTTAATAGATAAGGAAGGAAACATTGTAAACCGCAAAGCTCCCAGACCTACAATGGAAAACCAACTTCTAAATGCAGTCTATAAGGAACTGGAGAAGTAAGAGGAACTTACTTCTTCCGCAAATATTCATATCCGAAACGACAATACAAACATTTACGTTTATCACAATATTCTTTTTGCAACTGTATCAGCGCCTGACTATCCGCAGCAGAAGCTACCGGTAGTCCGGCGTCGCTCCAGGAGCGAATAATATGGTTATTCTCCGCTTTCAGTTCTTCCAGAAAGCGTCCGGCACGTTCGCACATTCCTTCATCGGCCTTGTGCAAACCATATGTATACAAGAAAGGGACAACGGTATTGATGATAATCAGGTCTTTCGACTGTTCTCCTAACAATTTTTCCCTTTGTGGAGAAGTACGACCGAATATATAATGATTCTCCCAATAAACAGAAGTACGGGTGGAGAGCAAAATTCTCACTTCCGCCAATGTCTCCGCCTCCAATAAACGGGAAAACAACTTGTCCCCTTTCTGATAAAGATAAGCCAGTTGTGCCAGCCGGATATGAGGAAAATTATCCGGGCGAAGCCGGAGAAAACGCCAGAGAGTAGCGTCCATTACCCGAAATATCTCAAACTTCCGTTGCAAATAATGAAATTCTTTGCTAAGACGCAGGCAGTATTCATCCTTTTGTTCTTCTTTCAGAAATGTATCTTCAAACAGTCCCGCCATACCATAGAAAAGAGCTTCTATCTGAAACAGATCGTTCCGGTGCTTGTCCAACGCACGAAACGGAAGCAGCTCCGCCCATGCCTCAAAAGCATCACCGTTCAAGCCAAAACCATAATTACGGGCAAGAGTGATGAAGAAAACATCTTCCCAGTTATTGTTACAATGTTCGAGACGTGCTCCTATCAGTTTCGCCTTTTGTTCCAGCCGTTCCGTTTGCAAGGCAGACAACCACGAATGAACCGTAAGCTTCGGTAAAGAACGGAGGATCGGATAACAAGCCGGATAACAGTCGGACACGCAAAGTTCATAATAATGCATTTTTATCCGTTCGGGACAGCTCACTATCATTTGCGGAATGACTTCCCCGTTGGTACGGGTCACTTCTCCGTCCGCTTCACCCACTATATGCAGGATCACCGAGTCATAGACTTTATCACCATCGTGCCCGTGACGGAACCAATCCGAAGAACGGGTATAGATTTCCACGTTTCCTACCCATAAAGTATTGTTTATCTTTAATTTGGCATTGAAGAAATCAGGACCGGAATTCGGATTCCGGAGACCGGGATCAATAACCTCTACCGGTAAGCCTTTGGTGGTTTGCAGGATTCCAAGGGGGAATAATTTATGTTTCCACACGTAGTGGAGAAGGTGTTCCATGTTAACAAGACGTTAATGTACACTGCAAATGTAATAAAAATCTTATCTTTGCGACTATTATTTTGAATATAAGTCAGAAAACAATGAAAATAGCATTGATCGGTTACGGAAAAATGGGCAAAGAGTTAGAAAAGGTTGCCCTGAGTCGCGGACACGAAATTGTCTGCATTATTGATATCAATAACCAGGAAGACTTCGAGTCGGAAGCATTCAAATCGGCTGATGTTGCCATAGAATTTACAAATCCGACAGTGGCTTACAGCAACTATATGAAAGCCTTTAAAGCCGGAGTCAAACTCGTATCAGGCAGTACCGGATGGATGTCCGAACATGGCGAAGAAATCAAGAAGCTCTGTACGGAAGGCGGAAAAACGCTGTTCTGGTCGTCCAACTTCAGCTTGGGAGTAGCCATTTTCTCTGCTGTAAACAAGTATCTGGCCAAGATAATGAATCAATTCCCCGCGTATGACGTCACCATGAGCGAAACACACCATATCCACAAACTCGACGCTCCCAGCGGAACTGCCATTACGCTGGCAGAAGGTATTCTAGAGAATATAGACCGTAAGGATAAATGGGTGGAAGGGACATTTACGGCACCGGACGGAACAATCAGCGGAACAACTGACTGCGCTCCGGACGAACTTCCGATCAGTTCTATCCGCGAAGGTGAAGTTTTCGGTATTCATACTGTTCGTTATGAGTCTGATATTGACAGCATTTCAATCACTCACGATGCCAAGAACCGGGGCGGTTTCGTACTCGGAGCTATATTGGCCGCCGAATACACCGCGCATCACGAAGGTTTCCTGGGAATGAAAAACTTATTTCCGTTCTTAAACGAATAAAGGTTCTAATATAAATATACCACTATGAGACAAGCCACACGTGCACAATGGATTAAATGTGCTATTGCTATTCTTCTCTATCTTGTTTTCCTCATCTGGGTGCGAAGCTGGTGGGGATTAATCGTCATACCTTTCATTTTCGATATCTATATCACAAAGAAAATACCTTGGTCGTTCTGGAAAAGGTCAAAGAATCCGGCAGTTCGGAGTGTCATGAGCTGGGTAGATGCTATTATCTTTGCATTGGTAGCCGTTTACTTTGTCAATATCTATATCTTCCAAAACTACCAGATTCCTTCTTCTTCTCTAGAGAAATCATTGCTGGTAGGCGACTTTCTATATGTCAGCAAAATGAGTTACGGCCCCCGCGTGCCGAACACACCGCTTTCTATGCCGCTGGCGCAACATACATTACCAATTGTAGGTACTAAATCATATATCGAATGGCCACAATGGAAATATAAAAGAGTGCCGGGATTCGGCAATGTGAAATTGAATGACATCGTAGTGTTCAACTTCCCTGCAGGAGATACGGTAGCCGTCAATTACCAACAGACGACAGACTTTTATACATTGGCATACGGCGAAGGCCAACGCATATATTCCAAACAGATAGATATGGATAGCCTGACACGCGAACAACAGCGTGCCGTGTATGACTTATATTACGCCGCAGGACGCAAACAGATCCTAAATAACCCGCGAACCTACGGAGAAGTGCTCTGGCGTCCGGTAGACCGCCGCGAGAATTATGTAAAACGCTGTGTAGGACTGCCGGGTGACACGCTCCAGATCGTAGACGGACAAGTCATGATTGACGGCAAGGCAATCCAGAATCCGGAGAATCTGCAATTCAACTATTTCGTGCAAACAACCGGTCCATATATCCCGGAAGAAATGTTCCGCGAACTGGGAATCAGCAATGCTGACAGGACACTAATGGAAGACTCCGGTTATGAAATCGGACTATTGGAAATGGGACTCGACAGCCGGAATGCGCAAGGAAAACTGAATCCTGTATATCATCTCCCGCTGACTAAAAAGATGTATGACACTCTTCTGGGCAACAAGAAGCTAATCAGCAAAATAATCATGGAACCGGAAGCCTATGCCGGACAAATGTATCCGCTGAATCTTTACACCAAGTGGGACCGCAACAACTACGGGCCAATCTGGATTCCGGCCAAGGGAGCTACCATTACGCTGACTCCGGACAACCTGCCTATCTACGAACGTTGCATCGTGGCATACGAAGGCAACAAGCTGGAAGTGAAGTCGGACGGTATCTATATCAACGGTGAAAAGACCAATGAATATACCTTCAAAATGGATTACTACTGGATGATGGGTGACAACCGCCATAATTCTGCCGACTCCCGTTATTGGGGCTTTGTACCCGAAGACCACGTTGTGGGCAAACCGATCGTTGTATGGCTGTCGCTCGATAAAGACCGTGGCTGGTTTGACGGAAAAATCCGTTGGAACCGCCTCTTTAAGTGGGTGGATTAAAAAAGGAAGCTATTAAGTGAACATTCGTAAATTCAAATGGATACTAGTATTTGCCGGAGCAATAGTCATTGTGCTTCTGCTCCGGGGATTTGCTTTTACGTCTTGTTTTATCCCTTCCACCGGCATGGAAAACTCTATTTTCCAAGGCGAACGTATTCTGGTGAATAAATGGAGTTACGGCCTGCGGATTCCTTTCATGTCGATATTCTCCTATCACCGTTGGCGCGAGCGTCCGGTACGGGAACAAGATATTGTTGTGTTTAACAATCCTGCCGGCATCCGGCAACCGGTTATCGACCGCCGCGAGATCTACATCGGCCGTTGTATCGGTGTTCCGGGTGATACTCTATTTATCGATTCCCTTTTTTCTGTGATTTCTCCCGAGGTACAATTCAATCCGGACAAGAAGCGGCTCTATGCTTATCCGGTAGACAAAGAGAATCTGATAACTTCACTCATGCACACTCTTTCCATTGACGATGACGGTTTAATGGGTAGCAGTGACAGTACCCATGTACGCAGTTTCAGCCGTTATGAATATTACCTGTTGGAACAAGCCATAAACGGGAATAACTGGATTCAGCCTTTGGCGGGGAAGAAAGACACCGAGCTGCGACCGCTTATCGTCCCCGGTAAAGGGAAGTTCGTCCGGGTACATCCTTGGAATATTACACTACTGCGAAACACCCTCGTGATGCATGAAGGTAAACAGGCGGAAATCAAGAATGACACTCTTTATGTGGACGGCAAACCAACACAACACTGTTATTTCACCAAAGATTATTATTGGGTGGGAGCCAACAACACCATTAACCTGACTGATTCGCGCTTGTTCGGATTCGTTCCGCAAGACCATCTGATCGGCAAAGCCTCTCTTGTCTGGTTCTCCAAAGAAAAAGACACCGGAGTGTTTGACGGCTACCGTTGGAATCGTTTTTTCCGGACGGTGAAATGATCTTCCGGGCAGCACGACAATCCCGAACAGTAACATAAACGACTCTCAAAACGTATAAAATGAAAGAAATGAAAACAGCTTATTTATCTTCAGCCTACCTCGCTCCTGTCGAGTACTACACCAAACTATTGGCATACGACAAGATTTTTATAGAACAGCACGACCACTATATGAAACAAACCTACCGTAACCGATGCACAATTACCGGACCGGACGGCGAACTGGCTCTCTCTATCCCCACCGTAAAGCCCGATACACCGAAATGCCCAATGAAAGATATCCGGATTTCCGACCACGGCAACTGGAGACACCTGCATTGGAACGCTATTGAGTCGGCCTACAACAATACTCCTTTCTTCGAATACTACAAAGACGATTTCCGCCCCTTCTACGAAAAGAAATACGAGTTTCTGTTCGATTTCAACGAAGAACTCTGCCGACTGGTCTGCGAACTGATAGATATTCATCCGGTTATAGAACGTACCGCCGAATATAAAATGGAGTTTACCGCCGACGAAGCCGACTTTCGTGAAATCATTCATCCCAAAAAGGACTTCCGGACGGCCGATACAGCGTTCGTTCCGCAGCCTTATTACCAGGTTTTCGAGTCCAAACTGGGGTTCCTGCCTAACTTGAGTATTATAGACTTGCTGTTCAATATGGGACCGGAAAGTTTGCTAATACTAAGCAAACATTAATCATATTCTGTCCAGCCACTGTAAAACAAAACACAAAATATAGAAGAGAAATCATCCTTCGCCTCCTCCACA
>OIRY01000499.1_pt1 | contig 11546 bp, 7 predicted proteins | sample 1586371 | NCBI WGS metagenome assembly OIRY01 (sample SAMN02674792, study PRJEB24791) | human gut metagenome, SKBSTL006 | isolation source: stool | host: Homo sapiens | place: USA | reverse complement strand
TGTTTGCAGCCAGTCCTACTTTCAACTCCGACACCAAATGGCATAGTCAGGCGGATGAATATACCTGCTATGGCAATTACAGCAAGAAACGTTGGGAAGATGCGATGAAAGCCGGACAGGAATTCTTTGCCGAACTAGATAAAAGGCAAGAATACGCCCTGACACAACCGGCAGAAGCGACCGCGCAGGCACGCCGCCTTGCCTATCGTGCCGGATACTATGACAGAGGCGGGACAGAGGTATTGGTTTCTATCCGACGGGGATATAACGAGAGCACCCACAACAATTTGTTCGATCAACGTTTCTACTCCGGTCCCACGCTGAACTATGTAAATATGTTCCCTTGGGCGGACGGAGAAGATTTTCCGGAGAATTTTAATTGGGAGCATCCTTCCAAACAGCCTTTTTTCGAGAACGGAGAGCCTACCCGCGACCCGCGATTATATGAAAATGTAGCTGTTCCCGGTGACCGTTATTTCAATGATACGCAAGCCCCTGTATATACCAACCATCAGGATTATCGTGCCGAAGGTAGCGGATTCTTAATGATGAAGTTCATCCTTCAAGCTGCAAGCGATCGCCAAAACCGCCCTGTCCAATGGCCCTATTTACGTCTGCCGGAAGTACTATTGAGCTATGCAGAAGCTATCAATGAAGTGGAAGGTCCCGAAAATGCCCTTAGCTATGTCAACCAAGTACGCAACCGTGTAGGACTCTCCGATTTGCCTTCCGACATCGGACAGTCTGACTTGCGGGAAGCTATCCTGCGTGAACGGGCATTGGAATTCGGCTTCGAGGAAGTGCGTTGGTTCGACCTTGTACGCTGGGGACGCAAAGACGATTTCCGGAAAAAGCTATATGGTCTGTATTCCAAAGGAGACAAGGTCAATAACCCCACTTCCTTTACTTTCGCACCTTACGAACTGACTTTACGTTACTGGGCAAACAATTGGGACAGCAAATGGTATATGGCACCTATCCCACAAAAGGAAATCAACAAGGGATATGGAATGACCCAAAATCCCGGCTGGTAAATTTACACAATAACTTAAGTTAATCATATCTTATGAAGAAATATATAATCATAGCATTAATCGGTGGTTTCACTATTCCTGCATTCGCACAGGAACAGAAAAGAGACAGTTTGCCGGACATGGTGCAATTGGGATATCAGACGGAAATGCCCCAAAAAGCAATTGCCGGCTCCACCAGAAGCGTCAACAGCAAAGTGCTCGACAAAGCACCCGAAATAGATATCGCCAAAGCATTGTACGGCAAAATAGCTGGATTAAATGTATATCAAGGAAATGGCTCCAGTGCCGAAAACGTTCCCTCGTTAAGTATTCACGGAAATATCCCCCTTATATTGGTAGACGGCTTTCCACGCGATTTATCCGACATCAGCAATTCGGAAATCGGATCTATCCAAATTCTGAAAGATGCTGTGGCATCCGCCCTTTATGGGGTGAGAGGCGGAAATGGCGTCATACTCGTCACTACTAAACGCGGACACAATGACAAGCTGAAAGTAACCGCCAAATACCAGTACGGTATTAGTAGCCAGTTCCGTAAACCAGAATTTGCCGATGCCTACACATACGCTAACAGCCTCAACACGGCATTGGCACTTGACGGGCTGAATACACGCTATCAGCCCAACGAACTGGACGCATTCAAAAACAACACCTATCCCTACGAATACCCGAACGTGAACTGGTGGGATGAAGTGTATAACAAAATATCCGATAATCATCGCTTAAATCTTACTTTCGACGGTGGAAGCAACCGTTTCCGCTACTACTCCATTATCGACTATATGCACGACACGGCTCTCTTCAAAGACAAAAAAGCCGACGGGAGATATAGTACCAAACCTTCGGATGTACGCCTGAATATCCGCACCAACATTGATGTGGACCTGACTTCGAGCACTTTTTTCAAGGTCGGTATTCTCGGGAAATTGCAGGAAACTAATAACGCTTACAGTATTGGTACCAACAATACCAATTTGCTTGCGGGAATCATCTATAATACCCCTTCCGCAGTATTCCCTGTCCGCCACGCAGACGGTACGTATGGCGGGAACAGTACGTATGGAGCCAACAACCCTGTTGCCCTGCTGGAAAGTACTGGTAACTACCGGACCACCTACGGCACACTACTAGCCAACGCCACCTTGAAACAAGAACTGGACGCATTGTTGAAAGGTCTTTCGGCAGAAGTATCCGTAGCGTTCGACAACTCCGGTTCTATGTATGACACGGCTACGAAAGAATATAAATATATGGACACACAAGCTTCCATGCTTCCCGACGGCACATTAGTGACTACTCCCGTCAGCTACGGAAAAGATTCGGAAACCCTCAATCACGGCGACTCCAAATTCAGGTCACTTTATATGCGTTCCAACATTCAGGCTAAAATCAATTATCTGCTACAAAGCGGTGTACACGACCTGAACGCCTCGCTTATCTACGACCAGCAATCCTACACAACTAACGGGCGAAACAAGGGAGCCAAGAGACAATCCGGCATACTGTATGCCACCTATATGTATAACGACCGGTACACAATCAACGGAGTACTCAACTATTCCGGTACGGCATTCCTGCCCGAAGGAGACCACTTCCACTTGTACCTGGCAATATCTGCCGCATGGATTGCCTCTAACGAGAAATTCATGAAAAGCGTTGAAGCAATCAACCTGTTCAAGCTGTACGCTTCATACGGAATCTCCGGCTGGGATGGCAATATGCAGCACGAACTTTACCGTCAGTCATACGGTAGTGCCAACGGTGGAACCTATTACTTCACCAACAATGCCAGCGAATTTTACGGGCTGGCAGAAGGTGACCTTCCCGTAGAGAATCTGACAATCGAAAAATCAAAAAAAGTCACCTACGGAATGGAACTGAACGCTTTCAAAAACCGCCTGTCCGTTTATCTGGAAGGATTTTACGAAAGAAGAAGCAATATTCTTATCAATGGGTCATCTTCTGTTTCCAATATCATCGGTATCGGTGTAAGCAAACTGAATGCCGGTATCCAAGACTACAAAGGCTTTGACGCCTCTGTCTCATGGGACGACAAAATAGGCAAAGATTTTAATTACAGTATCGGTGCCAATGCCTCCTACGTCAACAGCAAAATCATCAATGACGGACAGGAATACCAACAATATGATTATTTGTATACCAAAGGAAACCGGGTAGGGCAGAGATACGGACTGGAAGCAATCGGCTTTTTCCACGACCAGGTAGAGATTAACAACAGCCCCGTCCAGACATTCTCTACCGTACGTCCGGGTGACATCAAGTACAAAGACCAGAATGGAGATAACAGAATAGATGAACAAGACGTAGTAAAGATGTTCGGCTCGAGTGTACCCCGGTTTTATTTCGGAGTCAACCTCACCGCTTCTTATAAGAACTTCGAGATTTCCGCCGATTTTCAGGGAATGACGGGTGTCACTACCAGCTTGCTGAATTCACCGCTATACCAACCATTGGTGAATAACGGAAATATCTCACAGACATTCCTGAATAACGAAACTCCATGGACACCGGAGAATGCATCCCAAGCAACTATGCCACGCCTCACCACCCTCACCAACGCCAACAACTACCGCGCCAATTCACTGTGGTACAGGGACGGTTCATTCATCAAGCTAAGGAACCTGTATGCCAGCTATACATTCCCCAAAAAGATGATACGTTTTGCGGACATGAAGGTTTACCTGCAAGGAAGCAACCTCTTCTCACTGGACAATATCGGTTTTGCCGACCCCGAACAATTGGGAGCCATATACCCTTCCACACGCTCTTACTGGGCAGGAATCAAGTTCAACTTTTAACCCGAAATATAATTAAGATATATGAAAATTAAACATATCATAATAGCATACAGTTCTATCATCGCATTCGCATCCTGCAATTATCTGGATTACGATGAAACGAACGGATTAAATACCCGGGAAGATATTTACCGGTATTTCGATAAGACCAAACAAATGCTCACCCATGTATATACCTTTATGCCGCAAGATTTTGGCGTCATTGGGGGAGCGATGAGAGATTGCGCCAGTGATGATGCCGAATTCGGAGCAACGGGAGGCAACATACAGGATATGACCAATGGCAACTGGTCGGCTATTAAAACCCGCGATGATAGCTGGACACTATATAAAGGCATCCGCGCAGCCAATGAATTCCTTCAATCATTGGAAGACGTAGACCTGTCGCGCTATGAGTATAACACCAATTATGAGAACTGGATGAAGCAACTGGGTTACTTCCCGTATGAAGCACGCGTGCTTAGAGCCCACTACTTCTTCGAGCTTGCCCGCAGATACGGAGACATCGCCATGCCGTTGAAAACTCTTACGACCGAAGAGGCAAACGCTATCGGTAAAGCCCCTTTTGAAGAAGTGATCCGTTTTATCGTATCCGAATGTGAAGATGGTGCAAACAATCTGCCCGCAACATACGTCGGTCAGCCTAATAACGAAACCGGACGAATCACCAAAGGCTTTGCCATGGCCGTGAAGTCAAAAGCCCTGCTATATGCAGCAAGCAAACAGCACAACCCGTCCAACAACCAAGAGAAATGGGAAGCATCCGCCAAAGCTGCCTATGACATTATCAAGACAGACTTATACCAACTCGATCCGAATGAGAAAGCAAATAATATTTCTTCACCGGAAGTCGTCCTATTTCACATGAACGGTAACAGCGCCACGTTCGAGCGTAATAACTTCCCGATTCGGTTCACCGAAGGAACACGCTCCACACCGGCCACTGCCACATTCCCCTCACAGAATCTAGTAGATGCCTTCCAAACCGTTAATGGTTATCCTGTCACCCTGACCGATAATGGTTGGAAATGTGAAGACCCGGCCTTCAATCCGCAAAATCCGTACGCCAACCGTGATCCACGCTTCGGACGCACAATCCTGGCCAATGGTATGACATTCAAAGGTTCCGAAATTGCGGTATATAAGGGTGGAAGTGATTATACATCTGTTTCCGAAGGTGGTTCGCCAACCGGTTACTTCTTACGGAAATATATCCAAGAGACTACCAGTTTCGAAGCGGACAAAGAAGTAGTCAACAAACATCACTGGATTGTCTACCGCTATGCGGAAACATTGCTTACCTACGCAGAATCTATGGTAATGGCATTTAAGAACCCACAATATACCAACAGTGATTTCCCGAAATCAGCGGAATGGGCGCTAAACGAAGTCAGGATAAATGCCGGCATGCCAACCGTATCCATTACCGACCCGAACGAATTTATGAAAGCGTTGCAGAATGAATGGCGTGTTGAATTCGCTTTCGAAGACCACCGTTTCTGGGATATACGCAGGTGGCAAATTGGGGAGGACACCCAAAAGGAGCTCTACGGCGTAAACATCGAAAGAGCAACGGACGGCACATGGAATTTCCAACGAACGCTTTATAAAAGTAGGACATGGAGCCAACGGATGTATCTCTATCCTATTCCGCAAAGCGAGTTATTCAAAAATAAAAACCTGAATCCTCAGAATATGGGGTGGTGACCAATTAATCTATTTATATCATCAATAAAAAAACAATACGCTATATGAAAAAGCTATCATTTTATACAATATTATGCTGTTTGGCAGTAGTATGTACATTCAGCCTGAATTCATGCCAGGAATTCAACATCGACTCTCAAGCCGAATTTCCTCCTCTATTAGAGACAGACGCCCAATCGGAATATGCCGTATTAGCCAAATCCCCGAATACGATTATTTTCAATATCAGTTCCAATACTCCCTGGAAGATTAAAAGCAACAAGAATTGGTGCGTACCTACTCCGGCAATGAACTCAGCAAGTTCACTTATCGCCGAAGTCTCTGTCATCATGGAAGAAAATCCGGATGAACAGAAGCGAACGGCTATCCTGACTATCACCGCAGACGGAATAAAGGAGAGCAAAACGGTCACTATCACACAAGCAGCGAAAGGAACACTGCTCGTACAAGGATTCGATGATCCGTTCCCGAGTGAAGGTGGTGAAGCTACCTTTACCATCACTTCCAATAAAGCGTGGAAAGTAACCAGTTCCAATCAGTGGTTGACACTTGACAAAGAAGAGGGAGAAGGTAACGGCGAAAAGGTTACCATTACAGCAACAGCTAAACCCAATACGGGTTTGAAACGTACAGCCACACTGACCATTGTTTCCGATGGATATGAAACAGAAATCACAGCCACACAAAACGGGATTATGCTGGAATTCGCAGAAACCACAGATATAACTTTCGACGGTGGTCAAGATAAAGAAACAAAAACTTATCAAGTACTTGCAAACGTAGATTGGCAAGTATCATCTGACGCCAATTGGCTAAAAGTTGAAAAAAGTATAGACGGTAATATAACAGCAACCAGTCAATCTGAAATCTATTTCACGACCCGGAAAGCTGTAATTTCTTTAACTCCGACAGATAAAACATTAGGTATAGAAGCAACGACTCTGGAAGTAAGGCAGGCTGGAGGTTCATACGAATTAAATGGAACTCCCGGAACCATAGATGAAGCAACAGGTGCAATCACTTTCACTGAAGAAACAGGAAATGCCAATTGTCGTTATTACATCAATAAACCTCGGAAATTAGCTATTCACAAATGGCACTTCTCAAACATTGAAGTGGATGATAATCGCTGTTTAAATATGAATTGTGTTGCCTCACCAATTCCCGGATGGAATTTTTGGTTAGGGGTTGGAGCCAATCCTTGGACTTTCAAATATAGAGGTGGAAGCTCGAATGACGACTATAAATGTACTCCATTTGACCTGAATAAACTAAAAGCTCTAAAGGTCTCTCACACTTATTCTACTCCGGATAATAAAACAAAAGCTAAAATAGAGGTCTTTATTAAGCTAGAGGGAGAAACTGATTGGACCCAAATCATCACAACGCCAGAATATGAGAATCTCTTTGAAACAACAGGTTCGGCTGGTAATTTCCCTTATTTTGGCTTTATCGCAGGAACAGCAGGGAAAAAAGGTACAATGACTATCACTTCATACGAAGTCACCAATATTGAATAAAAATTGAAAAGACGAATATATGAAAAAACAACTTGTTCATAACATAATGAATTGGCGTACTTTACTAGGTACGCTAATCCTCATCAGCTCGTGGTCTGTCCAGTCCTGTAAAGACGACGAACCTATCAAATGGGTAGATTTACGCTACAAAGCAGCGGACAGTTACACCATTGCCGCTTCCGGTAAAGAAACAGTCTCTATCCAGGTAAAATCAACCGATCCATGGATTGTTTACAGCAATCACAGTGACTGGTGCACTATTTCACCGAATCAGGGCGAAGCCAATGAACTCTATGATGTACAAATCACCTATACCCCCAATACCTCATTGGACGATCGTACAGATACCGTCACTATCAAAAGTGATTACTGGATTGGCAAAGAGGTAAGCATTATACAAAAAGGCATAGCTTACTTAACGCTCGAAAACGCAGACGACCTACTGCTTGAGAAAGAAGAAACGACCTACTCATTCAATGTTAAATCCAACCAGAACTGGTCGGCAGCAGTCACCGAAGGCGACGAATGGCTCTCTATACAATCCGGAGAAAACGGAACACTCGACGGCATGGTAACACTGAAAGCCTTGGAAAACAAAGGGGAACAACGCTCTGGGATAGTAGTCATATATGACCGTCACGGTAAAGAAGTGGCAAACGTTGAATGTACACAGAAAGGTGTTGTACTCACTCCGACCACTCAAAGCCTACGTGCACTTTACAATGATGCAACAGTCACACTCCATGTAGAATCCAACGGAGAATGGATAGTAGAAAAAGAAAATGAAGAAGATGAATGGTATTCATTTACAAAAACTGAGTACAATGGAACGGATGATATAGTAATCAACTTGCAGGAAAACACCGGTTTGTCCGTACTGAAAGCAACCTTCCGAATCTCCAGTAAGGCACAGGCCGGAAGCGAACCTATTGTGAAAGTCATCGCTCTAAAACAAGGGAATAAAGTGGAAGCGGAACGTCATTCCTTTGTGGATAACGAATGGACTATTACTGCCGGCAAACCGGTATTCGCAGACGGCGCAGTAAACTTTGCCTATGAAGGAACCAATTGCCGTATCTCCCGTGAGGGCATGAAACCGGGCTCTTACAAATTCCACATCAGCGCAAGCAGCAACGATGCCCAATGCCAGCTTTACTTCCTCTACGGAGAAAAAGAGATACGGTGGATGCTCTTCAAAGGAGAAGGTGAGAATGCCCGTTGCGGTACTTCCGACGGTGGTGTCATACAATATCCATTCAACAACAAGAAGTCCGAATACACCGTGGAAATGAACATTCTGGAAGGTGCCCCCAGTGGAAGCATGAAACTGGAATGGCATCTGGACGGAGCACTACTACGTTCTATCCCTTCCTACACCGGAGTAGCTTATGGGACTAACGCCCAAATCATTCTGGGGGTAGCTAAAGGAACAGCTACCTACGACTGGTGGGAATACACCGCTCCAATAGAATGGGGAGACGAATAACAATTAATCACTCAAAAAGAAAGAAAATGAAGATATTACTACAAATTATATTTATGCTGATAACTTCCGTATGTATAAGTTGCAACGACTCGGAAGCAATAGCCGGCAAACCGGAAGCCAAAATCGCACAATTCACATTACAATGCGGTGGTACTTATTACAGAGGAAACATCAATGATGAAAACAAAGTAATCCGTATCAGTGGTATTACAAACAGAAAGGCAATCACAGGAGTCAATTATCAATTATCAGGGGGAGCAAGTATCTCCCCCGATCCCCAGAAAGTGAAACGTTGGGAAACAGAACAACAGTTCACCGTGACAAGCAGCGGCAATCAGCTAACCTCCGAATATACGGTTCTGCTTCCTGAATTACAGGAAGAGCCAGAGACATCACATAAGGTCGTTATCGGTTATTTGCCTGCACATGACTTTGATTTTGATGTGCAATTCGATAATATTCACTGGGAGTATCTGACACACATCAACGTAAGTTTCGCACATGTGAAATCGGACGGTACGCTAAATACAGACAAGGTACCAGAAAATAAACTACGCCAAATCCGTACAAAAGCAAAGGAGCACGGGGTAAAGGTGCTGATTTCTCTTAACAAAAACAGTAATGGTGAATTTGCAGCTGCTATCGACAATGCAGAAACAAGAAGCGCATTAGTTTCCAACATTGTGAATTTCACCCAAGCCAACCAGCTCGACGGATTTGATATTGACTACGAAGATTATAACCACTGGAACACGAACTCACTCGTAGCTTTCGCCGAAGCTTTACACGAAGCCAAAAGTGCCGATATGTTAATGACTTGTGCTGTAATCTGCTGGAAAGACTATACCACTAAATGGCAGGAGTACTTTGATTATATCAATATTATGAGCTATGACAGGGTAATGGGAAACTCGTCCACACCGGGACAACATGCCTCTTACAACGATTTTGTAAATGATATGAACTACTGGATAACCAAGTTCCAAGCTCCAAAATCAAAGATTGTCGGCGGTCTGCCATTCTATGGCTATTCATGGGACAATGATGTCAATAAGGATGAAGTAGGAGCTATCCGCTTTAATGGAATACTTACTCATTTCGGAAAGACGTATGATGTAAAAGAAATAGCCGATGCTGACCAATTCGGTAAAACATATTATAATGGACGACCAACTATCCGGAAAAAATGCCAGTATGTAATGGATAATGATTTTGGCGGAGTTATGATCTGGCAACTATTTCAGGATGCATATCAGGAAGAACTCAAATTAATCAAGGTCGTAGGAGAAGTTATTATGCAAGAGTAAAGAGTGATAGAATATAGATGTACTCTTTATTAAAGAGTTAAAATCAGTTCCGGCTTAATCTGACTACATTGACGTGTGTAATAGATTAAGCCGGAACTAGTTTTATCAATCAGATTTTATCTTTCTAATCTATCGCAAAAATTCTTTTATTATTTTATTTAGCCTTTATATAGACCACCGAACGTCCTGTCCCATACTTCCTCAAAATACCTTGCCCAATAAAAGCATTTATATCTTTCAATGCCTGTGTTTTTGTCTTTCCGACAAGTGAAGCATAATCCTGTCGGTTAATACACGGATTCTTCACACGAAAGGGAGAATGATAACGTTGCAATACCAATTCACTCTCAATATCCTTCTTAAACTGACGGTTTATTCTCAAATTAATGTCTTTAAGAGATACTGCTGGTGAACGCAAGTCTTTTGGCTCAGTCACTTCTTTGTCCACACTCAAAGAAAGAGTAAAATAGCCAATATCACCCAATTCAACGGAAAATCCTTTCAAAAGCAAATGCTGTAATTCTTTCGAGATAGCTTCTATGATACCCACCACTTGCGCATGAGGCATACGCTGAAATGCTACAACTTGATCTGCAATTTCTTCGGCAGTATAACTACCCTTCAATACCACACGTGCATGTAAAGGCAACACTTCCCCTTCCTTGTCAGGATTAGATGTTTCGTAAAGATCATAATTAACACTCATTACTCATTTGTTTTTCATTGGGGAAGATTATTCTTTTCATCCCCATATACTATTTACTTCATCGTCTAGTCAGTTTTCGTTCAACAACTGTCAAACGATAGTTCAACATATGTAAATCGACAGCTCAACAGTTGTTAAACGAAAACTAAAATACTAACGAGACAAATGTACGTAGAATATACAGACATTAATCTATACTAACCAACATTTTATTTTATCCGATAGGTTTTCCTAGTGAATGTAAACATATTTATCTATAACTTCGAAAGTGGCTGCCTGTACTATCAAAAAGCGTTTTATAGCATTTCGTGCACCTTATTTGGAAAATATTGCACATCAGTTTTCCACACCTCATCTAACTTTGCAGTATTGTTAAAAGCCAACAAATCCATTAATTGTTGACCTTACTTCAAATGAAGCAGATTATTAATTTAACATATTTTATTTCAAATTCTAATTATAAGTAAAGTACTTTTTCTTCCATATATAAAATACAAATTAATTTCGAACCTATTTAAACATGAATTTAGCATAACCGTTGGTATGTTCTTCCACCTTCTACGAATACTCCTATACGCTGAAAAAGAAAATTTATAGTTATAACTGATTTATATCGGGCTGACGTTATTTTACTAAAAAACATTAGATTCTCCTTATATTATAAGGTAGGGAGAATCTTTTTTTTTACTTTTGTGCCCAAATATTGTGGTACAAGCCATTATAAAAGAAAGAATTATGCAGAAAAACCTTGTCATTGTCGAGTCTCCGGCAAAAGCAAAAACGATTGAAAAGTTTCTTGGGAAAGATTTCAAAGTCCTTTCAAGTTACGGACATATACGCGATCTGAAGAAAAAAGAGTTCAGTATCGACGTAGAGAAGAATTTTAAACCCAATTATGAAATTCCGGCAGACAAAAAGGCTCTGGTTAGCACACTGAAAGCAGAAGCGAAAGAGGCAGAAACCGTAT
>OIRY01000431.1_pt1 | contig 12786 bp, 10 predicted proteins | sample 1586371 | NCBI WGS metagenome assembly OIRY01 (sample SAMN02674792, study PRJEB24791) | human gut metagenome, SKBSTL006 | isolation source: stool | host: Homo sapiens | place: USA | reverse complement strand
GCCTCACGTTGCTTACTTACAGGGATCAGCACGCAGACAGTATGTTTAATCAAGCGTTGGTTCTTATGGGTGTCAATCCATCCGGGGCCAACTCCAATCAATAACAAGACTATAGAATCATGGTATACATATTCAAGGACAGGATCATAAGGATAGAGTGGACGGTGTTGAAAGGTATCAGCAACGCAAGGGAGGATTTCAGCCGGGCGTTGCTTAAGTTATTCCTTATCGGCAGGCGAGAACGTTATTTGGTGGAGGTTGAGTCGTTTGATAACGGCACTGTCAAGGCAACCATTCCGCAAGGATTGGAAGAGGGTTCTTATTCCGTTGAGTTGATCTACGTGAAGAACTGGGATTCCCTGAGACGTGGCGATATGGAGCCTCATAGACATCCTGTTGATTGCAAGTTCAATGACCGTTGCCTTATGCGTACTAGAAAGGACGACCTGTTCTCTATTACCGAGTTCGAGAGCGAGGCTACGAATATCGGAGAAGGTGTCGTCGTGCTGAAAGTAAAGACCTCTACCGCTACTTATGGCTATGATGGCTTGTCCTCATACGAGCTGGCCGTATTACGTGGGGACTGGAACGGTACGGAAGGAGAGTGGCTGCTTTCCTTGAGGCGGGCGATTTATATATATGTTGTAACAACGTAAGTGTCTGGAGGGTTTTCCCCAGTCCCATATCGTCTGCCAGACATCCGCCGAATCCTAGTTTATGCAGATGCATCATCCATGAGAATCCTTTCTGCTGGTAAGGACGTAATGTTGCTTTTAGTGCTTTAGGGACGGAAACATTCTTAATCTGATTTTTGCCAGAGAACTTTTTAAGTCCTGTTCCTCCCAAGGCAGCTTGCGCGGCGCCTATAAATGTATGCTTCAATCGTATTCCCTGCTCTGTCTGAACTCCCATTTCCAACAAGTTCGCATACTTACTGAACCATTCCTCGGGTAAAAGGATCATGCGCCCGTCCGGCAGCAGATATTCTCTCTTTTCTTCGAGGATATGCTTGCGGAAGCGTGAGAAAGGAATGCGCAGGTTGCCGACAACAACGGTGATATGTAACTCAAACCAGTCTACTACTTCATCGTCACAACTCTGCTCGATATGTATCTCGTCCAGGCAGTAAGGAGTGTTTCCCATATGGCCGGTCAGTTGAAAGTCCGATTGTAACATCTCCCGATGCTTATTGATCCATTCAACAAGTGTTTTCTCAGAAGAACTGGCTGATAACCTGAAATGGATATCACCGATACGTTGCAGACCGGAGCTTTCTAAAAGCTGAATCGCTTTTTTTTCGGCGACAATATCCCGCCGGAAGAAGGATACCTCACCGGAGTCTTTCCGATAAATGATTTTCTTCATTGCTGCTCCGTTGTCTGATGTAAATAGCTGGTCTCTATAACGAAAACCAAGCTGCAACAACTGTTCGCTATGGGTGATGTCTTCAAGTGACAGTAATGCTTCGCAGGCACATCTTTCTTCAGGGATATCCCACCCTTCGGTTATGATTTCGTGATAGCGTGCAATCGGAATGACAATATTGTCGATATACTTTTCGAGTTGAGCGGCGCTTGCACTAATTGCCTTTTTCTTGGTAAAGGGTAAGAGCCGGACACTATCTATGTGTGGAAAGAAGTATAAATTCATCCCTAGCAATAGAGTAGCCGGTGAGGCAGTTAATGCGATAACGGGTTTTTGGTCGTCCAATGAAAATGGTTGCTTCTCATAATAACATTGCAGTTGATAGCGGAAAGTACTGCTGTCGACATGAAATGTAAAGCGGACTTCGGCGTCATGTGGATGTACGTGATAAGCATGGTGGGCGTACAACACTTTGCTTCCGGGCTGTTTCTGATAAAAAGATAACCCGTTTTCCCGTATGAGAGTAAGCATCTCGAGTAGTTTGCCTTCAATAAATGGCCGAATGTTATTCTTTACTTTCTCAGGATCTTGAGATAACTTATGCAGGAAGCGTGATACTATCTTTTCTCGGGAATAGGCTCCCATTAAATATTTCTCTGTATAGTGAGAAGCGATGTCGATGGCTTGTCTTTCTGCTTCATTCATTTGTTCAATAGCTTCGGGAGAAGCGTGAAAAGCCTGTTCAATCAACTGCAACGTGCCATCTTCCAGTCGCTCTGCTATGTAAGGGATCAGTAGTATACCAAACACAGGATGCTCTGTATAAACGATGATGACTTGTCCGTTAGTTGTTTTCTCTCTCATTCTCTTTGGGCTTTAACTGACAAAGATACGGGAAAATCCTTAATTTTGCAGCATGATAGAAGAAAACAAACGAGTATTGTTAGGAATGAGTGGCGGTACGGATAGTTCCGTTGCCGCTATGAGACTGCTGGAGGCCGGATATGAGGTGATCGGGGTGACTTTTCGTTTTTATGAATTAAATGGCTCGACCGAATATCTGGAAGATGCCCGTAGTTTGGCGGAGCATTTGGGAATCCGTCATATAACGTACGATGCCCGTGAAGTATTCAATAAGCAGATCATTGAGTATTTCGTGCAGGAATATATGGCGGGGCGTACACCGGTTCCCTGTACCTTATGCAATAATTATTTGAAATGGCCGTTGTTAGCGGAACTTGCCGATGAAATGGGCATATTCTATATTGCCACAGGGCATTACGTTCGGAAAGTTAAGTTGGAAGATACCTATTATATCACATCTGCGGCTGATTCGGACAAGGATCAGACGTTCTTTTTATGGGGATTGAAACAAGATATTCTCCGTAGAATGTTATTGCCAATGGGAGATATCACGAAAGTGGAAGCCCGTGCATTGGCTGCTGAACGTGGCTTCCGGAAAGTTGCTACTAAAAAGGACAGCTTAGGGGTTTGTTTCTGTCCAATGGATTATCGGAGTTTTTTAAAAAACTGGTTGGATAAAAATGATCAGCTTTTTACCGCACATGGTCAGAAATGGTCAGAAATAGTCAGACGAGGGCGGTTTGTCGATGAAACGGGGCATTTTATTGCTTGGCATGAAGGATATCCTTTTTATACCATCGGACAGAGACGCGGGCTAGGGATACATCTGAATCGTCCTGTTTTTGTGAAAGATATATTTCCGGAAAAGAATGAGATAGTACTTGCCCCTCTTCAATCTCTAGAGAAAACAGAAATGTGGCTGGATAATTGGAACTTGATAAACGAAAACCGTGTACTCGGTTGTTCTGATATAATCGTGAAGATACGGTACCGCAAACAGGAGAATCACGGTACGGTAACTGTTACTCCGGAACACTTATTGCATATACAGCTTCATGAACCGTTGACTGCTATTGCTCCGGGACAAGCTGCCGCATTCTATAAAGATGATTTGCTGCTGGGGGGAGGGATTATAGTAAAAGCCCGATAACTATCCGACAGCCGGAATAACTTGTGCGAACCCAAGTCTCATCCATGCTGAGACCCGGATTCCGTCTACACGACACCCGGGTCTCAGGCAAGTAATCTTTGCAAAAAAGAAAACCTGTAATAACTATATGATAAGTTTCTCTATATTTGAGGGCTGGAATTCAACGCCAGCATTGTCTCTATGTATTCACGTGTATTGCTGAGTCTGGGGACTTTGTGCTGTCCTCCCAACTTCCCTCTCTGTGCCAGCCAGTCATGGAATAGTCCCGGTCGGGCAACGATTACTTCCAAGGGTTGCAATGCAATATCTTTCCAACGTTTTGCTTCATAGTCGGAGTTTACTTCCTTTAATGTTGCATCCAGTATTGCTGCGAACTTCTCAACGGAATCCGGCATTTTAGCGAACTCTATTAACCATTGGTGGCGGCATTTGGCATGTTCGTCCATAAACACCGGTGCGGCAGAATATTCACTCACTTGCGCCCCTGTTTCCGAACAAGCCTTTGCCAGTCCTTTTTCTGCATTATCTACGATTAGTTCCTCGCCAAAAGCATTGATGAAATGTTTGGTTCGTCCGGTAATGACAAATTTATAAGGGTTCTTGCCGGTAAATTTCACTGTATCCCCAATCATATACCTCCACAAACCGCAAGAGGTCGAAATGACCATTGCGTAATTCTTGTTAAGCTCCACTTCCTCAAGGCAATAGGCACGTGGATTCTCTTTGTCAACTTCTTCCAACGGAACAAATTCGTAGAAGATTCCGTAGTCGATCATCAGCAACATTGCAGGATCTGAAAGATCGTTCTGTGTGCCGAAATATCCCTCGGAAGCATTGTAGGTCTCTACATAGTGCATCTTCGGTGAATGAATCACTTGCTTGTATTGCTCACGGTAAGGAGTAAATGCAACTCCTCCGTGGAAGAAAACTTCCAGATTCGGCCATACTTCTTCCAACGTCTGTTTGCCTGTTTTTTCAAGGATCCGTTTGATAAGCACCAACATCCACGACGGTACGCCGGATAAACTTGTGACGTTGACCGGAATAGTACTGTTGGCTATCGCCTCTATCTTGGTTTCCCATTCGCTCATTAGTGCGATTTTCTTGCTGGGCACACGGACAAAATTGATAAGCGGATTGACATTTTGAATCAAAATAGCAGATAAATCTCCTACCAGGCTATGATTAGAATTGAGATTCGGACTATGGCTTCCCCCTAGGATCAATCCTTTTCCTGAAAAGAAATGGCTGTCCGGGTTGATGCGGAAGTAAAGTGCGGCAGCGTCTTTTCCTCCTCTGTAATGAATGTCTTGCAGTGCTTCCTTACTGACAGGGAGGAATTTACTTTTATCATTTGTCGTTCCGGAAGATTTGGCGAACCAACGTATTTCCGACGGCCAAAGCAGATTCTGTTCTCCTGCCCGCAAACGTTCTACATACGGCTTGATTTCCTCATAAGTCTGGATTGGAACACGTTTTCTGAAGTCTTCATAGCTGCGGATCGAGGAATAGTCGTACTTTTTCCCCCATTCTGTCTGAGCAGCCTGATGTACTAAGCGGTTTAGTACACTATGCTGTATCTCACTAGCCTGAGTAGCATATAGGTCTATCTGTTTTAAACGGGAATCAAAAGTCTTACTAATAATTTTTGTAATATTCATTTCTGCTTTAACATAATAATGTTTAGTCGTGCAAAAGTAACTTATTTATCTTTTTTTTCTATCTTTACGACGGAAATAATCGTTAAAAATTGACGGCTTTCATATAATCTCCGAGTTTTAGACTAAAAAATGCGACAATGAGAATCGGAATTTTAACATCAGGGGGAGATTGCCCCGGTATAAATGCCACTATTCGTGGCGTGTGCAAAACTGCCATTAACTACTACGGTATGGAAGTGGTAGGTATTCATAGCGGCTTTCAGGGGTTGCTCACAAAAGATGTAGAATCCTTTACAGATAAATCTTTATCGGGTTTGCTGAATCTTGGTGGAACGATGTTGGGGACTTCCCGCGAGAAGCCTTTTAAAAAAGGAGGTGTTATTTCGGATGTCGATAAACCTGCACTGATCCTTCAGAATATTCGGGAAATGGGATTGGATTGTGTTGTCTGTATCGGCGGAAACGGAACGCAAAAGACGGCTGCCAAATTTGCTGCCATGGGTGTAAATATCGTTTCGGTTCCTAAAACCATTGACAACGATATCTGGGGGACGGATATCTCTTTTGGTTTCGACTCGGCTGTAAGTATTGCTACGGACGCTATTGACCGGTTGCATTCTACTGCAAGTTCTCATAAAAGGGTGATGGTGATTGAAGTCATGGGACATAAAGCGGGTTGGATTGCTTTGTATTCCGGTATGGCAGGAGGGGGAGATGTTATTCTTGTGCCTGAAATACCTTATAGCATTAAAAACATAGGAAACACTATTCTGGAAAGATTGAAAAAGGGGAAACCATACTCTATTGTAGTAGTAGCTGAAGGCATTCAGACGGACGGTCGTAAACGTGCTGCGGAATACATTGCACAGGAAATAGAGTATGAGACGGGTATTGAAACCCGTGAAACCGTATTAGGGTATATTCAACGTGGTGGTTCGCCTACTCCTTATGACCGTAATCTCTCTACCCGAATGGGCGGACACGCGACGGAACTGATTGCCAACGGGGAATTCGGGCGTATGGTTGCACTAAAAGGAGATACTATCGCTTCTATCCCTTTGGAAGAAGTGGCTGGGAAACTAAAGTTGGTTAGTGAAGATCACGATCTGGTGATTCAGGGACGTCGCATGGGGATTTGCTTTGGATAGATTCCACGATCGGTTCTGCCGTAATCTCATTGTCGAACTCATTTTCTTCCAATATATTGTCATTCAGTAATTCGATATCAGAGTCTGCATCCATTTCGGGTTCAGGTTCGGCTGCCATTGCTGATTGCTGCATTTTGGTTTCGTTGACGGTTGCCATGAAAGTCGGGTCCTTTACTTTCTTTATAGCCATCTGGGCGGCATTCTGTTGGGATTCTTTCTTGGAATATCCGGTTCCGGTTCCGGCAGGAAGTCCTTCAATGCGTACTTCTGTCTGGAAAACAGGATTGCTGTCCTGATCAAGGAATTGCTCAATCAGTTCAAAAGAAACCTCCAGTTTGCTCTTTTGGCTCCATTCGATCAGTTTTGATTTGAAGTTTACTTCTTTACGGGAGATTTTATCCAGATCGATATAACGATTAATGATTCGCTGCTCCATAAACTGTTTGCAGCGTTCATATCCCTGGTCCAGGTAGATCGCTCCGATAAATGCCTCGAAAGCATTCCCGTACATATAGCTGTTGTGGGAAGAAGAACGGGTTGAATATTTAATAAGTTTGTCCAGTCCGATCTCTACGGCAAGTTTGTTTAAAGTCTCCCGTTGTACAATCTTGGAACGTGTGTTTGTCAGGAAACCTTCCCGCTTCCCTTCAAAACGTTTGTAGACGATATCGCCTACGATAGCGTCGAGAATGGCATCACCTAAAAATTCCAGACGCTCATTGTTTAACGGACGCCCCTTGTCCGAACGGACAGATGAGGATTTATGTAAGAGAGCCTGCTCATAGAGCTGGATGTTACGCGGGTAGAAACCGAGTATCCGGTAAAAACAAAGATAAGACTCTCTATCCCTGTGGAACAAGAGCCTTATCTTATCTATTTGGTTTCGTAACACGATTTTACTCAGCGTATTTTTTGAAGATAACGCACGCATTATGACCGCCGAATCCGAATGTGTTGGACAAGGCAACATTAACTTCGCGTTTCTGTGCTTTATTGAACGTGAAATTAAGGTTATAGTCGATATTTTCGTCGTCGTCACCTTCTTCATGGTTGATAGTCGGGGGAACAATGCCGTTCTTGATGGCAAGGATACTTGCAATTGATTCTACCGCACCGGCAGCACCCAGCAAGTGACCTGTCATTGATTTTGTTGAACTGATGTTCAACTCGAACGCATGATCACCGAATACTTCTTTAATCGCTTTTGCTTCCGAAATGTCACCAACCGGAGTAGATGTACCGTGTACATTGATATAATCCACTTCTTTCGGGTCCATTTCCGCATCTTCCAATGCATTCATCATCACAAGTTTGGCTCCAAGACCTTCCGGATGAGAAGCTGTCAGGTGATGTGCATCAGCAGACATGCCTACACCGGCAACTTCTGCATAGATTTTAGCACCACGGGCTTTCGCATGTTCTAGTTCTTCCAGAATCAAGCAACCGCCACCTTCGCCCATGATGAAGCCGTCACGGCTTGCACTGAACGGACGTGAAGCCTTTTCGGGCTCGTCGTTGCGGGTTGACAGAGCATGCATAGCATTGAAACCACCTACACCTGCGGGGAAGATAGCCGCTTCCGAACCACCGGATACAATCACATTTGCTTTGCCCAGACGAATCAGGTTAAACGCATCTGCAATGGCATTGGTAGAAGTAGCACATGCCGAACAAGTCGCGTAGTTAGGACCATGGAAGCCATACATGATAGAAATCTGTCCGGCAGCGATATCCGAGATCATCTTCGGGATGAAGAACGGATTAAACTTCGGACCCATTTCCTGACGAGTGTAGTAGTTGCCTACTTCCTCTTCAAATGTATGTATACCACCGATACCGGCGCCAAAAATAACACCGATTCTGTTCAAGTCTTCTTTTTCTACATCAAGACCGGAGTCTGCTACCGCTTCTTTGGCAACTGCAATGGCGTACTGAGTGTACAGATCCATTTTCCTTGCCTCTTTACGATCGATATATTTCGTTACATCGAAGTTTTTCACTTCGCATGCGAATTGGGTCTTGAATAGCGACGCATCAAAATGAGTAATAGGCCCTGCTCCACTAACCCCGTTCACAATATTCTCCCAAAATTCGGGCACACCATTGCCAACAGGAGTAATGGCGCCAAGGCCTGTTACTACCACTCTTTTTAATTCCATATTGATGAAATCGGATAATTACTTAGCGTGTTCTTCGATATAAGATACAGCATCACCTACAGTACCAATCTTTTCTGCTTGGTCATCAGGAATAGAGATACCGAATTCTTTTTCGAATTCCATGATAAGTTCTACAGTGTCAAGAGAATCTGCTCCCAGGTCGTTAGTGAAGCTTGCTTCGGTTGTAACTTCTGATTCCTCTACGCCTAATTTATCAACGATAATCGCTTTTACTCTTGATGCAATTTCAGACATAACTTTAAGTTTTTAATTAATAATTAGTTTTATTTCTTTAAATTTGCGGTGCAAAGGAATGAATATTTATCGTTTTGCGCAAATATTTGACTAAATAAATGCAATGTTTTGCACATTTTTCACTGTTTCGTGCATTGAAATCGAGAGTTATGAAGAAAAACATCGCTATTTTCGCTTCCGGTTCCGGCTCTAATGCCGAGAATATTATCCGGTATTTCCAAAAGAATGACTCTGCTCAGGTGTCATTGGTGCTTTCCAACAAAAGTGATGCCTATGTTTTGGAGCGTGCACACCGTCTAGGAGTGCCCTGTAACGTGTTTACAAAGGAAGATTGGATAGCCGGAGATGAAATTCTGGCTGTTTTGCAAGAGTATCGAATTGATTTTATTGTGTTGGCAGGATTCCTTGTCCGCGTGCCGGATTTACTTTTGCATGCTTATCCCGATAAAATCATAAATATACATCCTGCACTTCTTCCGAAGTTCGGCGGGAAGGGGATGTATGGAGATCGTGTTCACCAGGCTGTGGTTGCTGCCGGTGAAAAAGAAAGCGGTATTACTATACATTATATTAATGAACACTATGATGAAGGAGATACGATCTTTCGGGCGACCTGTCCCGTTCTTCCGACAGATTCTCCTGGGGATGTCGCTGAGAAGGTACACGCTTTAGAGTACGAACATTTCCCACGAGTAATAGAACAGATTATAACGACGTTATAATCCCCACACTAAATTAGCCTTCTAAACTGTTATGTTGTTCAATTCAATAGAATATGTAATATTCTTGCCATTGTTTTTTATCGGATACTGGTTTATTTTTAAACGTTTGAAATTACAAAATATATTTGTTGTAATCAGTAGTTATATCTTTTATGGTTGGTGGGACTGGCGTTTTCTAATTTTAATAGCATTTACTACTTTGTGTAGTTATGCTAGCGGAATCCTGATAGAGCGGCAAGAACGTCGTTTGATTCAACGATGGATATGTGCGGCTAATATTACATTGAATTTGTTGGTGTTATGCATATTTAAGTACTTTAATTTCTTTTCTGAGAACTTTGTGTCCTTATTTGAGACTTTCGGGATTAAGTTGGATTGGGTAACATTAGATATTCTGCTTCCTGTTGGAATCAGCTTTTACACTTTTCAGGCTCTCAGCTATACTATTGATATATATCAGCATAAAATGAAACCGACACATGATATGGTGGCATTTTTTGCTTTTATCAGTTTCTTTCCTCAATTAGTGGCAGGTCCTATCGAAAGGGCTACTAACTTGTTGCCGCAGTTCTTGAAAGTTCGCACGTTCGATTATGGACAGGCAGTAGACGGAATGCAGCAGATACTGTACGGGTTATTTAAGAAAATGGTGATAGCCGATAATTGTAGCCGATTGGTCGATATCGTTTTTAGCAATTACCAACAGTTGGGAAGCATACAACTATTTTTAGGAGCTGTCTTCTTCACCTTTCAAATCTACTGTGATTTTTCCGGTTATTCGGATATAGCTATCGGTACAGCCAAGTTGCTCGGGATTAAATTAATGAAGAATTTCGATTATCCGTATATCTCGCGTAATATAGCGGAGTTTTGGAGAAGATGGCATATTTCGCTAACGACATGGTTTAGAGATTACATTTATATTCCTTTAGGCGGAAGCCGGGTAGGGAAGTGGAAAAGTGTGCGGAATACTTTTATTATATTTCTCGTAAGCGGCTTCTGGCATGGAGCTAACTGGACATTTATTTGCTGGGGACTTTTCCATGCTTTATTATTCCTGCCTTTATTACTGACTTCTTCCAATAGAAAATATCGTGGCATTGTGGCAGAAGGAAAACTTCTTCCTTCCTGGAAGGAGGCTATTCAGATAGGAACAACATTTTTTCTGGTAGTAATCGGCTGGATACTGTTCCGGGCAGAAAATATGGAACAAGCTATCGGCTATATCGGACGACTTTTTTCTATGCAACAGTCTACCGGCAATATGCCTTCCCACTCTTTGGAGGTAGGATTGTATATTCTGCTTTTCTGGATTCTGGAATGGTTTCAGCGAGATAAGCCATATGCGTTGCAGATTCAGTTTCTAAAAAGTAAATCATTGCGCGTTGCTATCCTGACGTTTGTAATCTTATTCATAGAGATAACCATGGGTAAGTCCTCGGAGTTCATTTATTTTCAATTCTAAATAAGGAATATGAGAAAGTTCTTAAGAAATCTTCTTTTAGCATTAATTCCCGTAGCTGTTATTAATGCATTGTGTTGGGGAACGTTGGTCTTTTTAGCATGGCAAGATGATTTGACATATGTGAATTATGCGTCTGCACTGGATAAAGAAAAGCGTTTGGAAGAATTGGGAAATCAGTCCCGCTTGCTAATAATAGGTGGTTCTAACGCCCGCTTTGGCTTTGATTCTTCCATTCTGAGAGATACATTACATCTGGAACCTGTGAATATGGGAATACATATCGGGTTGGGATTGAATTATATGTTTGAGGAGGTTTACGACCATTTACGAAAAGGAGATGTGTTGCTCGTTTCTGCAGAATATAATCATTTTCTTAAGGAGGGCAGTTATTATGGGGATGAAGGTCTGACTGATATGTATCTGATAAAGCATGAATGGGGAAAGGCCTTATATAATATGGTAAATACACATAATTTTTTTTCGATGTATCGCTTGATTCGTAAACGTGTAAAACGGATAGGTATGGATATAGAAGATATACCGGAGAATATGGAAGTTCGTACTAAATATAATGAATATGGTGATTATACCGGACATTATAATCTATCTTCTGCCGGACATTGGGACAGTGCCCCATTACCTATGGTATCACCCGATGAAAAAGTTTTTATAGATTTGAAAGAGAAAATATCTACTTTAAGTGAGCGGGGGGTGACTATTTTCTTCTTGCCTCCTCCATATTGTCGTTCTTCTTTTCAAAATGATTCTTTGGCCATTAACCGTATCTCGGAGAGTTTGAAGGCTATAGGCTTTCCTTATTATTTGGAACCTTCCGGTTGTGTTTATCCTGATAGTATGTTCTATGACTCGCGTTATCATCTGATTAGGGAAGGTGTGGTGATGCATTCTCGGAAGATAGCAGGTGAGTTGAAAAGAACTTTATAAATATATGTGAGAAATTGTTTTATTCAATTTTTATTATGTAGGCTTTTTCTTCTCTTCGTAACGGATAGTTTCCCCGTAATTCTTCAAACAGTTCCGGTTGAGCTTTCAGCCAGTCGCTGTCTTCGACAGGGTTATATATTTGGAGCAATGCTTCTTCCTGACTTTGTGCATGAATGATAGGAGAGGTGGGTGCGGGAGCGTTAATTTCATACTTTCCCTCTATATGGAAGAACTTACAGATTGCATCCAGCGACATTCGCGTTGCGTTAGCCTTGCCGTCAGCGGAATATCCGGCAATGTGTGGAGTGCCGATAATCACTTTCTCTAATAATTCACGATTGATTTCCGGTTCGTGTTCCCATACATCAATAATAGCGTCTGAGATAGAACCATTGTTCAATGCCTTCAAGAGAGTGCCCGTGTCGATAACTTCTCCTCGTGAAGTATTAATGATAACAGGTTTGCGTTTTAGCGAATTGAAGAAATCTTCATCTGCCAGGTGGAATGTTTTGTATTTGCCTTCTTTATATAAAGGTACATGAAAAGTGATGATGTCACATTCTTCCGCTATCTTATTTAAAGAGGTAAAGGATTCTTTTCCTTCTTTTTCTTCCCGTGGCAGATCGTTCAGTAGAACGCGTATGCCGAAGTCTTCGGCGACTTTGGCAACTTTACTCCCCACATTTCCTACTCCTACGATTCCAATAGTCAGTTCGTCCAGTTTCTTATTTCTGAGAGACTTCCATATCAGGAGTGAAGATTGAATATATTGGGCAACAGAAGCTGAGTTGCAACCGGGTGCATTTGTCCATTCGATACCTGCCCGCTTACAATATTCAGTATCGATATGGTCGAACCCTATGGTTGCCGTAGCTATAAACTTTACCCGGCTGCCTTCCAGTAATTCCTGATTGCAGTGAGTACGGGTCCGGATAATCAGCGCATCTGCGTCTTGTACCAGTTTCGGAGTAAAATCCTTTCCGGGGGCGTAGATTATTTCGTCGGCTATTGTCTGGACAGCCTCTTTTATATAAGGTATCTTATCATCTATA
>OIRY01000408.1_pt1 | contig 13380 bp, 8 predicted proteins | sample 1586371 | NCBI WGS metagenome assembly OIRY01 (sample SAMN02674792, study PRJEB24791) | human gut metagenome, SKBSTL006 | isolation source: stool | host: Homo sapiens | place: USA | reverse complement strand
CTGGAGTTCAGACGTGTGCTCTTCCGATCTCCCTACCTGTAATGGTCTTTTGTTGTCCCATCATTTGCCCTGCAAAAGCAAATAACGTAATGAAACACATTAGAAAAACTTTCAATAGGTTCTTCATAGAAGTCATTTTTATAAGTTATTAAATTAAAGATTAAAAAGTTTTTTCTGAATTCCCTTTCGTTGAAATTCATTGCAAATATAAAGACGTAGTTTAAAGTGAAGTGTTTAAAAACAGCTATGTTTTTTCCAAATTTGTCTAAAACCACCCATTTCATCGATTAATAATAATACAATAGACATCTTTGAACATTTTTTGAATCAAAAAAAGAAATAAGAAAATAGTGGTCTGGTCTACTTTTCAGATGAAAGAGGAGGACGGCTTTCTCCTTTTTTACTTTGCTGCTTTATTTCATCAAGAAAAGCCGTATGATTGAACAAATTACGTCCTATAAAATCTTTTTTTCTTTGCCTCCCATTAATTTCAACCGAGAATGGTTAATATCTATCATGAGACCAGCTCTATCGTATAATTCCAATCCTACAGATAAATCATAAAAAAATATTATGTAACAATTTATCCGTTATCTCATTTACCAAAGTCTGATGATATCTATTTTCCATACAGCAAGATTTGCGTAGTTTACAATATAGTTTGTTCAACCGGGTAAATTTACGCAAATCTTTTGTTTCATGCTAAAAACAGAGCTGTTTGGCCCCGTTAGGCATCGCTATGTAGTGTTCCGGTACAAAAGCCTTCGGCCTTAGCCAGTGTTTCAGGCTTACCGATATCAATGAGTCGCAAATCTTCTACCAGATAACCGGAAAACTCCACCTGCCGGCAGGTAGCAAGATAAAAATCCATAATAGAGAATTTGCCTTCCCAACAAGGAACATCCAACAAGCGGAAAATAGCAGGTGAAAGAACATGAATACCACTGAATGCATATTCCTGATAACGTGATTCATCCGGTCGAAAGCCTTCCGGCTTCACTTGTCCCGTGTCTTTATTAATCCAGCCGCAAAGCCTCCTGTCCGTATCAAAAAGCAGATAACGTGAAGTTTTACGCCGACTGGCCAACAAAGTAGCCACACTGCCGTTTTGTAAATGATAGTCGTATAATTCCTTTAGGTCCACATCCGAAAGAATATCGACATTATGCACTAAAAAAGGCTCATCGGAATGTTCAAAGAAAGTACAGGCTTTCCTGACTCCTCCTCCCGTATCAAGCAACTGTTCACGCTCGTCGGAAATATGTATGGTAAGTCCGAAATTATCATTAGCTTTCAGAAAATCGAGTATCTGTTCACCGAAATGGTGAATATTAATCACAATTTCGGTGAAACCGGATGCTTTCAGTTTCAGGATAACATGTTCCAGCATCGGACGTCCGGCTATGGGAACAAGGGCTTTCGGCATAGAGTCGGTCAACGGTTTCAGCCGGCTACCCAAACCGGCAGCAAATATCATAGCTTTCATTAGTCTTCTATATAGTTGCTTCAAACGTACGTTCTATATTCTGTTCACGATGCACCAATTCTACTTTTACTCCGAATTTCTTATTAAGGTGCTCCGCCAAATGCTGGGCGGAATAAACAGAACGATGTTGCCCTCCGGTGCAGCCAAAACAAACAGATAAATTACTAAATCCCCGTTCCATATATCGTTTCACAGAAGCATCTACCAAGGCATAAACATGATCGAGAAAACGAAGAATCTCTCCGTCTTCTTCGAGGAAGGTAATCACCGGTTCATCCAGTCCGGTAAAAGGTTTGTAACGTTCATATTTTCCGGGATTATTTACAGCGCGGCAATCAAAAACATAGCCGCCCCCATTGCCTGTCGGATCGTCAGGAATCCCTTTCTTATAAGCAAAACTCATGACTTTGACTGTGAGCTGGCGCTTTTTCAGATCGTCCGTAAATTGTTTCAGCCCGGTTAGTTCACGCAGTACTTTACAGAGATACGGATATTCCGGATATTCCTCTTTCAACAGTTCGCGCAGGTTCCCGATAGCATAAGGAACACTCTGGATAAAATGGGGCTTCTTTTCGAAGTAGCCACGAAAGCCATAGGCTCCAAGCACTTGCAAAGTACGGAAAAGTACAAAATGGCGAAGCTGGCTATAAAAATAAGGTTCGTCAATTGGTTGGTATTTGCGGAGTGCTTCAATATATTCTTGCAGCAGTTCCTGACGGAGACTATCAGGATATTTTGCTTTTGCCTGCCATAAGAAAGAAGCAATGTCATAATAGAACGGTCCCTTACGTCCGCCCTGAAAATCAATAAACCATGGTTCGCCGTCTTTAATCATCACATTACGACTTTGGAAGTCACGATACATAAAAGTGGCAGAAGAACTACGAAGCAGAACATCGCTCATCTTCTGGAAATCATCTTCCAGTTTATCCTCTTGAAACTCCATGCCGGTAGCCTTGAGAAAACAGTATTTAAAGTAATTCAGGTCCCAAAGGATAGAACGTTGGTTAAACTCCGGCTGGGGATAGCAACGGGAGAAATCAAATCCGTCCGCCCCGGCAAACTGGATAGCGGGCAGCAGGCGAATCGTCTTTCGAAGCAGTTCTTTTTCATCTTCGGAAAAGACACTCGTGGCACGTCCTTTCTCTATGGCATGAAACAACAAAGTGTCTCCTAAATCTTCTTGCAGATAATAGGTTTTATCTTCCGACACGATGTGAATCTCAGGAATAGGCAAACCGCATCTGCGGAAATGGGCCGCCATATAAAGAAAAGCCTCATTCTCATCGATACAGGTTCCATAAACTCCGATCAATGTTTGCACCCCCGCCAACCGGAAATAACGGCGATTGGAGCCGGAAGAAGGTAATTCTGTTATATTCTCGGCGGGAACTCCCGTATATGCCAGATAAAGTTTTTGTAGTTCTTCGGTAATCATAATCGTATATTTTCGAGCAAAGATAGGGATAAAAACTAAAAAATAAGAGAGCTGATTTAAGTAATATTCATCCGAATACATTATCTTTGTTTCAGTTAAACTGACCTGATTTCATGAGAAAAAACATATTGGTACTACTATGCGTAGCATTTATCATACAGTTTACCGGCCTTCTCCCCCTTCAAGCCGGACATTATTACTATAAACAAATCTCCCTGAAAGACGGACTACCTTCCACCGTGCGCTGTATCCTGACGGATGAACAAGGCTTTGTATGGATTGGAACCCGTTCCGGGCTGGGACGATACGACGGGCATGAACTCAAAAAATATGTTCATCAGGCCGATGACCCTCATTCCATTCCACATAATTTTATCTATCAGATGATAGAAGACGAACAAAACAATATCTGGATTCTGACGGACAAAGGAGTGGCGCGCTATCGACGGCAGAGTGATGACTTCTTCATACCAACGAATGAGTCGGGAAATAACATTATCGTTTATTCAGTTTGCCTGACAAAAGGCGGCGTCTTGTTCGGTTCAAAAAATAAAATCTTTTTCTATAATTATCAGGATGCTTCCTTACGCCTCTTGCAATCATTTGAGCGGGAGTTGAATTACAATGTCACCCTGCTGACCCTTTGGGATGAACATACCCTGCTCTGTTGTAGCCGGTGGCAGGGCTTACTACTACTCGACTTAAAAACCGGAAAATATAACCCTCCCCCTTTCGATTGCGGAAAAGAAATCATGAATATATTCATCGATTCACAGAAAAGGATATGGGTGGCACCTTACAACGGAGGCTTGAATTGCCTGACCCGCGACGGAAAACTGCTAGCCACCTATACCACCCGCAATTCTTCTCTGAGCAACAATGTTGTATTAAGCCTCGCCGAACGGGAAGGGCAGATATGGATTGGAACAGACGGAGGAGGCATCAATATCCTTGACCCGGAAACGGGACAATTTTCCTTACTGGAACACATCCCCGGAAGAGATAACTATTCACTTCCTGCCAATTCGATCTTATGTCTTTATAACGATCGGAATAATAATATGTGGGCAGGCAGCATCCGAAACGGATTAATCAGCATCCGGGAAGTTTCTATGAAAACATATAAAGATGTATTGCCCGGCAATGACCGCGGATTAAGCAACTCCACCGTTTTGAGCCTTTTTCAGGAATCCGAAAACCGGATCTGGATAGGTACGGACGGAGGAGGCATAAACAGCTTTAACCCGTTTACGGAGAAATTCGCCCATTACCCTTCGACTTGGGAAGACAAAGTAGCCTCTATCTGTCCGTTTACTCCCGGTAAATTATTAATTTCCCTTTTCTCGCAGGGAGTATTCATTTTCAATCCGGCAACAGGAGAAAAACATCCCTTCACCATTGTAGATAATGAAACGAACTCCCGTCTCTGTAACCGGGGAAAAGCCGTGAATTTACTACAAAACACGCCTCACAGCATATTATTCCTGGGAGATCATGTTTATAAATACAATCTGAAAGAACAGACTTTCAATATTGCTACCGAGCAGGAAGGGCAAGATATCATCGGTACCCTTTTACCTATTGGCAATTATCAGGATTATACTTATATAAATGATACAAAACACATCTACGAACTGGATAACCGTACAAACCGGTTGAAAGCATTGTACTCTTGCCGAAAAGATACTGTTATCAACTCCGTTTCACGGGATGAAGAAGGGCACTTCTGGATCGGGAGCAATTACGGATTGATACATTATCATCCCGGAACCAAGACAAAGACTCTGATACCGACTTCCCTGTTCGGCGAAATTACTCTGCTCGTATGCGACCAGCAGGGAAAAGTATGGATAGGAGCCGACAGTATGCTCTTTGCCTGGTTGATCAAAGAAAAGAAGTTTGTCCTATTCGGAGAGTCGGATGGAGCTATTCTAAACGAATATCTTTCCAAGCCTCAATTATTAAGTATGCAGGGAGATATCTACATGGGCGGTGTAAAAGGCTTGCTTCATATCAACAGCAAGCTCCCGCTGACCACCTCCGAACTTCCACAACTCCAATTGTCAAATGTCATTATCAACGGAGAATCCGTCAACGATAAGTTAAACGGCAATCCGAAAGGTATCTCCGCTCCTTGGAACAGCAATATTACTATCCGAATCATGTCGAAAGAGGAAGACATTTTCCGCCAAAAAGTATATAAATACCAGATAGAAGGGTTGAATGACCAACAAATCGAATCCTACAACCCTGAACTGGCTATACGCTCACTGCCACCGGGCAGTTATAAAATCATGGCTTCCTGTACGGCCAAAGACGGTAGTTGGATTCCTAACCAAGAAGTACTGGAGTTAACGATTCTTCCTCCCTGGTATCGTACATGGTGGTTCATCCTCAGTTGCGCAGTTTTCGTTGTCGCCGTTATTATAGAGACTTTCCGAAGAACCTTGAAACGCAAAGAGGAAAAGCTCAAATGGGCTATGAAAGAGCACGAGCAACAAGTGTATGAAGAAAAAGTACGCTTCCTTATCAATATCAGCCACGAGCTTCGTACACCGTTGACACTGATACACGCTCCACTTAGCAGAATATTGAAATCACTCTCCTCCGAAGATCATCAATACCTTCCGCTGAAAGCTATTTACAGACAGTCACAACGTATGAAGAACCTGATTAACATGGTGCTTGATGTGCGTAAAATGGAAGTCGGAGAAAGTAAAATGCAGATACAGCCTCATCCGCTCAATAAATGGATTGAGGACGTATCACAAGACTTTATCAGTGAAGGTGAAGCCAAGAATGTGCGAATCCGTTATGAGCTCGACCCACGGATTGAAACTGTCAGTTTCGATAAGGACAAGTGCGAGACTATTTTAAGCAACTTGCTTATCAACGCGCTCAAACATAGTCCTGAAAATACGGAAATTACAATTACCTCCGAATTGCTTTCAGAAGAAAGCAGAATACGTATTTCCATAATCGACCAGGGAAACGGATTGCAGCAAGTAGACACCCGGAAACTCTTTACCCGTTTCTATCAAGGGACAGGAGAACAAAGCGGAACGGGAATCGGATTATCTTATTCCAAGATTCTGGTTGAGCTGCATGGTGGTTCTATCGGTGCCCGCAACAATCAGGAAGCAGGTGCAACTTTCTTCTTTGAACTACCACTGAAGCAAAAGACCGAAGAAATTATCTGCCAGCCTAAGGCATATCTGAACGAACTGATAGGCGACAATGACAATGAACAGATTCCTGATGAGGACAATTTCGACACGACCCCTTACAGTATTCTGGTAGTGGACGACAATTCCGACCTGACGGACTTCCTGAAAAAATCATTAGGAGAATATTTCAAGCGGATCGTAATTGCCGCAGACGGTGTAGAAGCCCTTCAACTTATCAAGAGCCATACTCCGGATATCATCGTCAGTGATGTAATGATGCCGCGAATGAACGGATATGAATTGTGTAAAAACATCAAAGAGGATATTACTATCAGCCACATCCCTATCATCCTGCTGACAGCAAGAGATGATAAACAAAGCCAGCTGAGCGGTTACAAAAACGGAGCAGACGCCTATCTCACCAAGCCTTTTGAAATAGAAATGTTAATGGAACTCATCCGCAACCGGTTGAAAAACCGCGAACATACCAAGAAAAGGTATCTGAATGCCGGCTTGATTCCTGCCCCGGAAGAAAGCACGTTCAGTCAGGCGGACGAAACATTCTTACTCAAAATGAATAAGATTATCCAGGAAAATCTGGATAACAGTAATCTGGATGTCGCTCTGGTCTGCAAAGAAATCGGCATGAGCCGGGCTTCGCTCTATAACAAGCTAAAAGCTCTTACCGATATGGGGGCCAATGATTATATTAACAAATTCAGAATGGAGAAAGCGATCACATTAATGACTGGCACGGAACTGTCATTTACGGAAATCGCCGAGAAAGTCGGGTTTACTACTTCCCGCTATTTCAGTACGGCTTTCAAACAATATACAGGCGAAACGCCGACACAGTATAAGGAAAAGCGGAAACAGGAAAAGAAAAACGAATAGCCATCCGACAACTAAAAAATAAAAAACGGTGAACACTGTGCAGCAACGAACTGCCTGATGTTCACCGTTTGTTCTATATATTGAGCCTTGTCTACTCTCAACCGTTGACTTTTTTATAGTCTTCCAGGAATTTTTTCAGTCCCGAATCCGTCAACGGATGATTCAACAATCCCTTAATGGCACTCAACGGGCAAGTAGCAACATCCGCCCCCACTTCCACACATTCGATAATGTGCTTCGTATTACGGATAGAAGCTGCCAGCACTTGTGTCTTGTAATCATACGTGCGGTACATACGTACAATATCCCCGACAAGTCCTATCCCATCTTCACAAATATCATCCAGACGGCCGACGAAAGGAGATACATAAGTTGCCCCGGCTTTAGCCGCCAGCAACGCCTGTCCCACCGAAAAGACCAGCGTACAGTTCGTGCGTATTCCTTTCTCCGTGAAATACTTGATGGCTTTGATACCGTCGGCAATACAAGGCACTTTCACTACGATATGCGGATTAAGCGCCGCCAGCTCCTCGCCTTCGCGAATCATCCCTTCATAATCGGTCGCTATCACCTCAGCACTCACATCACCGTTGACGATATTACATATCTTGACATAATGGTCACGCTGGTTCTGTGTTCCCTTAATACCTTCTTTCGCCATGAGCGAAGGGTTGGTAGTCACTCCGTCAAGTACACCGAGGTCATGTGCCTCCTTAATCTGCTCCAAATTGGCTGTGTCAATAAAAAACTTCATACTCTTATTTTTTTAATGGTTAACTATCTAATAGTCAAAGATAAGAAATTATTTCCATTCACAACCGTATCAAGCGATCGTTATTGACGGATCAAGATAAACATCCTGGATAGCATTCAATAATTCTACCCCTTTATTCATCGGTTTCTGGAAAGCCTTACGTCCGCTAATCAGTCCCATACCTCCGGCACGCTTATTCACTACGGCAGTAATGACGGCATCACGCAAATCGGAAGTTCCGTGAGATTCCCCACCGGAATTAATCAGTCCTACACGCCCCATGTAGCCATTAGCAACCTGATAACGGCAAAGGTCAATCGGGTGGTCAGTCGCCAGTTCGGTGTACATACGTTCGTCCACCTTGCCGAAGCCGATAGCTTTAAAGCCGCCGTTATTCGTCGGAAGTTTCTGCTTCACAATATCCGCCTTAATGGTCACACCCAGGCGGTCAGCCTGTCCGGTCAGGTCGGCAGCAGAGTGATAATCTATTGCTCCTTTTTTGAAATCATTGTTACGCAGATAGCACCACAGAATGGTTGCCATACCCAGTTCGTGCGCATATTCAAACGCCTCGGCAATCTCTACCAACTGACGGCGGCTCTGTTCCGAACCGAAATAGATAGTGGCTCCGACAGCTACTGCCCCCATGTTCCATGCCTCCTTCACGGTGCCAAACAACACTTGGTCGAAGCTGTTCGGATAAGAAAGCAGTTCATTATGATTCAACTTCACAACGAAAGGTATCTTATGGGCATACTTACGCGCTACGGAACCCAGGATTCCGAAAGTGGAAGCCACGGCGTTGCAGCCGCCTTCAATAGCCAGTTTCACGATATTCTCCGGGTCGAAATAGATCGGGTTCGGAGCAAAAGAAGCCCCGGCAGTATGCTCGATATCCTGATCGACAGGAAGAATGGACACATATCCGGTATTTGCCAATCGGCCATGCCCCAAGAGAGACTGAAGGCTATTCAATACCTTTATATTACGATCTGAATCCAACCAGATTTTATCTATTGTATCGGGAGAGGGAATGTGAATCAGCGATTTATCGATGGTTTTACAGGTGTGATCCAAATAATAACAGGATTTATCTCCTAATAATTCTATAACTTTATTCATAACTTCATTTTTTTAATGTATAACTTTATTCTATTTTTTCTTTCCCTGGTTGGCTACTGCCTCCATTAATTTTCTGATTTCTTCGGGATTACCCAGAAAGTAGTCATTAGCTACATTAAGATTCTCGTCGAACTCAAACACATAAGGCACGGCAGTAGGCAGGTTCAGTTTTATAATATCTTCATCCGAAATATGTTTCAGATGTTTGATAATCCCCCTCAAACTATTACCGTGAGCTACCACCAGTAAAGTATGGGCAGTTTTCAATGCAGGAAATATATTTGATTCCCAATAAGGCATAATACGTTCAATGGTATCCTTCAATGATTCGGTACGGGGCAGTTCAGCATCGGGTATCTCGTGATATCGATAGTCGAAACGTGGATTTCTAAGGTCATTCTCTGCAAGCGGATTAGGAGCAATGTCATAGCTGCGGCGCCATACAAGCACTTGTTCCTCCCCATACTTCCCGGCGGTTTCCGCTTTATTCAGCCCTTGTAACTCTCCATAATGCTTCTCATTCAGGCGCCAGTTCTTTTCCACGGGAATCCAGTCGAGATTCATCTTATCAAGCACGCAGTTCAGAGTTTTCACTGCACGTTTCAGATAGGAAGTATAGGCTTTATCGAAATTGAAGCCATATTCTCTCAGCGTCTCCCCTGCCTTCTCGGCTTCGGCAACTCCTTTTTCCGTAAGGTCTACATCCGTCCAGCCGGTGAAACGGTTTTCCTTGTTCCATACACTCTCTCCGTGACGAAGTAATACTATTTTTTTCATTCTTAATGATCTCCTTTCTTTTTATATCTACGCATTATATATAGAACATTTTATTTCTTCACAAAGTTCACGAAAGAATAAGGAGTTATCAATACCTAAAAATGGTGGTTTATTAGCAGGAATCCGACAAAAATGACTACTTTTACATATTAAACAAATTTTTAACCTTCAGAACAAACTGTAAAATGCCTGAAACAGACACACACAGAGAAGACATCTTCCTACGGAAATTAATGAATAAAGCCAACATCGGCTGGTGGGAGGCAGATGTAAAAACAGAGTGTTACAAATGCTCCGGCTTCATAGCCCAACTTCTCGGTCTCGACGAGGATGGCATTATTAGTTTCAATGATTTCAACAAGCGGATTCTGAGGGAAGACCAGCAACACACCACTTCCCACTCTTTCGATGAATTACAGCAGACGATTGAAGAAGTATATCTACTCGATACTCCTAAAGGGGGTGTATGGATACGCAGCAAGATATGTTACCAGGAAACAGACGAGGCAGGAAACACCAAGATATATGGCATAGCCGAAACACAAGACGGACCACATATGGCGTCCGCTTACCAGGCATTGCAAAACAGTGAACGCATTCTGCATAATATCTATAAAAATATCCCCGTAGGCATCGAATTATACAATAAAGACGGGCTCCTGATCGACCTTAACAAGAAGGAACTGGAAATGTTTCATATAGCCAGCAAAGAAGATGTCTTGGGAGTTAATCTGTTCGAGAATCCCCTGCTTCCGGAAGAGATCAAACAGAAACTCAGAAATAATGAAGACGCCGACTTTACATTCTGCTATGAATTTTCCAAGATAAACGGATACTACCAGTCACAAAATTCGGGAGGCAGCATAGATTTAACAACCAAAGTAACTACGCTGTACGATCATAATCATGAGCCGATCAATTACTTGGTGATTAACGTAGACAAGACCGAAAATACCATTGCTTATAATAAGATTCAGGAGTTCAAAAATTTCTTCGACCTGGTAGGCGACTATGCCAAAGTTGGTTATGCCCATTTCGACGCTTTGAGCCGGGACGGTTATGCCCTGAGCAGCTGGTACAGGAATGTAGGAGAGAAAGAAGGTACCCCACTACCGGAAATCATCGGCATACACTCCCACTTCCACCCCGAAGACCGGGCTGTAATGCTTGATTTTCTGGATAAGGTCATTAAAGGGGAAAGTAGCAAATTATGTCGTGATATGCGTATTCGCAGAGCTGACGGAAACTATACGTGGACACGCGTGAATGTGTTGGTCCGGAATTATCTCCCACAGGATAATATCATCGAAATGTTGTGCATCAACTTTGATATCACCCAACTGAAAGAAACGGAACGAATGCTCATTCAAGCTAAAGAGAAAGCAGAAGAATCCGACCGGCTAAAGTCTGCCTTCCTTGCCAATATGAGCCACGAGATACGTACACCGCTCAATGCGATTGTCGGTTTTTCGAGTATGCTGCAAGAGGCGGACAATCCGGAAGAAAAACTGCAGTATGTCACCATCATCGAAGAGAACAACAAACGCCTGCTACAACTTATTTCCGATATTCTCGACTTGTCAAAAATCGAAGCTGGAACTTTTGACTTTACCTTCGAGAAAGTGAACGCCAAACGGTTATGCAATGAATTATACCAAGCAATGCAGATGCGAACCTCCCCGCAGGTGGAACTCCGCCTGTCTCCCGATCTGCCGGATTTGCAACTCACCAGCGATAAAAGTAGGCTTTACCAAGTATTATCAAACTTCGTAGTAAATGCGTTAAAATTTACCTCCGAAGGGAGTATAACCATCAGTTACCAAATAAAAGGAAAAGAAGCGAAATTCTCCGTAGAGGATACGGGTATAGGAATCGAACCGGAAAAGCAAACGGCTGTATTCAACCGTTTTGTCAAACTCAATAATTTTATTCCCGGCACCGGTCTCGGTCTTTCTATCTGCCAGAGTATCATCACACAACTCGGAGGAAAGATCGGAGTAGATTCGGAACCCGGAAAGGGTTCCTGTTTCTGGTTTACACATCCACTCGGCTAACCCGGAAAGCAGGTTCACAATTTACTTCCAGAACCCCCGTTACGATACATTCAGGGCAGGGATTATTCTCACCATGACGAGAAAAAATTCTCATAGTAATGAGAAAAAGTTCTCACTATGATGAGATTTTTTTCTCATCATAGTGAGAATGGTTTGAGAAAAACCTTAGTTAATAACTTATATAAATGAATAGAATAATCAATTCATAAAAGAAGATTAGAAACCAAACTTGAACGGTGTACCATCTAATTTCTTTTCAGGAAAATGCGGTCTGTTATCGTGCCCGGAAGCTCCGATTCATAATGTGTCACCATAATCATCGTTTTATCTTTACGTTGGCAGAAGGCTTCAATCACCTTCTTCACCCGGCGACGGTTGTAAGTATCAAGTCCGTGAAGCGGTTCATCCAAAATCAACAGTTCCGGATCTTTGACGAAAGCACGTGCCAGCAGAGCCAGCCGTTGCTCGCCACTGGAAAGTTGCAGGAATGCTTTATCTTTCAATGCTGCGATACCGAATACATCCATCCACCATTCACAAATATCCATCTGCTCCGGTTGCGGACGTCTGTACAACCCGATACTATCATGTAAACCGCTTGCTACAATCTCAATAGCCGGCAGGTTTTTAAGGTAAGCACGATGCATCTCCGGACTGACGTAGCCGATGTGTTTCTTAATTTCCCAGATACTCTCCCCGGTTCCTCTTTTTCGTCCGAACAGGCTGATATCACAGGCATACGATTGGGGATTATCCGCACAAACAAGACTCAGCAAGGTTGATTTGCCTGCGCCGTTTTCTCCACTCAATGCCCATTTCTCCCCACGATGCACAGTCCAATCGAGTTCTTTCAGAATAGTACGGTCACCATAGCGGATACTGACTTTGTTTAGTTTCACCACCTCGTCGGCATCGTAATTGTTGCCGTTGTAAGGCAAATCAATAATACGTTGTTGTAAATCGTCAAAAGGAACGACCGTATCTCTTGAACGGAAAGCATCCAAATAGACTTCACGTTCCATTTTCGGAAAGACTTCCATTTTGTCAACGGGAATGACATGGGTAATGAAGGAAGGAATATCATCCAACATGGAAAGCACCAGAATTATCTGTACCGACGACATCTTCGTCAGACGATCGAGCAAAGAGAAAAGCAATTCGCGTGTAGGAGCATCCAGTCCGATAAACGGGTTATCCATAATCAGAACACGGGGAGCAGTCAGCAGGGTCTTTGTGAGCTGGAATTTGCGTAATTCCCCACTGGAAAGAAGGATAATCTTCTTATCCAGAAGAGGCTCGATACGGAAAAGGTCGAATAATTCGTTTTTCAGTTGCTCGTCCTTGATCTCGCCCAGCATTTCGCGGACATCGGGAGCCTCATCCTGGTCATGGGCATTCCAACGTTGCTGATAGTAGTAATTGGCGTCGGCAGCTCCATAGGTATCACGAAAAGCGATGTATTTTACATTATCATAAACGGTCTGAGTAGCAGAAGGAGAAAAATCATATTGCAGCGCTCCTTCACGCAGCGGATATTTACCGATCAGCGTATCTACAAAAAGGCTTTTACCACTACCGTTCGGTCCTACAATGGCTATATGTTCGTCTGCCCCGATAGTTGCCGTGACGGGTTTGGCTAAACGCACAAGCGGGTTGCGTAAGATCGGAAGAGCGTCGTGTAGGGAAAG
>OIRY01000405.1_pt1 | contig 13450 bp, 9 predicted proteins | sample 1586371 | NCBI WGS metagenome assembly OIRY01 (sample SAMN02674792, study PRJEB24791) | human gut metagenome, SKBSTL006 | isolation source: stool | host: Homo sapiens | place: USA | reverse complement strand
ACACGACGCTCTTCCGATCTAGCATCTTGCCCGGCTTGCCGCCGCGCGCAATGATGTCCCCATGTGCCTGAGCCGCCTTTTCTTAAAGGAAAAGGCCCGCGGGCAGGGTATTGGCCGCAGCATCGTGGCCTATGCGCAGAAGCTGGCCGAGGGCGATGGCCGCAGCCGCCTGTATATGCGGGTGTGGGCACGCGACCTGAAGGCCGAGGGCTTTGCCAAAAAGTGCCGCTTCCGCAAGGCCGAGACAGCCCCCGTGGAGGTCCTGCCCGGCACCACGCTGGACATCACGACCTGGGAGAAGCTGTGGCGGTAAACGCAAAATCTGGAGATACACCATGAAATTTCTGCACCTTGCAGACCTGCACCTGGGCAAACGGGTCAACGGGTTTGATATGCTGGAGGATCAGCGGTTCATCCTTGAACAAATTCTGACCCTCTGTGAAAAACACGGCGTCGAGGCCGTCGTCATCGCGGGCGACATCTACGACACGCCGGTGCCGCCCGCCGCGGCCTGCACGCTGCTGGACTTCTTCCCCGAAGATTTCCTGATAGTCATTGACGAAAGCCACGTCAGCGTCCCGCAGATACGTGCCATGTACGGAGGTGACCGCGCCCGCAAGATAAACCTGGTGGAGTACGGATTCCGCCTACCGGCTGCCATGGACAACCGCCCGCTGAAATTCGATGAATTCGAAGAGATGGCCAAACAAGTGATTTACGTCAGCGCCACACCGGCAGACTATGAGCTGATGAAATCCGAAGGCATCGTAGTAGAACAAGTCATCCGCCCGACGGGACTGTTAGACCCCATTATTGAGGTGCGTCCCAGCCACAACCAAATAGACGACCTGATGGAAGAAATCCAAGTACGCATCGAGAAGAACGAGCGTACCCTCGTCACCACCCTCACCAAACGAATGGCTGAAGAACTGACGGAATATCTGCTGAACAACAACGTGAAGTGTAATTATATCCACAGCGACGTAGACACTTTGGAACGTGTGAAGATTATGGGTGACTTGCGCGAGGGCATTTACGATGTACTTGTCGGTGTCAACCTGCTGCGTGAAGGACTCGACCTGCCTGAAGTCTCTCTCGTTGCCATTCTCGATGCAGACAAGGAAGGTTTCCTTCGTTCCCACCGCTCACTGACACAGACTGCCGGACGTGCCGCCCGTAACGTGAACGGTATGGTCATCATGTATGCCGACAAAATAACGGACAGCATGCAACTGACCATCGACGAGACCAACCGCCGTCGCGAGAAGCAGTTGAAGTACAACGAAGAGCACGGCATCACACCACAGCAAATCAAGAAAGCCAAGAACCTCAATGTGTTTGCCACCAACGAGGCTTCCGGCGAAGCCGTCCTCAGCAGCGAGAAGTTCACTTCCAGCACTCCCCGCCCCTATGTGGAACAAGAAAGTACATCTACGATGGCTGCCGACCCTATAGTACAGTACATGAGCCGCAAGCAACTGGAAAAGAGTATCGAACGTACCAAGAAGCTTATGCAGGAGGCTGCCAAGAAACTCGATTTTATCGAAGCCGCACAGTATCGGGACGAGGTGCTGAAGATGGAGGAATTGCTGAAAGAAAAAGACGAGTAAGGGATTTCACCTCTTTTTCTCAAACTATACTCCCCTCCTTTTGTTATTCTATGAAACAGAGTATTAATTCATAAAGACAAAAGCGAGATGAATAAACCAATAAAGACAATAGCTGTTGCACTGGCTGCCATAGCCTCCATGAGTGTGCAACAAACAGAAGCGTGTACCCGAGCCACCTACATCGGTCCTGACAATACAGTCATTACAGGACGTACGATGGACTGGAAAGAAGACCTTATGAGTAACATCTATGTATTCCCACGAGGCATGCAAAGGGCAGGCTACAACAAAGGGAATGCAGTGAACTGGACTTCCAAGTACGGTAGCGTCATTGCCGCCGGTTATGACATAGGTACCTGCGACGGTATGAACGAGAAAGGTCTGGTTGCCAGCCTGCTCTTCCTTCCGGAGTCCGTTTACCACCGCCCGGGAGACAACCGCCCGATTATGGGCATCAGTATCTGGACGCAATACGTACTCGACAATTTTGCAACCGTACGCGAAGCTGTGGATGAACTGAAAAAAGAATCCTTCCGCATTGATGCACCAGACCTGCCCAACGGAGCCGCTTCCACCCTGCATCTGGCCATCACAGATGAAACCGGAAACACGGCTATCCTGGAATACATAGACGGAAACCTTGAGATACATGAAGGCAAGCAGTATCAAGTAATGACCAACTCTCCCAAATATGAACTCCAGCTGGCTATCAACGACTATTGGAAAGAGGTAGGCGGACTGAATATGTTGCCGGGAACCAACCGCTCCAGTGACCGCTTTGTACGCGCATCGTTCTACATCAATGCCATTCCGCAAACAGCGGATGCAAAGATTGCTGTACCCAGTGTATTGAGCGTAATGCGCAATGTTTCTGTACCGTTCGGTATCACCACACCGGACAAGCCCCATATCTCCTCCACCCGTTGGCGTTCTGTATCCGACCAGAAGAACAAAGTATATTATTTTGAGTCCACACTGACCCCTAACTTGTTCTGGCTCGACCTGAAGAAAATCGATTTTAGCCCGAATGCAGGAATCAAGAAACTCTCACTGACAAACGGAGAAATCTATGCCGGAGATGCCATAAAGGATTTGAAAGACAGCAAAGGATTTGTATTTCTTTTCCAGACGCCGGTAATGTAGCACAGCCCCTACACATAGCCCCTCAATAATGGATGCTTCCCACTTCTTTCTATAAGAGAAAGCAGGGAAGCATTTATTTTTCTCATTATTTTTGTGTACGTTTGCAGATACATACTCAATGCAGCAATTTACATGGAATTATTAGTATACAAAGCCTCTGCCGGCTCAGGCAAGACCTTTACGCTGGCTGTGGAATACATCAAGCATTTGATAATCAATCCACGCGCCTACCGGCAGATACTTGCCGTAACCTTCACCAACAAGGCTACGGCAGAGATGAAGGAGCGCATACTGACACAGCTTTACGGTATCTGGAAGGGAGCACCTTCTTCCGAAGCATACTTGGAGAGAATTAAAAATTATAAATTAAAAATTAAAGAAGAAGGCGGGGACGGATTGACGGACGGGAAGATTCGTCAACGGGCCGGCATGGCACTGCAATACATGCTGCATGACTACAGCCGTTTCCGCGTGGAAACCATCGACTCCTTTTTTCAATCTGTGATGCGCAACCTTGCCCGCGAACTGGAACTGAGTCCTAACCTGAACATAGAGCTGAACAACAGTGAAGTGCTGAGTGATGCCGTAGACAGCCTCATCGAGAAGCTTACCCCCACTTCTCCCGTGCTGGCATGGCTGCTGGACTACATCGACGAGCGCATCCGCGACGACAAACGCTGGAACGTATCGAATGAGGTGAAAAGTTTCGGACGAAACATCTTCGATGAAAGCTACATAGAACGCGGCGAAAAACTACGGCAATGCCTTCGTACTCCGAACACGTTGAAACTCTACCGGGATGTGCTGCGCGATATGGAAACCGAGGCTCTGGAACAGATGAAAAGTTTCTACGACCAGTTTGAAGGCGAACTGGAAGGGCATGCCCTCACTCCCGAAGACTTGAAAGGAGGTGCCCGAGGCATCGGCAGTTACTTCCGCAAACTGCGCGACGGCAGACTGTCTGACAAAGATGTGCTGAACGCCACCCTGCAAAACAGCCTGGCAGATGCAAAAAACTGGGCAACGAAAACATCCTCACGGAAGGACGACATCATCTGTCTGGCAAAAACCAGCCTGATACCTCTACTGCAGGAAGCCGAAAGAATGCGTCCGCAACGCAACCGCACCCTGAACAGTTGCCGTCTCTCGCTCCAGCATCTCAACAAACTACAACTCCTCAACCATATTGACGAAGAGGTACGTACACTGAACCGAGAACATAACCGCTTTCTACTTTCGGACACCAACGCCCTGCTGCACAAATTGGTGCGCGAGGGTGACTCTTCGTTCGTCTTCGAGAAAATCGGCGCCAACATACGCAACGTCATGATTGACGAATTCCAGGACACCAGCCGCATGCAATGGGACAACTTCCGTCTGCTGTTGCTCGAAGGACTTTCGCAAGGAGCCGACAGTCTGATTGTGGGAGATGTGAAGCAGTCCATCTACCGCTGGCGGAACGGGGACTGGGGAATACTGAACAGCTTGGGAAATAAAGAATTAAACTTAAACTCCTTCCCCGTCCGTGTGGAAACCCTAAAAACAAACCGGCGTAGCGAAACCAACATTATCCGTTTCAACAACCAGGTATTTACCGCTGCCATAGACTACCTCAATGCATTACACCTGAACGAACTGAAAGAGGATTGCCTACCCCTGAAACGCGCTTATGCCGACGTAGTGCAGGAATCGCCCAAGAGCACGGAGTACGGCTACGTAAAAGCCACCTTCCTGGAACCGGACGATGAACACAACTATACAGAGCAGACCCTTCTCGCTTTAGGAGAAGAGGTGCAACGGCTGCTGGAAGAGGGCGTAACACTGAATGATATCACCATCCTTGTCCGCAAGAACAAGAATATCCCGCCGATAGCCGACTATTTTGACAAAGAACTGCATCTTTCTGTCGTGTCCGACGAAGCTTTCCGTCTGGATGCCTCCCTTGCCATCTGCATGCTGATGGATGCCCTGCGCTGCCTATCGAATCCGGAGAACAAGATTGCGGAGGCTGCGCTGATGGAGAATTACAAATTACAAATGACAAATGACGAGCAGTCGGGATTCATCATAGCCACTCCCCTGCCCGAAACCTTTACCTCCCGACGGGAAACGCTGCGCTTGATGCCTTTGTATGAGTTACTGGAAGAACTGTTCAGCATCTTCGGCATGAGCCGCATTGAAAAGCAGGATGCCTACCTCTTCTCCTTCTTCGATGCTGTGACGGAGTATCTGCAAAGCAATTCTTCCGAACTGGCCAGCTTCATCCGCTACTGGGACGAAACCCTTTGCAGCAAAACCATCCCCAGCGGTGAGATGGACGGCATACGCATCCTCTCCATCCACAAGTCCAAAGGACTGGAATTCCATACCGTACTGATTCCCTTCTGCGACTGGAAGCTGGAGAACGAAACCAACAACCAGTTGGTGTGGTGCGCCCCACCGGAAGAGCCTTATAATGCCATCAGCTTAGTACCGGTGAACTATTCCACCACCATGGCGGAATCCATATATCGGCAGGACTATCTGCACGAACGTCTTCAGCTGTGGGTAGACAATCTGAATCTGCTGTACGTGGCCTTTACCCGTGCCGGCAAGAACCTCATCCTCTGGAGCCGGAAGGAACAGAAGGGAACCATATCCGAACTCCTTGCCAACACCCTGCCCCACATAGCCAAAGACGGAGCAGGCAGTTGGGACGAAGAGGCTTCCATATATGAGAACGGCAAGATTTGCCCTTCCCCCGTCCCCGTCTCACAGCATGACGCAGACAACCCTGCTAACGACGAAGCTAAACCTCTATACTACGAACAGAAACCTCTATACTGCGAACGTAAACCTGAGGTTTACGAACAGCAACCAGTCAACAGACTTTCGCAAAAGCCGGTCAAACTGCCCGTCCACATGGAGAGCATGCTCCACGACATCGAGTTCCGGCAATCCAACCGTTCGGCAGACTTCATAGCAGGAGTGGACGAAGCAGAGTCCAGCCAGCGCTTCATCAACCGGGGACGTTTGCTGCATACCCTATTCTCTGCCATCGAAACGGAAAAAGACATTGACAATGCCATCAGCCAGCTCGTCTTTGAAGGTGTGATTGGACGGAGTGAGACGGAAGAAGAAATACGCAATCTCACCCAACGCGCTTTCTCCCTGCCTCAAGTCAAGGACTGGTATTCAGGAACGTGGCAGCTATTCAATGAATGCGACATCATCTGGCAGGAAAACGGTGAACTGCGGACACGCCGCCCGGACCGCGTGATGATGCGTGGCGAAGAAATCGTAGTGGTGGACTTCAAGTTCGGAAAGCCAAACAAGAAGTACAACAAGCAGGTGCAGGGATACATGCAACTGCTGGTCCGCATGGGGTATGTCGCAGAAAATATACGGGGTTACTTGTGGTATGTAGAGGAGAACAACATAGAACCGGTATAACTCACTCCCCATCCACTATTAATTATCAATTATCAACTAAATCATGGAAACATTCCTCCAACTGGTCGCCCGCGACCTTTACGCCAAAATAGGAAACGACCTCTCGCGCACCGCCATCGTTTTCCCCAACAAACGTGCCAGTCTGTTCTTCAACGAATATCTGGCAACTGAAACGGACCGCCCTTTGTGGTCGCCTGCCTACGTCAGCATCAGCGAACTGTTCCGGCAACTCTCTCCATTGAAGTCCGGTGACCCTATCCGTCTGGTATGCGAATTGTATAAGGTATTCCGCGAAGAGACCCGCAGCGAAGAAACTCTGGATGACTTCTACTTCTGGGGAGAACTGCTCATCAGCGATTTCGATGACGTAGACAAAAACCTTGTAGATGCCGACAAACTCTTCAGCAACCTGCAAGAACTGAAGAACATTATGGACGATTACGACTTCCTCGACCAAGAACAAGAAGAAGCCATCCGCCAGTTCTTCCAGAACTTTTCCATAGAAAAGCGCACGGAGCTGAAAGCCAAATTCATCTCCCTCTGGGATAAACTGGGCGACATCTACCGCCACTACCGCCGCAATCTTACAGAACTGGGCATCGCCTACGAAGGCATGATGTACCGCAATGTCATGGAGCAACTCGACACCGACCGACTGCGCTACGACCGCTATGTATTTGTCGGCTTCAACGTGCTAAATAGAGTAGAAACCCGTTTCTTCCAGCTCTTGCAGGATGCCGGGAAAGCAATGTTCTATTGGGATTACGACGTGTTCTACACCCGTCTTCCCCTTGAGCAAAAGCCGCCCTATACCCACGAAGCAGGCGAATTCATCCTCCGCAACCTAAAGCTGTTTCCCAACCAACTGCCCGAAACTTCTTTTGATGTACTGCGGAAACCCAAGAACGTACGCTTTATCTCCGCTTCTACCGAAAATGCACAAGCCCGCTACTTGCCGCAATGGATTAGGGGGAATGAAGAATTAAGAACCCCTTCTTCATTCAAAGACACTGCCGTTGTCCTTTGCAACGAATCCCTACTGCTTCCCGTCCTCCACTCCATTCCGGCAGAGGTAAAGAACGTCAACATCACAATGGGATTTCCCCTTGCCCAAACTCCGGTGTACAGTTTTATCAACGCCCTTGTAGAGCTACAGACTACCGGCTACCATGCAGGTACCGGACGATACATCTACGAAACCGTAATCACGCTGCTGAAACACCCTTACACCCGGCAACTTTCCCCCAATGCCGAAACACTGGAAAAACAGCTTACCCGGGACAACCGCTTCTATCCCCTTCCCTCGGAGCTGAAGCAGGACGCATTCCTTGAACAAGTCTTTACACCACAGAACGGCATCGCCGCCCTATGCAGCTACCTCACCGAACTGCTTCGCGAAGTGGCCGTCCTCTACCGCCAGGAAAAAGACGTGGAAGACATCTTCAACCAGCTGTACCGCGAGTCTCTGTTCAAAAGCTACACCCTCGTCAACCGCCTGCTCAGCCTGATAGAGACCGGCGAATTGAGTAGTGTGCGCACAGACACGCTGAAGCGACTGCTGAACCGCTTGCTTACCTCTGCCAACATTCCCTTCCACGGAGAACCCGCCATCGGCATGCAAGTAATGGGGGTGCTGGAAACGCGTAACCTCGATTTCCGCAACCTCATCATGCTCTCCCTCAACGAAGGGCAATTGCCCAAAGCCGGAGGCGACTCCTCCTTCATTCCCTACAACCTGAGGAAGGCCTTCGGCATGACCACCATAGAACACAAGAATGCCGTCTATGCCTACTACTTCTACCGCCTCATCCAACGGGCAGAAAACGTCACCTTATTATATAACATCTCTTCGGACGGACTGAACCGCGGGGAGATGTCCCGCTTCATGCTGCAATTCCAGGTAGAGTCGCCGCACAACATCTCCCTTGAGTACCTTGAAGCCGGACAATCTCCACAACAAGCCCTGGAAATTGAGATTCACAAGACACCGGAGATGTTGCAACAGATGTTCGACGCCTACAACATCCACCGACGTCCCAAAGCGTTCTTCTCCCCCTCCGCCCTCAATGCCTATCTGGACTGCCGGCTGAAATTCTACTACCGATACGTAGCCGGCCTGAAGGCTCTCGATGAAGTAAGCGCCGAAATAGACTCCGCCCTCTTCGGCACCATCTTCCACCGTTCTGCCGAACTGGTGTACAACGAACTGACAACCAACGGACGGGAAATACGTAAAGAAGACCTGGAACAGTTACTGAAAGACGATGTCCGCCTGCAAGCCTATGTGGACAATGCTTTTAAAGAAAAGTTCTTCCATGTGCCCCTTACGGAGCAACCGGAATATAACGGTACGCAGCTTATCCATTCCAAAGTCATTGCCTCTTACCTGCGCCAGCTTCTGCGCAATGACCTGCAATATGCCCCGTTCCGTATGGAGGGTATGGAACAGGACGTCAGAGAAATGATGGAAATAGATACTCCGCAAGGAAAGCTTGCCTTACAGATAGGCGGTACCATCGACCGCCTGGACAGCAAAGGAGACACGCTACGTATCGTGGACTACAAGACAGGCGGTACTCCCAAGACTCCTGAAAATATAGAACAACTGTTTACTCCCGCCGACAACCGTCCCAACTATATTTTCCAGACGTTTCTGTACGCCGCCATCCTCTGCCGCAAGCAATCGCTGAAGGTAGCCCCTTCCCTGCTCTACATCCACCGGGCAGCTTCCGAAAGCTACTCCCCGGTCATCGAAATGGGAGCGCCGCGACAACCCAAGGTACCGGTCAACAACTTCGCTTTCTTCGAAGACGAGTTTCGCGAACGGCTGCACGGACTCCTGCAGGAGATATTCAGCCAAGAAGAAACATTCAGCCAAACAGAGGATACCCGGAAATGTGAATATTGCGATTTCCGCAGTCTGTGTAAGAGATAAAAAAACAGACCATCCGTTCATAAGAAACAGATGGTCTGCACGACCGTAACAGACGGTCTATTTGAGTCTGACGGATGGTCTGTTTTACTTCAACGGACCATCCGTTCTATTTTCTTCGTTATCACTTCTTCACCGGAATAGAGAAGCTGAATATGGAGCCTTCGCCTTCCTTGGAAGTAAACCACAGTTTACCGCCATTCTTCACGACAAAATCCTTGCATAGCAACAAGCCCAGTCCCGAGCCTTCTTCGTTGTTCGTGCCGAACGTGCTGAAATGCGTATCAGTATGCAACAACTTCTTCTGCCCCTCCTCGCTGATGCCACAGCCATAATCCTGGACGCTGACAACTGCCATACCATCTACTTCCTCCATCTTCACCAGTACCTCTGAGTTCTCCTTACTGAACTTAATGGCATTACTCAACAAGTTACGGACCACTGTCTTCAGCATGTCAATATCAGCGTTGACCATCATTTTTTCCGGTTTCATCTCGCGGATTCTTATCTTCTTCAGGCTTGCCACCATACTGAAAATCTCAATGACACCGTCTGTCACTTCGACGAGGTCCACATCCTGATAAACCACGTTCAACTTACCGATTTGACTCTTTGTCCATTTCAGCAGGTTATCCAGCAATGAAAACACATCCTCCGTAGTCTGATTAGCCATCGTCAGAAGCTCGTACATTTCGGCGCCAATTTTCTCAGATGGCAAGTTCAATATCAGCATATTCAGCACCATTTTGATGGATCCCATCGGAGAACGTAAGTCATGGGCAATCACCGAATAAAGCTTGTCACGCCCGGCAATAGTACGTTGCAGTTCTTCCGTCTTACTCAAAATCAACCGTTTGGCAGCTACCAAAGATATTTGGTGGGTAACACGGATAATCAATTCCTCCTTATTGAAAGGCTTAGAGATGAAGTCATTCGCGCCAACCTGAAACCCCTTCACAATATCTGCCGTACTATTCAGTGCGGTCAGAAAGATGATTGGAATATCAGCTGTATTCGGATTTGACTTTAAATGTTGAGCTACTTCAAAACCACTCATGTCCGGCATCATTACGTCAAGCAAAACCAAATCAGGATTTTCCTTTTCCACCTGTTCCAACGCTTGCCGCCCGTTACTTGCAGTAGCAATCGCGAATTTCTCATTTGTCAAAAGCACTTTCAACAATAAAACGTTTGACATCACATCGTCAACGATGAGAATCTTGTATTCGGAAGGATTTATTTCCATGTTCATCTTTCTATATTGTTTTTCCCGTTATCAAAATTACTATTTAGTTAGGAACGATATTCCTTAAAATACTCTATTATATACTGTAAACCCTCTTCCAGCTCTATAGTCGGTTCCCAGCCCAACTTTTCCTTTGCCAGAGTGATGTCCGGCTGACGCTGTTTGGGATCATCATGAGGCAGTGGCTTGAAAATCAGTTTCGACTTGGAATTCGTCAGCCTAATGACCTTTTCCGCCAGTTCCAATATGGAGAATTCATTCGGATTTCCCAAGTTTACCGGACCGATAAAATCGTCCTCCGTGTTCATCATCCGCACCATACCTTCTATACAGTCATCTACATATTGGAAACTTCGCGTCTGATTACCCGAACCGTATATTGTAATATCCTGGTTCTGCAATGCTTGAACCACGAAATTGGAAACCACCCGTCCGTCATTCGGCAACATCCGAGGACCGTACGTATTGAATATACGGATAATCTTGATCCGCACTCCATTCTGGCGGTGATAGTCCATAAACAATGTCTCGGCACAACGCTTCCCTTCATCATAACAAGAACGGAGGCCAATTGGATTTACATTTCCCCAATAACTTTCCACTTGGGGATGAATAACGGGGTCACCGTACACTTCGCTGGTAGAAGCCTGCAATATCTTGGCATTCGTCTTTTTGGCCAGTCCCAGCATATTGATGGCGCCCAATACAGAAGTCTTGATGGTTTTAATGGCATCATATTGGTAGTGGATGGGAGAAGCAGGACAAGCCAGATTATAGATTTCGTCCACATCTGCCTCATAAGGGGTTTCCACATCATGCAGTACAAATTCAAAGCGGGGATTGCTCTTCAGATGAGTGATATTTCCTTCCGAACCGGTGAAAAGATTATCCAGACAAATCACCTGATGCCCGTCGTTTATCAATCGGGTACAAAGATGAGAACCTATAAAACCAGCACCGCCACTAACCAAAATTTTCTTCATGTAATGTTTTTTATAGTGCCTTAAAGCACATAGGACCTATTCTGTTTGTTTTGATGCTGACAAATGTAGGCGATTTGACTAAATTATGCAAGTTTGCAACGAAATATTTCACTTGTTAATGAATATAAAGAGGCAGATTAAAAAATCCACCCCTGAAATATTCATTTATTTATCCGCCACATACTCTTCTTTCTTATCCGGAATGCTGAAGTTCTTGTTCGCAAACAAGTCTGCCAGACCCGAAATTTGCTTTAAACGCAACACTTCGTCGCGATCCATTCCGATATTCTTCATTATCCATTCATCAGACATACCGGCTCTGTCCAATTCCGCAACAATATGGCACATCAACTCGATATTATGCGTACCACGGGCACGATTATGACGGATAGTGGACGCCATACGGTTGGAAAGTTCCTTGTCAATCACGACCACGGGAAGCAACCCGTTTTCGCGCTGATAAATTCTTTTGGATGTCTTCAACACCTGATAACGGTGGTAACCGTCCACCAGGATGTAGTTATCCTCTTCCTCATCATAGTAACAGACACAAGGCATGGTGAAACCATCTTCCCAGATGGAAAGCTCCAGAAGCTTCATTTCGGGCGGTGCCACTACATTCGGATTGTAATCGTTTGCTTGTATTTTCTCTATTGGAATTGCCCTTACGTTATATACCGGACTTTTATCTACGCTCATAACATCATATTTTTGAATTGTTCCATTATCTTGTCTCTTTTGTATGCCTCTTCCTTGTTCAAGGCAAAACCCATGTACTTGCAGGCATGGTCATTCTTCAGGATGCATATGCACATCCGCTTATAAGTGGGAATTTCCCGGAATTCCGCGATGTCAATATCATCCAGATAATCCATGCGCACCGGCTTCTTGTTTGTCTTGTAATTCGTGATATTTATCACTTCAATGGACACTCCTGCATCCCTCAGCTTCTGGATGGTCTCGTCAGCCAGACAGCCCCCTTTTGTACGCCAGAATTCAATGCTGACGGTAAGCTTTTTCAAGTAGTTCCTCCGGGTCTCTTCCGGCAAGGTGGAAAGCAGGAACTGCATAAAGCCTTTCCACGTATACCCTTCGGGCAGTCGGACCGTCTGCCACCCCATAGCACGCGTCCCTCCGTAAATACCGGTAAAGTTCACCCCGTTGACCCGCCCTATCATTCTTCCCCAAGTATTCGGGTCGATGACACGATACAGCTTCAGGCTCTCTTGTGCCTCACAAAGAAAAGGGCTTGCCACACGCTGGCGTTCGATATTGACTCCGGCTTTATAATATAGGTCATACAAATGGTTATAGTCAAAGCCGAATTTGCCATTGGCCGTCCAGATATCCGTCGTCTTCCAATCATAAATGGGATAAGCATTGAAAATGTCATTGCCTATCTTCGAGGTCCAGCGGTAATTGTGGTACATCTGATACTTCCGGTTCAGATGGATGCTGCGCCAGCGGTTAAAACTCTCTTGCGTACGGATGCCTATGAGAAAGCAGGCACGCACTCCATCCTTCTTCTCATGCAGCCATTTGGCAAAGTGCATCTGGAACTCATAATCCCACATTTCGGGAGTGTAGAAAGGAAACGTCTCTTTAGTGAGGCAGCCTTTCGGCATCTTCCTTACCCAAATGTCCTCCAAATCCTCCTGCCACGGACGCCAGTAACTCTGGTACATCGACGTACAAGTCGTTACACGGAAAGGCACACAAACACGATACACCTCCAATATATCCTTATTCGCCTCCAATACCCGGTCCACATAATCAATGGTCATGCTGTACTGTATCTCATAGTCCATATGGAATACACACAGTTTACGGTTCAGCCGGTTCCGGCGGATATAGTCTATGCACAAATTCAGCAACACTCCACTATCTTTTCCTCCCGAAAAAGAGACGCATATCGTGTCAAATTCCCTAAAAATCACATCAAGACGTTCTTGCGCCAGTTCATACACATTTTTGGGTGTAGCCATAATTATCTGTTTTTCTTCATTTTCACATAACGGGTCCATACCTTGTCTTCCAAAAAGCCCAGCTCGCTGAAGACATCCCTATCTTCAACAAAGCTAACAGCCGTCAGACTACTCTCCTC
>OIRY01000365.1_pt1 | contig 14444 bp, 9 predicted proteins | sample 1586371 | NCBI WGS metagenome assembly OIRY01 (sample SAMN02674792, study PRJEB24791) | human gut metagenome, SKBSTL006 | isolation source: stool | host: Homo sapiens | place: USA | reverse complement strand
CTGAGCGACATGGAACATGTGCGCACCCGTCCGGGTATGTACATCGGTAAGCTGGGCGACGGTTCGCATCCCGAAGACGGAATATATGTCCTTCTGAAAGAAGTTATTGACAACAGTATCGACGAGTTCAAAATGCAATCCGGCAAGAAGATCGAAATCAGAGTGGAAGAGAATCTTCGTGTCAGTGTACGCGACTACGGCCGCGGTATCCCACAGGGAAAACTAATAGAGGCAGTCAGTGTGCTGAACACCGGTGGTAAGTATGACAGCAAGGCTTTCAAGAAAAGTGTCGGACTGAACGGTGTCGGCGTGAAAGCTGTCAATGCTTTGAGCTCAAACTTTGAAGTACGTAGTTACCGGGATGGTAAAGTGCGTTGCGCCACCTTTACCAAAGGAGAGTTGGTGACAGACCACACAGAAGATACGGAAGAAGAAAACGGTACTTACATCTTCTTCGAACCGGATGAAACTTTATTCCTGAATTATAGTTTCCGTCCCGAATTTATCGAGACGATGCTGCGCAATTACACATACCTGAACACCGGGCTGGCAATTATCTATAATGGCCAACGGATCCTTTCGCGCAATGGCCTGGTAGATTTGCTGAATGATAACATGACAGCTACCGGCCTCTACCCCATCGTACATCTGAAGGGCGAAGATATCGAGATAGCCTTTACCCATACCGGACAGTACGGAGAGGAGTACTACTCATTTGTAAACGGTCAGCATACCACTCAGGGAGGTACCCATCAAAGTGCTTTCAAAGAACACATCGCCCGCACCATCAAAGAGTTCTATAACAAGAATCAAGACTATACTGACATCCGTAACGGACTGGTAGCCGCCATTGCTGTCAACGTGGAAGAACCTATGTTTGAAAGCCAGACCAAAATCAAACTCGGCTCTACCAATATGTCGCCGGGAGGCATCACAGTAAATAAGTTCGTGGGTGACTTCATAAAACAGGAGGTAGACAATTTCCTCCACAAACATGCCGATATAGCCGAAATCATGTTGCAAAAGATACAGGATTCGGAAAAAGAACGCAAAGCCATTGCCGGAGTGACCAAACTGGCACGTGAACGCGCCAAGAAAGCCAACCTGCACAACCGGAAGCTGCGTGATTGCCGCGTCCACCTGAACGATGTGAAAGGCAAAGGGCTGGAAGAGGAATCGTGCATTTTCATCACCGAGGGTGACTCGGCAAGCGGCTCTATCACCAAAAGCCGGGATGTGAACACACAAGCCGTATTCAGCCTCCGCGGTAAGCCTCTCAACTCTTTCGGCCTGACCAAAAAAGTAGTTTACGAGAACGAAGAATTCAATCTGCTGCAAGCTGCATTGAATATAGAAGACGGTATCGAAGGCTTACGCTACAACAAAGTGATCGTGGCTACCGATGCCGATGTGGATGGTATGCACATCCGCTTGTTGCTGATTACTTTCTTCCTTCAGTTCTTCCCCGATCTGATAAAGAAAGGACATGTATATATACTCCAAACTCCTCTCTTCCGCGTACGCAATAAAAAGAAAACGCTTTATTGTTATACCGAAGAAGAGCGTGTAAATGCTATTAAAGAGCTTAGCCCGAATCCGGAAATCACCCGTTTTAAAGGTTTGGGGGAAATCTCGCCCGACGAATTCAGACACTTTATCGGCAAAGATATGCGTCTCGAACAAGTATCGCTGCGCAAAACAGACACGGTAAAAGAACTACTCGAATTTTACATGGGTAAGAATACAATGGAACGGCAAAACTTTATTATTGATAATCTGGTTATAGAAGAAGACATCGCATAAACATGAGAAGAGCTATCTTTCCGGGAACGTTCGACCCGTTTACCATCGGACACTACTCCGTAGTTCAACGCACCCTGACATTCATGGACGAAGTGTTTAAGTTTGAGCACCCTTATCCGGAAATCGCCGTAACACCTGAAATCCGTCAGGAAGGCTATGAAAAGTTTGTAACTACCGACGACCATTTAATGCATATCACCGGCATTGCAAAAGATCAGAACGGTACTAAATATTATATTACCAAGAACTCCTGGGGAGCAGAAAGTAACAAGTCCGGCGGTTACCTGAATATGTCGGAAAGCTATGTACGTGCCAAGACTATCTGCGTTATGGTACACAAAGACTCCCTACCGAAGGAATTGAAACAGAAACTCGGAATCCGATAAAACGTATCGGGCAAATTCTTATAGACTTAGTTGGAAAAAACAGGGCGGAAAAGTAGTATTACTTCACCGCCCTATTTTCTTATTAACCCACTATTAAACCCTTTTTTCTTTTATTTCTTTTTCAGCGTCACATCACTGATTTCTACCACACCACCTTTACCTAGGGAAAGGATAGCTACATAACAATCTTTCAGGATAGCCGCATCATCATCAGTATCGGATACTTCCAGATTGGCATTTGATTTCTTACTGCTGATAGCATTCACCACCTGTCCCATATCATAGTAAACCACTACTTTAGTCCATTTATCAGCATCCTTAATCTTGAAGTTATATTGTGCACCCGAAGCGTTTGGTTGAGCGTCCGCATCATAATCTCTACGCATGAAGAAAGTAGTGTTGTACTTACCGTTATCATTCTTTTCCTCATTCGTCTGCTTGATATATACACTTACCGGAGTGCCGGCTTCCTTAGCTTTTGCATAGAAAGTGAGAACATAGATACCCTTTTCCAGACCGTCGGTAACACGCTGTCCCAAGAATGCCTTGTACCAGGAAATATTCTTTTCGGCTCCGGAGTTGTCAATCTTCATGGCATTCGGATACTTGGCGTCTCCTGTCTGTTCCCAAGCAATGGTAGTCGCTCCGTCAGCTTCATTATTCATGATAAACCATTCTCCTGCGGTAGCCTTGTTGGCGTTAGTTACTTTAGTTTTCACTTCGGTAGCAAACTTTTCGTTTTTAATCAGATTTTGAGCACTTACGCTTACTCCCGCGATAGCCAAAAGGCCGGCAAATAATACTTTCTTCATCTTATAGCAATTTAATTGTTAATATCTCAATTTCTATTCTTTCTTATTTTACCTGTTGAATGACAAATTTATAATTCCCGGTCATTTTCTTTTCTTCTGCTTTCAGTGTGATCCGATAAATCTCCTTACCCCATACATTAGACAGGCGCGGATCATCTAACTTGACAGTTTCCAGTTCGGCTTTAAATTGAGCCGGATAGTCCAGTTCCACCTTCTGTCCTCTGACTTCGATACGCACTTTGCCCGGCGACGGAAATGTAACATTTCCCCAAGTCAGGAAGTTTACCTGATTAGGCGCCAGCACTTCATTTAATGTATAGTTGTCGGCCACCACCAACTTACGGTCATCCAGTTTATAAGAACGAACCCAGCTTTTTACTTTCGCTTCTGCCGGATAGGCAGCAGCTATATCAGTAGAGAAAAAGCGATTCTTCTCATTACACACCGTATTGGTAGCCTTATAGTCCTGACCGAATTTCTGCGATATCCCGTTAATCATCGGCAAGTTATGATAATCACTCTGCATCGTCCAAATCTTATAGCGGTCCTTTCCGAATGTCTGTTTGGTATATGTGCCCACGCCGGCGTCAATCAATACGGGAATCGTATTCACATACAAAGAGAATGTGCCCGCATCATTATGATTGTGGCTTTCGTTATTGAACCCTCCTTTGGTTGCTACAAACATTCCATGTTTATTCTTCATATAGCAGAATTCCGTTTCGGGATACCAAGTCACGTCCGGCATCTCATGTTTAGGGGTCGCTTTGGCAAGATCATTACAGCAAAGCAAAGACTGGAGAGAACGGAAAGCATCATTACCCATTGTAGCATACGGCTTTCTGCCATTCAATAGATAAGCGGCAAAATGCATCATCTCCTCACTGTTCACAGCCTTACCGAAACGATAGATCAATAAAGGATCACCCCCGCCTTGTGCAGATGCATCGGCAAAGTTTACGACCCAGCCATTGCCTACATAAGAGCGTGACATATATTCACCCATTCGGCGAATCATCGGTTCCTGAAACAAGGATATTTTGCCACCCGTACCGTCAGAAAGAATCTGAAGATAATCATAAAGTTTACCGGCTGCGTGTCCCCAGTAGGAAGTTCCTTCTTCACAAGCCCCGTCGGATTTCACAAAGTTTATGAACTTATCCACCGATTTCATCGAACGGTAAACGGCTTTGACCAGTTTATCCTTGTTGTTCTCCATTAATAAGAAACATTGCAACACATTGGAGTTACACCATGGATTCCAGTTGTTGATAATCTCTCCCGGCCGCCAGTTGAAAGCCATCCACCACATATCATCATCATTCATATAAGGATCGAGAATGCGTTCTTTAATAGCTTTACGTATTTGAAGAGACACCACGGGGTTAATTTTGTCGAACGGTTTACGGAAAAAATAGTGTACCCACGCCATTAAAGCACCATAACCACCGGAACCAAGATCGATAATCTGTTCGCGGAAATCAGGAAGTGAACGTTTACTGCTCTGGCGAGGCAAATGTGCAGACAAAACCCATGAATTCATCTCGCAGCTCATGTAAGCTCCGTTTAATAACTGGTCGATAAAACGTCCCTTTCCTTCGGCCAGTTCAGCAAGCATCAACGCATTCAATGCCTGGCGGTTGGCGTCATAAGGAGCTTCCATTACTTTACGATTACCACTACGTTCGTATTCCAGATAAGCAGTGGCAGGAATCAGTTTCCATTTATAATCGAGAAGTTTCTCACCGGCTGCGATAAGACGTTGCTTGTTAGGCCCCATTAACGAATCCCAGGCTGCCCGATCGGTATAAGCCGGATAAGGCACCCAAGCTTGTTTCATTACTAATACGTTTTTCAACGTAGCTTCATCAGCCGCTTTTTGCAGCATATTTCGTTCGGTGTAAGCATTGGCTTTGAAAGAAAGACTTCCCAAAGTTGCAACCAGAAGAAAACAAAGTAAATGTTTCATTCGATTCATGGTATTTTGTTCATTTAAGTATGGCAAAGATAGCGCATCTCCCTAAAAACGAGGTGAACAAATCATACGAACCTGATGACAAAATAGTACAGAGTTCAAGAATTGTACTCACAGAGAGCTTAAATTAAGTATTCAAGTCATAAAAGCGATGATTTTATCCTGCAAAAAACAGAGGCTCTATTTGAGTAAAACAGAGGCTCTGTTTGGGGTAAATAGAGGCTCTGTTTGAGTGAAATAGAGGCTCTGTTTTATTCCCAGTCACTGAACTCGAAACTGAGCTGTTCCCAGACCCCGTGTTGCTCATCGGCTTCTTCTTTCGGATTGGAAACGGAAAGTCCGATAAGGCGGATCGGATGTTGCTCGTATTCCACTGTTTTCAATAATTCCTTGGCGAGTGGAAGCACGCGGTCCAGCGTCGTCAACTCCTGCGACTGGGTGATACTGCGGGTGATCTGACTAAAATCATGGAACTTGATTTTCAGCGTCAGAGTGTTTCCCTTGAACTCTTTTCGTTGCAGTCGTTCTATCAGTTCTACCGCCATGTGATATAGTTCGATAATAACAGATGAACGGGAGGAAATATCCCGTTCCAATGTACGCTCGCACCCGATAGATTTACGAATACGAACCGCTTCCACAGGACGTTCGTCGATCCCTCGTGCACATTCGTAATAAAGTGATCCTACTTTACCAAAATGCGCGGTCAATGTCTCCAATGAACATTTCCGCAGTTGAAGCCCGTTACGGATTCCCAACAGATGCATTCTCTTTGCCGTGACAGGTCCTACTCCCCAAAAGGATTCAATAGGCAGACGGGCGATGAACTCGAGTGCCTGTTCCGGATGAATGGTACACAACCCGTCCGGTTTACGATAATCCGAAGCTATTTTGGCAAGAAACTTATTATAAGAAATCCCGGCAGATGCAACGAGATTCAACTGGTCGCGAATCTTCTGCTTTATTTCCTTCGCTATATCCACAGCCAAAGAAATACCCTTCTTGTTCTCCGTCACATCCAGGAAAGCCTCATCCAAAGAAAGCGGTTCAATGATATCGGTATATTCATGAAAGATTTCATGTATCTGTCGGGAAACGGACTTATAGACATCCATTCTACCCGGTACGAAAATTAACTGAGGACAAAGGCGCTTTGCCTTCTGTGAGGACATCGCAGAACGGACACCGTAACGCCGGGCTTCATAGCTGGCAGCAGCTACTACTCCTCTTTCTTCGGCATGACCGACTGCCAGAGGTTTTCCCCGAAGCTCCGGATGATCACGCTGTTCTACGGATGCGTAGAAGGCGTCCATGTCAATGTGTATGATCTTTCTCTGAACCATTTCTTGCGATTAGCAGAGCAAACTTACTATAAATTCCTGAATAATTTCTGTTTAGCGGTTCAAAAAATATTCAAGATTGCACCAAACCGACTCTTAATAATACTATATTTGCATATTATCTATTGAAACCACAGGCGCACCTGAAAAGTTTATATCACAGTACTATATACTTCAATATTATGAAAAAAATACTATTTTGCGTATTAATAATGCTTTGCAGCATTTCCGCATTTGCTCAAAAAAGAATTACTTTCAAAATAGAAAAGCTTTCAACTCCCAAAAACTTCCTTTATTTGCAATCTTACGACGATATCTACAAAAGACTTATCATGTCCGAAACCGAAGTTTTTTCAAAAGAAGTTGAAAAGCAGGAAAAGAATCCGCCGTTCAATATCATCGCAAAAAGCGAAGCTCCCGACAGCCTGGTATCTTATCGCTACCATTCTTTCTTTCAAGGTATGTATCAGGCTTATGCGGACCACAGACCGTTTGTGTTATCTCCGGACATGATCTGGTTGTTAATCAGCCAAGGCTTTGCACGACATATCAACGCTAATCAAGAAGCAATGCGAGACTATATCGTCGATTTCTCCGGAAAACAATCGTTGATTGTTAAGACAGATAAACAGTTGGAAGATCCTACTCTTTCATGGAATGAGATCTTCCCTCAATTTACAGAACAAATAAAAAAACAAGTAGGAAATAGCCTGGTTGAAACACTGACTTGCAACTTCTCAACAACAACACCTTTAGAGAAAATTGCCTCTGAAATAACAATCATGGAATCCGTGAAGCCTTATTTTGAGTTTATTGTTATACGCATTGTTTGCGGAATCCCGGAAATAACCCTCGAAGGTACACCTGAAGATTGGGAGAAGGTGCTAAGTAAGGCTAAAAGTTTGAAAGGATATAAGCTCGAATGGTGGATCTCCGAGCTGGAACCTCTTCTGGAGGAATTTGTAAAAGCATCCAAAGGCGAAATTAACAAAGGCTTTTGGCGCAATATGTTTAAATATCATTCGCAAGAGAAGTATGGCGCTCCTAATATGATCGACGGCTGGATAGTGAAATTCTTTCCTTATGACAAAAAAGGACAAAGGAACAATCTAAAACAACTGGAAGGCACAGACAGTCTGCCTGATGAAATAGTAAAAGTAGATTTAAAATATCAGGAAGTATATAACAATACAGTTACAGAAACTCCGTTGGAACTTTGGGCAGGCTTCGTCGGGCTTGAACAGAATAAAAGAAACTTCGCTCTACGACCACAAATCAGTTGGATGATCAGAAAGAAAGACCTCACTAACAACAAAGTGAAAAACAAATTAATGGCAGATGCACAAGGTACAGGTTTCGGTCGTGGCATTTCTATTAGAGTGAAAGAATTTCCTTCTGTTTTGTTAGAACTCACTGAAATAAAGAAATTGGAAATAAGATTCATTAATCAGATTGATATACCGGATGAAATATCAAAGATAAAAATTGAACATTTAGAGTTATTCGGGAAAATAAGCAAAGAAGGAATTGAACGTATCAAAAGACTATTGCCTGATAGTGATATTAAAATAAATGGTTCACGAATATAAGAAATAGTCCCGATGAACGGGACTATTTCTTATATATATCAGGCCTGTTTCTTAGCCAGAAACTTCTTAGTCAGCCACTTTCTTACAGGTTCATCATACAACTTCAGACAGAGGTATGCCAACAGGATATTTCCGAAGAATACTACCAAAGCCACCGGCCATGTATCGGAGAAAGTGAGTTTTTCCCCACTCCACAACCAGGCATAATACAAATACATAAAAGGATAATGAACGATGTACAAGGGATAGGATATATCTCCCAGGAATTTGCAAATTACGGAAGTCCCTTTATCTGTCGTTTTTCCGGAGGCACCCAGGTAAACAAGGATCGGGAAAAGAATAATGGTACATACAGAGTCATAAATACCATTCATCCACGAATCTTCCATACCGCCGATATGTGGTATAGACAGTAGAACAGCAATCGCAATACTACATATCCAGAAAGCTCCTCTAATCTTGACCGGTTTAAAAATACGCGACATCAACAACCCTGCGGAAAAAGCAAACAGCAAACGCAGAAATCCTCCGAGCAGATTATAATCCAGCAATGACCAACCTACACCTAAATGCCCATAACCGGAAAGATTGCATACAGCAAATGAAGCCAGTCCGATCGCCGCCAGAATGACAAGCACGGTCAGCTGTTTGGTCGAGAACCGGCGGATAAACAGGGCATACAGAATATTCCCTATATACTCGAAAAACAAAGACCAACTCGGACCGTTCAAAGGATACATTTCTCCATTTCCACGAACTTCGGAACCCGAACCGGGTACAGCCGGAATCAAGAAAAGATTGAGAAGCAATGCAAGCATCACCATAGATATGCTGACCTGCGTACCGTCCCACTTCTCACAACCTTGTATACAAAACGTAATAGCACCTAAAACAGCTCCCAGGATAACCATTGGATGTAAACGGATTAACCTGCGTTTGAAAAAGTCTTTTGTGTTCATCGTTGTTTTCCAACGGTCGTCATAAGCGTAACCAACAACGAATCCCGACAGGATAAAAAAGAAATCGACGGCCAAATAGCCGTGATTGAACCGCTGGTCTATGGGACTTGTGGCAAAGCCTTCAAATATATGATACCATATAACCAAAAGAGCAGCGATTCCTCTCAAGCCGTCAAGGAGTTCATAATGGGGTTTACTATCTGCAAATGCAGCAGAAGAAGAGATGTTTTGCATGATAAATTTATAAATTAGATTATTATTTTGCGTATCACTGATGAGGGCCCAAAGTTACAGAAGTTAGTTATTAAAAAAATTGTCCTACATCAAAATACGCCCCTACCAGAAATTATTTCCGGCTTCTAAGGCGGCTAAGTGTCGGAAGGGTTATTCCAAGATAAGAGGCAATATATCCTAATTGTACCCGCTGGCATATCTGAGGAAACTGCTGCATAAATTCCTCATATCGCTCTTTGGCCGACAAAGTCAGGCGATCTTTGTGTGAACGGTGTAAGCGTCGGTATTCATTCTGATGAATGATCCTTCCCCAATTAGCCAGTTCGATATTGGTCTGAAAAAGCCGGATCAAATCAGATAGTGCTATTTTATAGGCAACCACGTCTTCAAGCGTTTCCACAAATTCCTCACTCATTTTATTATAATATAATTCATCCATGCTGAAAACAATCCCTCCTTCACACGAGAAGGAGGTAGTGATTTCCTCTCCGTTGACCAGCCAATAAGAGCGGGTCATTCCTTTTTCGATGAAATAAGCTGATCTGCTATATTGATTAGCCTTTATCAATTGATATTTTTTAGGGAAATGGCAAAGTGTCACATTATCCTTCAATAGTTGTATTGTATCATCAGAAACCGGATACAGAGAGGTCATCATTTCTATTACATTCGTCATAAAGCAAATCCTTAATTGTTTTTCCAGTGGTCACAAAGATAGGAAAAACAATTACTTCAGCAATACAAACGGCAACCATTTTACAAAACGATATTCTCTATCGAGCTTTAAGGCAATGACAGGTATTTGTCGTCCTTTCTCCCAAGCCGGCAAGGATAAGATGACCTCATTATTCTTTCGTTGAATCTTAATCCTTTTACCTGTTGACAAATCAAAAGCTTTGGTTATCTGATAGCCTTCCAAAGAATTTATCCGAAGGGTAGAAACCGGTTTCCGTAAATGCAAGTATATATACTCATCTTTATAGGTACTTCCTATTTCATCAGTTTGCTTGAAAGGGCCTCCATGTGTATCATACACAGCTTCTCTATTCCGGTTGATCCATTTCGTCAATTCATATAACCGTTCCACTTGTTCTTCGGGCATCTCTCCGGTAGGTTTAGGTCCGATATTCACTAATAGATTACCGTTACCGCAAAGTGTTTTACTAAACATTCCGATCAGTTCGTCTGCTGTCAGCATCTTAGCATCAGGTTCGTAAGCATATACCGGATAAGTGACGCTGGTACATGCTTCCCATGGAAACGGGGGAGCATCTGTTGTTTTGGCTTCTATTGAGAAGTAGTCGCCCGATGAGCCGTCTGTCCAGAAAGTTTCATGCCCGTCCTCTCCTCTGGTAATAGCCAGACGAGTAGATAACGTATTACTTTTTAGTTTCTTGATATACTGATATAAATCATTTCCTTCTTTTGCAGTCCAAAGAGGATCCAGCCAAAAGCCGTCAAACCACAAGATATCCGGCTGGTAACGGTCTATCAGTTCTTTTGTCTGGTTATGCACAAACCTGATAAAATCTTCCCGCCCATATTTCGGTTCTTTTATTTCTCTTCCAACTTGTGCCATAGAGTTCCAACCGCAATAATCAATGTCTGCTATTGAATAGTAAATGCCATAAAGCAATCCCTGTTTCCGACATTCTTCACCCAATTCCTTCAAAATATCTCGCTTGAAAGGTATGCGGTCTATATCAAAGATAGAATATTCGCTCGGCCAAATGCAAAACCCGTCATGGTGTTTTGAAATGACTACCATATATTTGCATCCGGCCTGAACAGCTACATTTACAATCTCTTTAGGATTGAAATTCTGAGGATTCCATTTCATGGTAATAGAGTCTGCCACACTTTTAGGAGTACCATTACCAATAGCCCAGGAATCTCCTGTACCGGGTGAATGACAAGCCATCCAATGAATGAACAAACCCAGTTTGGCATCTTGAAACTGTTTTAGAAGTTTCTTGTCCGTTTGAGGATTAAGTACCGTTGTCTGACTTTGCACACAAGTTAAATATCCACATATAAACAATAATAGAAAAGAGAGTCTTTTAAGCTGCATATAATAGAGGTTATTTAAGTTATTTTTCTATATTCAAAGAGGTGTTTTACCCCATACATCTGAATTAGCGGTCATGATTTTCAAACATAAACCACTCCAGATTCATAAAATCCTGCCCGGTCATAGACGGATCATTGTTCTTGAACACCAGCACCAATGCATGAACACCGGTCACCGGTTTCACTTTTGTCCGGTGAACGGAATAGGCAACATCCCCATTCATCGGTTGCAGCTCACAAGTACCAATCAGTTCTCCATCCGGTTTATCCAAACGGATTTCAATAGTACCGGCAGCATTCTTTCCCCATGTTTTGCAAATGAAAGAATTCACCTCCATTCCTGTAAAATCGAAATATTTCCAGTAAGCACAATCTCCATTCCGTATAGCCGACAAATATTCTACCGGATTGCTATGTGCCGGACGCCGAACAACTACCGTGGTATGCCCCGACAAAAGACAAGCCCTCGCCGCATCCATACGCAATAAAGGATTAATAGGCCCCCCACAACCTTGAGTGGTCATTTCTACTTCATTGATAGTTCCGTCCGGATTAAATACAATGGGTTCCATACAAACCTTGCGCATAGATGAACTAGCATGGGTAGGCCGATGATAAAAGATATACCACTGCCCATCTATTTCAGCAATAGAACCGTGATTGTTCACTAAATTCCGGTCACTCCCCCAATTGTCTATAATTACTCCCCGATATGTATAAGGACCTAATGGAGAAGTAGCCGTAGCATAGTTCAGGGTAGCACAATTAGATTCACCGTGACGCTGGTGCCCGGCATATACATAATAGTAGATGCCATTCCGTTTACGGACCGAACTGCCTTCATTGAATGCATGTTCTTTATAAGTCAGCAGTTTCTCATGTACTTCACCTTCGATAGATAACATATCCTTACTCAGTTTAGCTCCTTTGGCATTGGCTTGTCCCCAGAATAAATAAGCTTGCCCGTCATCATCTATAAAGACCGAAGGATCAATTCCATGAATTCCGGCTATGGCTTTTCCCTCTTTAAAAGGTCCATAAGGAGAAGAAGATACGGCAACACCTTCATCTTCCTTTTCATTCGTCAGGCAATAGTATAAATAGTATTTGCCGTTGTGATAGATACAGTCCGGAGCATAAAGCAACTGGTCGGTATAGTCGACTTGCTTCCCTATACCTTTTGTAGCGAAAGAAAACTGTTCCACATCCCAATTTATCAAATCAGAAGTCGATAACACATCATAGGTATGCGAACACCAGACATTTGTCGGCTCATCACGCGAACCATATACATAGACACGCCCATCAGGCATCTGCCTGGCCTCCGGATCGGCAATATACACGCCCGGAGGAGAAATAGGATTAAGCATTCGATGATTAGTCTTAAGTAATTTGGAAACCTTCTTTCCTGTTTGTTCGGTCACAGCCGTATTTACCATGCGATGCTGTGCCGACAATCCCAAACAAAAGGTTAAGAGTATAAAAAACAGTATCTTATTTCTCATAATTCTATATTTTTTCAGTTTTAACTCTAACGTATCATTTGATTATTTTATAAAAAAGTCTTTTCTGATCCGTATATCCTCCACCGAACGACCTATCATCAGGTTGAACTTCCCGGATTCGACAACATATTTCATATCTTCATTCCAAAGTCCCAAATCGGAATAAGGAATGACTATCCGAATATCCTTAGATTCTCCCGGATTCAGACTCACTTTCTCAAAACCTTTTAGGCAGGCAACAGGCGTTACAACACTAGAAACACAATCACGTATAAATACTAAAGCGGTTTCTTTTCCTGCCATATTTCCCGTATTCTTAACAGTAAATGTAAATTCAATATCCTGAGTTTGAGGAATGACACTGTCGATTTTCAATCCTGAATATTCATAACTCGTATAGCTTAATCCATGACCGAAACAAAATGCAGGTTTTTCATCTTCTCTGGAAGAACCCAAACCATAACCCGTCCAATATCTGGAAGGTCTTTGATAATAATACATTGGGATTTGACCGGCATGTTTGGGAATGGTAATTGGCAATTTGCCCGAAGGATTCACTTCTCCAAATAATATTTCAGCTAAAGCTTGTCCACCATACATTCCCGGTTCCCACACATCTACTATGGTTGGGATGTTTTTGGTTATCCATTCGTTATTTAGAGGTTTGCCATTTACAATGACGATAACTACGGGAGTACCAGTGGCATGTATTGCTTGGACCAGCTCCAACTGTCGTCCGTAGAAATCTATTGAAGGACGGTCCGCCGATTCTCCATAAGTTCTTAATCCCCATTCCGAACGTATTCCATATCCTCCAATTGCAACAATTGCCAAATCGGACTGCCGGGCCTTTCGGACAGCATCATCAATACTGTAATCAGAGATGCCGCCGCCTTCGGTTATCAGCTTCTTCTGAATAGCAGGATCGGTAGTATTTACCGACAGATCAGATTTCTTTGCCTTAATCCGTCCGCTATTGCTGTATAAGATCGACTGCTCGGGAGAGGCTGCCGCCTGAATACCCTCCAGAATAGTAGTTACGTGGTCATCCGGTTGAAAGATAGACCAGTCACCCAAAATACTTTGATTGTCAGCATTCGGTCCGGTAACTAAAATCTTCTTGTATTTAGTCCTGTCAAGAGGCAGGATTTGCCGGTCATTTTTAAGCAAGACAATGGCTTCTCTAGCAGCTTCCAAAGCTAATGCTTTGTTCTCTTTGCTACCATAACTATCTTCTTCAGGAGATACATAACGCTTCTCAAACAATCCCAGCTCGAATTTAATCTTCAAGATTCTTCTGACAGCATCATCAATACGCCGGGAAGATACTTTCTTTTCCCTGACTAACTCTACGAGCGGACTTACAAAGCGTGCCGAATCAGCAGAATACATATGCATATCCAAACCGGCATTGACCGACTTGCAAACAGCCTCTTTCTGATTTTCAGCTATCTGATGCAAAGAAGTAGCCAAATTCTCCACATCTCCCATATCACTGATAAAAAAGCCTTTAAAGCCATACTCCTGCTTGATTATATCAGTCAACAACCACTTGGACGCATGCACCGGCACTCCTGCAATATCATTATGTCCGGGCATAATAGTCATACATCCGGCCTCTATGGCTGCCTTGAAGGGAGGCAGAAAATACGAACGGAGTGCCCGTTCAGACAGTTCGGCGCTAGCATGATTACATCCTCCGACAGATGCACCTCCCCCCACCAGATGTTTGACTGAAACAGCCACTTTCTTAAAAGGATTTTCATTGCCC
>OIRY01000096.1_pt1 | contig 34704 bp, 18 predicted proteins | sample 1586371 | NCBI WGS metagenome assembly OIRY01 (sample SAMN02674792, study PRJEB24791) | human gut metagenome, SKBSTL006 | isolation source: stool | host: Homo sapiens | place: USA | reverse complement strand
ATGCCTCCCATCTTGCCGGTGGCCTTGGCCGTGTTGAAGGTACGCACCACCTTTCCGGTGAAAGCGTCAATCAATGAATAATTTTCTACGTTTGTTCCTTCCTCGCTCATGAATACAGCGACTTTGACGGATTGCGGCAAATAGCCGAGTTGGTTGATTCTGATCCATTCGCCTGCTTTGCCCGGCAGGGCTACGAGAGCGAATATTACCGTTAGGAGCCAATAATTACTTTTCATAATGGGGGTTTTTAATCTAAGGTTGGGGATTATATATAAAACAAATTTTCCTTATTACAAATAAAGCATTTTCTGTCAATTTTAGGAAGATTTAGGATGAATAATTAGACGATATTAGGTGTCGTTTACACTATTTTGGTATTTTATAGACGTGAAATAAGTGTCTGGTTGAAACTAAATGTTTGTTTATCACGTAATTATTATGCTTGATGATGCTTTTTAATTTTCGTTTACCTATTTTAGTAATGCGTAAAACAAATTGGCGTGTTATTTGTTTTATGGTATTTAGACAATAAAACTAATAGACTATGGCTTATATTGATTACTATCAGGTCCTTGGAGTGGACAAAAAGGCATCTCAGGATGACATCAAGAGAGCGTTCCGCAAGCTGGCGCGCAAGTACCATCCTGACTTGAATCCGAACGATGCTACGGCCAAGGATAAGTTTCAGGCTATCAACGAGGCGAATGAGGTGCTGAGTGATCCTGAAAAAAGAAAGAAATATGATGAATATGGTGAACACTGGAAACATGCCGACGAGTTTGAAGCGCAGAAGCGGGCACAGCAGCAAGCCGGGGGCTTCGGGGGATTTGGCGGTGCCGGTTTTGGAGGTTCCGGTGCGGGATTTGGTACGGACGGAGGCGGTACGTATTGGTATTCTTCCGACGGCCAGGAATTTTCGGGCAGTAATGCCGGTGGTTTCTCAGACTTCTTCGAACAGATGTTCGGTCATCGTACGCGCGGCGGAGGCGGTGCCAATGCCGGTTTCCGCGGGCAGGATTATCATGCGGATTTGAACCTCTCGCTTCGTGAGGCTGCGAAGACCCATAAACAGATATTGACGGTGAATGGCAAGCAAGTGCGTATTACCATTCCGGCCGGTGTGGCCAACGGACAGGTCATCAAACTGAAAGGCTATGGTGGCGAGGGCATCAACGGAGGTCCTGCAGGTGACTTATACATCACGTTTGTGATTCCGGACGACTCGGTATTCAAGCGTTTGGGAGATGATTTGTATGTGGATGTGACCGTCGACCTTTATACAGCCCTGCTGGGTGGCGACCAGTTGGTGGATACTTTGGATGGTCAGGTGAAGCTGAAGGTGAAACCCGAAACTCAGAACGGGACTAAGGTACGTCTGAAGGGTAAGGGCTTCCCCGTATATAAGAAGGAGGGACAGTTTGGCGATCTCATCGTGACTTATTCCGTGAAGTTGCCGACAAACCTGACGGAACAGCAGAAAGAGATGTTCCGTAAAATTCAGAGTATGAACTAATGAAAGGAGAACGGATTATGCAGAACGAATGGATTGTCATCAGCGAATATTGTGACAAGTGTCATATAGAGCCCACTTTTATTGATATGCTGTGCGAAAGTGGACTGATAGATGTGGAGCAGGAAGGTGGAGAGCGTTATCTGCCTTTCTCCGAGTTGCCGGATGTGGAACGGTACAGCCGTATGTACTACGACCTTTCCATCAATATGGAAGGGATTGATGCCATCCACCATCTGCTGGCAAGGATGGAAGAGATGCAGCGGGAGATACACTCGCTGCGCGGCAGGATGAGGCTGCACGGAGAGTATTAATTTTCCTTTCGTCTCTTTGAGAACTTTTGTCCTTTTAAGAAGGGGCAAGCAGGAGGAAGTATTTCAGAAAAAACAAGCGGGCACCGGAGTAGCTAAACTCCGGTGCCCGCTATATTTGCCTTGTCCAAGCAATGCGTTTATTTGCGGTAGCTTTCCAGCTCTTCTGCCTTGAACTTACGGATGAAGTTAAAGTGTTTTTCCACTTCAGCTTCTGCGTAGTTCACATACACCAGAGCCGACTTGCCGAACAGTTCGGGAGCCTTTGTCGCGTCCTGAATGATGAGGTGCGACATGATACATACCGCAGCCATCTCATAGAGGCGACGTGCCACGAAGTCCAGCAATTCCTGATTCTGTGCCTCTTTCACCGCATTGGTGCAGGCTTCGAACTTGTTGGTCATCTCTTTGATGCGGTCCATCAACGGTTGCATTTCTTCGCTGCACGGCACTTGCTCGTAGTCGCGCAAGGTGGCAGAGTATGAGCCGTTTGTTACATAGCGGATAGCAGCTACGGTCTGCAACTGAGTAGTACCTTCGTAGATAGAAGTGATACGTGCATCACGATAGATACGTTGGCAAGCATACTCCAGCATGAAGCCCGAACCGCCGTGAATCTGGATGCTGTCGTAAGCATTCTGATTGGCATATTCAGAGTTCATACCTTTTGCCAGCGGAGTGAAGGCGTCGGCAAGTTTGGTATACTTCTTTTGTTCCTGGCGTTCTTCCGGAGTCAGTTTGCGTTCGCGAGCAATGTCGTCCAGCGCTTTGTAGATGTCAACGTAGCGGGAAGTCTGGTACAGCAAGGAGCGTCCTGCATCCAACTTGGCTTTCATAATAGCCAGCATGTCATATACAGCCGGGAATTCGATGATAGCCTTGCCGAACTGCTTGCGGTCTTTGGCATAAGCCAGACCTTCGTTGTAGGCAGCTTGTGAAAGGCCTACCGACTGTGCGGCAATACCCAGACGGGCACCGTTCATCAAAGCCATAACGTATTTAATCAAACCAAGCTTGCGGTCGCCGCAAAGTTCTGCCTTTGCATTCTTGTAAACCAGCTCGCAGGTGGGAGAGCCGTGGATACCCAGCTTGTTCTCGATGCGGCGCACGTCTACACCGCCTTCATTCTTATCGTAGATGAACATGGACAAGCCACGTCCGTCTTTGGTACCCTCTTCTGAACGTGCCAGTACGAGGTGGAGATTGGCGTCACCGTTAGTAATAAAACGCTTCACGCCGTTCAGGCGCCAGCAGTTGTTGGCCTCGTCATAGGTCGCTTTCAGCATTACGCTCTGCAAGTCGGAACCGGCATCCGGTTCTGTCAGGTCCATAGACATGGTCTCTCCGGCGCAGACACGCGGTATAAAACGGCTGTGCTGGTCTTCGTTACCGAATTCGTAGAGCGTTTCGATACAGTCTTGCAGTGACCAGATGTTACCGAAACCGGCATCGGCGGCGGCAACGATTTCCGCACACATGGTGTACGGAGTAATCGGGAAGTTCAAGCCACCGAAACGGCGCGGCATGGTCATACCGTTCAATCCGGCTTTTACCATGGCGTCGAGGTTCTGCTTGGTGCCGCTGGCATATTCCACACGGCCGTTGGCACAGTGGGGACCTTCTTCGTCCACGCCCTCGGCATTGGGAGCGATAATCTCTCCAGTAATCTCTCCGGTGATTTCAAGTACCTTGTCAAAAGAGTCCATAGCATCCGCATAGTCCTGCGGGGCATAGTCATACTTGTCTTTGTCTTGGTAACCGCGTTCTTTCAGTTCGCAGATACGTTCCATCATCGAGTTGTTCAGATGATACTTCAATTCGGGAACTTCGGTATAAAAATTTGCCATAATTTCTTGGTTATTTAGGTATTCTGAAGTATAGGGGTATGGTGAATTTCACTCGCTTGGCCTCTCCGTCCTGATAGCCGGGCGACCAGCGGTAGACGTCGGCAATGGCCTCGAAAGCGCGTATGGCTTCTTTGTCGATGTCATAGCGCACGGACTGGAGAATTTGGGGATGGGTCATCTTGCCTTCTTCGTCTACAACGAATCGTAGGATTACCCTTCCTTCTGCCTTTTGCTTCCAGGCGTCTTCCGGATATTTGGTAACATTGGCCACCAGTTTCATGAGGTTCTCTATTCCACCGGGGAAGGATGGAAACATGAAATACGGCTGATGTTCCATTTCAGTTCCGTGCTCGTCGAACATCTTTCCACCGGTACACTGATTCTCTGAATAGTGTTCCTCTCTACGGAGTTTCCCATCGGGATAGTACTGCAGGAGTGTTCCGTCAAGTTTACCATCGCTGTAGCTCCGGGCCAGATGTATGGCACCGTCGGGATAATACACCATGGTCTGCCCCTCCAGGCGGTTGTCTCTATATACTTCTGTCAGGCTGTCCTTGCCATTTGCATAGAATGATGTATGCAGGCCTTCCCTTATCCTTTTGCGGGGATTGCTTTTGTATTCGGAGAAATGCCAGACATCCTTCTTTTGTCCTTCCAAAGCATACTCTTCCACCTTGATGCACTTCTTGTTTATCTTGGAAACAAGAGCATACTTGACTGCCTGGATGGAGTCGTCCGTCCATTGGTAATTCTTGTCCAACCAGAGCTTTTCTTGAGCGATAGCGGAAGATATACCTGAAAGAAGAACAAATATAAGAATCAGCCCTTTCATGATTACCTTTATTGTTATTTACTGTGTGATTTATAATATTTTATCATCTTCGGGATAACCTCTTCCACCGTACCGTTGATGACATAGTCGGCAATCGTATTGATGGGAGCGTTCTCGTCATTGTTGATGGAGATGATAATACCACTTTCCTGCATACCGGCAATGTGCTGGATTTGTCCGCTGATGCCGCAAGCAATATACAGTTTGGGGCGGACAGTGACACCGGTCTGGCCAATCTGGCGGTCATGGTCGGCATAACCGGCATCGACGGCAGCACGGCTGGCGCCTACCTCTGCATGGAGTTCTTTGGCAAGCTCGAACAACATGTCAAAACCTTCCTTGCTTCCCATGCCGTAGCCGCCAGCAATCACGATGGGAGCGCCTTTCAGGTTGTGTTTTGCCTTTTCTACGTGGCGGTCGATGACTTTTACCACATAATCCGTCTCGGGCACGTACTTGGCAACGTCGTGGTTGATGACTTCGCCCTTATAGTCAGCGTCCAGTATCTCTTTCTTCATCACACCTTCGCGAACGGTTGCCATCTGCGGACGGTGCTCGGGATTCACAATCGTGGCAACGATGTTACCGCCGAATGCGGGACGGATTTGATACAGCAGGTTCTCGTAAACCTTGCCTTCCTTCTTGTCTTCGTGGTTGCCGATTTCCAGTGAGGTACAGTCGGCGGTCAGTCCGCTGGTCAAAGCGGAAGAAACGCGCGGACCGAGGTCGCGACCGATAACGGTGGCGCCCATCAGACAGATTTGCGGCTTTTCTTCTTTGAACAAGTTGATGAGGACAGAGGAGTGGGGAAGGGAAGTATAGGGGAACAAGCCCGGAGCGTCGAATACGTGGAGTTTGTCTACTCCGTAGGGTAATACTTGCTTTTCAATGCCTGCCAGATTGCTTCCGGCAGCAACTGCCTCCAGTTGGCAGCCCAACTGATTGGCTAATTTACGACCTTTGGTCAAGAGTTCGAGACTGACGTCGGCAACTGTTGTGCCTTCTATCTCTAAATATACAAATACATTATTCATAATCTTATCCTATCGTATGGTTGGCTAACAGTTCAACAATCAAATCTTCCACATCCTTGTCGCTGCCCGTCAGCGTTTTGCTTTCTTTGGCCTGGAATGAGATGTTCTGAATGGTCTTCACCTTGGTAGGCGAACCGCTCAGACCGCATTGTGCAAGGTCGCCGTTCACGTCGGCAACACTCCATTCCGTGATGTTCAGATAGGGATATTTCTCGTAGAGGCCGGCGTAGGCAAGCTCAGCGCCTTCCTTGGTGATGGCAGCTTTTTCCTGGGCTCCGAGGGCGCGTTTGTACTTCTGCACCAGTTTGGCATTGCGCGGGCGGCAGGGAGCGGCACTTCCGTTTACGGTGATGACTATGGGCAGGGGAGCCTCAACGGTTTCCACACCACCGTCAATATGACGTTTCACGGTAATCTTCTTGGCGGCTTTATCCACGTTCAGAATCTCTTCTGCGTAGGTCACTTGCGTCAGCCCCAGCTTTTCGGCAACCTGCGGGCCTACTTGGGCGGTATCACCGTCGATGGCCTGGCGTCCGCCAATGATGACGTCATAGTCGCCCATCTTCTTGATGGCTGTGGCAAGGGCATACGAAGTGGCAAGCGTATCGGCACCTGCAAAGGCGCGGTCGGTCAGCAGATAGCCGTTGTCGGCACCACGGTAAAGTCCTTCACGAATAACTTCGGCTGCACGTCCCGGTCCCATGGTCAGGATGGTAACGGTGGAGCCCGGATGTTCATCTTTCAGTCGGAGAGCCTGTTCAAGAGCGTTCAGGTCCTCGGGGTTGAAGATGGCAGGGAGTGCCGCGCGGTTGATAGTTCCGTCGGCTTTCATGGCATCTTTCCCAACGTTGCGTGTGTCGGGAACTTGTTTTGCCAATACAACAATTTTCAAACTCATGCTATTAATTATTAGTATTAGTATTTCTTTGTATGTCAGTACCGGGAATAGGAGTAGTAGAATCCTGCTACTGAAATTGGCCGGTTAACTCATTATCAGCCTGCAAATTTACGGAAAGAGTTGGGTTTGACAAGAAAATGGGGTGAAAAATGCACAAGTTGAGGGATTTTGCGCAAATATCAGTTGGCTCTATATCTGTAAAAAAGGTAATAAAACCGGTAATTTATCTACCTTTCCGTTCCCGTTTCCTCTGTACTTTTGCAGCGTCCGGATGAGGCCTGCACGACGGGCGGCATCGGATAAACAAGCATCGCTACTTAAATGTTATTATAGAATATGTATATTGAAAAAGTAAATTCCCCTGCTGACGTGAAAAAGTTATCAGTCAGCGAGATGAACGGATTAGGTGGAGAAATCCGCCAGGTGTTGTTAAACAAGTTAAGCTCTCACGGAGGACACGTAGGTCCCAACCTGGGAATGGTAGAAGCCACCATAGCCCTGCATTACGTGTTCGATTCACCAACGGACAAGATAGTCTATGACGTGTCTCACCAAAGTTATACCCATAAGATATTGACAGGCCGCCGGGCAGCGTTTATGAATGCGGACGAGTATGACGAAGTCTCCGGATATTCCGAACCGTCGGAAAGCGAGCACGACTTCTTCGTCATTGGGCATACCTCTACCTCCGTCAGTCTGGCAAGCGGACTTGCCAAGGCGCGTGACCTGAAGGGGGAGGCGGGTAATGTGATTGCCGTCATCGGCGATGGCTCGTTGAGTGGAGGTGAAGCCTTCGAAGGATTGAATGTAGGTGCCGAACTGGGCACGAACTTCATCGTCATTGTCAACGATAACCAGATGTCCATTGCCGAGAATCATGGCGGGCTATACCGCAATCTGCAACAGTTACGCGAAACGGAGGGGCAGGCTCCCTGCAACTATTTTAAGGCAATGGGATATGATTATCTCTATGTGAAGGATGGCAATGACGTGGAGCAATTGATAGAGGCTTTCCGTGAAGTGAAGGACAAGAAGCATCCGGTTGTGGTACATATCAATACCTTGAAAGGTAAAGGATACAAATTGGCGGAAGAGCAAAAAGAACGTTTCCATTACAGTGTTCCGTTCGACCTTGAGACCGGCAATCTGACCGGTGAGCCTGGAGAGGATGAAGACTATGCCGACCTTACCGCCGATTATCTGTTGCAGGAGATGAAGAAAGACCCGACTGTGGTAGGCATCACCGCAGGCACACCCACGGTATTCGGCTTTACACCGGAGCGACGCAAGGAGGCTGGTCGCCAGTTCATCGATATGGGCATTGCCGAAGAGCAGGCTGTTGCCATGGCTTCTGCCATTGCTGCCGGAGGTGGAAAGCCGGTATTCGGCGTCTACAGCACCTTTATCCAGCGCGCCTACGACCAGCTGTCGCAAGACCTCTGCATCAACAATAATCCTGCACTGATTCTTGTCTTCTGGGGAAGCTTATCGAGTATGAATGATGTTACCCATCTTTGTCTTTTTGATATTCCGGTCATCGGTAATATTCCGAATATGGTTTATCTGGCACCTACTTGTCGTGAGGAGTATATGGCAATGCTGGAGTGGGGCATCCGTCAAACGGAACATCCGGTTGCCATTCGCGTGCCGGCCAATGGGGTTGTCCGCAGGAATGTAGAACCGGAGAAGGATTACGGCAAGACGCTGAACCGTTATGAGGTGTCCCATCGTGGAGAGAAGGTCGCCATATTGGGACTGGGCTCTTTCTATCAGTTGGGCGAAGCCGTGGCTGCCCGGTTGAAGGAAGAGAAAGGAGTGGATGCCACGCTTGTCAATCCTCGCTACATCACGGGTGTGGACGAGGCTTTGCTCGATGACCTGAAGCGCGACCATACACTGGTCATTACTCTTGAGGACGGAGTGCTGGACGGTGGCTTTGGCGAGAAGATTGCCCGTTATTACGGTCCGTCGGATATGAAGGTACTGAACTATGGTGTGAAGAAAGAGTTTATCGACCGTTACGATGTGGAGGAGCAGTTGAAGAAGAACCGGTTGACGGTTCCGCAGATTGTGGAAGATATCTGTAGGATTTGGTAAGAATTGAAAAAGGAGATGCATCAAACTGCATCTCCTTCTTTTATTTATTTAATACCCAGTTTCTTGGCAATATCCTTAGGCAGTGCATCCTTGTGCACAATGATGTTCATTGTTTTATAGCGCACGAAAGCTTTGGAAGCATACCACAGTCCTTTGTACTTTCCGGCTTCACCCCAAGAGTTCTTTACCATATAGTATTCGTTGCCTTCCTGGTCTTTGGCTATACCGTAAATCAGCATACCGTGGTCGTCAGTAGTTTCCCAGTTGTCGTATGCCAGCTGGCGCTCTTCTTGTGTGCACCACTTCTGCGGTTGAGGCTTGCTGTTCAGTTTCTTTTCTTCGGGTTTCATTTTCAGCCAGTGTGCCATGTCCGAACCGCTCAGTTCTTGCACCTTTTCTGCATCGGGCATTACGGCTATACCGTCGCGTGTGAAGCCTTGTTCGCTTACGTCACTACCCCATGCAATGGTGTAACCCTTATTGATAGCGTTGTCAAACACTTCCATCAACTCGTCGATAGGCAAGTTGTAGGAAGAAGCCCAACGCCAGTTGTCTTGTATTTCCAGGACGAACGGCTGGTAGAAGGGATGGTGGGTATAGGAAGTCAGTGAGATATAGTCATCTGCATTCAGTCCGGTAGATTCATAGAAAGACTTCGGAGTATATTCCTTGCCTTTGTAGGTGAACTTCTCGGGACGTTCGCCCAGATAGATGTCGTGGATGGCAGTGATGGCCTTCTTCCAAAGCGGGTTATTTTCCTTGTCTGCTTGCAGGCTGCGGTGTCTTCCCTTGGCAATGGCTGCCACTACGGCATCAGATACGGCTGTCAATTCGGTGTGGTTGCTCAGCGTGTCGCCATACATAACGCCCGGACGCATTTCCTCTTCGGGCACCAGACCGAAAGTTTTCATACCATAAATTACATCGTAGAACGAACCGCCTTGTGAGAACGAAACGTCACCATGTGTACGCACTGCCTTGTCGGCACGGTCCAGATAGGTGTTGTGTACGATAAACATTTCAGAAAAGTCGTATTCGCCTTTGCCCATGCGGAGCAGTTCGGATTCGATGAATGCCAGTCCGGAATAGCACCAGCATGTACCGGCACGGTTTTGGTTCTTAACAGAAGTGATAGGATTTTCTTTTACGGTTGTAAAAATGAAACCTTCCTCTTTCGGAGTGTCTTGTGCTATTGTGTTTAAACTTAATAAACCCAATGCAGCCATCAGTATTGATTTCTTCATCATAATTAAAATGTTATAGATTTATAGTTGCAACTGCAAATATAGATAGAATATCGTAAACAAAAGCTATCTTTGGAGCGTTAATTCTGACACTTATGGAGAAAATAATACGTATCGACGACCATAGCGGTCTTGTTTTGGAGGGCGGCGGTATGCGCGGCGTCTTCACTTGCGGTGTGCTCGACAGCTTTATGGATCGTGGCATTCGCTTTCCCTATACCATCGGCGTCAGTGCCGGAGCCTGCAACGGACTTTCTTATATGTCCGGTCAGCGCGGGCGTGCCAAGTACAGCAATATCGACTTGCTGGAAAAATACAATTACATCGGATTGAAGTATCTGTTGAAGAAGCGGAATATCATGGATTTCGACTTGTTGTTCCAGGAGTTTCCGGAACACATACTTCCCTACGACTACGAGGCATACTTTCATTGTCCCGAACGCTATGTGATGGTAACTACCAACTGCGAGACGGGCGAAGCGAACTATTTTGAGGAGAAGCGGAGTAAAGAGCGCGTCATTGATATTGTGCGTGCTTCGAGCAGTCTGCCGTTTGTCTGTCCCATTACCTACGTGGACAACATCCCGATGCTGGATGGAGGTATTGTGGACAGTATCCCTTTGATGCGTGCCCGTCAGGATGGATTTACCAATAATGTGGTGGTGTTGACGCGCAATCATGGGTACCGTAAGGAAATTCAGGGAACGAAGGTTCCACCTTTTATATATAAGAAATATCCGCTATTGCGTGAAGCCATCAACCGCCGCAGCATTGTCTATAATCAACAGTTGGAGCAGGTGGAACGGATGGAAGCCGCCGGGGAAATCGTTGTGATCCGTCCACAGAAGCCGGTAGTGGTAGACCGCATCGAGCGTGACATCAAGAAGCTGACGGAGCTTTATGAAGAAGGATACCGGTGTGCGGAACAGTTTGCTTTTCGTTTTTGATTCTGAGAGAGTATACTATGAGAGCTGGTGCAATTAGCATCTGCTCCCATATTGTTTTCATTCTTTTCTATTAATTTGCTGCTAAAGCTAAAGTTTATTTAGCAAAAAACACGCGTAGAATACCTTTAGAAAGGGGATGTATCAAAAATACCACCTTTCGTAACATTTGTTATAGGTGCAAATCCTGGTTTCGCTTAATTTTGCTGACACAAAACTCAATTGCAGAATTGGTTTATTATTAACTTTAAATTAATAGATATGTTGAAAAGCATTAGTCTCAGGCTTTGCACACTAATTGTGCTTCTTTTTGTGGGCATTCTTTCCTTTGCCCAGCAAGTTCAGGTAAAAGGTACTGTCGTTGAAAAATCGAGTGGTGAATCCATTATCGGTGCTTCTGTCATGGAAGTAGGTTCCAACAGCAATGGAACAATTACGGATATTGATGGAAATTTCACGCTGTCTGTAACTTCCGGTGCCACATTGTCCGTATCCTATATAGGATATAAAACCGTTACAGTAAAGGCACAGCCCACTTTACGCATTGAGTTGACGGAAGATTCCCAGTTGATTGATGAAGTAGTGGTGACCGGCTATATGTCCGAGAAGAAGGCCAGTTTGACCGGTTCGGTGGCTGTGGTCAAGATGAAGGATGTAGCAGATATTCCTACGGGAAATGTGTTGTCGAGCTTGCAGGGACGTGTTGCCGGTATGAACATTACGACTGACGGCACACCGGGCGGTGGAAATACTTCTACATTGGTCCGTGGTAAGTCATCTTTCCGAAATGATGCCAATTCCCCGCTTTATGTCATTGACGGTGTGATGACCCGTGAGAACATCTCGTCTATCCTTTCTTCCAATGATGTAGAATCCATTCAGGTATTGAAGGATGCCGCTTCCGCTTCTATTTATGGTGCACAGGCTGCCAATGGTGTGATTATCATTACTACCAAACGTGCCAAGAAAGGGGAGACCCGTGTGGATTTTGATATGTCGTTGACTTTGCAGACCTATCAATGTGGCTTTGATATGTTGAATGCAGATGAGTGGGGCCAGGTTTATTGGTCGGCTTATAAGTATGCCAATAATGGAGCTACGCCAAGCAGCGAAATATATGGTAATGGTGCAACTCCTCAACTTCAAGACTATATCGGCCTGAATGGAGCTAAAGTACATGCCGTTGATACGGATTGGCGCGATGTGGTTTATCGCACTGCCTTGATGCAGAATTACAGTGCGACACTTTCAAAGGGCTCTGACAATGGTGCCTTCTCGTTAGCGTTGAACTATCTCGACCATGACGGTCTGGTAGAGAATACGAATTTCCAGCGTATCAATACCCGCATCAGTTCTAACTATCATTATCTTGACAATCGCTTGCGCATCGGCGAGAACGTTGCTATCAATCGTTGGACACAGACCCTCAGTCCGGCCGGTGTAGATGAGAATGCCATCAAACAGCATCCTGCCAAGACGGTTTATGATGAGAATGGCAATTATAACGATGCCATCAATGATGTTTTGGGTGATGCCCCCAATATGGCACGTTTGTTGGAGAATGAAAAACAGAACAAACATGATTACTGGCGTATCTTTGGTAATGCATTCCTTGAAATTGAACCGATTAAGAACCTGGTGCTGAAAACCAATTTCGGTATGAATTATTATGATGAAACCAACAAAACTTTTGAGCCGGCATGGGCACGCGATGAGGTCAATAAGCTGACTCAATCATCCAACAAAAGACTGGATTGGGTATGGACCAATACCGTGACTTATAGCAAAGCTTTTGGAAAGAACAATCTGACTGCACTTCTTGGTACAGAAGCCAAGAAGAACCATTCGGAATCCATGTTCGGTTATGGTACGGGACTGGCTGTAGAAGATGAAGATTATATTTATCTCGACGGTGTGACTGCCGGTAAGAATGTAGGTGCCGGTGCTTCCAATTATGGCATGGTGTCTTACTTTGGTAAAGTGAATTATGATTATGAAGGACGGTATCTGGCTTCTGTTACGGTACGCCGTGATGCTTCTTCCCGCTTGGCAAAGGGTAATAATGTGGATTACTTCCCTTCAGTGTCGGCAGGCTGGCGCATTTCAAGTGAGAAGTTTATGGAAGCGACCAAGAATTGGTTGGCAGATTTGAAACTACGTGCTTCATGGGGTATCAATGGTAACGATATTATTGATAATGAGTCCCCCTATACTAAATACTTGATTAGTCTGAAGGATGCAAGCTACAACATGAACGGTGATGGAACGACTTTGGCTCCCGGTGGTTACAAAGTGAGGTCTACCAATCCCGATTTGAAGTGGGAGAGTACAAGACAACTCAATATTGGTGTGGACGCCGCTTTCCTGAATGGACGTCTGAGTGCTTCTCTCGATTATTTTGATAAGAAGACAAGTGATATGCTTGTAGAGAAACCGTATATTGCTGTCATTGGCGAGGGTGGTTACTGCTGGTATAATGGTGGTACGATGAACAATAAAGGTTTCGAGATGGCATTGACCTGGAATGATAAGGTGAAGGATTTCCAGTATAATGTAGCATTTAACCTTTCATATTACAAGAATGAAGTGACAGAGCTGTCGGAAGAAATTTACTATACTTATGGTGGCGGTAATGGTGTTGACAAGACCTTGGTTGGTCAACCGTTCGGTTCATGGATGGGCTTCAAGACAGATGGAGTGTTCCGTACCCAGCAGGAGGTGGATGAGTATAAATCCAAATATAATGTACAGTTTGGCGCTCCCGGAGTAGGACGTATTAAATACGTGGATGCTGATGGTAACGGTACGATTGATACGAACGACCGTGTATGGTTGGGGTCTGACAATCCGAAAGTGATTGCAGGTCTGAATCTTGGGGCATCTTGGAAAGGCTTTGACCTCAGCATGTTCTTCAACGGTATGATTCGTGATGCCTATAACAACTCCAAATATTATACGGATTTGTTCCAATGCTGGACCGGTAATCATTCTACCCGCCTGCTCGATGCCATGCATGCCTACGAGAACTTTGAAAAGACGGGTGTTTACAATAGCAGTGTACCTGCTTTAACCACCCTTAACAGCAACAATGAGCACGAAGTTTCTGAGTTCTATATTGAAAATGGTTCGTATATCAAGCTGAAAAGCCTGACATTGGGTTACACGCTTCCTAAAGCAGCTCTCGACAAGATGAAGATGCGTCATGCGCGCATTTATTTCCAGGCTCAGAATTTGTTTACGATTACCGGTTATATGGGTGCCGACCCTGAAGGTCTGGGCTATCCTTATCCGTTGCCCCGTACGTTCTCTTTGGGATTATCATTTGGTTTCTAAACTTTAAAACTATACTATTATGAAATTGAAACATTTATATATGCTTGGCGCAGTAGCGCTGATGACTGCAAGCTGTAATGAAGACCGTTTCCTGGATTTGAAGCCCCAGGGTAGCTTGAACGAAGATATTATGACTTCTACAGAAGGTGCCGACCTTTTAGTGAATGCCGCGTATGCTGCTTTGGGTGGTCCCGAGGGACAGAGTTGGAGTGTATGGTGTCATCCTACTTCCAATTGGACTTATGGTGAGGTGCGTTCGGATAATGCCTATAAAGGCGGTGGTGGTGTCGGTGACCTTAATGAAGTGCACCGTATGGAGACATTTGATATGGATGCAACCAATGGATTCTTGGACAGCAAGTGGTATCATCTATATTGCAGTGTACAGCGTTGTAACTCTGCATTGCGCGTACTGAATGCTGCAACAGATGAGCAGGTAAACGGACGTGTATCCCGCATTGCGGAGATGAAAGTGCTTCGTGCCCATTATTATTTTGAATTAAGCCGCCTTTTCAACAAGATACCTTATTTTGATGAGAACGTTGAGATTTCCCAATATCCGGATATTCCGAACAATGAGTTTACCCGTGACGAGATTCTGAGTATGCTGGCCAAGGAGATGCTTGATGCCGCCGAACAGCTTCCTGCATCACAGCCGGAGGTAGGGCGTATTCATAAATACATAGCACTGGCCTATGCGGCTAAAATCAAGCTGTACCAGGCGTATCAGCAAGATGAGATTACGCATGCCGTAACTTCCATCAATAAAGAGCTGCTGAGGGAAGTCGTTTCGCTTTGCGACCAAGTGACTGCCAGCAACCGTTACGGTTTGCTTGACGATTTCCAGGGATTGGATTTAGTAACTAATGAAAACGGTAAAGAATCTGTTTTTGCCATTCAATATTCCATGAATGACGGTACCGAAAGTGCCGGCCGCATCAACTGGAGCAATCTGTTGAATTCTCCGGGTGGAGGCAGCCCTTACGGAGGTGACGGTTTCTTCCTGCCCAGTCAAGATCTGATAAATGCTTACCAGACAGATGCAAACGGTCTGCCCGATTTTAATTATCAGTCAAAGTCTGATTATAGTTGGGCGGTATTGAACAATGGGGTTTATACTTTACAAAACACGACTCCCAATGTAGACCCGCGTCTCGATTTTGTTGTGGGCCGTCCTACTATAACTTGGAAAACTTATCCGGACAAGCCGTGTGAGGGATGGGTGCGTGATAAGGATACTTATGGCTATAATTGCGCGAAGCGCTTCTGGGTTTCTCCGGAAAGTAGTGATATGTTTAATGGCTGGCCTTGGGGGGCTTCACAGTTGAACTGGCAGATTATACGTTACGCGGATATTCTTCTTTGGAAAGCTGAGGCTCTTATTGAACTCAATGAAGGCAATGGACTCGAAACTGCCCGTGATTTGATTAATCAGATACGCAATCGTGCCCGGAACAGCGCCTATGTAAAGGATTTCAACGACCATTCCAAATATGCGGCCAACTACCTTGTCAATCCTTATCCTGCTGATGTCTGGAATCAGGATTATGCCCGTCAGGCCCTCCGTTGGGAAACACGTCTGGAGAAGGCTTTGGAAGGTGAACGTTTCTTCGACCTAGTCCGTTGGGGCATAGTGGAAACAACCATGAACAAGTACATTACCGCGGAGTCGGACAATCGCATTTATTATGCCAATGCGCACTTTACGGGTGGAAAGGATGAGTATTATCCGGTTCCGAACAATCAATACGGATTTTCTGGAGGCAAGTATGTACAGAATCCCGGTTATGCTCCGTTCAACTAATTATATTTTGAAATAAAAACGTAAGGGAGGGGAAACGTTTGTTTCCCTCTTTTCCTTTAAACAATCTTTTATTATGAAAAACTTTGCCTATTCTATATTAGGCTGTCTATTGCTTTCTTTGAATGCAGCTTTTGCTCAAAAAACATGGTCGTTTGACGGGCAGGACCCCTTACTTTCCTGTGACGGTAAGTCATTGTTGAATTTGTACACTATAAAGGAAATACCAGAATTTGTTACCGGAGTCGAAGGTAAAGCCCTTCGTACAGACGGGTATTCCACTTGGATGGATACAACCACGGAAGGAGATGTTTCGTCGTTGTCCGGATGGTTTGCTCTGGAATCTTATCCGACGGATACTGCTGCCTTTATGGGAATCAGAGACATGGCAGGAACATCTGTAGCGGTATGTGTAGACCGTTATGGTGAGCTGCTGTTGGGAATGGGGCAGAATGGCTCATACTCTTACTGTTCATTAAAGACAAAAGTCGACCGTTTCAAGTGGCTGCATGTGGTCCTTGATTTGAGTAATGAATCGGTTTGCCTGAATGGACAGAGGATGAGTGCAGAGGTATGGCTCCGGAACTTGCAGGATGGTGAAATGATGTTTCGGGTAGGTAAGGATTTCAGGGAAAAGAAGGTTTGGATGTACGATGTTACGGCTATAAACGGGTTGATTGACGGGATAAGCCTCACTCCCTTTTCCGATGATTCGTCTGCATGGAGAGACGAGATTGCCTTAGGATTGAAGAAGACTCCGGTTTTGGCTATTCCGGAAACCCGTTTTGCGAAGGACTTCAACCGTCCTCGCTATCATCTGTTGCCGGCTGCCAACTGGACGAATGAGACGCATGGTTTACTTCTTTATAAAGGTAAATATCATATATTCAATCAGAAGAATGCTTCTGCAATCTTCCTGGGACAGATAAATTGGGGACATTTCAGCAGTCCCGATATGCTTCATTGGACGGAGGAAAAGCCGGCTTTGACTCCTGATGCTGCTTATGACAAGAATGGAATATGGTCCGGGCATGCTGTTATCAATGATGACGGTATCCCCCAGCTGATATACACAGCCGGTGGAGACAAGATGGGAGTGGGTATTGCTTTTCCAAAAGATACTGCGTTGATAGAATGGGAGAAATATGCGGGTAATCCGGTTATTGCCGAGAAGCCTGCCGGATATACCCGTACGGACATGCGTGACCAGTATGTTTGGAAAGAGGGTGATGTCTGGTATATGATTATCGGTTTCGGCATTGAGCAGACCGATACACCCCACGGGGCTTTGCTGCTTTATAAATCGGCGGACTTGAAGAGATGGGATTTTGTACATTTGCTGTTTGAGGGCAATCCGGAAGTGGATGACTCCGGTATTTTCTGGGAAATGCCGGTCTTTAAGAAGATGGGCGGCAAATATGTTCTTTTGGTGAATAGGGTTCCTCATAAAGGCATACCTGCGCGTTGCCAGTATTGGATAGGAGATTTCAAGAATGAAAAGTTTATACCGGACAACCCAGTCCCTCAAAATCTGGAGGTCATCAATCGCTTGCTGTCCCCCTCTGTTGTTGAGACTCCGGAAGGGGATGTTGCTGCCATTGCCATTATACCCGATGAAATAGGAGGGGAGGCCACTTATGAACAAGGATGGGCACATCTCTACAGTATGCCCAGAAGATGGCAGCTGAAAGATGGGAAACTATGCCAAACACCCCATCCCGTGATGAAACAATTGCGTGAACAACCGACGGTTTATTCCAGACAGGCATTGACTGCTGCGAAACCGTGCATTGTGAGCAGAAGGGAACATCAGCTTGAAGTCAAGGCGACTTTTTATCCCGGTGACGCAAAACGGTTTGGATTTACATTGTGTAAGAATCCGGATAATAGCGAATATAGCCTGATTTATTATGATGTGGAGAAGGAGGAACTTATTGTGGACCAGACGCATTCTTCCTTGCGTGCACACATTCCTTTGAAGATTCGTAAGGATCATTATCGGTTGGATACTGCTAAACCGGTGGAGATTCGTTTGTTTATTGACGGTTCTGTAGTGGAAGGATTTATTAATAACGAAGATGCGTTCACTACAAGAATCTTCCCTTTGAAAGAAAATAGTACGCTATTGGAGCTATTCTCTGATGGAAAAACAACGGAAGTTGCTGCCGAAGTTTGGAAACTGAAAGATGTAAAGGTAAAGATGAACTTTTAATGAAAATACAGAAAATGAAGATACCAGCTATATTGGGTGCACTTTTATTGGCAGGAACATTGTCTGCCGGTGCACAAATGAATTCAGACAGTTTATACAAAGAGCCGTATCGTCCTCAGTATCATTTCAGTCCGGAGAAGGGATGGATTGGTGATCCCTCGGGATTCATGTACTATCAGGGTAAATATCATATGTACTGGTGGGGCAAAGTCGAATCTACAGATTTGGTACATTACCAACAGATAACCCCTTATGCCATGACCGGAACGGATGACAATATCAGTTACTTCACCGGTTCTGCGGTCATAGACAAGAACAACACGGCCGGCTTCGGCAAGGGGGCTTATGTGGCGGCTTACACCGTTTTTGAGAAGGACTCCAAGAAACAGGCGCAGGGCATCTCTTTCAGTCATGACGGAAAGACATTTCATTATTATGAAGGTAACCCGGTTCTGGACCTTTGGAGTACGGAATTCAGGGACCCTACCGTCTTCTGGCACGAGCCGACCCAAAAATGGGTGATGGTTGTAGCCAAGGCCCTGGAGAAGAAAATAAAGTTTTATACCTCTCCTGATTTGAAGAGCTGGACTTGGACCAGTGATTTTGGCCCTGCCGGTGACAGTGAAAAGTCTTGGGAGTGCCCGGATTTATTCCAGTTGCCGGTTGACGGGGATTCTGACAAGAAAAGGTGGGTGATGGTCGTATCTGTAAACTGGGCGCAAGAACAATATTTTATAGGAGACTTCGACGGCACTTCTTTTAAGCTGATGGAGAACCATCCTGCAGAGCCTCTATATGTGGACAAAGGGCTGGACTTTTATGCATCCCGCACATTTCAGGATTTTGACGGAACGTTGGATTCCAAAATTTCGATGGGCTGGGTTGCAACCTGGGACTATGCACCGGTAGCTCCATCGAAGTATGGGAAGGGCTTCTGGTCCATTCCCCGTAATCTGGAACTGAAGACATACAAGGAAGGCGTGAGGCTGGTGCAGAAACCGGTGGAACAGTTGCAAACACTTCGCCATAAGCCTGCATCGGTGAAACGTGCTTTATCGGTGGGAACACAGAGGTTACCCGGCTTTGTTCCCGATGAGAATGTCTACGAACTCGATGCTTCGTTTTCTACTGACGTATCCAACACCTTTGGCTTGAATTTGTGTGTGGGTGAAGGGCGCAAAGTGGTGGTCAGCTATGATACGGATTCACATAATCTGGTGATTGACCGCACCCATTGCTCCGATGTGCAGATTCCTAAATTCAGCCGTATGGCATATGCCAGGGTGGAACCGGTAGATAATAAGATACGTTTGCATATATTTGTAGACAAATCGAGTATTGAAATCTTTGCCAATGACGGGAAGGATGTATTCACATTATTAACCTATCCGGGCGAGGCTCAAACCGGTATCGAACTTTTTGCGCAGAAGAAGGGGACGAAGATGGAGTTGGATGCCTGGATGCTTAAATCAATATGGAGATGAGGAATTTATTGTTTGCATTGCTGCTTTTGCCTTTGATGGCCTCTTGTGTGAAGGATACGGCACAAGTGACTTTGGACTCTTTGCTGGATGAAATGATATCTGTAGAAGAATCCGCACGTTATCCGCTGGTGCCATATCGTTGCCTGCAAGTCAGCAGTTATGACCGCTCCTCCGTGTCTCCCGATTCGCCGGGATGGTTTGCCAACAATGATGGCTATGGCATTGTCTGTACGGATACGGTTGATGGGAGAGTGGAACGTGTGATGTTCGATGAAAAGGGCCCTGGAGCTATTACCCGTATCTGGATAACCACAGTTGACAAGCGTGGGACTTGGAGATTTTATTTTGATGGCGAAAGTACTCCCGGATGGATAGTTCCTGCCTATGATTTGATGCGTTTCGGAATACCCAGGTTGGGTAGGGGACTGCTTCAACCCCACACCAGCTATACTCCGGACGGGAAAGGCGGCAATACTCTTTTCCTGCCCATCCCTTTTGCCCGGAGTTGTAAAATTACATTTGAAGACGAACCGGGCATTGCGCCTACTCCCAAATACTATCACATCAATTATCGCAAGTATCCCGAAGGAACTTCTGTGGAAACCTTCTCTGCGGCATCCGTAGCCCGCGTCGGTAAAAAGATTTCAGAGGTAGATGATGCCTTGCTGCATCCTGCATCCCGTTCCGGTTTGCAGGTGGACAAGAAGCGGCAGGTGCTCCAGCCGGGCGATTCTTTGTGGATTGACCTGCCGCAAGGGGAAAATGCGGTTTATGAAATCAGTTTCCAGCTCGCGAATGCAGATTCTACGGCTTATGCCCAACTGATGCGCAATCTTATATTTAAGGCTGATTTTGACGGCCGGTCTACGGTTTGGGTTCCTCTTTCGGATTATTCGGGAGGGGGTATGGGTGCTCCGGCTGTTGATAGCTGGTTCTTGTCTGCAGACGGACAAGGCAAGGTGGTGAGCCGCTGGCTGATGCCCTACAAGACAGAAGGCAGACTATTGTTACAAAATATCTCCGCACACACTGCAGACGTGAGTATGGAAGTGGGAACGGCACCTTTGCCATGGGGAGGGCGTTCCCTCTATTTCCATGCTTCCTGGCGCCAGCAGACCGGACTTCCGGTTTATGAGCGTCCGGATGATGATGCAAATTGCCGGGAGTGGAACTTTGCCACATTGACCGGACGAGGCATATACAAAGGGGATGTCCTGACTCTGTATAACCATTCGCGTGCCTGGTACGGAGAAGGGGATGAAAAGATATGGGTAGATGATGATGTTTTTCCATCGCATTTCGGTACCGGAACAGAAGATTACTACAATAGTTCGTGGGCTCCGGTCGTAATATTCCAAACGCCTTTTGGTGGCGCACCCCGTGCCGACCAGGCGAGTTCTCACGGTTATAATACATTCTTCCGTACAAGGAATTTGGACGGTATACCGTTTTCTTCATTATTGCGTTTCGACATTGAATTGTTGAGTTGGGTAAGGGGAACTGTAGATTATGCAACTACCGTTTACTGGTATGGAGATATGGGAGCGAAAGCTGTTGATACTTCAGGACTTGAGGAAGCAGCCCAAGACTTGCTACCCGTTCCCGGCGATTTATCTAAATATCGAAGAGAAAATAGCATAGAATTTGAGGAAACAACTCCAATAGCCTCTTCTCCATCCATTCATTTTGACAAGCAGAGTATGCTTGGTTTCGTTGACGGGCAATGGAGTGGAGGAACCCAACTCTTGTGTATTGGTGGAAAACCGGGTGATTCTGTAGAGTTTGAGTTCAATCAATTGGAAGACTGTCCTTATCAACTGGTGGTGTATGCCACGAAAGCTCCTGATTATGGCATAGTTTCTTTTTCCGTAAATGGACAAGATACACATATAAAGTGGGATGGATATGATACAAAAGTTACTCTTTCTGACCCTATTTCTTTAGGATGCTATAGTCCGGTGCGTGGAGCATTGACTTTGAAAATATCTTTGTCAGGAGCTAACCCAAAAGCTGTTGAGGAGAAGAATTTGTTTGGATTAGATGCTATACAACTTATGAAAAAACAATGATATTATGAAAGAGAGGATACTGATACTTTTACTACTGGCTACTGTTTGTAGTATGCAGGCACAAAATATTCACATGGCACTACGTCCGGATGATTTACTGATAGATAATTTTGAAGGAGATACTTTTGGAAACTGGATATTGGAAGGAAATGCTTTTGGCAATTCACCAGTTTCTATGGAACGTTTGTCAATATGGGGGGATAATAGGTTTGAAGGAAATCGGATGGCTTCTAGCTTTGTCAATGGAGATGCCGGTACCGGTGTATTGAAGTCACCTCTTTTCAGGATAGAACGCAGATATGTTAATTTTCTGATAGGTGGGGGTGTTGATTATCAGCGGGAGTATGTAGCCCTTTGGATTGATGGAAAGGAGGTGAAAAGAAGTACGGGGTATAATAGACGTGTCATGGAATATGAGTCTTGGGATGTTGCTGAATATATGGGAAAAAATGCCCGGATTGTTTTAGTGGACCAATCAAAAGAGGGCTGGGGATTTATCAATGCCGACTGTTTCTACCAGTCTGATACCAAATTGGAAAAAGAAATTTTTGCGAAAAGAATGTTGGTAACTCACCGTTATTTGAATATTCCGGTAAAGATGGGAGCGGTTATAGAACAGATGGATATATGGATTGGTGATAAAATGGTACGTAATATGGAAGTGGAGCTTGGCGGCGATGAACCTGATTATTGGGTTACATTGGAGGTCAAGGATTGGATTGGGCAAGAATTACGGATAGAGGCGAGTAAGAGTCCTAATGTAGAGCAAGCTTTGAATCAATGCTTTTGTTCTGAAACTCCTAAGGAAGAGAACTTGTTTTATAAAGAACCGTTACGTCCTAAAGTACATTTTACTTCTCGCCGGGGATGGCTGAATGATCCGAATGGTCTGGTTTGGCATGAAGGGGAGTGGCATCTGTTTTATCAGCATAATCCCTATGGCTGTATTTGGGGTAATATGACATGGGGGCATGCTGTGAGCCGGGATTTGGCACATTGGACTGAGTTGGGGGATGTATTACATCCGGACTCGTTGGGACCTATTTTTTCCGGTTCGGTAGTTGTTGATAAAAAGAATACGCTGGGGTGTCAACAAAATGGAGATACAGTATTGGTTGCTGTTTATACTTCGGCAGGTGGATTCGGGTATCACACCCGGCATTTGCAACATTCACAAAGTATAGGATATAGTTTGGATAAGGGGCGTAATTGGGTTACTTTTTCCGGTAATCCGGTACTTCCCACGTTGGTCAGGTACAATCGTGATCCTAAGGTGACGTGGCATACGCCGACTGGCAGATGGATTATGGTATTGTACTTGGATAAGCAGGAGTATGCTATCTTTTCATCTCCCAATTTGATGGATTGGACTGAAACGGACCGTTTTAAATTAGAGGGGGCGGATGAGTGTCCCGACTTTTTTGAAATGTCCGTAACCAATGAACCTACTGTCCGGAAATGGGTCTTTACCGGGGCGAACAGTACCTATTTGGTTGGGAGTTTTGATGGATATCGTTTTCGGCCTGAGACGAAACCTGTAAAAATGGATAGTGGTACAAACTATTATGCGGTTCAAACATATAGTAATGCACCAGATGACCGAAGAATACAAATAGCATGGATGAACGGAAGTAATTTCCCGGATATGCCTTTCAATCAACAAATGTCCTTTCCGCGTGAATTAACATTACATCGGGTTGATAAAGGATATGTCTTAAAAAGTATGCCGGTAAATGAACTCGCTTTATTATATGGGAGAAAGTACATCTGGAAGAGTCTGGTAGTTGAAGAAAAGAATTGTTTCACGACAAAGTTGAATACTCCTGCCTTCTATCTGAAAACGGGTTTTGCTGTAGATAGTGTTGATGCGCAGATATTGGCTTTTGATATTAATGGTTTGAATTTGATTTACGATTCTGTCAAACAGATACTCACTGTTGAGAAAGAGAATGGGGAAACCTTGAAGCAGATGGTGCTAAAGCCCAATGAAGGAAGAATTGAATTGGATATATTGTCGGATATTGCTTCTGTAGAAATCTTCGTCAATCAAGGAGCACTGTCTGCTGCTTTCTATCATCTGATTGAAAAAAACACTCCTTCTGTCACCATATCAGTTGAAGGCGGACAAACAAAGTTGAAACAGTTGACAATTCATGAATTGAATTCTATGTATGTTCCCCAGTGACATACAGATACCTTTTTAAGGATGGAATGTAACATTTGTAGTATGCTTTGAAACAAAAAAGATAGTCTCCTGCTGCTTGGTGGCGTATCTTTGCATGCTAGAAAAACATAATTAATTTAATACCAACAGAAACATGATTCATTTAAAAGACTTTTGGCGGACAATCAGAAGGACGCTTACCGTATTTATATTAGGAACTACCGTGGCTGTCTTCACATGCCAGGCCATAAATCCTCCTTTCGTGATTAAACATCTGGGTGACGGACAGAGTATCGTCCAAATTGACGAGCAGAAGAAGTTTTTGCTGCTGCCGGTGGAAGAGGCTTCTCCGGAGGCAAAATTGTATATGATAGCGGACAATGATGTTGTACGCAGTATGAACGTGCGATTGGCAGTCAATAAGGTTGACTATTTTGTTCCGGTCGATTTGACCGGCTTCGATAATAAACATCTCTCTTTCAACTTCCAGCTTATTCCGGATTCGGCCTTATGCTGGGAAGAAATGAAACTGTCGGATGAATTCGATGTTTCGAACCGGGAGAAGTACCGTCCGGTGTATCATTTCAGCCCGGCTTACGGTTGGATGAATGATCCTAACGGAATGTTCTACAAAGACGGGGTCTACCATTTGTTCTACCAGCATAATCCCTACGGCTCCATGTGGGGGAACATGCATTGGGGACATGCCACCAGTACGGACCTCGTCACTTGGGAACATCACGGAGATGCTATTTCGCCCGATGCGCTGGGAACAATTTTCAGTGGCTCTTGTGTTGTCGACAAGGATAATACGGCCGGGTTCGGTGCCGGTGCCGTCATTGCTTTCTATACATCGGCAAGCGACCGCCAAGTGCAGAGCATGGCCTATAGCCTTGACAACGGAAAGACCTTCAAGAAGTATGCGCGAAATCCCATCCTGACTTCCACGCAGCGCGACTTCCGTGACCCTAAAGTCATCTGGCACGAAGATACCAAGAAATGGATCATGGTTCTTGCCGTAGGGCAGGAAATGGAGATATACTCTTCTGCCGACCTGAAGAGCTGGACGCTGGAGAGCAAATTCGGTGAAGGACAAGGTGCTCACGGCGGAGTCTGGGAGTGTCCCGACCTGCTTGAACTGCCGGTTGAAGGTACGGAACTGAAGAAGTGGGTACTCGTCTGTAACCTCAATCCGGGTGGACCGTTCGGTGGCTCTGCCACACAATATTTCGTGGGGACATTTGACGGAAAGAGATTCGTGAACGAGTCTCCCGCAGTGACGAAATGGATGGACTGGGGAAAAGACCATTATGCAACTGTCACTTGGAGCAATGCTCCTGCAGGACGTGCCATTGCATTGGCATGGATGAGCAACTGGCAATATGCCAACGATGTGCCCACCCGCCAATACCGTAGTGCCAACTCCGTGCCGCGCGACCTTTCGCTCTATACCTCGGAGGGTGAAACCTATGTAAAGGTAACCCCGTCTCCCGAATTGCTGAAACTGAGGGATAAAGGCAGCAAGAAGCGTGCTTTCAAGGTAGACCGCACGTATAATCTGGACAAACTGCTGAATGACAATTCCGGAACGTATGAAATCGAAATGACCATCAAGAACAAGGATGCGGATGTGATAGGATTCCAGCTCTTTAACTCGAAAGGCGAGGAGGTGGAGATGTACTATAACCTGGCGGAAAAGACGTTCACCATGGACCGTATCAAGAGTGGTGAGGTGTCGTTCAGCAAGGACTTCCCTGCAGTGACCGTGGCTCCTGTCGAGGGTGGCAATGAAATGAAACTCCGCTTGTTCGTAGACAAGTCGGGCATTGAAGCGTTTGGCAACGACGGACGTTTTGCCATGACAAATCTTGTATTCCCGTCGGAACCTTACAACCGCATCAGTTTCTATGCTAAAGGTGGAAGCTGCAATGTCACCTCGTTTACTGTGTACAAACTCGGATTAAAATAACAGATAATAATCTTCAGCATGGAAAATACTAAGAATTCTTCTTTGGCAAAGCTCTTTCCGGTCATGCTTTGCTTCTTCGCCATGGGCTTTGTGGATTTGGTGGGCATCGCCTCCAACTACGTGAAGGCCGACTTGAACCTGACCGACTCGCAAGCCAACATATTCCCGTCTCTGGTGTTCTTCTGGTTCCTCATCTTCTCCGTACCTACGGGTATGCTGATGAACCGCATCGGACGCAAGAAGACGGTGCTTCTCAGCCTTGTCATCACGTTTGCCTCTTTGCTTCTCCCGGTTTTCGGAGACGGCTACGTGCTGATGCTGCTCTCGTTCTCATTGCTGGGCATCGGCAATGCGCTGATGCAAACGTCGCTCAACCCGCTGCTTTCCAATATCGTAAGCGGCGAGCGGCTGGCAAGTTCGCTCACCTTCGGACAGTTTGTAAAAGCCATTGCTTCGTTTCTGGCTCCATACATCGCCATGTGGGGAGCTACGCAGGCCATTCCGTCTCTGGGCATAGGCTGGAGGGTGCTGTTCCCGCTCTATATGGTCATTGCGGTGATTGCCATTCTCTGGCTGAGCGGTACTTCCATCCGCGAGGAAAAGGAAGAGGGACGCCCTTCCACCTTCGGGGAGTGCCTCGCCCTGCTGGGCAAGCCGTTTATCTTTCTCTGCTTCCTGGGCATCATGTGTCATGTGGGCATTGATGTAGGTACGAATACCACAGCGCCCAAAATCTTGATGGAGCGTCTGGGCATGACGCTGGCCGATGCCGGCTTTGCCACCAGCCTTTACTTCATTTTCCGCACGGCGGGTTGCTTTCTCGGCGCCTTCATTCTTCAGAAGATGGCTCCCCGAACCTTCTTCGGCATCAGCGTGTTATGTATGTTGGCTGCGATGGTAGGGTTGTTCGTTTTCCATGAAAAGACAATGATATACATTTGCATTGCCCTTATCGGTTTCGGCAATTCGAACATCTTTCCGGTTATCTTCTCTCAGGCGTTGCTTGCTATGCCACAAAAGAAGAACGAGGTTTCCGGTTTGATGATTATGGGGCTCTTCGGCGGTACGGTATTTCCGATAGCAATGGGCTTGGCAAGTGATGCTGTAGGACAAAGCGGTGCCGTGGCTGTGATGACGGTAGGGGTAGTGTACTTGTTCTTCTATATGCTGCGTATGAAGCGGTAATCTTTGTTCGCAGGCTGCGGACACATATCCCAAGGCTGCGGATATCTGTCCCAAGGTTGAGGATGTCTATCCCAAGCCTTGGGATAGAGATAATCCTTGGTTCTTAGAAACTTTTTAATAGATAGTTGGCAACTTTTCATTCTATAGTTAGGAACTTTTTATTAGGTTTGCAGCGGGTAGGACATTGAGTTTGCCGTGAATAAAATATATCATTCATTAAACAATATAATATTATGAATAAGATAATAGTAGGTATGGGCGAGGCTCTGTGGGACTGCCTCCCCGAAGGAAAGAAGATAGGCGGTGCTCCGGCAAACTTTGCTTACCATGCATCGCAGTTTGGTTTCGATAGCCGTGTGGTCAGTGCCGTAGGTGCCGATGCGGATGGGGACGAGATTCTGGATGTGTTCGCCCGGAAGGGGCTGCGCACGCAGATTGAGCGCGTGCCTTACCCCACGGGAACGGTGCAGGTGACGCTCGATGCCGTGGGCGTGCCGTGCTATGAGATAAAAGAAGGCGTGGCCTGGGACAACATCCCCTTTACCGACGAACTGAAGCGTCTGGCACTGAACACGCGTGCCGTATGTTTCGGCTCTTTGGCGCAACGCAGTGAAACAAGCCGCATCACCATCAACCGTTTTCTCGACACGATGCCCGATGCGGAGGGGCAACTGAAGATATTCGACATCAATCTCCGCCAAGGATTCTATACCAAAGAGATACTCTGCGAATCCATGCGCCGCTGCAACATCCTCAAGATAAACGATGAGGAGCTGGTGACCATCAGCCGTATTTTCGGCTACCCGGGCATCGACTTGCAGGACAAATGCTGGATTCTGCTGGCCAAGTATAACCTGAAGATGCTTATCTTGACTTGTGGAACGAACGGCAGCTATGTGTTCACTCCGGGAGTGGTTTCCTTCCAGGAGACGCCCAAGGTACCGGTGGCGGACACCGTTGGAGCCGGTGACTCGTTCACGGCAGCCTTCACCGCTGCCATTCTCAGCGGGAAGCAGGTGCCCGATGCCCATAAACTGGCGGTGGAAGTCTCTGCCTATGTATGTACCCAGAGCGGTGCCATGCCGGAATTGCCGGACGCCTTGAAAGAAAGGCTGGCATAGATTTTTCTTATTCTTTTCACATTTTTCGTTATCTTTGCTCATCTGCAATCTTAAATCAGAGGAAAGTGAAGATGAGACAGCATAACCTTCGGATTTTATTCTTTCTGCTCGTGCTTTGGGGAGTGGCGGTTGCCTGCTCCCGGCGCGAGGCACGTTTCCGTATCGGCGTTTCCCAATGTAGCGAGGATGAATGGCGGCGCCAGATGAACAGTGAGATACTCCGTGAAGCCCATTTCTACGAAGATGTGGAGGTGGACATCCGTACTGCCGTCGACGATAATGACCGTCAGGCAAAAGACATTCGTGAACTGATAGCCGAAGGGGTGGACCTGCTGATTGTGGCCCCTAATGAAGCCACTCCGATAACTCCGGTTGTGGAGGAGGCATACAACCGGGGCATTCCGGTGATTGTAGTGGACCGTAAAATCCTTTCGGACAAATACACGGCCTACGTTGGTGCAGACAACTACGAGATAGGGAAAGCTGTGGGAGAGTATGTGGCCAATGTGCTGCACGGGCAGGGAGATGTGGTGGAAATCTCAGGTTTGGTGGGCTCCACACCTGCCGTAGACCGTCATCAAGGATTTGTGAAGGCTATATCCGCTTATCCCGGTATCCGGTTGCTGGCCGTTGAAGACGGTGCCTGGTTGCAACTCAAGGCCGGAGAGAAAATGGATACTCTGCTGAGCCGCTTTCCGCATATCGACCTGGTGTATGCGCAGAATGACCGTATGGCGGCCGGAGCCTATGCTGCCGCTGCCCGAGAGGGGCGGGAAAAGGATATGCGGTTCATCGGCATAGACGCCCTGTCCGGCAAAGACTATGGAGTGGAGAAAGTGCTTGCCGGCGAACTGGATGCCACGTTTATATATCCTACCGGTGGCGACCGCGTGATGCAGATTGCCATGGATATTCTGAACAAGCGTGATTTCCCCCGTGAAACTATCCTGGGCACTTCCGTCGTCGACCGCGACAATGCTCTCATCATGAAGATGCAGACCGCCCACATCGGCACCCTGGATGGAAAGATAGAAACCCTGAACGGAAAGATAAACCAGTATTTAGCCAGTTATGCCACGCAGCAGGTTGTCTTGTACGGCAGTCTGTCCGCCCTATTGTTGCTGGTCGGCTTGTTGGTGGCTGTCTACCTCTCCTTGCGTGCCAAGAACCGGTTGAACCGTGAGCTGTCCATGCAGAAAAAGAAACTGGAGGAACAGAAAACCCAGTTGATACAGCAGAAGGAACTGTTGGAAGTGCAGAAGTCGCAGTTGGAACAGCTTTCCCATGAACTGGAAGAGGCTACGCATGCCAAGCTGGTGTTCTTCACGAATATTTCACACGATTTCCGTACTCCGCTGACGCTGATAGCCGATCCCATAGAGCAGCTTCTTGCCAACCGCACCCTCGACGGACAGCCGCGCCAGCTCCTCGAGCTGATGAAAAAGAATGTGCATATCCTGCTTCGCCTGGTCAACCAGATACTTGATTTCCGGAAGGTGGAGAACGGGCGCATGGATCTCCATCTCGAACCTTTTGATTTGCTCGACAGCTTCCGGGGCTGGAACGACTCTTTCCGCATGGCGTTGCTGAAGAAACATATTGCTTTCAGCTTTGAGGCATCTCCCGATACGGACTTCCGGATGATGGCGGATGCGGAGAAGATGGAGCGCATTTACTTTAATCTCTTCTCCAATGCCGTGAAGTATACGCCGGAGAACGGGAAAATCACCGTACGGTTGTTAAAGTCGGAACAGAACTACAGTCTGTCCGTCTTCAATTCCGGCAGTTACATTTCTTCGACCGATGTGGAAGCTATCTTCGAGCGTTTTTATCAAGTGGACGGACATCAGGCAGGTACCGGTATCGGCCTTGCGCTGGTACGTGCTTTTGTAGAGATGCATGGTGGCAACATTGCGGCACACAGTGATGATAAGGGTACTACCTTCACCGTCACTTTCCCGAAGCAGGATGTTTCGCAGTACCATCCCACCATAGTGACGTTGCCTGCCGAAGAGAAGGACGTGTCGTCCACCCTGATAGATACGGAAGTGAAGGCATGCGAAGAGGTGGTTGAGGCTGATTGTCCTACTGTGCTGGTAATTGACGATAATGCGGATATTCGCAACTATGTGAAGTCACTGTTGACGCAAGAATTTCGCGTGCTGGATGCTGCAGACGGGACAGAGGGTATCCGGCTGGCCATGAAGTATGTGCCGGATGTGGTTATTTCGGATGTAATGATGCCCGGTATGGATGGTGTGGAATGTTGCCGCCGCTTGAAGGGGGAGTTACAGACATGCCATATCCCGGTGATTCTGCTGACGGCCTGCTCGCTGGACGAACAGCGTATCCAGGGCTATGATGGCGGTGCCGATTCTTATATTTCCAAACCATTCAATTCGCAGTTGCTCTTGTCTCGTGTCCGCAATCTCATTGCAAACCGCCGTCAGTTGAGGCAGTTCTTCGGAGATAACCAGACTATTGAGAAGGAAGCCATCAGTGATTTGGATAAGGGATTCGTCTCTCGCTTCAAATCGCTTGTCGAGGAGAGAATGAAAGATGCGGAACTCAATGTGGAGGATTTGGGACGGAATATGGGTATGAGCCGTGTGCAGCTTTACCGTAAGCTGAAATCGCTGACCAACTATTCGCCGAATGAGCTGCTGCGCCAGATGAGGTTGAAAAAGGCTGCCTCACTGCTTGCCTCCTCTGACATGACGGTAGCGGAGATTGCCTATGAAGTGGGCTTTTCGTCACCTTCCTATTTCACGAAATGCTATAAGGAACAGTTTGGGGAGAGTCCTACCGAGTTTCTGAAAAGAAGGGGATAGCTGTTGTCTATCCCCCTTGTTCTTAATACACGTCTGTTTACTTCTGTAAATGATACTGGAACTTATTTCAGTATTTGAGGCAGGTTTTCCCTTCCCCAGAAGTAGTAAACACAGATTCCAATCCAGCTTGTGAGCAGGATGATAATTGCAACTAATAGTTTCTTCACGCCGTCTACCGGCCACTTCATGATTTCAAGTACGGCTTTGACACACAGAACCACACCGATAATCCAAATGATAAATCCAATCATAACCTGTGATATTTAGTATTGTTAATTAAAAACAAATAGAGACTACGCCTTATTCAGGAGCAGCCTCTATTCTTTATTTAGTAATCGGAATTACTCTGTAACTTCAGCGCCCCAATTTTCTTTGGAAAGACGCTTGTAGCTGTTGTAACGCCATTTAGCGTTTTCTTCAGCAGCCTTGAACAGCTCGTCGGCCTCCTGCGGATATTGCTTCATTACGGATGCGTAACGAACTTCACCCTTCAGGAAGTCTTGGAATCCGCTCCAATCCGGTTCCTTGCTATCCAGCGTGAACGGATTCTTGCCTTCAGCCTCCAGAGCCGGGTTGTAACGCCACAAATGCCAGTAACCGCACTTAACGGCCTTTTCTTCCTCTGCTTGGCTCTTGCCCATACCTGCCTTCAGACCGTGGTTGATACACGGAGCATAAGCGATGATGAGTGACGGACCGGGATATGCTTCTGCTTCACGGATAGCCTTTAAAGTCTGAGCCTGGTCGGCACCCATAGCGATTTGGGCAACGTATACGTAACCGTAAGTAGTAGCCATCAGACCGAGGTCTTTCTTGCGTACACGCTTACCGGCAGCGGCAAACTTGGCGATAGCGCCTACCGGAGTAGCCTTGGAAGACTGACCGCCTGTGTTGGAGTAAACCTCAGTATCCAGTACGAGGATGTTGACATCCTTACCGCTTGCGATTACATGGTCGAGACCACCGTAACCGATGTCGTAAGAGGCACCGTCGCCACCGATAATCCACTGGCTGCGTTTTACCAGGTATTGAGACAGACTGGCGATAGTCTTGCAGCTGTCGCACTTGTCTTTGGCAGCTTCTACCATCGGAATAATCTTTTCAGCCAGTTCCTTGCTCTTGTCTGCATCGTACATGTTTTCAATCCAAGCCTGGAATACTTCTTTGTATTCGGCCGGAGTTCCTTCTGCTGCGATGGCATCTTCCATAGCCTTCACGATACGTGCGCGCATCTTTTCGTTGGCAAGCTCCATACCCAGACCGAATTCGCAGAAGTCCTCGAACAATGAGTTAGCCCAAGCAGGACCGTGACCCTTTTCGTTCTTGGTATAAGGAGTAGAAGGTACTGAACCGGAGTAGATGGAAGAACATCCTGTTGCGTTGGCTACCATTTCGCGGTCACCGAACAACTGGGAAATCAGCTTCACATACGGAGTTTCACCACAACCGGAGCAAGCACCTGAGAACTCGAACAACGGAGTGGCGAACTGAGAGTTCTTCACGTTGGCCTTGATGTCAACCAAGTGTTGTTTGCTCTTCACGTTTTCAGCACAGTAAGTCCAGTTGGCAGCTTCCGGCAATTGGCTTTCGAGGTGCTTCATAGTCAGAGCCTTGCCACCCTTCTTCGGGTTGCCCGGACAGACATCGGCACAGTTGCCACAACCCAGACAGTCGAGAACGTCTACCTGAATACGGAATGTCATACCGTCGAATGCTTTACCTACAGCCTTCAGTTGAGTGAAGTTGGCACCCTTCTGCTCTTCAGCATCGAGTACGAACGGACGGATGGAAGCGTGAGGACAAACGTAAGCACACTTGTTACACTGGATACAGTTCTCAGCGTTCCATTCGGGAACGAATGCGGCTACACCACGTTTCTCATATTTGGCAGTGCCTTGTTCCCAAGTACCGTCTTCGATACCCTTGAATGCAGATACCGGCAATAAGTCACCGTCTTGTGCGTTGATAGGACGAACCACTTCGTTGATGAATGCAGGGTCGTTGTTTTCAGCCTTGGCGTCGTCTGCCAGATTGGCCCAAGCCGGGTCAACGGTCAGCTGCTTGTATTCGCCGCCACGGTCAACAGCTGCATAGTTCTTGTTGACAACATCTTCACCCTTCTTGCCGTAAGACTTAACGATGAACTTCTTCATCTGCTCTACAGCCAGGTCAACCGGAATAACGCCGGTGATACGGAAGAATGCGGATTGCAGGATGGTGTTGGTACGGTTGCCCAAACCGATTTCCTGTGCAATCTGGGTTGCATTGATATAGTAAACAGTGATATTGTTCTGTGCAAAGTACTTCTTCACCTTGTTAGGCAGGTTCTTGGCAAGCTCTTCGCCTTCCCAGATGGTGTTCAGCAAGAAAGAGCCGTTCTTACGCAAGCCGCGGGTTACGTCGTACATGTGCAGGTAAGCCTGAACGTGGCAAGCCACGAAGTTAGGCGTATTTACCAGGTATGTAGAGCGGATAGGAGTGTCGCCGAAACGCAGGTGCGAGCAAGTGAAACCGCCTGATTTCTTGGAGTCGTAAGAGAAATAGGCCTGGCAGTGCTTGTCGGTGTTGTCACCGATAATCTTTACGGAGTTCTTGTTGGCACCTACTGTACCGTCAGCGCCCAAACCGTAAAATTTGGCTTCGAACATACCTTCGCCGCCCAATGCGATTTCTTCTTCCTGGGGCAGAGAAGTGAAGGTAACGTCGTCCACGATACCGATAGTGAAGTGGTTCTTCGGCATCGGCATAGCCAGATTCTTGTAAACGGCGAGGATTTGAGCAGGAGTAGTATCCTTGGAACCCAAACCATAACGGCCGCCTACGATAACCGGAGCATTCTCTGCACCGTAGAAGCAGTCTTTTACGTCGAGGTACAACGGTTCGCCGTTAGCACCCGGTTCTTTCGTACGGTCCAGTACGGCAATCTTCTTGGCAGTCTTGGGAACGGCGGCAAGGAAGTGCTTGGCAGAGAACGGACGATACAAGTGAACGGCAACCAAACCAACCTTTTCGCCATTGGCAACGAGGTGGTCGATAGCTTCGCGGGCAGCTTCCGTTACAGAACCCATGGCGATGATAACGCGTTCTGCATCTTCTGCACCGTAGTAATCGAACAAACCATACTTGCGGCCTGTGATTTTGGAAATCTCGTTCATGTATTCCTCAACGATAGCCGGAACTGCTTCATAGTAGTTGTTGCAAGATTCACGGTGTTGGAAGAAGTGGTCAGGATTTTCGGCCATACCACGGGCAACCGGGTTCATCGGGTTCAATGCACGTGCGCGGAATTCAGCCAAAGCTTCCTGGTCGATAAGCGGAGCGAGGTCTTCGTTCTCCAACATTTCAATCTTCTGGATTTCGTGAGAAGTACGGAAGCCGTCGAAGAAGTTCATAAACGGAACACGGGCCTTGATGGTGGCTAGGTGGGCAACACCTGCCAAGTCCATAACTTCTTGTACAGAACCTTCGGCCAACATGGCAAAACCAGTCTGGCGTGCAGACATAACGTCCTGGTGGTCACCGAAGATACACAGTGCATGGCTTGCCAATGTACGTGCTGATACGTGGAATACACAAGGCAGGAATTCACCGGCAATCTTGTACATGTTCGGGATCATCAGCAACAGACCTTGTGAAGCTGTGTAAGTAGTAGTCAGCGCACCGGCTTGCAGAGAGCCGTGAACGGCACCTGCAGCACCGCCTTCTGACTGCATTTCCTGTACCAATACTGTTTCGCCGAAGATGTTCTTGCGACCTGCGGCAGCCCATTCGTCTACGTATTCAGCCATCGTAGAAGAGGGAGATCGGAAGAGCGTCGT
>OIRY01000040.1_pt1 | contig 46259 bp, 40 predicted proteins | sample 1586371 | NCBI WGS metagenome assembly OIRY01 (sample SAMN02674792, study PRJEB24791) | human gut metagenome, SKBSTL006 | isolation source: stool | host: Homo sapiens | place: USA | reverse complement strand
TTGTAAAAAAGAAAAATACCGCCCACGCAGCGCAGCGATGATTTTGTCGGGTGAAACGGCGGCAAAATAGATCGGGTGTGTTGCGGGGCGGTAAAAATCTTCATGGAGAATAAATCCTCGCCGTTCTGTACTTTTCTACAAAATTGGTGGGATTTGCGATAAAGGGTATCATGGATTGCGGAGCGCGTCAAGATGGTTTTGCAAGTTTTATTGCGGTAAAGCGGTAAAAGTATGACACTTTTGGCATTCAGAGCTATTATAGCTCGATTTTTTGATGAGCCAGAGCATCTAACTTCTCAGCAACATCTCGTTTGCATTGCTCAACAGTAATATATTGTTCGGCAATTTCTTGCTGAGCGGATAGGCTTATCTTTCCAGTATCATCAACAGGGAATGGGACCAAAAGTTCAGAAACCATAAAGGGAGGGAGTGAAGAGTATTCGTTTTCTCCGTTATCACCAACACGACCCTTCTTTGCATTTCGGAAAATAGGTTCCATAATAAATTTGGCATATTGAAGGTTAATGTCAGAAAATTTTGGAAGCAAAACTCCTCGATGATTTGTTGCAGAAAACTCTGATGAGTGGAACATAAGATACCCAGCAAGGCCATCAATCACCCAGCTCAAACAAGGGGTATTATAATCAGCGGTATCGACATACGCAAATGCCCCAGAAGTGTTTCCCGAAAAGAGAGGGACTGCGCCAGGATGTTCCTGAGTATAGCTTCTAGTATATTTTCCGCTTCCTCGAAGAACCGAAAACAGATCCGAAATCTTTTTCTGGGCAAAATGGTAGCAGGACAAGTCTACACAGACGTTGCTTTCTACCACACGGTCTTTTTGATGGAGAAGAGATTTTCGCATATCTTCAAGATAGTTGAAAATTTCGACCATAATTTCCTGTTGCTCTAAGTCGTAACATCCGTTGCTTTTTACAGGAAGTTGGATGGTGACAGGAGCCAAGTTGTGAGAGTTGGCTTTGTGTGCATGATTGAATCCATATTTTTCCTTCATATCATTAAGCGCAACGCGAACATACTGAGGGCTGATATCCTTGCGAAGTACTTGAACGACGATTCGATCGGTATTGACATAAAATGGCTTCGTATGAATTACAAAATTGCGGCCGGCCGACCCATCACCGTTTGTAGCAAAGCTAAGAACAGGGTTATCCACGTTTGCACCAAAGGGCTCTTTTGGAAGTCTTTTTATGAATGCCACAGGTTCTTGACCAGCAGTATAGACGGGAAAATCGTCCGGATTGTCAGTGTTTAGAGCATTTAATTTTACACGATTAAGTCCGATTCCAGAGGAGGATAAACGGAACACGGCAGGGTCGATTATATTAACCATTTGACGAGAAATTATTGTTTTTTTTTTCTCCAACTCATAAAGTGGCTCGCGATATTCCATTAAAGAAGATGAAACATCAGAAATTAAAGTGGCGAGGCCGGAAAGAGTGATGGTTTCAACATCATCTTCCACGCCAAGCTGAATCTTTTCTTCTCTTGTCCACCAACGATCTACAGCCCAATGCGCACTGGTATAAAATTTATCAATACTTATAATTTTGCAGCGTGGGTCATCCGTTCTGAATTTTATCTTTGCTCCCTTAAACATATTAAACAAATCCGAGGCCGCTTCCAAATCATTTTGCTCGATATCAAAGCGATAGACATCCCGCGTTTCGCCGATTTCTGAGCAAAGATATGTGAATACCGGAGAGATTTGCTTGGGAAGAGTGGGAATTCCGCCAACATTAAGAGGAATCTTTTTAGTGAGTGCGAGAATATAGGTCTTTTTGTTGGTCGTAAAGAATGTGTTTAATGGCAAAGAAATCACCGCGTCGATATCGCACTGGCCAAGAATAAAATCTCGTAATTTTTTATCGTTACTCCGATTCATGATTCCATCTGGCACGACAATAAAAGCCTTTTTTCCGGGTTTGAGTGCGCGGACAATCCATTCCATGAACAGCCCTTCGATGCCCATGGCACTGATAGAAAAATATTTCTTTAATTCATCATCCTTCGAGATTTCTTCTTTTAGATTGCTACTGCCACTCATAACATATGGTGGATTTGTAAGAATGAGATCGTACTCCTCTGTTACCGGCTTGGCTAGAGTTCCGAGGATAGAGTTGGTTTGCAGAGTGAAGGTGCTATTAAATAACTGCGCAAACTGCTGAGTTAGATTCGGATGCTCTCTGATTAGCTCGGACATATAAATTAGCATATTCGCCTTTGCAAGTATAATGGTTTTCTGCTCATCTTTGTCGAAGCCCTTATCATAGCCGACAAGCGTAATTTTAGGAACAAGCCGTTCGGCACCGTGTTCATCTGTTTCTATAGTGTATAGGTGATTAAGATTGTGCAAAATAGGCTCAAGCAAGAATTTACCAACGCCACATGCCGGGTCACAGATTTTCATTCCAGACTCAATATCGGCCATGTTCACAATCGCTCGAACGACCTTAAGCGGCGTAAAATATTGTCCCCAGTTTTTCTTGCTGATAGATTCTTTCAAGAACGTTTCAAAGAGCTTGCTTTTAAAATCGTAATCAATGTTTTCAAGCGTACCAAAATCATTGAATCGTTTAAGGATTTTGTGAAAAACTGTAGCGTATCCAGAAACTGCTTTATCATCTTTAGATACAAAAATAGTACCATTAATGATTGTGGTTTTGTCTTTTGGATTTCCGGGAAAAAGCTCTTTGATTTTTATACGGATAACAGAAGCATAGAATTCGAGCACATCGTTTTCATTATTACCGGAATATTTTCCAAGTAAATCATAAAACGAATACATGCCTTTTAATACACCAAGATCACTCGGATATTTGAAAATGAAAATCTCGACAAAGGTGTAGAGGCAATTTTCTGGAGTTGCACCAGAAACGGCCCATAAATCCTGCCATACTTTCTGAGCAAGCGGAAGAGGATCAACAGATGCCGCGGCTCTTAACATATCATTTGAAGCATTGATGGATGCGCGAATTTTGTTAATCAGAACAATACATTCAGAGCTAGTTTTATTGAAATTGAGAGTTATTTTACTGCCGTTTTCCTGCAAAATCTCGTGACCAGTTAAAGGATTGACCCAGATACTCTTACTTCCGTCAGTAATAATATAAACTTTTGCCTGCAAAGCTTGTGCCGTACCTAATTCTTGCACAATTGCCTTCTCGATTTGCTTTTCAGTACGAAGTTGAGAAGGCGTTTTGTATTCGATGGCAGCAATTACTACGGGTTTTTTAACAATTAGTGCATCCGGCTTTTTGCTTTCAAATGTTTCATAATCCTTATCAGGAATTAGTTTTGCTGACTTTAGTGCTTTTAAGGTTGTTGCTCCGATGTTATAAAAATTCCAATCTCCCATTTTTTCAGGAGAATCTATCAAATTTCTCTGAATTAACTCTTCACTCATTGGTAGTAACTCCTTTACAATGATTTGTGTGATTGGCAAGATATTGATCGATGTCGTTTTGCCGTATGCGAAGAGAACGACTTCCTACACGTGATGCTGTAAGCTTTTTACTTTTTATAAGACGACGAATGGTCTTTTCTGATACCTTTAAGTATTGTGCCGCTTGCAATACAGTGAAAATTTCATCAGACATAGCACATTTCCTCCATTTTGTCAAGTATAACATTTGTCTGGGGCTAGTGCAAGGGAAAATTCAAATTATATATGGAAAAATGAGGACTATAATAGACTAAAATGGACAATAAAGGTCATATTGAAAAATGCTGTTTGCATGAAACATTTCGGTATAGAGTACATATAATAGACCTGAGTGAAAATTTCATTTCCTTCGATGCTTGACCACTTGCACTTATATACTTTTGCGCTATACTAATAATAGAGGATAGCGGCGTTGACCAGCTATCGGTGGCGATGAAGCAATGGACTGGTTCGGTATCAGCCTGTTGTGGAGCCAAACCGTGGGTTAAGCGAAAACCACAAGCCGAATAGATTCACCTGAATCGAACGAAAACGCAAAATGCCCGCTCACCGTGGAGATTCCGTTCCATCGGTGGCGGGCATTCTTTTATTATTCAGGCAACACAAGATAGCAGTATTCATCGGGAAGGACGATCTTTTCCCATTCGACCTTCTTGGCGGTGAATACGACCTCTGAATACTGTTTCTCACCACGGTTTTTGCGATATGTAGCAATAATTCGGTCAGCGGCCTTTACTTTGGTTCGGATATCGCCCTCCAGCACCGTGTTGGGAACGAAACGTCCTTCACCGCTATCCCGGACAAAACCCATGCAGGCGCTGAGGGAGCCTGCGATCTTGTCGGTGTACAGCTTGGGCTGGCTCATATTGTAGTCGCCCAGCATTTTTGCGGAGAGATTCTTTTTCATCAGGCTGGGCAGAACACGCATTTTCATTTCGGTGGTTCCATCTGCGGAAAATTCAAAATCCGCTTCGGTCAGACGTTTGTCGTAGCACAGATTGAAAAAGTGTCTGGCATTGATGCTAGGCTTACGCAGCTTGAAGCCTGTCATGTGCAGAAAGTTGCTGATATCGAACGTGACCTCCAGACAATGGACACTCTTATGCTTGTCGGTAGTGATGAACAGCAGGCTTTTATCCACCAGATTTTCTTTGTACAACGGCGCACAGGCAAAAACGATGGACAGTGCTTCTTTTTTCGTCATGGTTGATTCTGCGCTCCTTTGCGTTTTTACAAAATAAAAGGGACACCTACAACACCGTGGTGCTGTCCGATGTCCCTTGCGACTGATTTTATCGTTGTCCGCCAACCTCAGGCCCCTACGTCCTGCATCTCTTTCGGGTTTTATCGTTGCCCGCCAACCTCAGGCCCTTACGTCCTGCATCTGATCGGATTTTAGGTGTCAGCCACACCAGCGGAATGACGTCCGCTTTCCTATCTATATTATATTCGATTTTCGTTCAAATAGCAATGGACTTTGCAAAGATGATTCTTTAATTTTTTGCGAACGGCTGCTGAATCCTCAATCTTCCATTCTGCCGTGGTCACAGCCGAGGGAAAGATAATGCTCCATCCCTCCACCCAGCACAAGCTGTGCATACTCCAATGGCTTGTTCCACAGCAGCCAGTCCAGCTCTGCCCGCTGTGCCGGGGTGTTGCCGTACTCGTCCTCGACGGCGATGCAGTCGATGGCAAGAGTGGTGCCATCTTTGAACCGGGTTTCCACCCGGTTGGTGTCCATATTGTAGCGGCAGGAAAGTAGTTTGTTCATAGTGAACCTCATTTCTATATCAAACGGTGTCTGTTCGGATGTCCTAAACCCTGCCATAAAACCGGTGGTTGATTTGTCCATTGGGCTTTGTTTTGCCCGTCTGCACATTTTTGCACACTTTTTGCACACCTGAATAGCTGGATAACGGTTGCAAAGCATCACACTGTATGCAAATAATGCGGTGTGTGCAAAGGCATGTTTTGCGATGATACGATAAAAATAACGTTTCTTCGAACTTTTGAAATTTGACGAATGATGCGCCTTGGATTCTTTTAATCAGAGGGCCAGGGATTCGAGTTCCCTCGAGCGCACCAAAAAGCCGCGAAGATTCGTTAGAGTCTTCGCGGCTTTTTCTTTCCTCGGATCATTGCACACCACCAGAGCTGACATTGAAAATGCAATCGTACACTGCTATAATAAAATTGTGGTATTATCACCAAAAATTCAAGATGCAACGCGTTTGCGATTGGCAAACATTCAGGAGGAACGCATGGTAACAGGAGCCATTAAAAATAAGGTAGACAAAATCTGGACGGACATCTGGGCAGGCGGCATCACCAATCCACTGACCGTCATTGAACAGCTGACCTATCTCATGTTCATCCGGTCACTGGACGAGAAAGAACTTGCCACCGAAGATTTTGAGAACATGGCGGGCGAAAAGATGGAACACATCTTCCCGGCCAGCGAAGCAGGGCAGTCCATGCGGTGGAGCCGCTTCAAGGACAAGGACTCCCGCGAAATTTTCCTGACCATGCAGCAGCGGGTGTTCCCTGCCATCAAAAAGATGAAGTATGGCCGTCTGCCGGACTTTGACGCAAACGGTGAGCTGGTGGAGATCGAGGACGACCCCACCCGCCCAGACGAGGGCAACACCGCTTTTGCGCGGTATATGGACGATGCCATGTTCCTGATCCCCACGCCACAGGTGCTGCAAAAGATCATCACCGGGCTGGAGGATCTTTACACCCACGACATTGCCGACCTTGATATGCAGGGCGACCTGTACGAGTATATGCTGGGCAAGCTGGCAACAGCAGGGCAGAACGGCCAGTTCCGCACGCCCAAGCACATCCGCGACATGATGGTGGAACTGGTGCAGCCCACGCCGGACGACTTTATCTGCGACCCCGCCTGCGGCACGGCGGGCTTTCTGGTGTCCAGTGCGCAGTACCTCCGCGCCCACTACGAGGACAGCATGACCCCGGAGCAGTGGCAGCATTTTGCCGGCCCGATGTTCACCGGCTTTGACACGGACCGCACCATGCTGCGCATTTCGGCCATGAACCTGATGCTCCACTCCATCACGAACCCGGAAATCGACTACAAGGACAGCGTGTCGAAGCAAAACTCCATTTGCAGCAAGTATACCGTTTGCCTTGCAAACCCGCCGTTCAAGGGCACTGTGGATGCCGAAAGCATCAACGATGACCTGAAAGCCGTCACCAACACCAAAAAGACGGAACTTCTGTTCCTTGCGCTCTTCCTGCGGATGCTCAAAACCGGCGGGCGCTGCGCCTGCATCGTACCGGACGGCGTTTTGTTCGGTTCCAGCAAGGCGCACCAGAGCATCCGAAAAGAACTCATTGAAAACCACCAGCTGCGGGCGGCCATCTCCATGCCCTCCGGCGTGTTCAAGCCCTACGCAGGCGTGTCTACGGCGGTGCTGGTGTTTACCAAGACCGGCGCGGGCGGCACCGACAAGGTGTGGTTCTACGATATGAAAGCCGACGGCTTCTCGCTGGACGACAAGCGCACCGAGGTGAAGGAGAACGACATCCCGGACATCATCGCCCGGTTCCAGAACCTCGATGCCGAAACCGACCGCAAGCGCACCGAGCAGAGCTTCTTTGTGCCCAAAGAAGAAATTGCCGCCAACGGGTATGATCTGTCCATCAATAAGTACAAAGAGACCGAGTATGTGCCGGTGGAGTATCCCTCGACCACAGAAATTCTGGCCGACCTGCATGAGCTGGAAATGGAGATCACCAAGGGTTTGGCAGAGTTGGAGGAGATGGTGTGATGGCGAAGTTGGGAGAGGTTTGTGATTTTTATGCAGGAACAGGTTTTCCAAATGAATATCAGGGGAGAGTAGCTGGGAAGTATCCGTTTTATAAAGTTGGAGATATTTCAAAAAATGTTTTGGAAGGCAATCGAGAACTTAAAATATGTGCAAACTATGTTGACGAAGAGGTGGTTCAAAAATTAAAAGGAAGTATACTTCCCCCTAAGACCATTGTATTTGCTAAAATAGGAGAAGCACTAAAACTAAATAGACGAGCTATTACTAGTTGCGAATGCTTGGTTGATAACAATGTGATGGGAGTAAAAGCACAAAATGGTCGATTAAATGATGAATATTTGTTTTATTGGCTACAAAATCTGAATTTAAGCGACTATTCAGAATCAACAACTGTTCCATCAGTAAAAAAATCGAGATTGCAAAATATAGAAATCAATGTTAGCCCATTAGAAGAACAAGAAAAAGTCGCAAGTACATTAAATAAGCTTTCAAGTTTAATTCTAGCTCGAAAAAAACAACTTTCCAAACTGGACGAGCTGGTAAAGGCGCGGTTTGTGGAGATGTTTGGAGATTTTGAGGTTAATCCCAAAGAATTCCCGGTGTATCACTTATGTGAACTTTGCGATGTTGGTTCGAGTAAACGAATTTATCAAGAAGAACAAAGTATAAGTGGTATTCCTTTCTTAAAAGTGGCGGACTTGAACGAGCTGATTGATACGGGAAAATATTTATGTTCGACATTTATTCCTCTTGAACGATACGAACAGCTTTTGCATAAAGAGCTAACACCCAAAGAAAATGATATTCTTATAACTTCAAGAGGAACGCTTGGAAAGTGTTATATCGTTCAATCGGATGATGAATTCTATTTTCAAGATGGCATGATTAGCTGGCTCTCCAATCTTAGTACGAAAGTTTCAAGTATTTATATTTCATATTTGTTTGCGCAACCATATATCCAAAAACAAATTGAAAGTCTGCAAGCTGGCTCGACAGTGGCATACTTATCGATTGCGATGTTGAAGAAAATGAATGTTATTTTGCCGCCTAAAAAACTTCAAGATGATTTCGCCACTTTTGTAGAGCACGTAGACCAGCAGAAGCAGACCGTGCAGCAGAGCCTTGAAAAGCTGGAACTGATGAAAAAGGCACTGATGCAGGAATATTTTGGTTAAAAGGGTGTGCAGTAGCGGATTTTAGCGGTATAATAACGTCAGAAAGAATATTTTGTCATGCAAGAAATGAAAGGAGTATACGATGGATGAATCAATGCAACCTTTGGTAGAAATGGGCGTTTCCTTGACTGAACTGGCGGTAAAAGGAACTGCTTCTGCTGTGACAAAAAAGATTAGAGCAGTAAAGGACATAAAAGATGCTGAAAAACTGAGAACGACATATGATGCTTTGATCAATGAGGTTTTGCAAGAACGGGAAGAAGCGGTTCGAATTGCACAAGCATACAAATCAGAGCTGGAAAGAATTGTAATCAGCGATGAAGATATAGAACATTTGCATAATACGGTTTCAAATATTCTTGAAATTTTTAAAAACATTCAGCTGGCTGGAGTTGACCCACAGGATACACTAGGAGTAATGCGTGTACAGAAACAGATAGAAACAATGGAACAGGTGAAAAATTTAATCAGTGTAGACACCTTAAAAACAATGCAACTGCTGGGATTTAATTATAAAGCTGCTATTGGTGAACCGTTGACACAGATTTGTTCGCGGGCTATTCTCTCGTTGACGGAAAGAAAAAATACACCTGTGTCATCTTCTGGGAGAAAGAGGTAAGGTTATGGAACATTTCATCACAAACATCCACATCAACGAAGTCCGGCATCTGAAAAATATTGAGATCAAACTGAACCCTGAAAAGCGCCAGCATCTTATCCTGACTGGTAAAAATGGATCGGGTAAGACGTCAGTGTTGCAGGCGATGAGAAACTATCTAAAGGCCATAAATAACGGTATGCTAAATACCATTCATGTTGATTGGCCCAGAACGATTGAGCTTGCAAAAAGAAATTATGAAAATGCCACAAGTAAAGCTGAGAAAATTCAAGCGCAAAGTGCTATAAAAAGCTTTGAATCTTCGATTGCCGAATATAATGGACAGCTTTCAATACAATTGTCTGATGAAGTTGAACTGGATTCTCTGTATAAACAAGGAGATTTTATAACGGCCTACTTCCCGGCAGACAGATCAACTGTTATTTACCGCGCAAATGGTGTAAAAGATGTAAAATTAGAAGATACGTATGGCTTGGACTCGACTCCTATAAATATTCTTCTTCAATATATGGTTCACCTCAAAACTCAACAAGCATACGCAAAAAATGAGAATGATTTGTCTGTCGAGAAAAAAATTACAGAATGGTTTACTCGCTTTGAAAGTGCCCTGAAAGTATTGTTGAGCGATGACAGCATCCGGTTGGTATACGACTACAAAAATTACAATTTTCTGATTGAACAAAAAGGCCGCAATCCATACAGTTTAGATGAGCTTTCTGATGGCTATTCGGCTATTATCGGCATTGTCGCAGACCTTATTCTCCGCATGGATCGAAACTGGCTGCTGAAAGGCGAACTGAGCCAGTACGATGTGGAGGGCGTTGTGCTGATCGATGAGTTGGAAACGCATCTGCATGTAGAGCTTCAGCGCAAAATTTTGCCTTTCTTGACGGAGTTCTTCCCGCGCATCCAGTTCATCATCACAACGCACTCGGCCTATATCCTTAACTCTATCAGCAATGCTTGCATCTACGATTTGGAAAAGCAGGTGCAGTTCACCGACTTTTCGGCCTATTCTGTGGACGACATTGCGGAAGGATATTTGGATGCTGATGCATATTCTGCTGAGTTGAAGAAAAAAGCAGGGCGGTATCAGGAGCTTTATGGACGCGCTGACCTTTCCGATGAAGAACGAGCCGAACGGGCGGACCTTCGGATGGAGCTAAACAATGCAACAGATGTTCTTGAAAAAATCGAGGGAAAGAAGGTTTCCTGATGGTTAAGATAGAACGAAAAGACAGTGATGAAGCAAGAGCCGCGGTTGCATCACTGGAACGAGAGAAAGCAAAGAGTTCCGGCACCTATAACACCCCTGAAGTAAATAAAGCCTTGGGGCTGATGTTTGCACACAAATGTTACTTGTGTGAGCAAAAGGGGTTGCACAGCATACAAATCGAACATCTTGTGCCGCATCAAAAAAACAGAGACTTGATGTTTGATTGGAACAATCTCTTCTTGTCGTGCAGTCATTGTAATAACATGAAAAGCGATGGCTTTACTCCCATATTGGATTGCACAAAGGTTGCCGTGGATGAAAAGATTGCATTTCGCAGACATGTTGAAGCGTTGGAAGAAGACAAACTGGATATTACTGCATTAGATGATAGCCCCGAAACGAAAAACACGGTTGCTCTCCTGAATGCAGTGTATTATGGCTCTACCTCACAAAAAATTGAGGAAGCGAAAATCATTCGGACGCAGCTGTCAAAAGAGTTAAATCAATTTGAAGAATGCGTAAAAGAGTATGCTTCCGCAGATGGTGAAGATAAAAAAGACCTTGAATGTTCCATTAAAATGAAATTGAAATGGAATGCACCGTTTGCGGCATTCAAGCGCTGTATCATCCGGGATGCAAAGAGCAAATTCCCGGAATTGCAACAATATTGTAAGTGATTGCAGAAAGGAGCCTCCCATGTCCAACTTCTCCTATCTCTCCACCCACCCTGAATACTCCATGTTTGCATCTGCCGCCATCGAGGCCGAGAAAGTGTTCTCCACCTCCCCGGCCATGTGCGCGGTGGGCTGTCGGAAGGCGTTAGAGTTGGCGGTGAAGTGGGTGTATGCGGCAGACAAGACCATCACCATGCCCTACAAGGACAACCTGCAATCCCTGCTGCACGAGCCGAGCTTCCGGTTCGCGGTGGACCGGGACGTGTGGAGCGTGCTGCCCAGCATCGTGAAGGCGGGCAATCTGGCGGTACATACAGGGCATAGCGTGTCGGCGGCGGATGCGGTGCTCAGCCTGCGGGGACTGTTCGATTTCATCCAGTGGGTGGATTACTGCTATGGCACGAACTATGTGGAGCGCTCCTTTGACGAAACCGCCATCCCCGGCGAGAAGGTGGAGCTGGACACCCGGAAGATCCGGGAGCAGGAAAGTTTACTGTCCCAGAAGGATGCCGAACTGGAAGCCTTGCGCAAGCAGGTGGAGAGCCTTTCGGCGGCGTACACAGCCAGCAAACAGCAGAACCAGCAGAGCCGCAGTTTCACCGCCGCCGACCTGACCGAGGCCGAGACGCGGCGGAAGATCATCGACATCGATCTCAAGGCCATGGGCTGGAAATTCACCGGGCCGGATGCCGATGTGCGCACCGAGTACGAAGTGGACAACATGAACGGCGTGCTGGGGCAGAAGGGCTATGCGGACTATGTGCTGATGGGTAAGGACGGCTTGCCGCTGGCGGTCATTGAAGCCAAGCGCAGCACCAAAGACCCTAACATCGGGCGCAAGCAGGCTCAGCTTTATGCAGACTGTCTGGAGCAGAAGTTTGGCCGCCGTCCGATGCTGTTTACCACCAACGGCTACACCACCTATTTCTGGGATGAGCAGAGCGGCCCGCAGCGTGCCGTGAGCGGGGTGTTCTGCAAGGACGACTTGCAGAAGCTGATGAACCGCCGCACCGAGAAAAAGCCGCTGGACACCATTGCAATCGACGACAAAATCACCGACCGCTACTACCAGAAAAACGCCATCCGGGCAGTCTGCGCCCATATTACGCAGGGCTTCCGGCGCAATCTGCTGGTCATGGCCACCGGCACCGGCAAGACCCGTACAGCGTCCAGCCTGACCGACGTGCTGAGCCGGGGCGGCCATGTGACGAATGTGCTGTTTCTGGCTGACCGCACCGCGCTGGTCAAGCAGGCGAAGGACGATTTCAAGAAGTATCTGCCTGACCAGTCTCTGTGCAACCTGTGCTCCTCCAAGGACGACAAGGCGGCGCGCATCGTGTTCTCCACCTACCCCACCATGCTCAACGCCATCGACAACGCCAAGACCAAGGACGGCGTGCCGCTGTTTTCGCCCGCCCACTTTGACCTTATCATCGTGGACGAGAGCCACCGCAGCATTTTCAAGAAATACCGCGCCATTTTTGATTATTTTGATGCGATTCTGGTGGGCTTGACCGCCACCCCGAAAACCGATGTAGACCGCAACACCTACGACTTTTTCGAGATGGAACACGGCATCCCCACCTACGCCTACGATTACGATACGGCGGTCTACACCGACCATGTGCTGGTGCCTTACTACAACTACGAGGTCAAGACGAAATTCACGGAAGAGGGCATCCACTACGACCAGCTTTCACCGGAGGATAAGGCCCGCTACGAGGACGATTTTGCCGAGGACGACACCCTGCCCACCTTTATCCCATCCGAAAAGCTGAATAAGTTCATCTTCAACGCCAACACCGTGGACACGGTGCTGCAAGATCTGATGGAACGGGGCATCCAGACGGCAGGCGGCGACCGCATCGGCAAAACCATCATCTTTGCCCAGAACAAGCGCCACGCGGAGTTTATCCGGGAACGCTTTGGCAAGCTCTACCCGCAGCTGGAGACCCAGTACCCGGGATTCATCCAGCGGATGGTCTGCGACGACGCCTATGCGCAGTCCATCATTGACGACTTCAAACAGCCGGACAAGCCGCCGTTTATTGCGGTCTCGGTGGATATGATGGACACGGGCATCGATGTACCGGAGTGCGTGAATCTGGTGTTCTTCAAAAAAGTACGAAGCAAAACGAAGTTCTGGCAGATGATCGGCCGTGGTACAAGGCTCTGCCCATCCCTTGCCTGTGTGGATGCCATCGACGGCGAATATACGGGCAAACGGCGGTTTCTGATCTTCGACTACTGCGGCAACTTTGAGTTCTTCCGGCAGAAGCCAAACGGCTACGAGAGCGCGGACACCAAGAGTCTGTCCGAGAGCATTTTCTGCAAGCAGGTGCGGATCGCCGCCGCGCTGCAGGATGGAGCCTATGGGGACGAAAAATACCAGAACTGGCGCAAGATCTTAACGGAGACCTGCCGTGCCGAAGTAGGAGCGCTGAATCCGGAGCTGGTATCCGTGCGGCTGCACCGACAGGTCGTGGAACACTATCAAAAGCCAGAAGCCTTTGTCGGCCTGACCGAAACGGACAAGGGTACTCTGATGAAAGAGGTGGCACCTCTCATCTCGCTGGACGATAAGGACGAGGCCGCCAAGCGGTTCGATAACTTTGTGTATGGCTTGCTGCTCTGTGAACTGGAAGGTCTGCCGGGGCTGGGCCGCGCCCAGAAACAGCTGCGCAATACAGCGGCAATGCTGGAAGGGAAGGCTACCATCCCGCAGGTTCAGGCAAAGCTGCCCCTCATCCGGGAGGTGCAGACGGACGAATTTCTGGCCTCCCACGATTTGCTCCGCTTTGAGGAAATGCGGCAGGAGCTGCGGGAGCTCATCAAGTTTCTGGTGGACGGTGTAGAGGGGCAAAAGCCTGTCTACACGGCCCTTGCCGACCCGGTACTGGAACAGACCGAGGGCAAAACGCTGGATTCCGGCTACGATTTCGGCGAGTACCGGGAACGTGTGAACCGCTACATCATGGAGCACCGCAGCGATACGCTGGCCATCCACAAGCTGACCCAGAATATTCCGCTTTCCCGGGGCGACTACACCGAGCTGGAACATATCTTCACCTGTGAACTGGGCAGCAAAGAAGATTATGCCCGGGAGTTTCGGGATACACCCTTTGGTCTGCTGGTGCGTAAAGTGGCAAAGCTGGACCACGATGCTGCCATGCAGGCATTTTCAAAATTTATCAATGACGAATCGCTGAATGCAAAGCAGATCGCGTTCGTGCAGAAGGTCATTCATTACATCGAGCAGAACGGTTATGTGGAAAGCAAGGCCGTCCTGATGAAACCACCCTTTGACCAGCCCATCCTGTTCACCCGTCTGTTTGACGGCAAAACGGGCGGAGAACTGATGGAAACCATTGATGCCGTCCGGGAAAATGCTGTCCACGTAACAGCATGATCCGGCACTGGATGCACAAACCGCACGGTCGGAAAACACGATAATTCGCTATAAAATGGCGATATAGCGCAACCTCTATAAATTGAGATATGTGCCCTGTCTGCTCTTTTAATCAGAGGGCCAGGGATTCGAGTTCCCTCGAGCGCACCAAAAGGACGACAAATCGCTGAAACGAACGGTTTGTCGTCTTTTTTGTTTTATACGGGCTTTTTGGGCTTGTACCTGTGATTTTTTCAAAAAATTCAGAGGTCAGAGGCACAAAAATGAAGAAGATCCAGAAGAATTATGAGCTGAACGCAGGCGAGAGCTTCCGTCTCGACAAGAACGGTCTCCACGGCGGCACGGCGCAGGGCCGCTTCAAGATGAGCCTGCTGCTGGTGCTGGAGTAAAAACATCTGTAGAACGCAGAAGACCGACGGCTTTCCGGGATGGAGGGCTGACGGTCTTTTTGTTCAAAACAGGAAAATACTGGAACGAAAAAGGGCGCAATCTACCTTATAAATGGCGTTTCAAAAGCAGAAATTTGGCTCAACGTCCAAAATTAAGGTTTGGATGCTTGACAAAGCGGAGATAGGATAGTACACTCAAAAAGAAAATTGATGCATAGCATCCTCAAGGTGAAAAAGATTCACAGAAGAACGGGCGTCTCCGAACTGAAAACGGAAGGAGGCTAGGGACATGACGCTGTTTTCTTACGAAATTTTCGATGCAGTCGCGCGTCAGGGCAGCTTTAACAAAGCGGCCCAGCAGCTGCATCTGACCCCCTCTGCCATCAGCCATGCCATCGCGGTGATGGAGGCTGAGCTTGGCTTTACCTTATTCAACCGCGGCAAAAACGGCGTGACCATGACCAGCTATGGCGCTTCGCTCTACCCGTCCATCCGGGCGGTGCTCAACAGCGACGAGGCCCTGCAGCAGAGCATCGCCCGCCTCAACGGCCTGGAAAAGGGCAAGGTGAAGCTGGGCGCATTCAACTCGGTCTGCGCCGGCCTGCTGCCCCAGATCCTCAAGAGCTTCATGGCAAGCTACCCCCAGATCGAAGTCGAGGTCTATCAGGGTACTTACGACGACGTGAAGGAGTGGCTGCGCACCGGTCAGGTGGACCTGGCCTTCCTGTCCGCCAGCTGCCGCGAAGAGTTCAACCTGACCGAGCTGTTCCGTGAGCCGCTGCTCTGCATCGTGCCGCAGGACTGGCCCGAACCGCCAAACGGCATTATGACGCCGGAGCTGATGAACGGCCAGAGCTTTGTCGTCCAGTGCGACGCCACCGACGCCGAGATGCGCCAGTTCCTCAAGAAATACTCCATCTCCACCGAGCGCCGCTGCCACGTCATCGACGACCAGTCCAACATCGCCATGGTGGAGGCGGGCCTCGGCATCTCCATCATGCCCCGGATGCTGCTGCGCAGCTGCACGGCGGCGGTCAAGATCTACCCCATCGAGCCGGAAGAGTACCGGGTGGTGGGTCTGGCTGTCCAGCGCCCCACGGCGATGGCTCCGGCGGTCGAGCAGATGTTCCACCACATCGTGGACTTCTGCCGCCAGATGGACCCGCAGCTTCTCTGAGAATACGAAAATGACCGGGCCGCATCGCTGCGGCCCGGTTTTTACATCCCCGATCGGCAGAGTTGATGATTGAATCCGCTGGAAAAATACGGTATACTATAGCAAATCACCTATACGATAGAAATGTCAGAGGTTTATGAAAGCAGCAAGGGGGAAAGACCATGAAACGACGTGATTTCTGTAAAGCGCTGGTTTGCAGTGCAGCTCTTGCGCCCGGGCTGGCACTGCCCCGGGCTGAGGCAGCGGCAAAAAGCCAGACGGTGGGCCGGGCAGTCCCGGCGGGCAATTATACAATGTCCTTCCGCAGCGAGCTGAGCCAGATGGACATCGAGCACGAATATTACTACAGCGACAGTTTTTTTGCGCACAGCTCCATCCAGTACGACCACCAGCTGGCGCTGGCGACGCTGGGCATGGTGACGGCTGCTTTCAATACATGGACCAGCGATGCGAAATACTGGGTCAACGGGGATGTGGGCCGCGAGGACAGCCTCGATGCAGCCTATACCAAGCTGGGCTTCGGCGACGTGAAATACCGCTATTATGATGTCGATGTGGGCAAGGCGGGCGACTTCGTGGGCTGGTCCACGGCCCGCAAGACCATCACCCTGAACGGGAAGCGCACCACCATCGTGGCGCTCATCCTGCGCGGCGGCGGCTACGGCGGCGAGTGGGTGAGCAATCTGCACACCGGCGCGGGCCACGCCCACAGCGGCTTCATCATCCCGGTGCATGAGGTGTTTGCCGATTTGAAGAACTATCTGGCGGCAGCTCAGCAAAAGGGAGAGCTGGGCGTCGTCAAGCTCTGGATGGGCGGCTACAGCCGCGGTGCGGTGGTGGCGAACCTTCTGGCTGCCCGGGTCAACAGGGAGCTGTCCGGACTGGAACGGGAGAATGTCTTCGTCTACACCTTTGCGACGCCGGTGGCCCTCGGCCCGCAGGACTACCCCGACTTGCAGCAGGACTACGACAACAACCACAACGCCGACGGCAGCCTGAAAGAGAGCTGGGGCGAGAGCAACATCTTCAACATCATCTCCAGCGGCGACATCGTGCCGCATCTTCTGCCCGAAGAGTGGGGCTTCCACCGGAACGGCAACGACCGCTTCCTTCCCTCCACCCGGAACGAGGAAGAGCTGGAAGACCTGAACGAGATGGGCAAGAATGATTTCGGCCCGACGCCGCTGGACTTCAGCTGGCTGGCCACCGACAAAGAGACGAACGAAGTCATGCTCCGTATGGAGGAGTACTTCATCTCCCGCGAGAACTACCATGAGAAGTACGAAGCCGCCCTGATGGACATGATACAGTGCGCCTTCATCCGCTCGGAGAAGGAGGTCACGCAGAACAAAGTTCTGGACGATGGCGAGGTCATCCAGCGGCTGCGCACCCTTACCCATCTGAAGAATATGGATTACTGGAAGATCTCCCGCGCCGTCTGGGCGGCATCCACCATGAGCCGTGCCGTGCTCAAGCGGGTCGATGCGGAGAATATCCCCATCCGTGCGCAGCAGATCGTCGTGCCGATCCTGGCGGTGGGCCTCTGCTATGGCCTCGAGAGCGAGGCTGTGAGCCTCATTGCAAAGTACATCCTGATGTTCGTGTCGATGAGGAGCGCGCCCGACGACGCCATCCGGGCGGCGTTCTGCCACCACTGCGAGAATTACATTGCTCTGATGGAATATTACGCCCCCTCCGAGCACTGCATGGAAGCCACCACCCGCACCTGAAAACCGAAAATTCGGAGACAGCAGACCGCTGCCGGAGTCGAAAGACCCCGGCGGCGGTTTTTTCATGCGTAAATTTTTTTGCACTGGCACGCAATGACATCCTTCGTGTCCGGTAAACGGTATCCTGATAACGCAAAGGGCGGCATCCCCGCCGGGAGCGAGAATGAAGGAGGGCTGTTGTATGCGGGATCGACTGGAACGGAGGCGGCTGACACTGCGCGCCACAGCACTGTGCATCGTGCTGGTGCTGCTGTGCGGCTGTCTGCTGCCCGCATTTGCCGAAGGGCCGGAGCGGACGGACAGCGTGCCGGACCAGACATGGGGCGAGGAAATAGAGGACGAGCCTGCCTGGGACGAAGAAGAGGACATCCGGACAGACGAGCCGGTGCTTCTGCCCGCGGAAGGCGGCATCCCCGCCGTGGTGGACGGGCTGGATGACATCGGGCTGCCCGACGAGACGCCGACGCCGGACAGCGGGGCCGTCAAAGCGGACGAGCATTTTGAGAGGACCTATCTCTTCTGGCTCAGCGAGTCGGACGAGGCCGACGGCGGCCTGCCCTACGCGGAACAGACCGTGGGCAGCGGCGAAGAGCTTCTGATGCCCGAAGAGCCGGAGGTGGAGGGAAAGAGCTTCCGCTTCTGGTACAGCCGGGACGACGAAGGGACGGCGGTCCGCTTCGTGCCGGATGAAGGACCGCTCTGGCCGGAAGCGGACAGCGAGTGCAGCCTCTACGCCTGTTTCACCGACGATGAGGCCCAGCAGGAGGAGCCCGTTTTAGACGAGGAAGAAGACATCGCCGTTCTGCCGGAGCTGTGGGAAGAACGGCCCGCCGCCGAGGAGAAAACGCCTCCGGATGAGGCAGAGCCGCCCGAAAAAGGCAGATCCCCTGAGGAAGATGCCGACTTGGCCGACGACAGCGTAGACGAGGACAGAAATGCCCTGCCTGCGGACGAACTTGATGAGGATGCACCGGGCTGGGGGGATCGGACTCAGGAAGAATCGGCGGCAGTCTTCCTGCTCAAGACCCCCACCAGCCTGCCCGGCAGCAATGACCCCAGCCAGTGGGCGCCGGACAACAGCGAGTGCAAGTGGGTCGGCAAGGTGAAGACCTACGGCGCGGCATGGGAAGATAACGGCAAGAACATCCTGACAAATGTGTCAGACTATGTTGTATCGTGGCCGGGCGGCGCGACTGGCGACGCATGGTCGCTGAAACCGGGCGATGACTACTGGGACGAGGTCGTCGATGAGATATGGGACGAGTATAAGGACACCATCGAAGAGGCTACCGGCGTCGAAGGGCTGACGCAGGACGATCTGGAGAGCATCGTGGTGACACCGTACAAGATCTCGCGCAGCAACGGGACAAAACCGGATAAGCACATCGACTGCATCATCAGCGTCAAAAGCAGGAAAAACTTCACGGCCCGGTTCAACGTCCGCGCCCCGGGCGAGGACGACTACAGCATCCGGGAAAGCCGCGAGTACCGGAGCGGCGAGCGGGTGGTAGAGACGACGGCGGACATCGAAAAAGAGCTCGACATCGGCGGTGCGCGCTACGTCTTTGACGGCTGGTACAAAGAGCTCCCCGGTTCGGTGACGGATGAGCCGGACCCGAAGGAAAAGGTATCGCAGGACGAGTGGGAAGAGGGCTATGAGCCCACCGACAAAGAGCTGGAAAACGGCGTCGTCAACTTCTATGCCCACTACGTTCTGGCCGATATAGACCCGGACACCGGCGTGGAGACAGACTTCTTCGGGCTGCCGCTGGTGCTGTGTGCCGGTGCGGCCGTTCTGGGCTGCAAAAACAGAAAAAAGGAGGAAGATGAGTGAAGGAACCAAACGAGGCGCTTGCCCCGGAGGCCCCGCCCGGGACGCCGGAAGCGAACCTGTCTGGACCGGCGAAGCCGGAAAAAAGCCCCCTGCTGCGGGAAGTGCGCAGTCTGGCGGTGCGGCTGGCGGTGTTCGCCGCCGTGCTCTGGGTGCTTCTGACGCAGGTGTATCTGGTGACGCAGGCGTCCGGCAATGAGATGTTCCCTGCCGTGAAGGACGGCGACCTCGTGCTGGGCATCCGGCTGGAAAAAGACTATGCCAAGAATGATGTTGTGGTATATGAGCGCTCGGGAAGGCTGCGGGTGGGCCGCGTGCTGGCCCGGGGCGGGGACATCGTGACCCTGAGCGAGAGCGGCGTTGTGGAGGTCAACGGCTCGGCGCAGGGCGGCGGCATCCTCTACCCCACCTACCCCAAATCTCTGCTCAGCTACCCCTACGCTGTGCCGGAGGACAGCGTCTTCATTCTGGGCGACTGCCGCACACAGGCCGAGGACAGCCGTGACTTCGGCCCGGTGCAGTGCAGTGCGGTCAAGGCAAAAGTCATCACCCTCATCCGGCGGCGGGGGCTCTGAGCCGCCAAAAACCATACAGGACAAGATAGGAGGAACTTCAGGATGAAACAGAACAAGGCAGAAAAGCTTCTCGCAGGCGTGCTTTCCATCTCTCTGGCCATGGGCGTCAGCGTCATGCCCGCCTTTGCGGCACAGGCGCAAGACTCTCCGTATGAGGATATGTCCCGGGTGTATCTCACCAAAAACTACGAGCTGGCCAACACGGGTACGATCTCCCCGGAAGAGACCTTTACGTTTGCGATCGAGCCGGGTACCGTGACCGATGCATCGGACGGCATTAAAGCCGGAGACTATATGCCGATCGTCGGCGACGTGACCTACGCACAGGGCGAAGCAGGCAGCGCGAGTAAGACCAAGAAAATCGAGATCAAGCTGCCCGAGTACGACAGCGTGGGCGTCTACACCTACATCATCCATGAGGTGGCGGGCAACAGCGCAGGCGTGACCTACTACGGCGACGCCATCCTGCTGCGGGTGACGGTCATCGAGCAGGACGGCAAGCTCCGCATTGCCGCTGTCCACACCGAGGACCCGGAGTCCACCGGCGAGGGCAAGAAGGACGACTTCGACAACCGCTACTCTGCCGGTGAGCTGAAAGTCCACAAGGATGTCGAGGGCATCATGGGCAATAAGGACAAATACTTCGAGTTCACGGTGCAGCTGACCGGCGAGGAGGGCAAGACCTATCAGGACAGCTACGCCATCACCGGCGGTAGCTATGACGCGAACCCCGACTCGATCAAGATCAGGCCCGGCGAGACGACGGAAGCGACCTTCTATCTGAAAGACGACGATACCATCCACATCGAAAACCTGCCCTACGGCGTCGAGTACAAGGTGTCTGAGACGCCGGTCGCAGACTATGTGACGACGGAGACTGGCACCGAGGGCGAAGTGGATGAGGCGGTCGAGCAGGCAAACTTCACCAACACCAAGGGCGGCGCCGTGGATGCCGGTGTGGTGCTGGACAGCGCACCCTATCTCTTCACCCTGACGGGTGCTGCGGGCATCGGGCTGCTGCTGACCCTGCGCCGCCGCCATCAGAAGTAAACGCGGAGGAAATAAGGCAAGGGAGGTGAGGAACATTCGGTGGCAGAAGATGGCCCTGCGGGCGGCGAACGGCCTGCTGGACGGGGTGACGGCCCTGCTGGTGCTGCTGGCGGTGGTCTGGTCGGGCTATGCGCTGTGGGACAACAGCCGGGTGTACGCCGCTGCCGACAATGTGCAGGCCGGGCTGTTGGCCTTCAAGCCCCAGCCGCAGGAGGACAACAGCCTCTCCTTCGGCCAGTTGCGGGACATCAACCCCGATGTCTGCGGGTGGCTGACGCTGGACGGCACGGCCATCGACTACCCGGTGGTGCAGGGCGAGAGCAATTTCACCTATCTGAACACCGACGTCTACGGCAGCTTTGCGCTGGCGGGCAGCATCTTTCTGGATGTTGACTGCGACGCGGACTTCAGCGGGCGGTATTCCCTGCTCTACGGCCACCATATGGAGAACGGGCGGATGTTCGGCGACCTCGACAAATACAAGGACGGAGCATTCTTCCGCCAGAACACCACCGGCACCCTGACGCTGCCCGGCGGGAGCTATCGGCTGGAAGTGCTGGCCTGCCTTGTGGTGCCTGCGTCGGAACAGGCCATCTTTGCCCCGGGCAAGTGGCGCTCGGACGCAGGCGGGCTGCTCCCCTTTGTGGAGGAGAATGCCCTTCAGATGGATGCACAGGCCCTCCGTGCGCTGGAAGAGGAGCCGGAAGGAGCGCAGTTCCTGGCGATGGCTACCTGCTCGGGGGAGTACACCGACGCGCGGACGGTGGTGCTGGCCCGGATGGAACCAATGTCAGACCTGCAAAACGGAAAGGAGGAGAGCTTATCATGAGAAGGCTCCCGAAAATGGCAGCGGCCCTGCTGGCAGCAGCGCTTGCGGTAAGCGCTGCCCTGCCCGCCCTGGCCGCAGACCAGCGGGCGGAGCTGGAACTGGAGGCGTCCGTCCGCTGCACCGGAGAGGCAGCTGACGAGACGCTGACGGTGCGGCTGACCGCGTTGGACGGCGCGCCGATGCCGGAAGGCTGTGACGACGAGGCTGAGCTGGATTTTCCGGCCCGGGACTGCCGCGCTGCCGACGACAAGACCCTGACGAAGACTTTTGATACCATCGTCTACACCGCGCCCGGCGTATACGAGTATAGGGTCACTCAGGACGCGGGCGGACGGAAACGGGCCGACTACGACGACACCGTCTTTTACCTGAAAGTCATGGTGGCGTGGGACACCGACGGTGAGCTGAAAGGACACGTGTCCGTCCGGCGGGATAGGGACGACGGGGCAAAGACGGAACTGCTCTTCAAGAACAGCTACCGCAGCACCGACCCTCTTCCCCCGCCGGTGACGCCGCCCTATGTGCCGGATAAGCCGACGCCGACCCCGAAGCCGGTGGAGCAGCCGGGCGAGATCACAGTCATCCGTCCGCCGACACCCTCGGCAGAGATGCCGGATGAAGTCATCCCGGCTGCGGAGCCGGAACCGGTGGGGACCCTCATCCAGACCGGCCAGCTGCTCTGGCCCGTGCCGGTGCTGGCAGGCGGGGGCATCGCCCTCGTGGCGGTGGGCCTCTGGCTGAGCCGGAAGCGCAGACACGATGCGTAGGCTGGTGCCGGAGCGGCTCTGCCTGATGCTGGGCAGTGCCTTGGTGCTGGCAGCGGTCTGCCTCTATGTCTACGACCGGCTCGAGGATGCAAGGGCAGGCGCTCAGGCCGCTTCGGCGGTGAGCCAGCTGCGCCAGAGCCAGAGCATTGCGGCAGTGTCGGAGGCAGAACGGCCCGCAGACAGCGCGGAAAGCCTGCCCACGGAAGATGCAGAGTCCGAGCCGGAATCGGCTTCGGAAACCCCGGCGTCAAGCATCGAGCGGGAGTATCTGGGGGTGCTGACCATCCCGGCTTTGGGCTTGGAGCTGCCGGTGCAGACCGAGTGGAGCAAGGCGAACCTCAAGGTCTCGCCCTGCCGTCAATGCGGCAGTACGGCGGGCGGAGACCTTGTCATCGCGGCCCACAATTACAAATCGCACTTTGGGCGGCTGAGCAGCCTTTCGGAAGGCGACGAGGTGCGTTTCACTTCACAGGACGGCGCTGAGGCAGTGTACACTGTGGAGCGGACTGCACAGGTCTCGCCCGAAGAACCCGAAGTCCTGCGGGAGGGCGGCTGTCCCCTCGTGCTCTACACCTGCACCCCCGGCGGAAAAGCGAGGGTAGTGGTGTACTGCCAGAGAGAAAATGCGGCATGAAAAAACAGGAGCGGAAAGCCTGCGGCTTTCCGCTCCTGTTTTTGGTCGTTGTTTAATCTACACAGAAATAGAAGTTCTCCGGAACGGGGAAAGACTCTTCGGCGGAGCTGACGCTTACGCGGTAGAGGTAACCTTTACGGAGGTGATAGATCGCAGAAGTGTCGGTATATTCAAGATCGGGCCCGAAGGGGTCGTAATCGTCTTCAGTGTCAATGAGGGTATTGGGGTCCTGACCGGCTTCCACTACGGCTTTTACATCTGCGATAGTCTTGCCCTTATAAAGGTCCATGTTATAACTCCAGGAAGGAGTAGTGACGACGGTGCCTTCGGGAACATGGAATACAAAATAACTTTCGTTCGTGCGGGCTGTGTCGCCGTAAGGAACGCTTACAGTGATCTGTTCCACACTGTTCAGCGGCTGAGAGAGGGTATAGGTGCCATCGGTGATCCAATCAGAAGTAAAGGCACCATAAAGAGACCACATATCCTTTGATACACCGATGACCTCATCCTTTTCTACAGTATAAGCCCGGATAGAGGTGGAGCCGACCTGATATTCGACGGTCACAGCCAGATCTTTCTTTTTTTGTGCGCCATCGACAGTGGTAACCGTGGAACGCTTTTCTTCATACTTTACGGGAGCTGCTGCGGCACTGGCACTTAAAGTGACCGCGCTCAGAATCAGTGAGGCAGCTGCCAGAACTGCGAATCTTTTCAGAAAATGCGGACAGGGCTTCATATTCTTTCCTCCTGTATTACATGATGCAATAAATTGAATCCAACTCGATTATAGGCGTCGAAGAAAAAAACATCAAGAGAGAAATACGATTTTGGAAGAAAAGACAAAATGTCGGCAGCTTTATTGTGCAGCTGCATCTTCGGTATCAGTCATGATGAACCAGAACACGGTGCCTTTGCCCACAGTGCTGTGGACGCCGAAGCGGAAACCGTGTTGCTGGAAGATGGCTTTGGTGATGGAGAGGCCGAGGCCGGTCCCCTGCTTGCCCGCGTCGGAGCGGGAGCGGTAGTAGCGGTCGAAGATATAGGGCAGGTCCTCGGCGGAGATGCCGGGGCCGTGGTCTTCCACCTCCACCCGGACGCCCTCGGGGCAGCGGAGCGCCCGCAGCACGAAGATGCCGTCTTCGCCGATGTGGTGCATGGCGTTGCCCAAAAGGTTATGCAGAGCGCGCTGCATCATGTCGGGGTCGGCACAGACCGGCAGCTCTTCGTCGGGGATCTCCAGCTTGAGCTGCCAGCCGTTCTGGGCGCAGACGGCGTCGTAACGCTCACTCACCTCGTCGCAGAGCTGGCCCATGTCGAAGTGGACCTTCTCGCACTTGAGTGCGCCGCTCGTGACCTTGCTCAGCTCCATGACGCTGGAAACAAGGGCCGTCAGGCGGTCGGTCTCGTCCACGATGATGTTCATCTGCTCGTCGCGGTGCTTCTTGTCGTCGCCGGTCAAATCGCGCACCGTCTCGGCATAGCCCTTGATGAGGGTGAGCGGGGTGCGCAGGTCGTGGGAGACGTTGGCCAGCAGGTCGCGCTGCATCTGGGAGGCGTGCTGGACCTCTTTTGCCATGTGGTTGAACTCCTGGGCCAGGTCGCCCAGCTCGTCGTTCCGCACCGAGTCCACATGGACGGCGTAGTTGCCCTGCGCCACCTGCCGCGCAGCCCCGGAGAGAGCCCGCAGAGGCTTTGTGAACCACTCGCTGAACAACCATGCCGCCGACATCGAGAACGCGAAAATGAGGGCCGCAGCCAGCGGCAGGACGGTGCTGAGCACCTTGCCGGCCTCGGCCACATGCATCAGGCTGGTAGTCACCAGCACAGTGTAATTTCCGTCGGAGGTCATCCGGCCCACCATCAGCTGGACGGAGCCGGAGGGCGTGGGCGGGTTGATCTTCCGCACCACTGTGCCGCCGCTCTCCCGGCAGAGCTGCCGCATGGCGCGGGCCGTGGTGTAGGCGGTCTGCTCGTCGGCAGTGTCGGTGGGGCGGGTGCGGTGAAGGTTGCAGTAGGACAGGTTATCCACCTTGAAGATCTGCCGCAGGGTGGTGTCGGAGATGTCGATGCAGAAGCTGCTCATCCCGCCCAGCTCGAAGATGTCGTCCCGCAGCGCGTTGAAGAAGGTATTGTTGACGTACAGCCGGCTGCCGAAGGCCCAGTAGGAGAGGGTCTCGCCCTTCCCGATGGCCTCGTCCATCCGGGCCACGATGGCCTCGGCCTGCTCGGTGAGCTGCTTCTGGATATGGGTGGTGTAGAGGGGCTCCAGTAGCTGGGTGCTCAGAAACCAGAACAGCCCCACCAGCAAGAGGCAGATGAAGCACAGAAAACCCATGAGCTGGCCCCGGATGCCGATGGTGCGCCGTGTTTTGCTCGTTTGCCGCATGAAGAGCAGAGCCTCCGCTTAACGCGCCGCGTCGGGGTCGAACTTGTAGCCGATGCCCCAGACAGTGGCGATGTAGCCGCGGCACTTGCCCAGATGGCCGCGCAGCATCTTGACGTGGGTGTCCACGGTGCGGTCCTCGCCGAAGTAGTCGTAGTTCCACACCTTCTGCAGGATCTTCTCGCGGCTGAGGGCGATGCCCTTGTTGGAGGCCAGGAAGACCAGCAGGTCGAACTCCTTGGGCGTGAGGCTCACTTCCTCGCCCGAGACCTTGACGGTGTGGCTGGCCGTGTCGATGGACAGCTCCCCGAAGGTCATGGTGCTGTCAGAAGCCTCGGTGCGGGGCATGGTGCGGTTGAGCACGGCCTTGACACGGGCCACCAGCTCCCGGGGGGAGAAGGGTTTGACCACATAGTCGTCAGCGCCGCCCTCGAGGCCGGCCAGCTTGTCGTACTCCTCGCCGCGGGCCGTCAGGATGATGACGGGGGTGTTGATGCGGCGGGTGCGCATCTCCCGCAGGCAGGTCATGCCGTCCATGAAGGGCATCATCAAATCGAGGATGACCAAATCGTAGCCGCCGCCGGTGAGCAGCGACAGGGCGGCGGAGCCGTCCCCTGCCTCCTCGCAGGTGTAGCCCGAATACTGTAAATTCTCCCGGATGAGCTCCCGGATGCGGGGCTCGTCGTCAACGATAAGAATTTTTGCCATAAGGCATTCCTCCTAAAAGCTTCTATCTCCCAAGCGCCGGAGGCTGCTCAGAGTCAGCCCGGCGGAACTGTATACTGCGTTTAAGTCTATCATACCCTATCAATTAGGAATTTTTGTGAAGTTTGAGTAGATTTTTTGGGAAAACATCCCAGTGGGTGGGTTTCGTGTCTGCCCTGATTATAAAGGGCCGCTTCGGGGGCTGTCAAGCTCGGCCTCATCTTGCGCAGAAAAGCCGAAGTGTGCTATACTACAATGATAAAAGACTTCCCCGAAATCTGACAAATACAAAGGAAAAATTGTTCATGCGCATTGGATTCGTAGAGCTGGTACTGCTCCTCTTCATTGCATCCATCACGGTGGGGCCGAACGTGGCCCTTTTTGTGGACCGGTGGCTCCGCCGCGCCCAGCGTACGTCTGCCGCCGCTGCCCGCCGGAAAGCCCAGCTGGAAGCACAGGCCGCCATCGAGCGGGAAGCCCTGATGACCCGCTTCCGGGTGGCCAGCAACATCTTTGCCCTGCTGATGCTGGCGGCGCTGGCGTACGGCCTGCTGCTGCGGCCCATCGACACGCCGCCGAAAGCCTACACCGCCCCGGATGTGCGGCAGGACACCGGTGCCGCGCAGACGGCTCTCTCCGCCGACAGCAAGGACGGCTGGAAGCCGGGCGGCTATCTGGGCGTGGACTGCGTCCGCACCCAGGACGGCCTTGTCTACGCTGCTGCCTACAACGGTGCAGCCATGAAAAAGCGTCAGAGCGACCTTGTCCGCACCGACGGCGGACATTATGCGGCCATCCTGTCGGTGGAGGGCGAGTTGACCGGCTTTGCCTTCGACGCCGACGGCGACTTGTGGCTGACGGTGGTGACGCCCTCCGGCGGGGCGCTCTGCCGCGCCCGGCATGACAGCTGGGGAACCTCAGTGGAACAGGTGGTGACCCAAATCGACGGCGCACCGCTGGGTGTGCTGTCGGCGGTGGAGACCGGCCCGGACGGGAAGGTCTATTTCGCCGTGTCCACCGAAGCCGCTGCGAAAAACGGGCTGGAAAGCGCTCTCCGCACCGAGCTCATCGCCCACACCGGCACGGGTTGCGTCTATGTGTATGACCCGTCGGCCCGGACGGTGGAACAGGTACTGGGCGGCGTGGCCGGTGCGGCTGGTCTGGCCCTCTCGGAGGATGGCCGAACGCTGTACGTTTCTGACCTCGGGAATCGCTGCGTCTGGAGTGTGGACGCCGACGCCCGGGAGCTGACCGCCGGCGGCAAAAACTGCGGGAGCTTTGTGTCCGGCCTGCCGGGATACCCCGGCGCATTGGCGCTGGACGAGGACGGCACTCTCTATATCAGCTACCGCTGGACCCGCAGCGGCTGGCTGGAAAAGCACGCGGACAGCACCCTTCTGCGGGGCATCGCCCTGCGGGCCGGTGAGAACATCCAGAAGAAGCTGTTCAAGCTGCCTGCGGACGCCCCCTGCGCCGAGGCTGTGGACACCGCCGACGGAAGCTGGAAGCAGACATTCTCGGGCAGAGAGCTGGACGGCTGCACGGCGGTGTGCCCGGCGGGAAGCAAAGTGTATTTCGGCGCGGCAGGCTCTGCCAGCCTGCTGTCTGCAAGAGTATAAAACGAGGTGTTTTTTATGACGGAAGAGTTCAAAAAGCAAATCGAGACCGAAGCGCGGCAGGCTGTGACGGAGCTGCTGGCCCAGGCAAAGCTGAAAAAGGGCGACGTCTTTGTGGTGGGCTGCTCGTCCAGCGAGATCGTCGGCGGCCGCATCGGCAAGGACTCGAGCCTTGAGGCTGCACAGGCTGTCTACGCCGGCGTCGCACCGGTGCTGGCCGAAAACGGCATCTGGCTGGCCGCACAGTGCTGTGAGCACCTCAACCGGGCCATCATTATTGAGCGGGAAGCCGCTGAGAAATACGGCTGGGAGGAAGTCTGCGTCGTGCCGCGTCCCCATGCGGGCGGCAGCTGGGCCACCACCTGCTGGAAGCAGTTCAAAGACCCCATCGCGGTGGAGGAGATCCGCGCCCACGCAGGCATCGACATCGGAGGCACCCTCATCGGAATGCATCTGCGCCGGGTGGCTGTGCCGGTGCGGCTGAGCCTTTCGAAGATCGGCGAGGCCAACATTCTCTGCGCCCGCACCCGCCCGAAGCTCATCGGCGGCGAGCGCGCAAAATATACCGAGGAGGACTGAGCTCTATGGCGGAAAAGAATCTGGAAGAGATGCGGGAGGCTGTGGAGGCCATCCGCGAAAAGATGGCCGCAGCGGCCCGGGAAGCAGGCCGCGACCCCGCCGAAGTGCAGCTCTGCGCCGCCTGCAAGACCCGCACCGCGGACACCGTCGCTGCCAGTGCGGCCCTTGCCATCGATGTGTTCGGCGAGAACCATGTGCAGGAGCTTTGCGCCAACTACGACGCCGGTGCTTACTGCGGCAAGCCCAGTCACTTCATCGGCCATTTGCAGACCAACAAAATCAAGAAGGTGCTGGGCCGCGCAAGCCTCATCCAGAGCGTGGACAGCGAGCATCTGCTGGCCGCCATCGAAAAGGAAGCCGCCAAGGCCGGCATCGTGCAGGACGTCCTGCTGGAAGTGAACATCGGCGGCGAGGAGTCGAAGTCGGGCGTCTCGCCGGAACAGCTCTGGCCCCTGCTGGACGCTGCCGCCGCAGAAGAGCACATCCGGGTCAAGGGTCTGATGGCCATCCCGCCCGTCAACGACGACGACGCCCAGAACCGCCGGTATCTCGCTCAGGTGTACAAGCTGTTCGTGCAGGCCGGGGAGCGGGGGTACCAGAACGTGAAGATGGAGAACCTCTCCATGGGCATGAGCGGCGACTTTGAGAACGCCATCCGCGAAGGGGCGACCCTCGTGCGCATTGGTACGGCCATCTACGGCGAGAGAGATTATTCGAAGAAGTAACCTCTCAGTCGGGCTTGCGCCCGCCAGCTCCCCTAGTAGGGGAGCCTCTGGCGTATCCAGCAAGCTTCACCCGGCTGCCAAAGCCTCCCCTCGTTAGGAGCAACAACGACGACCGCCGCCAGCGGCGGAAACAGGGAGTCGCTGTTGGGGCCGCGGCCAGCAGGATGCGAGGCCCGCACCAAGGGCCGAAGCAGATGCTGGGAGCCGCAACCCGGGCAGTGGCACGCCGCAGGCGTGACGGAGAGGTTTGAACCCGGAAACTTAAAATTGGAGGAACCATGCAAAAAGTCAACGACCCCGCAGTGCGGCACACCAGCAGCGGCGCCCTCATCCGGCGCTTTCTGCCCTATCTGGCAAAATACAAAAAGACTCTGTTCATCGACCTGTTCTGTGCGGCGATGACCACCCTGTGCGACATCATCCTGCCCAAGATCATGAGCACCATCACCAACTCCGCCATGGGCGTGGGCATCACCCTCACGGCGGGCATCGTGCTCAAGCTGGCGGCAGTGTACTTTGTGCTCCGCATCATCGACGGTGCTGCGCAGTATTTCATGTCGGGCATCGGCCACATCATGGGCGTCCACATCGAGACGGACATGCGCCGGGACGCCTTCGACCATCTGCTCAAGCTCGACCACACCTACTACAACAACACCAAGGTCGGCACCATCATGGGCCGCATCACCAATGACCTGTTCGACGTGACCGAGTTCGCCCACCACTGCCCCGAGGAATTTTTCATCGCGGGCATCAAGATCCTGGCATCCTTCCTCATCCTGTGTCAGGCCAGTGTGCCGCTGACGCTGGCGGTGTTCGCCTGCGTGCCGCTGATGGGCGTCGTGTCCGTCAAGCTGAACCAGCGCCTGCGCGCCCGGTTCCGCCAGCAGCGCGTCCAGATCGGTGAGCTGAATGCCACCATCGAGGACAGCCTGCTGGGTCAGGGTGTGGTGAAGGCCTTCGCCGCCGAGGACGAAGAGCGCGAGAAATTCGCTAAGGGCAACAAGGATTTCGAGCACATCAAGACGCTGGGCTACTACGCAATGGCTGCGTTCAACACCTCCACCCGCCTCTTCGACGGCCTGATGTATCTGGTGGTCATCCTTGCGGGCGGTCTGTCGCTGGTGTACGGCAAGATAACCGCCGGTGACCTGGTGGCTTATATGCTCTACGTCACCACCCTCATCGCCACCATCCGCCGCATCGTCGAGTTCGCCGAGCAGTTCCAGCGCGGCATGACCGGCATCGAGCGCTTTGCGGAGATCATGGACACCCCCGTGACCATCAAGGATGCCGAGGACGCAAAGCCCCTGCAGCCCGGCCCGGGTGCCATCCGCTTCGAGGACGTCAGCTTCGAGTACCCCGACGACCACAACAAGGTGCTCCACCATGTCAGCCTTGACATCAAGGCCGGTGAGCGTCTGGCGCTGGTCGGCCCGTCCGGCGGCGGCAAGACGACGCTCTGCAACCTCATCCCCCGCTTCTACGAGGTGACGGGAGGCCGCATCCTCATCGACGGGCAGGACATCCAGCACGTCACCCTCAAGAGCCTGCGGGAGGACATCGGCATCGTCCAGCAGGACGTCTACCTGTTCAGCGGTTCGGTGGCGGATAACATCGCCTACGGTAAGCCCGGCGCGACCCGGGAGGAAATTATCGAAGCGGCCCGTCTGGCGGGCGCAGAGCGCTTTATCAGCGCCTTGAAGGACGGTTTTGATACCTATGTGGGTGAGCGGGGCGTCAAGCTCTCGGGCGGTCAGAAGCAGCGCATTGCGATCGCGCGGGTCTTCCTGAAGAACCCGCCCATCCTCATTCTGGACGAAGCCACCAGCGCCCTCGACAACGAGAGCGAGATCCTTGTGGGCCAGAGCCTCGAAAAGCTGGCCCATGGCCGCACGACCCTGACCATTGCCCACCGACTGACCACCATCAAGGACTACGACCGTATCCTTGTGCTGGGCGCAGAGGGTGTCGAGGAGTCTGGCACTCACGACGAGCTGCTGGCGAAAAAGGGCGTCTACTACCGCCTGTGGAATCAGCTGCCCGGGGAAGATACGTTGTAAAAAGAACAAATATAACAAAAGAGGCACTGCCAGCGGCAGTGCCTCTTTTGTTATACTCTCTCTTATTCTCCGACAATGAGCCGCACGGCGCCGTAAATACCGGCGTCGTTGCCGAGGCTTGCAGCCTTGATGGGCGTCTCGCGGCAGGACTTGAAGGCGTAGGTCTTGAAGTGCTCCACCAGCGGGTCGAAGAGGACGTCACCTGCGCGGGCCACGCCGCCGCCGACGAGGAACATCTCGGGGTCGGTGGTGCTGGCAATGGTGGCCAGAGCCATGCCGAGGGTGTCGGTCATCTCGTCCACCTCGCGGGCAGCGAGGGCGTCGCCGCTGCGGGCGGCATCAAAGACGTCCTTGGCCTCAAAATCCTTGCCGCGCAGGACGCAGTCTGCGTCGGGGTTCTCGTCCAGCAGCTTCTTCATGCAGCGGACGACGCCGGTGGCGCTGGAATACTGCTCGAGGCAGCCGTGCTTGCCGCAGCCGCAGGTGGCCGTCTCGTGACGGTTGACGGTGATGTGGCCGATCTCGCCGCCGGCACCGTGTGCGCCGTCGATGACCTTGCCGTTGACGATGACGCCGCCGCCGACGCCGGTGCCCAGCGTGACCATGACTGCGCTGCGGCAGCCCTTGGCGGTACCCATCCAGATCTCACCCAGAGCAGCCACGTTGGCGTCGTTGCCCACCAGCACCTTCATGCCGTCCAGCAGGCCGGACAGCTGGGCCGAGACGTTCCGCTCGCCCCAGCCGCCAAGGTTGGCGCAGATGATGGGGACGACGCGGCTGTCCAGCACGGGGCCGGGGACGCCGATGCCGACGCCTTCCACCTGCTCGGAAGTGATCTCCTTCTCGGCCATCTTGGCGTGGATGGCGTCGGCCAGATTCTCGAGGATGTGCTCACCGGCGTTGGAGGTGTCGGTGGGGACTTCCCACTTTTCCAGCAGAGCGCCCGAGGTGGTGAACAGGCCGACCTTGGCCGTGGTGCCGCCGAGGTCGATGCCGAATGCGTATTCTTTCATGACTCATTTACCCCTTTTTCTGCGGCGGTCGCCCGCCGGTTATCATTTGACATCAGTATAACATACTCCGGGCCAAAAGAGCAGGGGGCGGGCCGGTTTTTATGCAATCAGACGGAAATAACGCCGTCTTTTTGGCAGAATGGCATAAAACAGGCCGCAAAAAAAGCGCACCCTGCAAGCAGCAGAGTGCGCTTTCGTGACGGATGGAAAAGCCTTAGTCCTCGTCTTCCTCTTCCTCGTCCTCTTCGTCTTCGCTCTCAGAGCGGGGCTTGTAGAAGATGCCGCTCAGGAAGATGCTGACAAAGTAGAGCAGCACCATGGGGATAGCTACCATGCACTGGGACACGATGTCCGGCGGGGTGACGACAGCTGCGATGAAGAAGATGAGCACGATGGCAACGCCCCGGGCCTTTTTCAAGATCTCGGGGTTGGCGATGCCCATCTTGGAGAGGATGATGGTGACCAGAGGCATCTCAAACACACAGCCAAAGATGATGAACATGGTCAGGCAGAGGCTGACATAGCTCTCGATACTGGTAGTGGTCTGGATGTAGTCGGCACCCTCGATGCCGGTGCTGAGGAACCGGAGCATGAAGGGCATCATGAGCTTGTAGGCGAACATCACGCCCACCACAAAGAGGGCCAGACCCAGCAGGATGACCAGCTTGAGGAAGAACGTCTCGCTCTTTTTCAGGCCGGGCTTTGCAAAGGCGTACATCTGATACAGCGCCACAGGCACTGTGACGACCACAGCCGCCAGCAGGGAGACGCGGAAATACTGCATCAGCTTTTCCTGCGGGGCGATGGACACGAAGGTGTAGAAACCCTGGCCCATGGCGGTCAGCAGGTCGATGAGGCGGTCGGCGTAAGCCAGCGTGACCACGACTGCCGCCACGAACACCACGGCGCAGACGATCAGCCGGTTGCGCAGCTCTTTCAGGTGGCCCGTCAGCGTCATGTTGCCGTCGTCAGGCATGACTTCGGCTTTCTTTTTGCGCTTTACGTTCGTAGCCACAGATTACTCCTCGTCGTCCTTCTTCTCAGTCTTGGTCTCGGCCTTGGCAGTGGTCGCGTCCTCGTCTTCGGACTCCTCCATGCCCTTCTTGAAGTTGTTCATGGTCTTGCCGAACATCTTGCCCAGCTTCGGCAGGTTCTTGGGTCCAAAGATGAGCAGGACGACGACCAGGATGATAAGCAGCTCGTTAGTACCAATACGCATAATAATGATCTCCTTTTTACTTTGCCGCGCCGCGAGGCGGGCTGATTACAATGTATAAGGCAACCGCGGGCGCGGGTGCATCGGTGGGGGATTAATTTGCCTCTTCGGCAGGTGCGGCTTCGGCAGCGGGGGCGTCGGTCTTTTCCTCGGCCTTCACAGGCTCAGCAGCAGGGGTCTGCTCTGCCTTGGGAGCTTCGGCTGCGGGCGCCTCGGCAGGGGTCTCCTCGGGCAGCTCCTCGACTTCTTCCAGCTCGGTGACTTCCTCAGGCTGCTCGGCCTTGGCGGCCTCTTCCTTGCTGGTCTTGCCGATGCCGGTGAAGCTCTTGGTGACGTCCTTCACGCTGTTGTCGATGTCCTTCTTGATGTCGGTCAGGGGGGCAACGGCTTCCTTGAGGGGGGCCTGAATCTCGTTCAGAGGCTCCACGACATTCTTCTGGATCTCCTCGGAGGCAGCGCCGGTGTACTTCTTCAGCTCGCGCAGCATCTTGCCCAGCTTCTTTGCGTAGACGGGCAGCTGGTCGGGGCCGATGAAGACGAACGCGATGACCACGATGACCACGAGTTCCCAAAAACCAATTTTCATATTCTTCCGATTCCTTTCCTCAGCCGCCCGGGAGAGCGGCGATATGGAGTGTGCTGTCAGGGGTTTTCGGCGCGCACCGCGCCTTTGATGCCATACATATACCGAAGATGCATGAACGGAATATGAATTTAATATGAATTATTCGTGAACAAAGAGCCGTCTTGTGCGAAAATACATCGAATGAGTAGAAATCGAGCGAAATAATACAAAACGGAATAAGATTTGCTCAGCGGACTGTGTTCGTCAGGGTGCCGATGCCCTCGATCTCGCAGCGAACTTCGTCGCCCGGTTTGAGGAAGCAGGGCGGCTCCATGCCCATGCCGACGCCCGCCGGGGTACCGGTGGCGATGATGGTACCGGCCTTGAGGGTCATGCCCTGCGAAAGCTCGGCAATGACATGGTCAATGTCGAAGATCTGCAGGCCGGTGTTGGAGTCCTGCCGCTTTTCGCCGTTGACGAAGCACCGGATGGGGAGCTTGGGCGGGTAGATGTCGAACTCGTCCGCCGTGACGATGCAGGGGCCGATGGGAGTGAAGCCATCGAGGCTCTTGCCGAAATACCACTGCTTGTGGGCGGTCTGGACATCCCGTGCGGAGACATCGTTCAGGATGGTGTAGCCGAAGACGTAGTCTTTCGTCTGCCCTGCGGGAACGTCCTTCGCGTCCTTTCCCAGAACGACGGCCAGTTCACACTCGTAGTCCAGTTTTTTCACGAGGTCGGTATGGGCCTCGATGAAGCCGCCGTCCGGCACGGCCCGGGTGACCCGCTTGGAAAAGTAGATGGCGTCCTGATGTTTGGTAGCAAAAGCGTCGGCGGAGTATTTCTCGGCTTCGTCGGAGTGGGCCATGTAGTTGATGCCCAGACAGATGACATCCTGCGCCGGAGACGGGATGGGGCTTTCCGGCGTGACGGCCTCGATGGGCAGCGCCGGGATGCCTGCGATGGCCAGCGAAAGCCCGGCCCGCACCTGCGGGGTCAGGAACGGGATGGCGTCGGACAATGTCTCGTAAGAAAGGCCCAGCCAGCTCAGGGGCCAGACCTGACGGCCATCGGCAGAGAGGATGGCCGGGTCTTCCACGCCGTCGGGCAGGCGGCAGGTGATGAAACGCATAGATGGATTCCTCCTTTATTTTTGATAGGTACTGCGGCGGTAGAGCAGAATTTGTTCGCCTGTTCGAAGATTTGTCTTTGTCTTCTCAAGCAAGGTGAATTTTGTCTGTCCGCGGCTGTAATCCAGTTCGTTGTTGATAAAAAGTGAGCGCCCGCAGTAGCCGTCCTTCTGCTTGACCGAAAAGAAAAAGGTGATACCAGAAGGAAGCTGGTATTTGATAAGATAGTCGGCGTCGATCTTTGTGCGCAGAGGCGGTGTCTGCGCGGCCAGCTTCTCGCCCGAAAAGCCGTAAAGCAGTAAAAACTCATCCATCAGAGTATCGAGCTGAGAAAGAGCTTCCAGCCGAGAGAGGATTTTTTCGCTCTCGGTGCTCCAATTATGTGCCTGTCGCAGGTCGGCCAGTGTGAGCTTGCAGGAGAGAATGTCTTTGAATACACGCTCGGAGTTGCTGCGAAGGCGGTCGTGCTCTAGCCGATGCAGACCGGCCAGATGCCGGAACTCGTAAGGCGAAAAGGTGAAATGAAGGTCGATGGCGGTGTTCTTCCGGGCAATGGTGCAATCATATGTATAATAGCAAAGCTCTGCGTATTTCTGGGCACACAGCTGCAGAAGATCCATTCCTTCACATCCTTTGGAAATCGTGCAATAAAAAATGCGGAAGTTCGGCAAAGAACTCCCGCAGCACATTTTCTTTCAACAGCAGGATGCTGCCTCAGTCAAGTTGTGGAATCTGTGCAACCCCCTGTGAGAAGCTCCATGCAGTCACCTCTTGACAGGCACGGCATTTCATTGCTTCAGACAAACACTCAAGTTGTTTGTTTCTAGCTTTATTATATGCAGCAAATGCAATTTTGTCAATAGCAAGTGATTTTTAATGCCGATACGCGATAGCCTTCTGGATGCGGTCGGCTTCGGCGGGGCCGGCCAGCTGGCGCACCAGCTCGAGGGCAAACGGGATCGCGCCGCCGAGGCCGTAGCTGGTGGTGATGCTGCCGTCTACGACGACTTCCTCATCGTGGACGATGGCACCGGCCAGCTTGTCCTGAAATCCGGCGTGGGCGGTGGCGTTCCTGCCTTCCAGCAGGCCGAGGCTGGCGAGGACGCTGGGCGCGGCGCAGATGGCGGCGACCTTCTTGCCTGCCCTGGCAAAAGAAACGCAGGTGTCGGTGACGGTCTTGTTCTCGGCGAGGTTGGGCGTACCCGGGATGCCGCCGGGCAGGATGACCATGTCTACGTCGCTGTAATCCACATCCTCGGCCAGCGCGTCGGCGTTCAGGTGGATGCCGTGGCTGCTGACGAGGGCACGGCGGCCCATGGCGGACGCAATGATGACCTCGACCCTGGCGCGGCGGAGAAGGTCGGCCACCAGCAGGGCCTCGCACTCCTCGGTGCCGTCGGCAAAAAACAGAACAGCTTTGCTCATAATCAGATACTCCTTTTATAAATCAAAGAAAAAGCGCACCGCAGGCGGGGCATCCCCGGCCCGCAGTGCGCCAGCGGTCAGTAGAAATTCAGTCTTCGGTGTCAGCGGAGACGCCGTTCTTTTCCAGAATGCGGCGCAGGACGCTGTCGTCCCGGCCCAGCACACGGCTCACGCGGCTGATGATGGCGCTGGATGCGCCGATGTTGCCCATGATGCTGGTGTAGCTCTGCTTGCGCATGAGCTTTTCGGCGATGTTGTAGCGCTGCTCCATCGCGCTCAGCTCTGCGTAGCTGCATACATCCTGCAAGAAGCGGTAGCACTCCTCGGGCGTCTCAAGCTCCAGAAAAGCGGCATACAGGCCGGATTTTCCGGTCGGATGGTCCTTTGCCATATACAGTTCCTCCCCGGTCATTCAATGATGTTGGACCCGCAGACGGGTACTTCAATACACTACTTTAGTGTAGTACAAATGAGAAGAAAATGCAATGGTCTTTGCAGGAAATTTACAACATCCGCTCAAAGATCAGCTCGTTGCGCTCGATGCCGCCCTCACTCTCGGCGGGGCCGAGGGAGCGGTAGCCCCGGGCCTTGAAGAACTGCTGCACCGGCAGGGCCTTGGCGTTGACGCCGCACCAGACGCGGCCCCGGCCCTCGCCCCGGGCCAGACGCTCGCAGGACGCCACGATGTCCCGGCCGATGGCCTTGCCGCGGTATTCGGGCTTGAGGTAGAGGTGGAGCAGATGGAGCGAAGTGTTCTCCATCTTCCATGCAAAGTAGCCGATGAGGCTGCTGCCGAGGAAGACGAGGAAGTAGTTCACATCGTTGTCGATGTCCTCTTCAATAGAGTCGGCGCTCTGCAGGCTGTCCACGAGGGCGTCCAGCTGCTTTGCGGGGAAATAGCGTTTGTAGACCTCGTGCCAGACCTCGCTGGCAAGGTCGGCGGTCATGTGGATATATTTGGCCTTGGCGACCAGCTTGTAATCGGGTTTCATAGTCCTCCTGAAAAATAGCGCGGAACTGCGCACGATAAGGTTCGGCGGGAAATCGCTTTACAAGATACAGTGTACCACATCCGGCCCCCGGGTGTAAAGCAAAAAGGCTGCCGTACCCGCAAAGAGTACGGCAGCCTTGATGGCTTTTTCGACGTCCTCAGACGTGATGCGTTTTACAGCGCAGCCTTGAAGTTATGATGAGTGGAGCTGTAACGGACAACTGCTTCCATCAGGGTGACAGGCCACAGCAGGACCTTGCCAACCATCTCAGCCGGCTTGACGCATACCGTCTCCATGCTGTAGATGCCGAACAGGACCAAACAAGCGATACCGCAGCCCAGAATGTAGTAATACATAGTCAAACCTCCTATATTTTTCTCACAGGCCCGCAGTGTGCGGAGCCTGAAGCTCGTTGTTACGGGGGCGCTTCCCACTCCCTGCAAGCTTACTATACACCGGTTTTGAAATAAAGTCAATAGCAGAAAACGTGAAACAAATTAAAGCTCTTTCTGAAATGCAATATCTATCATTAAAGTAAAGCACCGAAGTGAGCTTTGATTTATAAAACTGAAGTCACTGCACTGAACTGGCCTTGCAGCAGGGACAGTTCGGCCCGTTTTGGAGCTGAAACGGGCCGAAAACGGGGGGTGCTGTTCTTGGAGCAAAAACAGGGTGGAAAACGACAGCTGCGGGGTCGTTTTTGAGATGTATACAAGTGTGCTCCGGCGGTGGAATCCGGGCAGGAGGGCAACGTGAGGAAATCTCATCAAAACGAGCAGAATGCATAAAGAAATCCACAAAAATTATGGAAAACTATTCTTGCTGCCCAAACCAAAATGCGTTATAATAAGAGCATCAAAAGTCTACGCTGAAAGGAGAACGCAGTTATGGCAAAGGCATCGCAGGTCGTATTATCAGAAAATGAATTTTACCTCATCAAGGCCCCCAATGGAAAGGTGCTGGAAGTAAAGAACTTCAACACGGAGAACGGCGCTGCGATCCGTCTGTGGGACTACGCAGGTCATCCGTGGCAGCAGTGGAAATTCGTGGATGCAGGCGAAGGACGCTGGCGCATCCAGAACCGTTTTACCGGCAAAATGATGGACCTCGCCCTCGGCGGCGTGGTGGAAGGCACCTGGCTCCATCAGTGGGGCCGCACCAGCGGACTGAGCCAGTGCTGGGCGCTCGAGGCTACCCGCAATGGCCGGACCCGCATCCGCAACGTGCTGGCCGACAAGTACATCGACCTTGTGGGCATGAACACCTCCAACGGTGCGCAGGCGCAGATCTGGAACTTCGTCTCGGGAGGCAATCAGGAGTGGAACCTCGAGCGTGTGGACCCCACCGTCCAGCAGACCCGGGCCAAGGCCGAAGAGGCCCATGATCCGGAGCCGACGCCCTCCCAGCGCAAGCACCAGAACGACCTCGTCCGCAAGCTGAACAATGCGGGCAAGGGCCGCGCAGGCCGCAAGGCATAAACGCATAAAAACAGCGCCCCGCAGGGGTCATCTGCGGGGCGCTTTGCTGTTAAAAGAAAGGGAAAGTATGATGAATCTTGGGGCCTTTATGAATCCGGAATACCCGATCTTCAGCACGACGCTGTGCTATCTGGAGCGGGACGACGCCTACCTGATGCTCCACCGTGTGAAGAAGGAGGACGACTACAACCACGACAAATGGGTGGGCGTCGGCGGAAAATTCGAGCGGTTCGAGAGCCCGGAGGACTGCCTTCTCCGGGAGGTGAAAGAAGAGACGGGCCTGACGCTGACCCACTGGCGCAGCCGGGGACTGCTGACCTTCATCTGGGGCAATATGACCGAGTTCATCCATCTCTACACCGCCGACGGGTGGACGGGCGAGATGATACAGGGCGATGCCTGCCGGGAAGGTGTGCTGGAATGGGTGCCGAAGGAGAAAGTGGAGCAGCTGCCCATCTGGGAGGGCGATAAAATTTTCTTCAAGCTGCTCAACGAGGAACATCCGTGGTTCTCCCTCAAGCTGGTGTATGAGGGGGATGTCCTCCGGCAGGCGGTGCTGGATGGGGAAAGAATCGTGGGTTAATCTGCCAAAGGCGAAAGCATTTCACGGAAAAGCTGGCGCAGCATAGTATCCACGCCCTGCGCCGACCAGATGGTGGCGACCATCAGCTCGTCGGGGTCGATGCAGGAAAAATCCAACTGATACCCGGCGTGCTGTGCGAGCTGCGCCAGAAAGACGCGCTGTGTCCGCCCGTTGCCCTCGCGGAACGGGTGAAGCTCGTTGGTGCGGATGTAAAAATCAACGAAGGCGTCTACAAAATCGTCGAAGGAAAGGCTTTGGAAGAAATTCTGCTCGGCCAGCCGCCGGAAAATAGCAGAGCTGACGCGTGGGATCTCATCTGCGGGGCAGAACTGCGTACCCTTTTTGGAGATGTTGATGCTGCGGGGTACACCGGCCCATTCGTAGAGGTCGCAGAAAAGATGGCGGTGGATGGCCTTGTAATGCTCAAAGTCGAAGGTAGAGCACAAGGGAGATTCTTCCCACTGTGCTGCTTTCGCGGTGACGAGCACGGCTTCCACACGGTCAAGCTCCTGCTGACTGCGGAGGTCGAATTTATTGATAAGGACGGAAGTGCAGGGATAGCAGTCGGCAGAAGATGGGTCGATCGTGTAGGGCATAAGCGTTACCTCTGGGCTGCAGTGTCCTGTGGCTGCCGCAGAACCTCACGGACGAGGGTGGCGGCGTCAAGATGACCGTCCAGATAGCGCAGACAGTCCTGCTCCGATTTTTTGGAAAAAGAGAGGCCCTCCATCCGTGTGGATGCAATGGCGTTGCGGAATGCCTTTTCGCGTTTTGCGGTCATGATGAACCCTCCGGTCTTGAATTGTGTAACAGTATTATAGCAGAGAAAAAGTGCGGAATGCAATAAAATAAGATAAAAAAGCCTCTGTGCAGAAATGTTTTGACGACATTTTTGCACAGAGACGATTTTTACGGGATCAGTTCAGCTTCAAATCACCGTCCTTGATCCAGCCAAGCTTGCGCTCGATCTCGCAGAAGAGGACGCTGAGCACAGCGGGCAGGACGAAGCAGATGAGGACGAGGGCAGCCCAGTCCATCGGGGTGATGGCGGCCTTGGTGCCGGCGGCAATGTCGCTGACCCAGCCGGTGTAGACGCCGATCTGGCCCACGAGGCCGCAGGTACCCATGCCGGAAGAGACGGCGGCACCGTTCATCTCCATGTGGAAGACGCAGGTGGCCAGAGGGCCGGTGATGGCGCCGGCCAGCGTGGGGGCGATCCAGATACGGGGGTTCTTTACGATGTTGCCCATCTGGAGCATACTGGTGCCGAGGCCCTGGCTGATGAGGCCGCCGACGCCGTTTTCCTTATAGCTCATGACGGCAAAGCCGATCATCTGGGCGCAGCAGCCTGCCACGGCAGCGCCGCCGGCGAGGCCCGTCAGGCCGAGGGCCGCGCAGATGGCGGCAGAGGAAATGGGCAGGGTCAGGGCGACGCCCACGATGACCGAGACGAGGATGCCCATGAGGAAGGGTGCCTGTTCGGTGGCCCACATGATGAGGGTACCCACCTGGCTTGCGGCTGCGCCGATGGGGGCGGCGATGAGCATCGAGAGGCCGACGCCGGCAAAGATGGTGACCAGCGGGGTGACGAGGATGTCAACGCGGGTCTCCTTGCTGACGGCTTTGCCCAGCTCAGCGGCCACAATGGCGATGATGAGGACGGCCAGAGGGCCGCCTGCGCCGCCGAGGGCGTTGGAAGAGTAGCCCACCGTCACGAGGCTGAACAGTACCAGCGGCGGGCAGTGGAGCGCCCAGCCGATGGCCACGGCCATGGCCGGGCCGCTCATGGCCGTGGCGTAGCCGCCCAGGTCCACCAGCGTCTCAAGCCCGGTCTGCTGGCCCAGCGTCTTGACGATGGTGCCGATGAGCAGGCTGGCGAACAGGCCCTGTGCCATCGCGCCCAGCGCCTCGATGAGGTAGCGCTGGGGGGTGATGACGATGTCCTTGCGTTTTAAGAAATCTTTTACATTTGACATAAAGTATCTGCCTTTCCGTCTTAACACGTTCAGAGTGCAGCAAAAGCTGCATGACCATCATGATACCATACACATGTCAAGACAGCAAGAGGAAAACGCAAAAATCCCGTTCGGAACTGAACTTTTTTTCTTTTGGATGCAATAATACGGCGGCCTGGTTCGTTTTCCACACGGAGTGTCAGCTATGGTGGAAAACTTCCACGAAACGCCCTGCACGAGACACCGAAGGACATTGACGGGAGCTTGGGGTTGGGTGTATACTATAGACGTATAAATGGCATTTGAAGCACTTTCGGCGGCGAGAGGCCGCGTTAGAATACAGCTTGGAGGCAGAGCAAGCGGAATGAGACAGAAAGATACAGGAACACCAAAAAAGAAGACGCGCCGTGCGGCGGGCCAGATGGTGGCCTCGGCGGTGATGGCGCTTGCCATCGCGGTGGGCGGTTTTGGCACCACAGCCCTGCTGGCGTCCCAGCCTGCGGGCCTGACGGTGGAGCCGTCGGCTCTGCTGTGGGAGGGTGAGACCGATGCGGCCCACAGCACCAAAAAGGAAACGAAGAAAAATAATACGGAAACTCCGAAAAACGACTCTGCATCCTCTGAGGCGGAGAGCGCCGCTGCGTCTGCCGCGCAGCCGTCTGCTCCCAGCCAGAGCGTGAAAGAAGAGCCCGCCGCATCGGCGGCTCCGGCTGCACCCGCAGAGGAGACTGCCGCAGAGCCTGCGGCCCCGGAAACAGCTCCTTCTGCCCCCATGATGGGCGGCATCGACGAGCTGGAACAGGAGAACGGCTTCCCCCGCTTACAGCAGGAGACCGAGGCACTGGCCGCCGAAGACCCCCTGAGCGCCCCGGTGGAGCAGGATGCAGTGTCTCAGCCTGCTGAGCCGGAGACGAACTCCGAAGAGCAGAGCACCCTGCCGGTGAAGACCGAGGAAGGCACCATCCTGCTGACGCCGGAAGAGATCCGCGCGGCGCTGGATGCGGGTACGCTGGATGCGAGCAACATTGATACTGCCTGTCTTACCGACGAGAACGGCCTGCTGAGCTGGCTGTGGAACCTCCTGTTCGGGAAAAGAGACGATGACAGCAGCACCCCGGCTCCGGTCTATTCCGGCTGGCGCACCGTGGGCGGCAAGACCTACTATTATGACCAGTACACCAACCAGCCGGTCACGGGCATCCAGTCCATCGACAACAAGCTCTATTACTTCGACGCCAACGGTGTCCAGCAGGACGCCACCTTCGGCATCGACGTCTCCAAATATCAGTCGAACATCGACTGGGAGCAGGTCAAGACAGCGGGCGTCAAGTTCGTTATCATCCGCATCGGCTACCGCGGCTACGGCAGCGGCGCACTGGTGCTGGACCCCATGTTCGAGCAGCACTTCACCAATGCCCGGAACGCGGGCCTCAAGGTGGGCGTCTACTTCTTCAGTCAGGCAGTCAACGAGAACGAGGCCCGAGAAGAAGCGCAGGGCTGCGCCTATGTCCTGAATGGCCGCAAGCTCGACTACCCCATCTACTTTGACACCGAGGCCTCCGGCGGCAAGAATGGCCGTGCCGATGGTCTGGGTGTCGAAGACCGCACCAAGTGTGCCATCGCCTTCTGCGAGGAAGTCAAGGCCCAGGGCTATCAGCCGGGCGTCTACGCCTCCACCCTGTGGTTCCGCAAGCGCATCGACCTGAACCGGCTGAAGAGCTACAGCATCTGGAACGCCCATTATAATGTGGCCGGCAGCCCCATCGCCTGCGATCTGTGGCAGGGTACCTGCACCGCCCGCATCCCCGGTTACGGCGGGCAGATCGACGTGAACATCAGCTATGTGGGCTGAGGAGGCGCGCATGGACGTCATCCGCCTCATTGCCTCCGACCTTGACGCCACCCTGCTGGACGGCCAGAGCCAGCTCCCGCCGGACTTCGCGGAGACTGTCCGCGCACTGACAGAGCGGGGCATCCGGTTCGCTGCCGCCAGCGGACGGCCTATCTATACCTTAGAGGAGATGTTCGCGCCCCTGCGGGACGACATCATCTTCGTGGGCGACAACGGCGGTGCCATCTGCTGGAAGGGCGAGAGCCTGTATCTCTCCGAGATGGACGTTGCCGACTGGCACACGCTGGCCGGGCAGGCCCGGAGCGCAGGCCACGCCGCCGTCCTCTGCGGGCTGGAAACGGCCTATGTGGAGGAACAGTTCCGGCCATACGACAGGGTCTTCAAGAGATTCTACACCAAGGTGGAATATGTCCCCCATCTGGAGGACGTGACCGCCCGGGTGGATAAATTCACCATCTACTTCCCTGAGGGAGACTCTCAGAAGGGTTACGATGAGCTGTACGGCCCCGTCTGGGGCGGGCGCTTCTCGGTGGCGGTGGCTGGTGCAGACTGGGTGGACATCATGAACCCCGGTGTCCACAAGGGCGCGGCCCTGCTTCGGCTGGGGGAGCGTCTGGGCGTCCCGCCCGAGGGCATGATGGCCTTCGGCGACACCTTCAACGACGCGGAGATGCTGAAGGCGGCAAAATACGGTTTCCTCATGGAGAACGGCTCGCCCGCCCTCCGGGAGGAGGTGCCCTTCCTCGCGCCGCCCAACACCAGCTCCGGCGTGATGCAGGTCCTGCGCCGCGTTCTGGCCCAGAATGGCCGGGTCTGTGAATCGGATTTCAGAAGAGCAAAATAGAGAACGGCATCGGAGAAAAGCTCAGATGCCGTTCTTTTTTATTGGTATAAAACTGTACCCAGCACCGCCGAGAGCAGGATCATCCCGATGGGCGAAGGGGCTTTGCCTCTGGCTTTCTGCCAGATGAGCCGCACCCCGACCAGAATTGCAAGGATGCCAATGCCCCGCCATGCGGGCGAGGGCGTTTCAGCGGCGGTGGAGATGCCCAGCAGAGTGCTCAGCCCCATGGTGAAGGCCGTGGAGAGGATGAGGGCCACGACGCAGGGCCGGACGCCGGAGAGGAAAGCTTCGACCCCGGCGTACTTGAGCAGGTCGTGGATGAGGGCCGCGATGAGCAGAATGATGAAAAAGGACGGCAGAACGACGCCCAGCGTGGCGCAGAACGCCCCCAGCACCCCGCCCTGCGACGCACCGATGAAGGTGGCCATGTTGACGGCCAGCGGGCCGGGTGTGGACTCCGACACCGCGATGAAGCTCAGGAACTCGGCCTCAGAGAGCCAGCCGTTGAGCAGGACTTTCTCCCGGATGAGGGAGATCATGCCGTAGCCGCCGCCGAAGGAGACGGCACCGATCTCCAGAAAGGTGAGGAATAATTTCAGAAACATCTTACTTCCCTTCCTTTCTGCGGCCGATGAGCCATGCGGCCACGCCTGCCGCACCGCTGAGAAGGATGAGCAGGATGGACGAGACGCTGACACCGGCCAGTGAGAGACCCACCATCACCAGCATGACGGCGGCGAGAACGCCGGTGGCAAAGGGCGACTTGTCCAGCGCTTTGAGCATCCGCACGCCTGCCGAGAAGATGAGGTAGATGACGCAGACCTGAATGCCCTTGAAGGCGCTGGCAATGACAGTGAGCTGGGTGAACTGCTCGAAAAACAGCGAGATGGCGTAGATGATGAGGAAGGACGGCAGGCAGACAGCCACGGTGGCCGTGGCCGCGCCGGGAATTTTGGCCAGCTTGTAGCCGAGGTAGGTGGCGCTGTTGATGGCTACCGGCCCGGGGGTGGATTCTGCAATGGCGGTCATGTCGAGGAATTCGTCTTTGTCCAGCCATTTGCGGCGCTGGATGAACTCTTCTTCCAGCAGGGCGATCATGGCGTAGCCGCCGCCGAAGGTGAACAGACCGATTTTGAAAAAGGTGAAAAACAGCGTCTCGAGGCTTTTGACCTCCTGCGCCGGAGTGTTATGTTTCATGGGCAGAGCCTCCTTTCCTTTATCTTACACGCGGGAAAGCCCGGCGTCAATAGCGGAGAAAAGCGGGATTTTGCTTCCAGCGGCTTTACAATCCGGCCAAAAGGCGGTATTCTTTACCCATACCACTCTAAGATTCAGGAGGAAACGATGGACATCCGCCAACTGCATTATTTTCTGGTCCTCTGCGAGGAGATGAACTACACCCGCGCGGCCCAGCGCCTGTTTTTATCCCGACAGGCCCTGCGTCAGAGCATCTCGGCCCTCGAAGCTGAACTGTGCGGGCCGCTCTTCCTCAGCGCCCACCACAAGCTCAGCCTCACCGACCGGGGCGTGAGCCTGCAGCGCCATGCCGCGCCGGTGGTGGAGCAGTTCCAGCAGATGCAGGCGGCGCTCCACGCCGAGATACAGTCGGCCCAGCCGGTGCGCATCGGCATCAGCGTCTCGCTGGTGCCGGACTATCTGCCCGGCCTCGAGACCCAGCTGGACAAGTTCCGCCAGCAGTATCCCCACATCGAGATGCGGTTCCGCCTGCTGGACAACGACGCCGTGGCCGAGGGCGTGGAGCAGGGCGAGCTGGATGCGGGCCTTGTGATGGACCTG